>VFQP010001233.1_pt1 | contig 35843 bp, 30 predicted proteins | sample 3512351 | NCBI WGS metagenome assembly VFQP01 (sample SAMN10412372, study PRJNA504923) | tailings metagenome | isolation source: Relicate 1 Philex TSF1 revegetated site | place: Philippines: Tuba, Benguet | collected 2017-08-29
CGGCCCTGCTGCGCGAGCGCCTGCGCAGCGTGCCGGGCATCACCGTCACGCACGTGGGCCTGCTCGACGCGGTGGGTGGCAACAAACAGATCGAGTTTTCGCTGCAGGGCGACGACCTGGGCGAGCTGGAGCGGCTCAGCCGCCTGGTGCGCGAGAAGCTCGAACCCATCGTCGGCCTGGTCGACCTGGATGCCAGCGTGAAACCGAACAAGCCCACGGTGGACGTGGTGCTCAACCGCGAGCTCGCTTCCGACCTCGGCCTGTCGACCGCCGCCGTGGGCGGTGCGCTGCGTACGCTGGTGGCGGGCACCACGGTGGGCAACTGGCGCGCGCAGAACGGCGAAACCTATGACGTGGTCGTGCGCCTGGCGCCGGATGCGCGCCAACGCACCACCGACCTGGCGCAACTGCCGCTCATGGTGGGCAGCGCGGCCGACGGCACCGCGCGCACCGTGCCGCTGTCGCAGGTGGCGCAGCTGGTGGAAACCACCGGGCCGAACCAGATCAACCGCAAGAACCTCAACCGCGAAGTGGCGTTCAACGCCAACGTCTACGGCCGCTCGGCCGGCGAAGTGACGGCCGACATCCGCGCCGCGCTGGACAGCATTGCGCTGCCGCCAGGCTATCGCTATGAGTTCGGGGGTTCCACCAAGAACATGCAGGAGTCGTTCAACTACGCGCTGTCGGCGCTGGCGCTGGCGATCATCTTCATTTACATGATCCTGGCGAGCCAGTTCCAGAGCTTCCTGCAGCCGCTTTCGCTCATGACCTCGCTGCCGCTCACGCTCATTGGCGTGGTGCTGGCGCTGCTCATGTTCGGCTCGACCATGAGCATGTTCTCCATCATCGGCATCGTGCTGCTGATGGGCCTGGTGACCAAGAACGCGATCTTGCTGGTGGACTTCGCCATCCGCGCGCGCGAAGGCCGCGCGGGCCAACCCCCGATGGACCGCGAGTCCGCCCTGCTGCTGGCCGCGCGCGTGCGGCTGCGCCCCATCCTCATGACCACGCTGGCCATGGTGTTCGGCATGGTGCCGCTGGCCTTCGCGCTCACCGAGGGCTCGGAGCAGCGCGCCCCCATGGGGCAAGCTGTCATTGGCGGTGTCATCACCTCGTCGCTGCTCACGTTGGTGGTGGTGCCCGTGGTGTACGGCTACCTTGACGATTTCGCCGCGTGGCTGCGCCGCAAGGCGGGTTTGCCACCCGCCTTCAACGCACCGAACGGGGCCGCCTCCTAGAATTTGCGGGTTTTGCCGAACACACCTGGAGAACAAAGATGAATACCGCGATGAGCTTTGATCAGGCCCGCTTCAACATGATCGAGCAGCAGATCCGCCCGTGGGAGGTGCTCGATGCCCGCGTGCTCGACCTGCTGGCCCGCGTGCCGCGCGAGGCGTTCGTGCCCGAGGCGCACCGTGCGCTGGCCTTTGCCGACCTCGAGCTGCCGCTGGGGGACGATGCCTGCATGCTGGCGCCGCGCGTGCAGGCCCGACTGGTGCAGGACCTGGCGCTCCAGCCCACCGACAACGTGCTCGAGATCGGCACCGGCAGCGGCTACACCGCGGCCCTGCTCGCCAGCCTGGCGCAGCGCGTGGTCAGCATCGAGATCGACCCCGCGCTGGCCCGCGGCGCGCGCGAGAACCTGCAGCGCGCCGGCATCGGCAACGTGCAGGTGCGCGAAGGCGATGCCTGCGCGAACGACTTCGCCCTGTGCCGCACCGACGCGCCGTTCAACGCCATCGTGCTCGGCGGCTCGGTGGCCGAGGTGCCCCCGGCGCTGCTCAACCTGCTGGCACCCGGCGGACGGCTGTTCGCCATCGTGGGCGAGGAACCGGTGATGCGCGCCACGCTGATCACGCGCCGCGCCGAGGCCGATTTCCACACCGCCCAGCCCTGGGACACGGTGGCACAGCGCCTGCGGAACTTCCCGGCCCCTTCGCGCTTCCGTTTCTGAACGCCAGCCCGACACCCAGACGCACACCATGCAGGCCATCACACCCGCCCAGCTCGACGAATGGATCCGCCAGCACCAGGAGGCCGGCGCCGCCGCGCCGGTGGTGCTCGACGTGCGCGAGCCCTGGGAATTGCAGACCGCAAGCGTCACACCGCAAGGCTTCGAGCTGGTGCAAATGCCCATGCGCAGCATCCCGCAGCGCCTGGACGAGCTCGACCGCGATCGCCCCATCGCCTGCCTGTGCCACCACGGTGCGCGCAGCGCGCAAGTGACGCACTTCCTGATGAACCAGGGCTTCACCCAGGTCGTCAACATCCACGGCGGCATCGACCTGTGGTCGCGCGAGCGCGACCCCTCGGTGCCGCTTTACTGACCCATCCCGTCCAAGGACCCGACCATGCACGCCACGCCCGACCGCCCCGCCCGACGACGCTTGCATCCGCTCGTGCTGGCCGCCTGCCTGGCCCTGGGCGGCGTGTCGGCGGCACAGGCGCAAAGCCTGGCCGAACTGTTCGAGGCCGCGCGCGGCTTTGACGCCACCTACCTGGCCGCGCGCTCGCAATACGACGCCAACCTGGCGCAGGCCGCCCAGGCGCGTGCCGGGCTGCTGCCCGAGGTGGGCCTGGGCGCCGGTGCCAACTGGAGCCGCCGCGACAGCAACAACAACCTGCTCGACGGGACCAGCAACAGCCAGAACGTCACGCTCTCGGCCAGCCAGCCGCTGTACCGCCCGGCCAACAAACTCGCCAACGACCAGGCGACGCTGTCGATCGACATCGCCCAGGCCCAGCTTTCGCAAGCCGAGCAGGACCTGATCATCCGCACCTCGCAGGCCTATTTCGATGTGCTCGCCGCACAGGACACGCTGACCTTCGTGCGCGCGCAGAAAACCGCGGTGGAACAGCAGCTGGCAGCGGCACGGCGCAACTTCGAAGTGGGCACCGCCACCGTGACCGACGCGCGCGAGGCACAGGCCAGCTTCGACCTGGTGGTCGCGCAGGAGATCGCGTCCGAGAACGACCTGCGCGTCAAGCGCCTGGCGCTTGACCAGTTGGTGGGCCGCACCGGCGTGACACCGCGCCCGCTGGCGGCCCCGGTGAACCTGCCGCCGTTGCAGCCGGCCGAGCCCCAGGCGTGGCTGAACCGCGCGGGCGAGAACCACCCCACCGTTCTGCAGGCACGGCGCAACCTGGAGATCGCACAACTTGAAACGCAGCGCGCCGAGGCCGGCCACAAGCCCACGCTGGACCTCGTGGGCCAGTACCAGGTGAGCCGCGCGCCCTCCACCTTCCAGGGCATCCCCGGCAACGTGCGCAACAACAACGCCAGCGTGGGCCTGCAGTTCAACCTGCCCCTGTTCGCGGGCTACGCGATCCAGAACCGCGTCAAGCAGACACTGGCACTGGAAGAGAAAGCCCGTGCCGACCTGGAATCGGCGCGCCGCGGCGTGGATCTGGCCACGCGCAGCGCCTTCTTCGGCGTGGTCTCGGGCCAGGGTCAGGTCAAGGCCCTCGAAGCCGCCGAAGCCTCCAGCCAGAGCGCCCTTGAAGCCAACCAGCTCGGCTACCAGGTCGGCGTGCGCATCAACATCGACGTGCTCAACGCCCAGAGCCAGCTGTTCCAGACCAAGCGCGACCTGGCCCAGGCGCGCTACAACGTGCTGCTGGGTACGCTGCGGCTGAAACAGGCGAGCGGGGAACTCACGCCCGCCGACCTGCAGCCGGTGGATGCGTTGTTGGCGCGCTGAGACGTTCTCGCCTGCGTTGTTGGTGGTTGCCAGGGCGGTGCCCCTGGCCTTGGGGGCGCGATTTGGGCCCGAAGCGGGCAGCCGTCGGTTCGATCGAAGCGCCCCAATGCGGCCGTCTGCAGCCGCCGACGCTAGATACCAGACAACACCGCGTCCACGGCTGACACCAGCGCGCTGGCTTGCGTGGCAACGTTGTCCACCGGCCGGCGCAAGTCCTTGGCGGGCAGAGGTGCGGCATAGTGCGCCAGCGCATGCAAACGCTTGCCTTTGACCATGATCACCGGGCAAAGCGCGGTCGGCACCTTGGTGCCCGACGTGAACACGGCAAGCGGTATCGTCAGGCGCGTGGCCAGTGCATCGAGCAGGTCGCTCTGGATCACGACCACATAGGGAATGCCGTCGGCCGCGCTGCGGCTGGGATTGGCGAACACGTCGTACTGCGGCATCGGCTGTTCACCACGGGCGCAAATCTTCGCCCGGAATACCGTGTGTTTCGAAGCGGGCGTTCTGAGCCTCGATCCAGTCGCCAAACTCGGCTTCGAACGCCCTCTTGCGCGCGGCACGGCTGACTTTCTCGCGGCTGGCCTGAAGGGCCTGGTAATGCTCAGCGGACAGGATCACCGTGTCGATTTGCCCGGATTTCTCAACGAAGACAGGTTCGCGCTTGGCTTGGGCGCAAAGGCTGCCAAATCGATTTTTGGCTTCGGTGGCGGTCACGCGCATGGTCGGCTCCTTGAATCGATGGCCATTTTAGCCATCGTTGGACGACTGGCGAGGAGATTGGCAACGATCTGTGTGCCACACCGTAGCGGTCATTCGTCCATGACCGCTTCTGGCCGATATGCGTCATCGTCGTCAACGAATTCATCTCCGGGCGCCGACCCGCCACTGGCTGAGCCCATGGCCCATGGCCTCGGCCCGCCGTCCAAGCCGGGGCACCGCGGTCCCTACCTGGACAACCCAACCCCCACCCCAGACCCGATAAACTCGCGCGATGCCCGCCCACCCCCCCTCCGGAGACGACGTGCCAGCCGTCAACGTGCTGTGCATCAAATGGGGCCGCAAGTACGGCCCCGAGTACGTCAACAAGCTCCACAGCATGGTCTCGCGGCACCTGCGGCGGCCGTTCCGCTTCGTCTGCCTCACCGATGATGGCGCCGGTATCGATCCGTCCATCGAAGTCAAGCCGATCCCGGCCGTGGGCTTCGACGAGTTCGATCAGCGCAAACCCTGGACCTTCGGCCATGGCTGGCTCAAGCTCACGAGCTTTGCCGATCCCCTGTACGACTTGACGGGCCGCACGCTCTTCCTCGACCTCGACATCGTGATCGTCGACAGCCTCGACCCGTTCTTCGATGAACCGGGTGAGTTCATCGTCATCAAGGAGTGGGACAAGCAGGACGGCACCGGCAACACCTCGTGCTACCTCTACACCATCGGCGCCCACGCCGACGCGCTTGAACACCTCAAGCGCGGCTATCCGCAGGCCATCGCCGACGTGCGCAACGAGCAGGAATACATCACCGGCTTCCTGGGCCGCCAGGGCAAGGTGCGTTACTGGCCCGAGGGCTGGTGCGTGAGCTTCAAGCGCCATTGCATGCGCCGCGGACTCCTGGGCTGGTTTCAGCCACCGGTGATCCCGCCTGGTGCACGCATCGTCGCGTTCCACGGCAAACCCAACCCGCCCGATGCCATCGCCGGCGTGAGCGGCAAGTGGTACCGGCGCGTGCTGCCCACGCAATGGGTGGCCGACCACTGGCGTTGAACGCCCCGCGCGCCACCGCCGCATTGCGGGCGTATCGCCTGCTCATGCGCTTGCTGGCGCTGCCCCTGGTGGGCTGGCTGTGGCGGCGCGGCCGGCGCGAGCCGGGCTACCGCGAACGCCTGCGCGAACGGCTGGGCTTCATCCCGGTCGAGCCGCGCCACATGGGCAGCCTGTGGCTGCACGCCGCATCGGTGGGTGAGGTGCAGGCCGCGCGGCCCCTCATCGAAGCACTGCTGAAAGACTGGCCCGATCACACGCTGCTGGTCACCACGCAAACGCCCACCGGCCTGGCCGCGCTGCGCGCCGCCTGGGGCGAGCGCATCGCGCACCGCTACGCACCGCTCGACACGCCGGGCGCGGTACACCGATTCCTCGACCGCCTGGAACCCCAGGCACTGGTGTTGATCGAGCGCGAACTCTGGCCGCAATGGCTGTTTGCATGCGCCGATCGGGCGATACCGGTGGTGCTGTTGAACGCACGCCTGACCGAAGCCACCGCGCGCAGCTACCGACGCTGGCGCGGCGTGATGGCGCACGCCTGGCCGTGTCTGCAGGTGGCCGCCGCCGATGCGGCCAGTGGCGCGCGCTTCGAAGCGCTCGGTGTCCCGGCATCGCAGCTGATCGTGGCCGGCAACCTCAAGTTCGACATCGCGCCACCGGCCGAATCGCCCGCGTTGCCACCGGACCTGCAAGGCCGCCGGCTGGTGGTGGCGGGCAGCACGCACGAGGGCGACGAGGCAGTCTGGCTGGCGGCCTGGCCGGCCATCGCCGAAGCACATCCCGACGCCTTGCTGGTGCTGGTGCCACGGCACCCGCAGCGATTCGACGCCCTGTCTCAAACGCTGATCCACGCCGGTTGGACGCACGCGCGACGCAGCCGTGGCGAGCCGGTGCACACCGAACACCGCGTGCTGCTGGCCGACACCATGGGCGAGCTGCTGTTCTGGTACCGCCATGCGGCGGTTTGCTTCGTGGGCGGTACGCTGGCACCCGTGGGTGGGCACAACCCGCTGGAGCCGCTTTCCCTGGGCCAGCCCGTGGTGTTCGGCCCGCACACGCACAACGCGCCCGCGCTGTTCGAGGAGGCCGCAGAGGTCGGCGCCGGCCTGTGCGTGACCGACGCCGCCGCGCTGCAAAACGCGGTGACGCAGGCCCTGACATCGCCTGCCGCCTGGACCGCGCGCGGCCAGGCTGCCCTGGCGCTGGTCGCGCGCCACCGCGGGGCCACCGGGCGCAGCCTGTACGTGTTGCACGCGGCCATCGGGCCGGTGCAACCCCACCGCCTGTGCGAGGTCGTGGTCGACACGATGGACGACGGCAGCACCGTGTGGCGCGACCCGGCGCGGACCCCCGCCCTGGCGGCCAGCGATTTCGCGCCGCGCGCGGCCGTTGCTACCGAAACCACCGTAGCGACCGAACAGCACGTTGAACACCTGGCCACCGGCAGCGGACGCGGGCAAGCGGCGCTGGTGTCATCACCCCGCGGCGCCTACGTGCTGCGCCACTACCGCCGCGGCGGCTTGGTAGCGCGCCTGAGCGATGACCGCTTTGCCCACGAACCCGAGTACCGCGGCCGCGCGATGCGCGAGTTCGTGCTGCTGCGCCTGATGCAGGCCTGGGGCCTGCCCGTGCCGGCACCCGCGGCCGCGCGGCATCAGCCGCGCACGCTGAGCTACCGCGCAGACATCGCGGTGGCGTGGCTGCCCGGCACGCGCAACCTGGTGCAATGCCTGCGTGAAGCGCGGCCCGCACCCGCTGCCTGGACGGCGCTCGGCGATGCGATTCGGCGCTTGCACGAGAAACAGATCTTCCACGCCGACCTCAACGCCCACAACCTGCTGCTCGACAACGACGGCGGCGCCTGGGTGGTGGATTTCGACAAATGCGAACGCCGCACCGGTGATGCATGGAAAGCCGCCAACCTGGCACGCTTGCTGCGCTCGTTGCGCAAGGAGGCCGGCCGCGAGCCGGTGTTTCATTGGTTCGAAGATGACTGGACACTGCTCACCGCGGCATACGGCGCGGGCCAGCAAACGCCAGCACAGACTCCTCATGATTTCGTCTGATACACCAACGCGCGCCGCGCGCGCCAGTCTCGTGCTGGTTTTCCTCGCTTTTCCGATGTCCGTGGCGTTGGCCAACATCGCCCTGCTGTTGGCTCTGTTGTTGTGGCTGCCCTCGCTTTGGAGCAGCCAAGCACGTGATGAACTGCGCGCGGCGTTGCGCAACCCGCTGTCCATGCCGGCCATCGCGCTGTTTGCCTGGATCGTGGTGGCCAGCGCATGGTCGCCCGCGCAACCGGGTGATGTGCTGAGCTTCCTGCAGAAGTACCTCAAGTTCGCGCTGATCCCCGTGTTCATCGCCCTGCTGCAGCACGACGCAACCCGCCGGCGCTGCTGGCAAGGCTTTGCCCTGGCACTGGTCTTCACCCTTCTGGTCACCTGGCTCAACGTGTGGTTCGATTTCCCCTGGACCCGAACGCACAACCAGGGGTTTGGCGTCGATCACACCGTATTCAAGGACTACATCTCGCAGGGTCTCATGATGACCATCTTCGCTGCGATGTGCGTCTTCCTCGCCTTTGACGCACACGAGCGCCCACGACGGGCGTTTTGGTGGGCAATGTGGCTGCTGGCTTCTGCGAGCATTCTTTTTCTGCTGCAAGGCCGCACGGGCTACCTGGCCTGGGCCGGATCCACAACCGTGTTGGCATTGGGTTTGTCGCTGCATCGCTCGCGCGTCGTGGTGGGCGTGACGCTGGTGGCGCTGGTGGCGCTGTTCACCGTGGCCGTTGTCTCGTCCCCCGTGCTGCAGCAACGCTGGAAAGAGGCCTGGGTGGAGGCCGATAAGGCGGGGGGCGGGCCGATCACCTCGGTGGGCGCGAGGGTCGAGATGGCCGAGTTCGCGCTCCGGGAGATCCAGCATGCCCCTCTGTTGGGACATGGCACCGCGTCCTACCCGGTACTGTCCACACAGTACTTTCTCGAAAAGGACCGCTGCGCCGTGCAATGCACGCACCCGCACAACCAGTTCCTGTTCTTCTTGTTCGAGCAGGGCGTCATTGGCCTGCTGCTTTTCCTGTGGTTCACGTTCGCCTTGGTCCGTGAATCGTGGCGGCACGGTGTGCGTTACCGCGCGTTCACGCTGGCCTTCGTGGCCACGCTGTGCGCGGCCAGCCTCACCCACAGCGCATTGTGGCTTTCCACAGAAAGCCATTGCCTCATTCTCATGAGCGCACTCATCATGGCCGGGCTGCGTGCGCGGCGCGCGGCTGGAGGATCGACTTGACCGCGCTCACCATTGCGTTCCACTCCAACCAGCTTTCGCTGCGCGGAACAGAGGTCGCGTTGTACGACTACGCCGTGGGCGCCGAGCAGGAGCTCGGCCACCGCAGCGTGGTGCTTTACCCCGCCAACAGCGCGCACAACGACCCGCAAGCGATCGACAAGTTCGCGCGCCGTTTCGAGCTGCTGCGCTACCGCGACCGCAGCGAGATCGATGGTTTGCTGCAGGCTTGTGGCGCAGACCTGCTCTATGCCATCAAAGCCGGGCGGCCAGACGGGTTGCTATCGCTGCGCGTGCCGACGATGGTGCACGCGGTGTTTCCGACCGCACCGCGCCAGGCACACGGCGCGTCCTTTGCCTTCATCTCCGACTGGCTCAGCGAGCGCTGCTCGCGCGGTCACATTCCGGCCGTTCCACACATCGTCACGCTGCCGGCGGTGGAGAGCGATCTCCGCGGCGAGTTGGGCATTCCCGCCGATGCGGTCGTCCTGGGCTGTCATGGCGGCGCGAAGAGCTTCGATGTGCCCTGCGCCATCGAGGCCGTGCACCGCGTACTCGCTACCGAACCGTCGGTGTGGTTCGTGTTCCTCAACATCGACCGCTTCGTGGACCATCCGCGTGCGATCTTCCTGCCCGGCACCGGTGACCTGGTGCGCAAGACACAGTTCATCAACAGCTGCGACGCCATGCTGCACGCGCGGCTGCAGGGCGAATCCTTCGGCCTGGCGTGTGGCGAGTTCTCCGTCCGGAACAAACCGGTGTTCACCTACGCGCGCAGCAAGCACCGCCACCACCTCGCGGTGCTGGGCGACGCGGCCTGGCCCTATCACGATGCTGATGGCCTTGTCCGTGCCATCACCACGCTCGATCGAGCCAGCGTGCGCACAGGCCACTGGGACCGCTACACCGCGCTCTACAACCCGGCGCGCGTGATGGCCCTGTTCGACCAGCACCTGATCCAGCCCGCGCTGCGCAACCGCGATCGCCGCCACCCGCAATTGCACACCGGCTGGCGCGATACGCTCGCGTACTGGCAGCTCAAACTGGCGATGCGCCTGGGTGGTGGCTGAGGCGCCATGCCCCGCCGCCGGCCTGTCGCTCAGCGGCGCGCCAGTTCGCTCGCGGTATCGACGTCGTAGCGCAACGCGGCGTAGCGGAAGAAGGTTTCCAGGGCGATGAACTGAGCGTAAAGGAAGCCTGGCCCGCCGCACAGGCATGCGCGTTGGAACAGATAAACGCGCAGGAACACCAAGCTCCCCATCAGCAGACCTCTCAACACACCGCCCTTCTTGCCTTGCGCGTTGCGCTTGGCTGCACCGAGTTGAACGTATTGGGCCAGCTTGCGCAGGCTGCCATACACCGTGGGCCGCGAGTGGTGCAGCAGGCGTGCGCGCAAAGAGCGCACCGGCACGGCTTGGCGCAGCACGGGCGCTTCGTGCACCACGCCTTCAAAACGCTCCAGCGTGGCGCGCCTGAACAAGCGTTGTATGCCGCCGCGCGGTTTCATGCGCGTGAGCGCGCGGCCAAAAGCGACCTCGTCCCACCACACGCGCCACGCCGCGTCATCGCCCGACGCGACCGCTGCTTCGAGTTCGGTGCGCAACGCAGGGGGGATCTCTTCGTCGGCGTCGAGGAAAAAGACGAAATCGGTGCGCAGGTGCTGCAACGCGCGTGTGCGCTGCAGGCCGAAACCCCGCCAGTCCGCGTGAAGGTGCACCTCAGCACCCAGTGCCTGGGCGCGCTCGCGCGTGCCATCGGTGCTGCCGCTGTCGACCACGACCACCTGGTCAGCAAAGACGGCGCTGCGCAGGCAGTCCTCGATACGCTGCACCTCATTGAGCGTGAGCACCGCAATGCCCAGCGTGGGTCGGCTCGCGTCAGACATCGGACCTCCAGCGCAGCAGGCCCATCCAGCGCCCCGCCATGCGCGCCAGCAAGCGCGGCGACCACGCGATGGCGCGCAACGGCAGGGCTAGGGTGGTACCCGCCAGCACACGCCAGCGCTGGCGGTGGGCGAGCGCCGGTGAGCGGTGCTTGGCGGTGTAGATGAGCTTGGACTGCGCATGGTGGTAGCCGCGCAGGTACTCGCTGCGCCACGGTTTGCTGCCCTTGACCGAGCCGCGCGCGCGGTGCACCGCCGCCACGTCGGGCCAGACCACGATGGGCCGGTGCGCCTGGAACAGGCGCAAGCAGAGGTCATCGTCCTCGTAGTAGAGGAAGAAGCGCTCGTCGAAGAAGCCCACGCCGTCAAAGCGCGCCAGGCGGAACAACATGGCCGCGCCGACCACAAAGCCCACGCAGGCCGGTGCGTCGGCCCCAGGGCCGCCGGACTTCCACAGCACGCTGGGCCAGCGGTAGTTCACATCCGGCTGACCCGGGGCATCCTGCAACTGCGGGGCGATGATGGCTGCGTCCGGCATGCCGTTGGCCGCGCGCACCAGTGCACGCAGGCCCTCGGGCGTGACCTCGCAATCGGGGTTGAGCAGGAAGGCAAAAGGCGTCTTCACCTGCGCCAGCGCACGGTTGTTCGCAGCCCCGAAACCGAGGTTGCGGCCGTGCTCGAGCACCGTGGCGTGCGGCCAGCGCGCGCGGGCTTGCGCCGCGGTGCCGTCGGTGCTGCCGTTGTCGGAGACCACCGCGTGCGGGCAGTGCGCCAGCAGCGCATCGAGCGCATCGAGGCAGTGGGCGCTGTGGTAGGTCACCAGCACCACGGTGACCTGGTCGAGCAGGTCGTCGGTCTTCATGGTCAATGCGCGCTCGCGCCCACCACGGCGTCGGGCTTGGCTCGCTTGAGCAATTCGAGCATGGCGGCCTCGATGCGCTGCAGGGCCGCGGGCGTCTGGCCCTCGAAGCGCAGCACCAGCACCGGCGTGGTGTTGGAGGCGCGGATCAAACCGAAACCGTCGGGCCAGTCCACACGCACGCCGTCGATGGTGGATACCTTTGCCGGCGCATCGAAGCGCGCCAGGTCGACCAGGGTCTTGACCACCGCGTGCGGCTCGCCCTCGGCGCAGGCCACGTTGAGTTCGGGCGTGCTGTGGCTGGTGGGCAGGGCCTCCAGCACCGCGCTGGCGTCCGGATGGCGGCTCAGGATTTCGAGCAGGCGAGCACCCGCATACGTGCCGTCATCGAATCCGAACCAACGCTCCTTGAAGAAGATGTGGCCGCTCATCTCGCCGCCCAGCGGACTGCCCAACTCCTTCATGCGCGCCTTGATCAGCGAATGCCCGGTCTTGTAGATGTGCGGCACGCCACCCGCCGCCTCGATGGCCGGGCCCAGCCGCTGCGAGCATTTCACGTCGTAGATGATGTTGCCGCCCGGCACACGCGAGAGCACGTCCTGCGCGAACAGGATCATCTGGCGATCGGGAAAAATGTTCTCGCCGCGCTTGGTGACGATGCCCAGCCGGTCGCCGTCACCATCGAAGGCAAGCCCGATTTCGGCGTCGGTCTCGGCCAATGTACGGATCAGGTCGCGCAGGTTCTCGGGCTTGCTCGGATCGGGGTGGTGGTTGGGGAAATGGCCGTCGACTTCACTGAAGAGTTCGATCACCTCGCAACCCAGGGCACGAAACAGCGCGGGGGCCGATGCGCCGGCCACGCCGTTGCCGCAGTCAACAACGATCTTCATCGGCCGTGCGAGCTTGATGTCGCCCACGATGCGGTCGCGGTACGGACCACCCACGTTCACGTGGCGCACACGCCCCCCCTCGGCGCGAACGCCTGCATCGCTCTCGATCAGGCGGCGCAAGGCCTGGATGTCCTCACCGTAGATGGCCCGGCCACCCAGCACCATCTTGAAGCCGTTGTAGTCCTTGGGGTTGTGGCTGCCCGTGACCTGGATACCGCTGTTGCACAGGGTGGCGGCCGCAAAGTACAGCATGGGGGTGGTCACCATACCGACGTCGATCACGTCGATACCGGCCGCCACCAGGCCGCGGATGAGCGCCGCAGACAACGCGGGCCCGCTGAGGCGCCCGTCCCGCCCCACGGCCACGCTGTGCTCGCCCTGTTGCCGCGCAACAGTGCCGAAGGCCAGGCCCAGGGCCTCGGCCACTTGTTCGTCAAGTGTGCTGGGCACGATGCCGCGAACGTCGTAGGCCTTGAAGATGGAGGCGGACACTTGCATGAAGAGGCTCCCGTTGGGTTCGGCAAAAATGGCCATTGTAGGAAGCGGCCATGGCACCCCCGCGGCAGGATCATGTCCGGAAACGGCGAGTCGGCCGCCCCGCGGTGGCCTACGATGCCCCCATGAACCAGCCCGCCACCCTCGACGACGATGCCCGTTACCTGGCGTTGTGCACGCGCGATGCGCGTTTCGATGGGCGCTTTTTCACCGGCGTCACGTCCACGGGCATTTACTGCCGCCCGGTGTGCTCGGTTCGCACGCCACGGCGCGCCAACTGCCGCTTCTTCGACGGTGCCGCGCAGGCAGAACGGGCCGGTTTTCGCCCCTGCCTGCGCTGCCGGCCCGAGCTGGCGCCGCAGGCGCGCACCTGGAGCACGCAGGACGCCGGCGAGTTGCTGATTCAGCACGCCACCCGATTGCTCGATGACCCCGCGCATTGGATCGGCGACGACGGCCCCGCCATGCAGCGGCTGGCCGCGCGCCTGGGGGTGAGCGATCGGCACTTGCGCCGTGTGTTCGAGGCACGGCTGGGCGTGTCGCCGCTGCAGGTGCTGCACACGCGCCGGCTGCTGGCGGCCAAGCAACTGCTGACCGACACCGCGCTGCCGGTGGGCGCGGTGGCGCAAGCCAGCGGCTTTGCCAGCCTGCGCCGCTTCAACGCCGCGCTCAAGGAACGCTATGGACTGAACCCGCTTGCGCTGCGCCGCCGTGGTGCCCAGGCCGGTGGCAGCCGTGCCATTGCGCTGGGCTGGCGACCCCCGCTGGACACCGCGGCGCTGCTGCGCTTCCTGGCCGACCGTCTGCTGCCCGGCGTGGACGCCATCGACCTCGACGCCGGGCGCTACTGGCGCACCTTGCGCATGAGCAGCGCCCATGGCACCCACACCGGTTGGTTCGGCCTGCAATTCGAGCCTGCCCGCGACCGGGTGTGGCTGCACGTGAGCGACGGCCTGCTGCCCGCTCTACCGGCACTGATCTGGCGCGTGCGTTCGCTGTGCGATCTGGATGCCGACCCGCTGGCGATCGATGCGGTGCTGGGCGGCCACTTTCCCGGCGGCACCGGGCTGCGCGTGCCCGGCGCCATCGACGGTTTCGAGCTCGCGGTGCGCGCCGTGCTGGGCCAGCAGGTCACGGTGGCGGCGGCGCGCACGCTGGCGGCGCGGCTGGTGTCGCGCTTCGGCGATCCCATCGCCACCCCCGATGCGGGCCTTACGCGCCTGTTCCCCACACCGCAGACTCTGGCCACCGTCGATGCCAACACACTCGGCCAACTCGGCATCGTGCGCCAGCGCCAGGGCGCCATTCAGGCGCTGGCGCGTGCGGTCGACAGCGGCGCGCTCGAACTCGGCCCGCACGCCGAACCTGCGAAGACCGTGCAGGCGCTGCAAGCCCTGCCCGGCATCGGCGCGTGGACGGCGCAGTACATCGCCATGCGCGCGCTGCGCTGGCCCGACGCCTGGCCGGCGGGCGATATCGCCCTGCACCACGCGCTGGGGCTGCAGGGTACGCCACGCGAACGCGAACGTGCCTGCGAGGCCCTGGCACAAGCCTGGCGACCGTGGCGCAGCTACGCCGTGCTGCGCGCCTGGGCCGGCCTGCACCAACCCCAGAGGAATCCGACATGAAGCTGCCCGCCGACCTGCATTGCACCGACCTCCCCACGCCGCTGGGCCACCTGCGCCTGGCGGCCCGCGACGACGCCCTCGTCGGTGTGTGGTTCCACGACCAACGCCACGCGCCCGATGCGGCCCTGGTGCGCCAGTGGACGCCGGGTCCGGCGCACCCGGTGCTGCGCGAGGCCACACAACAACTGCGCGACTACTTCGCGCGCCGGCGTGCGGCGTTCGATCTGCCGCTCGACCTGTCGACCGGCACGCCCTTTCAGCGCGCGGTGTGGCAAGCGTTGCTGGCCATCGACGCCGGCCACACGCTGAGCTACGGCGCACTCGCGCAGCGTCTGAATGCACCGAGCGCGGTGCGCGCGGTGGCGGCGGCGGTGGGGCGCAACCCGCTGTCGATCGTGGTGCCCTGCCACCGCGTGCTGGGCGCGCGGGGTGAACTCACCGGCTATGCTGGCGGGCTGCCGCGCAAGGCCGCGCTGCTGCAACTCGAGTCCGGCATCACACCGGCCCTCACCGCATGACCCCGCTGCTCCTGCTCGAATTCCTCGTCCTGGCCGCCCTGTGGGGCGCGTCGTTCCTGTTCATGCGCCTGGGTGCGGCCGAATTCGGCCCAGTGGCCACCGCGGGCCTGCGCGTGGGCATCGCGGCGCTGTGCCTGCTGCCGGTGTTCCTGCGGCCTGTTGTGTGGCACGGCTTCGTGGCGCGCTGGCGGCCCATCCTCATCGTCGGGCTGCTCAATTCGGGGCTGCCCTTCCTGCTGTTTTCGTTCGCGGTGCTGCACATCCCCACCGGCATCTCGGCCATCCTCAACGCCACGGTGCCGCTCACCGGCGCGCTGGTGGCCTGGCTCTGGCTGAAAGACCGCCCGGGCGGCTCGCGGGTGCTCGGGCTGGCCGTCGGTTTCATCGGCGTCACGCTGCTGGTGCTGGGCAAGTCGGGCGTGGATGCGCGCGGCATGGTCAGTGCCGGCGGGCACGCAATGTCGCTCGTGGCCATGGGCGCGTGCCTGCTGGCCACGCTGTGCTACGGCATCGCGGCCAGCTTCACCAAACGCTACCTGACAGGCGTGCCACCGATGGCTTCGGCCACAGGCAGCCAGATTGGCGCCGCGTTGGCGCTGGCGCTGCCGATGTGGTGGCTGTGGCCCGCGCAGGTGCCCGGTGCGGGTGCCTGGCTGGCGGTGTTGGCGCTGGCCGTGCTGTGCACCTCGATCGCCTACATCCTGTACTTCCGCCTGATCGAACGCGCCGGCCCCGCCCGGGCGCTGACCGTGACATTCCTGATCCCGGTCTTTGCGCTGTTCTATGGCGCGGTGTTTCTGGGCGAGTCGATCAGCACCTGGATGCTGATCTGCGGGCTCGTGATCGTCTGCGGTACGGCGCTGTCCACCGGGCTGGTGCGCCTGAAGTGGCTGGAGCCGGCGCACTGAGCGTCAGCCCCCGAGGCGCCACCGCGCCGCCGCGTCAGGCCGCCACCGGCTCGCGCTGAACGCTGGCCTGCAGATGGGCCAGGGCGGCCTCCACCTGGTCGACCAGCACCAGGCACAGGTCGCCGGGTTGCAGGCGCTCCAGCGCAGTGTCGATGGCCTTGAACTCGCCCTGAATCTCGAGCACCTCACGCACGCGCGACGCGCCGGCCAGGCCCTCGCGCAGCAGCGCGACCACCTCGCCATCGGCGCGGCCACGCTGGCACGCATCCTGATAGAGGATGACCTCGTCAAATGCAGCGCCCAGGATCTGCGTCTGCTCGCGGATGTCCTGATCGCGCCGGTCACCCGCGCCGCTGATGACCACCGAGCGACGGCGCGCCGGCAGTGCCTCGACCGCCTGCACCAGCGCGCGCATCGCGTCGGGGTTATGGCCGTAGTCGGCGATCACGGTGGCGCCGTGGTGCTCCATCACGTTGAAGCGACCAGGCGCGTTGTGGGAGTCGCTCAGGAACGTGGCCAGCCCGCGGCGCACAGCGTCCCACGACAGGCCCACGCCCCAGGCCGCCCCAATGGCCGCCATCACGTTCTCGACCTGAAAGCCGATCTGGCCGTTGTGCGTGATGGGAATGGCGCGCAGGTCGAACCGCTCGCTGAAATCGCCTTGTTCCACCACCACGGCGCCCTCGTCCACATAGACCACGCGACGCCCCTGGGCACGGTGCGTGGCCATCACGGGCTGCTGGCGGTCGCGCGCGAAGTAGATCACCTCGCCCGGGCAGTTGTGGATCATGTCGGCCACGATCGGGTCGGCCGCGTTGAGGACCGCAAAGCCACGGTCGGCCACGTTCTGCACGATCACGCGCTTGAGCACCGCGAGGTCTTCGACGGTGGTGATGTAGTTCAGGCCGAGGTGGTCGCCCGCGCCGATGTTGGTGACCACCGCCACCTGGCAGCGGTCGAAGCCCAGACCCTCGCGCAGGATACCGCCGCGCGCGGTCTCGAACACCGCTGCATCGACGTCGGGGTGGGCCAACACATTGCGTGCGCTGCGCGGACCGGCGCAATCGCCGCTGTCGGTCTGGCGGCCGTTGACGTACACACCATCGGTGTTGGTCATGCCCACGCCCAGACCGCTGCTGGCCAGCAGGTGCGCGATCAGGCGCACGGTGGTGGTCTTGCCGTTGGTACCGGTCACGGCCACCACCGGAATGCGCCCGTCCTCGCCAGGGCCGAACATGTCGTCGATGACGGCCTTGCCGACATCGCGCGCATGACCGTACGAAGGCGACAAGTGCATGCGCAGCCCGGGCGCGGCATTCACCTCCACCACACCGCCGGACTGGTCTTCCAGCGGGGTGAGCACGGTTTCGCAGACCACATCGACGCCGCAGATGTCCAGGCCGATCATCTGCGCGGCTGCTACCGCACGCGCGGCCACTTCGGGATGCACGTCATCGGTCACGTCGGTGGCGCTGCCACCGGTGCTCAGGTTGGCGTTGTTGCGCAGCACCACGCGGCGGCCCTTGGCGGGCACGCTGTCGGCCTGCAAGCCCTGCGTGGCCAGGCAGCCCAGGGCGATGTCGTCGAAGCGGATCTTGGTGAGCGCGGTGCCATGGCCCTCGCCGCGACGCGGATCGGCGTTCACGATGTCCACCAGCTCGCGCACGGTGTGCTCGCCGTCGCCAATGACCTGTGGCGGGTCACGGCGCGCGGCCGCCACGAGCCGGTCGCCAACCACCAGCAAGCGGTAGTCGCTGCCGGGCAGGAATTTCTCCACCATCACATCGCCATACGCAGCCGCCCCGGCAAACGCGGCGTCGAGCTGCTCGCGGGTGTTCACGTTCACCGTGACGCCCTTGCCCTGGTTGCCGTCGCGCGGCTTGAGCACCACGGGCAGACCCACTTCCAGCGCGGCGGCCCAGGCGTCATCGGGGTCGCTCACGGGGCGCCCGGTCGGCACCGGCACGCCAGCCGCCTGCAGCAGCCGCTTGGTGAGCTCCTTGTCCTGCGCGATCGATTCGGACACCGCGCTGGTGCGGTCGACCTCGGCGGCCTGAATGCGGCGCGCGCGACTGCCCCAGCCCAATTGCACCAGGCTGCCGCTGGTGAGACGGCGGAACGGGATGCCCCGCGCTACCGCTGCGTTGACGATGGAGCCGGTGCTCGGCCCCAGACGCTCGTGCTCGTCGATTTCGCGCAACTCGGCTACCGCGGCCTCGACGTCGAAGCCACCACCCGCCAGCACCGCTTCGATCAGCGCGTGGGCCAGTGCCAGCGCACGGCGGCCCACGGCCTCCTCGCTGTACTGCACCACCACCTGATACACACCAGGATCGACGGTGGCCGAGGTGCGGCTGAAGGTGACCGGGCAGCCCGCCTGCGCCTGCAGCGACAAGGTGGCCACCTCCAGCACATGGGCCAGCGAGAGCGAGCCGCCAGCCCTGTACAAGGCGCCGGGGTGCGGAAACTGCGCACGCAGCCGCGCTTCAAAGCCGGGCAGGCTGGCCAGTGCGCGTTCGTTGTCGTCGCAGCGCACCACCGTCTCGATGGCGGTGTGGCGGCTCCAGAGGTTGGGCCCACGCAGGGCACGGATGCGGGTGAGTTCCATCAGGCGCTCTTCAGGGCAAGGGTTTCGGGGGTTTGGGTGACGTTGCGTGCCGAGTCCATGGCGCGCCGCACGGGTGCCAGCGCGATCGGCGCTTCCCGTGCGAAGGTCTGCAGACCAGCGCCCATGAGTTCGGGCGAGATGCCCAGCGCCCAGGCCGCAGCCAGTGCGGCCAGCAGCACCGGTGCCTTGTCCTCGGGCGCCACGTCGTCGCCGAGCGAGGCATCGGTGAGGGCGACCACGGCGCGTTCGGTCTGTCCGTCGCCCAGCACCACCACGCCATGTCGCAGGTAGACCGCGCGGCGGTACTGCGCGAGGTGCTCGACGATCACCGGCAGCGCGGGGTCCTGCGCGAAGTAGATCACCTCGCCATCGCACAAGGGCGCCATCTCGGCCACCACCGGGTCGGCGGCGTTGAGCACGGCCACGCCGTCGGAGAGCACCACGTCGACCTGGGTGCGCAACACTTTGAACAGGTGCTCGTCCTCACGGATGTGGAAGGCTTCAAGCGCCGGGCTACCGGTGGCGTCGGTCACCACCCCGACGTGGCAGCGGTCATAGGCCAGACCCTCGCTCACGATGGTCAACGGGGGGTTTTCGAACACCGCCGTCTCGACACCGCGGTTCATCAACAGGCGCTTGGCGGCGCGCGCCTGCGAGAAATCGCCATGCTGCAGCGGGCGGCGCCCCACGAACAGCCCCGCGCGGCAGGCCAGCCCGACCTGCGGGCCGTTGAGGTTGGCCAACCAGGCGATCAGTCGAGCGACAGCGGTGGTGCCACGGCTGCCCGCCACGCCGACCACCGGCACGCGACCACTGTCGCCGGGCGCGAAAAGGTGATCGACGATGGCGCGACCCACCGGACGCGGCGTGCCCACCGCCGGCTTCAAGTGCATCAGCAAGCCCGGGCCGGCATTGACCTCGACGATGGCTGCGCCCTGCTCGTGCAGCGGACGCGAAATGTCCTGCGCCACCAGGTCCACACCGGCGATGTCAAGGCCGATCACCCGCGCGGCCAGTGCCACCTCGCGCGCCACGTCCGGGTGCACGTCGTCGGTGCAATCGATGGCGTGGTTGCCGTTGCGCATGATCAGCACGCGCTCGCCGTCGGCCGGCACGCTGTCGGTGGTTTTGCCCTGGCGCTGCAGTTCCACCGCCACTGCCGGATACTCCTCCAGCCGGATGGCATTGAGCGGGAAGTCCTCGTTGAGGCCGCGGCGCGGATCGCTGTTGATCTGGCTGTCGATGAGCTGCAGCACGGTGCTGCGGCCATCGCCCGTCACCCAGGCTTCGTCACCGCGCGACGCCGCCACGACACGATCACCCACCACCAGCAGGCGATGCTCGAAGCCGCGGATGAAGCGCTCCACGATCACGCCGCTCCCTTCCGCATCCGCGACGGCGAAGGCGGCGCGCACCTCTTCAGGCCGCGTGAGTTCGAGCGAGACGCCGCGGCCGTGATTGGCATCAGTGGGCTTGACGACCACCGGCAAACCCAGATCCTGCGCGGCCTCCCAGGCCGCCTCGGGGCTGTCGACCACGAGGCCTTCGGGCACAGGTACGCCGCAGGCGGCCAACATGCGTTTGGACAAATCCTTGTCGCTCGCAATGCTCTCGGCGATGGCGCTGGTGCGATCGGTCTCTGCGGTCCAGATGCGGCGCTGGCGCGCACCGTAGCCCAGCTGCACCAGGTTGCCGTCGTTCAAACGGATGTGCGGAATGCGCCGGCCGGTGGCCGCGTCGACGATCGCGGCGGTGCTGGGCCCCAGGCACAGGTCGTCCACCAGCTCGCGCAGCTCGTGCACCGCCGCAGCGACATCGAATTGCCCGCCGTTGACGGCGACCATCAGCAAATCGTGGCCCAACGTGAGTGCGCGTCGCGCCACCTGCTCGTCACGGGCGCGGAACACCATCTTGTAAACACCACGCACCGGCGTGCTGCGCGTCTGGCCGAAGCCGGTCTGCACGCCGGCCATGTTCTGCAGCTCGATCACCACATGCTCGAGGATGTGCCCCGCCCAGGTGCCCTCGCGAAGCCGCTGCAGGAAACCGCCGCGTTCGCCTACGCCGCAATGGTGCTCCACCAACCCCGGCAGCAAGTCGGTGAGGCGTTCGTACAAGCCGGGCAGTTTGTCGGAGGGCAGGTCTTCGAGCTCGCCGATGTCGAGCCAGCTCTCCAGCACGGGACGGTAAGTCCAGATGTTGGGGCCGCCAAGGTAGCTGACCCTCAGGAACCGGATGGGATTTTTCATGGGTAGGGGTTCAACCGCGCGTCTCGAGTCATCGCCGTGTGTGCGTCGGGCCTCTCATCCCGGACAATGTCGGTACGCCAATACGCGCCCGTGCAATTGCCGGAACAATCCGCTTCAATGAATTCACCATCAACCGAACCCGCGTCGGTGTTCAGTACCGAGACGCAACCGTGGATGCCCGCGCTGCGTTCCCGTTTACTGCCCAACGAAACCGTTTCAAGTTGGCTGCAGCTTGACCTCGATTCGCAATTGAATTTTTCAACCGGCGTGCTGGTGCTGACGACCCAACGGTTGTTGAGCTGGGAGCCCGGCGGGGCCGCTGCCGGCTGGCGTGAATGGCCCCTTGGGAATGAATTGTGCTTGAAGCACAGCGATTTCGCAGGGGTAGCGCAGGTCAGTCTGCACAACGAAATGCAACGGCTGGGCGCCTGGCGTTGCACGGCGACGCAAAACCCGCGCGTTGCGCGATTTGTCGCTGATTTCGGACAAATACGGCAAAGGTTGAAAAGCGGTTCAGCTGCCACGACGCCCGTGAAATCAAACACGCGGCACTGCGATTTGTGCAATGCAGAATTGTCGCCAAACAGCGACGAGTGCCCGCAATGTGCGCGGGAACAACACAACCCTCCTTCCACCTGGGTCTTGTTGCGGTTGTGGCGCTTTGCGCGGCCTTATCGGGGCCAGTTGGCGCTGGGCTTCGGGCTCACGCTGGCCGCCACGGCGGCCACGCTGGTGCCCCCCTACCTGGCCATGCCGCTGATGGACGACGTGCTGATTCCGTTCCAGAGCGGGCAGCGCATCGACCCTATGCAGGTGGCATGGCTGTTGGGTGGTTTGCTGCTCGCCGCCATCGCCGCCTGGGGGCTGGGTTGGGCACGCACCTATGTGCTCTCGCTGGTGTCCGAGCGCATCGGTGCCGATCTTCGAACCACCACCTTCGAGCACCTGCTCGCGCTCTCGCTCGAGTACTTCGGCGGCAAGCGCACCGGCGACCTCATGGCGCGCATCGGCTCCGAGACAGACCGCATCTGCGTCTTTCTCTCGCTGCACGCGCTGGACTTCGCCACCGACGTGCTGATGCTGCTGATGACGGCCGCCATCCTGTTCAGCATCAACCCCTGGCTGGCGCTCGTCACGCTGCTGCCGTTGCCCTTCATCGCCTGGATGATCCATCTCGTGCGCGACCGGCTGCGCACCGGCTTCGAGAAGATCGATCGCGTGTGGTCGGACGTGACCAACGTGCTGGCCGACACCATCCCGGGCATCCGCGTGGTGAAGGCCTTTGCGCAAGAGAAGCGCGAAGCGCAGCGCTTTCGCGACGCCAATCAGCACAACCTGGAGGTCAACGACAAGCTCAACAAGACATGGTCGCTGTTCACGCCCACGGTCACGCTGCTCACCGAGCTCGGGCTGCTGGTGGTGTGGGCCTTTGGCGTCTGGCAGGTCTCGCGCGGCGATATCACGGTGGGCGTACTCACCGCCTTCCTGGCCTACATCGGGCGCTTCTATGGCCGGCTCGATTCGATGAGCCGCATCGTCTCCGTCACGCAAAAGGCGGCCGCGGGTGCCAAGCGCATCTTCGACATCCTTGACCACGTCTCCAGCGTGCCCGAGCCCACGAGCCCGGTGCAAAAGCCCCGGGTTGAAGGCGGCATCGAGTTGCGCGACGTGAACTTCAGCCATGGCAGCCGCGCCATCATTCGCGGCATGAATCTGCAGATCCGGCCTGGCGAAATGATCGGGTTGGTGGGTCACAGCGGCGCGGGCAAGAGCACGCTGGTGAACCTGATCTGCCGCTTTCACGATGTCAGCAGCGGCAGCATCCGCGTCGACGGCACCGACGTGCGCCAGTTTGCGGTGGCCGACTACCGACGTCACATCGGTCTGGTGCTGCAGGAGCCGTTCCTGTTCTTCGGCACCGTGGCCGAGAACATCGCCTACGGCAAACCGGGCGCCACGCGCGCCGAGATCGTGGCGGCAGCGCGCGCCGCGCACGCGCACGAGTTCATCCTGCGCTTGCCGCAGGGCTACGACTCGCTGGTGGGTGAGCGCGGCCAGGGCCTGTCGGGCGGCGAGCGCCAGCGCATCTCGATTGCGCGTGCGCTGCTGATCGATCCGCGCATCCTGATCCTCGACGAGGCCACCTCCAGCGTGGACACGGAGACGGAAAAGGAAATCCAGAAGGCGCTGGACAACCTGGTGGCCGGGCGCACCACGATCGCCATCGCGCACCGCCTCTCCACCCTGCGCAAGGCCGACCGCTTGGTGGTGATGGACCGCGGCGAGGTGGTGGAGGTGGGCCCGCACGATGAACTGATGGCGCGCGAAGGCGCGTACTGGCGGCTCTACACGGCGCAGCTGCGCAACGTGGACACCGAGGACGGCCCGACCCTGGCCGCGAGCATCCACAACCCCAACGCACACATCGCTACCGCCGGTACGCCATGAACGCCAGCCCGAACCCCACGAACGACTGGACCCTGCGCCGCGACCCGCACGGTCGTCTGCTGTTGACCACCGCCGACGCGCAAGTGCACGTTGGCGTAACCCCGGTGCGCGCCTTTCCCCTCGCGGCGCCCGACGAAGGACTCTCGCTCGTCGGCACCGACGGCCACGAACTGGCCTGGGTCGATCGCCTGTCCGCGCTCGATATGGACACGCGCGCGCTCATCGAGGAAGCGCTGGCACCGCGCGAGCTGATGCCGCGCATCCAGCGCATCGATGCCGTTTCGACCTTTGCCACGCCCAGCACCTGGACGGTGGACACCGACCGCGGCGCCACCCAACTGGTGCTCAAGGCCGAGGAAGACATCCGCCGGCTGGGCAACGGACGCCTGCTGATCATCGACAGCCGCGGCATCCAGTTCATCGTGCCCGACCAGTTCGCGCTGGATCGCGCCTCACGACGCCTGCTCAACCGCTTTCTGTAAACACCTGCGCGGGCAGCGAGACGCAGCAGGGTGACCCGTGCGGCCCACCCGGCGGTGGCCGAACGCACCAAAACAGAGCATTGAAACCATGAAATGCAAGACCTGCATAATCCCATGCACGGTTTTAGAGCATTTCCCCATGAAGTACGCCTCCACCCACGATTTCCTCGAACAAGTCCGTCAGCGCAACCCCGGCCAACCCGAGTACCTGCAAGCCGTCTCCGAAGTGATGGAGAGTGTCTGGCCCTTCATCCAGGCGCACCCCCGGTACGCCGAGCAGGGGCTGCTCGATCGCCTCGTCGAACCCGAGCGTGTCGTGATGTTCCGCATCGCCTGGGTCAATGACCACGGTGATGTACAGGTCAACCGGGGCTACCGCATCCAGCACAACGGCGCCATCGGCCCGTTCAAGGGCGGCATGCGGTTTCACCCGACCGTGAACCTGTCGATCCTGAAGTTCCTCGCCTTCGAGCAGACCTTCAAGAACGCGCTGACAACCCTGCCCATGGGGGGCGGCAAGGGCGGTGCCGACTTCGACCCCAAGGGCAAGAGCCCCGGTGAGGTGATGCGCTTCTGCCAGGCGCTGATGACCGAATTGTTCCGCCACGTCGGGGCCGACACCGACGTGCCAGCCGGTGACATCGGCGTCGGTGCGCGCGAAGTCGGCTACATGGCCGGCATGATGAAAAAGCTCAGCAACCGGGCCGACTGCGTGTTCACCGGCAAGGGCCTGTCTTTCGGGGGCTCGCTGATGCGGCCCGAAGCGACCGGCTACGGCACGGTGTACTTCGCCCAGGAGATGCTCAAACAGGCCGGGCGCTCGCTTGATGGCCTGCGCGTGAGCGTGTCCGGCTCGGGCAACGTGGCCCAGTACGCGGTGGAGAAAGCCATGGCCCTGGGCGCCAGGGTGGTCACCGTGTCCGACTCCAGCGGCACCGTGATCGACGAGAGCGGATTCACACCCGAGAAGCTGGCCGAACTGATGGAGGTGAAGAACCACCTCTACGGCCGCGTGAGCGACTACGCGCAGCGCATCCAGTGCCGCTTCGAGCCAGGCGTTCGGCCCTGGGCCGTGCCAGTCGACGTGGCCCTGCCCTGCGCCACTCAGAACGAACTCGACGCCGACGACGCCGCCACGCTCATCAGGAATGGCGTGATCTGCGTGGCCGAGGGCGCCAACATGCCGACCACCATGGAAGCGGTGCAGCGCCTGGAACAGGCCGGCGTGCTGTACGCGCCGGGCAAGGCGAGCAACGCCGGTGGTGTGGCCACCTCCGGTTTGGAGATGAGCCAGAACGCGATGCGTCTGTCCTGGCCGCGCGAGGAGGTCGACAGCCGGCTGCAGAGCATCATGGTCGGCATCCACGAGGCCTGCCTGGTCCACGGACGCCGCGCCGATGGATCGGTGAGCTACGTGGACGGCGCGAACATCGCGGGCTTCGTCAAGGTGGCCGATGCGATGCTGGCGCAGGGTGTGATCTGAGGCGCACCACCGGCCGCAACTTCATTGATCGGGGCGGCCGATGGGGCAGGCCTCAAGCGACATCTGCACCGCCAAGAGCACGCTCGCTCCCCCGGCTCATGGGTTTCTCGCGGGCGTGAACGGGAAGTGGCGCAGCCCAGGCAGGCACCGCCCGACCAGATAGCGGCACAACGCGAACAATCCATTCACGCGCAGGCGCTATTTCTTCGCGCCGCGTCTGCCTACGCTGCGGGTCCCATCGAGACTCGAGGTCCACCTTGCAGCACCTGTCCGTTTTCCCTCTTGTTCTTGGCACCGGCGTCCTGCTGGGCCTGGGCAATCCTCTGGCCAAGCTGGCCAGCGCCGACGGCATCGGCGCGCTGGCCTTCACGTTCTGGCCCACGCTGGCGGCCGGCCTGCTGCTGGGCCTGATGGCCATGGGCTCGCGCGGCCCCACAGGCCTTGACCGACGGCTGCTGAGGTTCGGTCTGGTGGCCGGCGCATTCGGTCATGCGTTGCCGATGGCGGCTGCCTATTGGCTCGCCGCTCACGCGGGCGCCGGCTTTGCCTCGCTGTCGTTCACGCTCACGCCGGTGCTGACGCTGGCGATCATGGCGCTGCTGGGGCGTGAGGCCCTTCGCCCGATCCGCCTGGCCGCGGTGGCGATCGGCATGGCGGGCGGACTCCTGTTGGTGGGTGGGCAGGTGCTGTCGCTGCGCATGGACCCGGTGTTCATCGCCGTGGCCCTGCTCGTGCCGACGCTGATCGCCGGCACCAACGTCTACCGCGGGCTGCACATGCCGCGCGACCAGGCGGACGAGTGGCTGTCCGCGTCGACCCTGTTGGGTTCTGCCTTGGTCCTGCTGTTCCTGTGGCCGGTGATGCAACGTGATGCATTGGCGCTGCCCGAGCTGCACGGCGTGTGCTGGCTGCTGATGCAGGCGTTTGCCCTGGTGGCAGGCTACCTCTGCTACTTCGCGCTGCAGCGGCGCGCCGAGCCGGTGGCCTTCAGCCTGATCGGCTACGTCATGATGCTGGTCAGCTTGGGCATCGGTAGCGTCGCATTCAGCGAATCCGTGGCCTGGACGCTGTGGCCCGCGATCGGCCTGATCGGCTGGGCGTTGTGGCTCATCCACGCACATCCGGCGAGGGCCGCATGATGACGCAGGAGCGCGATGAACACACCTTGTGGCGCAACAGCGCCCGCGGGCAACTGCGGACCCACTGGCTCGATGCGCGCCTGACGCTGGACTTCGGCACGTGGAGCGCGCCCGGCAGAAGCCGCTTCGGCGCGCTGCGCGTGCTCAACGACGACCGCGTCGATCCGGCGGCCGGATTCGGCATGCACGCCCACCGCGACCTCGACATCCTGATGGTCCCGTTGACCACACCGATCGAGCACCGGGACAGCGAGGGCCGCCACCAATGGGTGCGGCCCGCAGAGGTGCAGTGGATGCGCGCTGGCAGCGGCATCTCGCACAGCCAGATGAACGCGTCCCACGAGCACGTGGATCGCCACCTGCAGTTGTGGATCGAGCCGCAGCACAAAGGCCTCCACCCCGACGTGCGCGTGCACGCCATCGGGCCGCGCCGCGCCGGGCAATGGCAACCCCTGTGCGGCGAGCAGCACAGCCTGTTCCAGCCCGATGCGTCCGTCGCCATCTGGCTGGGTTGGGCCGATCCCGGGCATGTGTTGACCCTGGGCTCGGCTGGCGCTCGCCTGATCCAGGTGGTGGAGGGCGTGGTGCAGGTGGTGTTGGCCGACGGCAGGCGTCTGCCCATGGAAGAAGGCGATGCGATGGCGCTTCACCGACGGGCTGGCCCGATGCTGATCCGCGGTGCACCGGGCGCGACCGTGTTGCGCGTCGAGACGCCGCCGTTGGACCCGGCGACGGGGCGCGAGCTGGAGCCCGACGCTCAGGATTGACGCACGGGCAGGCGTTCCTTGAGGAAGGCCACCAGGGCACTCAGCCGGGCCGGCAGATGCTCCCTGCTCGGATACACGGCGAACAGGTGGCGCGACTCGGTACGCCAGGCACCCAGCAACGGCATCAGGAGGCCGCGCGCCAACTCGTCGCGCACCATCGCCTCGGGCACGAGACCGATGCCCACGCCGCGCCGCATGGCGTCGATCAGCAGCAGGCTGTTGTTGGCCCTGAAGGGGCCCCGCACGTCGATGGTGTGGCGACCGTCATCGCCTTCGAACGTCCATCGAAGTGCGTCCTGCCCGAGCAGATAGGCCAGGCAGGGCAGGCGTTCGAGGTCGCGCGGGTGCTGTGGCGAACCGAGCCGCTGCAGCAGCCCGGGCGCGGCGCAGACCACCCTGGGCAGTTCCATCAACGGCCTGGCCACCAACGTGGAATCTTCCAGGCGCGCCTGGCCACGAAGCGCGAGGTCCACCCCCTCGCGCACCAGGTCGACCACATGGTCATCCAGCCGGACCTCGAGCTCCACCTGGGGATGGAGCGCCTGAAACGCGTGCAGGTGTTCCGCCAGAAAGGACAGACCGAGCGACACCGGGCAAGAGACGACGAGCCGGCCGTGCAGACCCAGCTTGTCCTCGCGCAGATCGGCTAGGGTGGCTTCGGTGTCCTCCAGCACACGGCGGCAGAAGGCGTGAAACCGCGCCCCTGCCTCGGTGAGCTGCATGGTGCGCGTGGTTCGCGCCAGCAGGCGCGTGCCCGTCCAGTCCTCCAGCGATTGCACGTGCTTGGTCACCACGGACCGCGAACAATCCAGGTCGCGGGCCGCAGCGGCGAAACTGCCGGTCTCCACCACACGACAAAAGCAGTGCATGGCCGCGTATCGATCCATTGAATGCCTCCATGGTGGTGGTGATTGTGGTCGCTGGACGGTCAGCGGATGGGAATGGCCACCGGGCGCATCGGTGAACCGTCGGAGCCGCGCAGCTTCAGCGGCGCGCCGAACCAGGCGAACTGGTACACGCGGTCGGCAGCGAGCTGCTCAAGGTTCACGTTCTGCATGATGGGCACGCCGCGCTGGGACAGCATGGCGCTGTGCACCGGGATCCAGTTCTTCGACTCCTTGGCCGGCCAGACATCGGTGCTGATGTTGTCCACGCCGATCACGATGGCACCTCGGTCCGCCAGGTAACTGGCCGACTCACGCGTCAGGCCGGGGGTGTTGTGCATGTACCTCTCGTTGTCCTTGAACCATTGCATACGACCAGTGCGCACCATGACCACGTCGCCATCCTCCAGGACCACGCCCTGCGCACGCGCGGTGCCCTGGATGTCCTCGACGGTGATCCCGTAGGACTCCGGCAGCACGTCAACGCCTTTGAATCGCGCCACGTCGAGCAGAACACCACGCGCAATGATGGGCGGAAACTTCTCGATGCCGCCCTTGCGCCATCCGCGGTCGCCCAGGTGCTCCTCCGTCTTGAAGCCGTTGTAGATCTGGCCGTTGAGACCGAAGTGCGACAGAGCGTCGATGTGTGTTCCGGTGTGCGCGTACATCGAGAACGCAGAGCCCGAATAGGTCACGAGGCTGTTCTTTTCCTTGCCGAGCCCGTTCGGGTCGTCCACGATGGTGCCCTGCGGGGTGTGCACGTTCCAGATCTGGAAGCGCGGCTGGCCGAGGAAATAGTAGCTGGGCATGCCGACATAGAACTCGACGCTGAGGTCGTATGTCTTGCCGCTGCTGATGCGACGCAACACCTTGAAGACCGACTCCGGCGTGACCTTGTTGAGCATGCCGATCTCGTCCTGCGGCCCGTAGGGGCTGCGCCCCACCTCCTCGGGTGAAGTGGCGTGCGCCTGGGGCGCGGTGAGAAGAACGGCGGCGAGCAGCGTGGCTGCGGTATGGGATTTCATTCGAATCTCCGTGGGGTTGAACACCCGGCGATGCTCATGGCCACCGCGCGCGTGTCATAGGCTCGCGGCCCCGCATGAGAATTCGCGTCCCGCGAACAATCGCGGCGCCGGCCACCGTGGCGCAGACAACCCAACCGACACTCGGCGCGTGGGCACCAGCGTCAGCGGCGCCAGCCGCGCAGCAGCAGCGCGTTGCTCACCACGCTCACGCTGCTCAGCGCCATCGCGGCGCCGGCCACCACCGGGTTCAGCAGCCCGGCCGCGGCCAGCGGGATGCCGATCACGTTGTAGGCGAAGGCCCAGAACAGGTTCTGGCGGATCTTGCGGTAGGTGCGGCGCGAGATGTCGATCGCGTCGGCCACCAGCGCCGGGTCGCCGCGCATGAGCGTGATACCCGCCGCGTGCATGGCCACATCGGTGCCGGTGGACATGGCGATGCCCACGTCCGCTGAGGCCAGCGCGGGTGCGTCGTTGATGCCGTCGCCCACCATGGCGACGGTGCTCTCACCTTCCTTCAGGCGGTTCACGATGGCGGCCTTGTCCGCGGGCAGCACCTCGGCCTCGACGTGGTCCACACCGAGCTGGCTGGCCACCGCGGTGGCGCTGCCCAGGTTGTCGCCGGTCACCATCACCGAGCGCACGTTCATGCGACGCAGGCGCTCGATGGCCAGGGCGGCACTGGCCTTGGGCGCATCGCCGAAGGCCAGCAGGCCGACCAGCTGCGGTTGTTCGGTGACATCCGCCAGCCAGGACACGGTGCGCCCGTCGTCCTGCAAGGCGTTGGCTTGTTCGCGCAGGGCTGCGGTGTCGACACCGAGTTCCTGCATGTAGCGCGGGCTGCCCAGGCGCAGCGCACGGCCCTGCACCTCGGCCGACATGCCACGGCCCGCCACCGCGCTCACCTTGGCGGCGGACAGCAGCGGTACGCCGGCGTGCTTCGCCGCGTCCATCACGGCGCGAGCCAGCGGATGCTCGCTGCCGGCCTGGATGGCCGCGCTCCAGGGCAAGAGATGGCTTTCGTGGCCGGGCGCGGGCATGGCGGCCACCAGCGTGGGCTTGCCTTCGGTGAGCGTGCCGGTCTTGTCGAACGCCACCGTATCGATGCGGTGCGCGAGTTCGAGTGCCTCCGCGTCCTTGATCAGGATGCCGTGGCGCGCGGCCACGCCGGTGCCGGCCATGATGGCGGTGGGCGTCGCCAGGCCCAGGGCACAAGGGCAGGCGATCACCAGCACGGCCACGGCGTTCAGGATCGCCTGCTCCCAGTCGCCGGTGGCCACGCCCCAACCGAGCAGCGTGAGCGCGGCCAGCACCAGCACCACCGGCACGAACACCGCGCTCACGCGGTCCACGATGCGCTGGATCGGCGCCTTGCGCGCCTGGGCCGACTCCACCATGCGCACGATGCGCGAGAGCGTGGATTCGGCGCCCACCGCGGTGGTGCGCACCAGCAGCAGGCCCTCGGCGTTGATGGCGCCACCCGTGACCTTGTCGCCCTCGTGCTTGGCCACCGGCAGGCTCTCGCCGGTGATGAGCGACTCGTCCACCTGGCTTGCGCCTTCGACCACGACACCGTCCACCGGCACACGCTCGCCGGGGCGGATCACCACCAGATCGTTGACCTTCACACGGGCCAGCGGCAGGTCCAGATCACCGTGGGCGGTGCGCACGCGCGCCACCTCGGGCTTTAGCGCATTGAGTGCGGCGATGGCGGCAGTGGTCTGGCGCTTGGCGCGTGACTCCAGCCACTTGCCCAGCAGCACCAGCGTGATGATGACGGCCGAGGCTTCGAAGTACAGGTGTGGCGTGCCGTGCTCCGCATGCTTGAACAGCAGGTAGAGGCTCAGACCATAACCCGCGCTGGTGCCCAACGCTACCAGCAGGTCCATGTTGCCTGCACCGGCCCGCACGGCGCGCCAGCCGGCGCGGTAGAAGCGCGCGCCGAGCCAGAACTGCACTGGCGTGGCCAGCGCCAGTTGCCACCAGCCATCGATCATCCAATCAGCACCCAGGAGCATGCCGACCATGGGCAGCACCAGGGGCAGCGACAGCGCCGCCGCGAGCAACACTGGCCACAGCGGCTCGCCCCGGGATGCGGTGGCCGGCGCTTCATCGCCTGGCTGCGCAGGGATGGCGCGATAGCCCGCCTTGTCGACCGCGGCAAACAAGGCAGCGTCGGGCGTGGTTTCGGTGGCGTTGACGGTGGCGCGCTCGGTCGCGAGGTTGACGGCAACACTCGCCACACCGGGCACTGCCTTGAGGGCCTTCTCGACCCGAAGGACACATGAGGCGCAGGTCATGCCTTCGATGGGGAACTCGTGCGCCACGAGCGTGGTGGATGCGTTCATGAAAGGTCTCCTGGATGGGTGCGGTGGATGCTCGGCCTTGTCACGGGGACAAGGTCAAAAGGCGGTGGCCTGCAGCCGGCGATGGGCCCAGGCCCGCGCCATCGGCAACCAGTGGCGCCAGCCTTGTGTGTCGCGCCAGGCGCGTACCTGCACGGGCTGTCGGCTGAGCACCTTCACGCGCGGCGCGTCGAAGCCACTCAGGCGCAACACGGCGCTCTCACCCACGGTGTGCAGATCGCCGGTGGCAAGCAGGGTGTCGCGCGGATCGCCGTCGACGGTGATCCAGACGGTGCCGCGCGTGGATTGCAGAAGATCGCCCGGCTGCACGGGCAGCATCAGGCTGTGTTCGGGCGAGAGGTCCCATTCGCTGGCGGTGAAGGGGCCGAAGCCGGCGTGGGGCAGAAGGCAGTCGGTGGGCATGGCGGTGCTCCGGTTGAGGTTGGAGTGGCGGATGCTTGCGCTTGACACGTTGTCAAGGTCAAACGCCGCGCCTGGCCTTGGGGCGCTTGCGCTTGTCACCGTGGCAAGCGCCACGCTGGCGGCTCCTCAACCTTTCCGGAGCACTCCATGCACGAGTTCCACCTTCCCGACATGACCTGCGGCCACTGCGCCTCCACCGTCAACCTCACGCTCAAGCTGGTCGACCCGGCGTGCGAGGTTTCTGTTGATGTCGCCAGCCGCAAGGTGCAGGTCAGCAGCCGCGAAGACCGCGCGACGCTGGTCGAGGCGCTGACGGAATCGGGCTACCCGCCTGCGGCCTGACCGTTGGTCGGCCCGGGCCGGGCCGCCACTTGACCTTCCCACGGGGTGAAGCTTCAAGCTTCACCCCGTACTGCGTTTTCCGGAGATCCCCATGACCACGCTCATGAACATCGGCCAGGCGGCCGCCGCCGCGGGCGTTTCGCCCAAGATGATTCGCCACTACGAACTCATCGGCCTGCTGCCCGAGGCCGACCGCAACGAATCGGGCTACCGCCTCTACAGCGAGCGCGAGGTATCGGTGCTGCGCTTTATCGGCCGTTCGCGCCACCTGGGTTTTTCCATCCCGCAGATTGCCGAACTCATTGGCCTGTGGAGCGACTCGGCGCGCTCCAGCCGCGAAGTCAAGACCGTGGCCGAGCGCCACCTCGCCAGCCTCGAGGAGAAGCGCCGCGAGATCGAACAGATGATGGCTGGCCTGTCGGAGCTGGTGCGGGCCTGCCCGGGCGATGACCGCCCCCATTGCGCGATCCTGGACACGCTGTCGCAGCACAGCCTGGACAAACACCAGCCGCGCCACAAGCCGCAGCTGAAGAAAGGCAACGCCAAGGACGGTGAGCAAGCCGCTGCGGGCACAGGGCACATCGATTTGATGGCCTGGATGCGCGGCGTGCAAGTGCACCACGGCGCCCACTGAGCGGGACATCGCCGTGCGACCGCAGCCGGCCCCAGCTTCCGCGGCCGGTGCCGCGGTGTACACGTGCCCCATGCACCTGGAGATTCGCCGCAACGCCCCGGGCAGCTGCCCGATCTGCGGCATGTCGCTCGAGCCGCTGATACCCGAACTGGAGGGGGACGACAACGCCGAACTGCGCGACTTCGAGCGTCGCTTCTGGTGGTCACTGCCGTTGACGGCGGCGGTCTTCGTGCTCGCCATGTTCGGTCACCGTCTGAACTGGTTCGACATGGCCACGCAAAGCTGGATCGAACTCGTGCTCAGTGTGCCCATCGTGCTCTGGGCGGGCTGGCCCTTCTTCGAACGCGGGTGGACGTCGGTGGTCAACCGCAGTCCGAACATGTGGACGCTCATCGGCCTGGGCACCGGCGCCGCCTTCGTCTACAGCGTGATCGCCACCGTGGCACCCGGCGTTTTTCCGGACTCGTTCGTGTCGATGGGGCGCGTGGCGGTCTACTTCGAGGCGGCTGCGGTGATCATTTCGCTCACCTTGTTGGGCCAGGTGCTGGAGCTCAGGGCGCGTTCGCAGACGTCAGCGGCCATCAAGTCTCTGCTGGGCCTGGCTCCCAGGACCGCACGCCGCATTCGCGACGATGGGGTGGAAGATGACGTGCCGCTGGCCCATGTCCACGTGGGCGATCGGCTGCGCGTTCGGCCGGGCGAGAAGGTGCCCGTGGACGGCGTGGTAGTCGAGGGCGGCAGCGCGGTTGACGAGTCCATGCTGACCGGCGAGCCCATACCCGTGACCAAGCGCCCGGGGGACAAGGTCATCGGCGCCACGCTCAACACCAGCGGTGCGTTCATGATCCGCGCCGACCGGGTGGGGGCGGCGACCATGCTGTCGCAGATCGTGCAGATGGTGGCCCAGGCCCAGCGCTCGCGGGCACCAATGCAACGCATGGCCGATGTCGTCGCCGGCTACTTTGTCGTCACGGTGGCCCTGATCGCGCTGGCCACGCTGCTGATCTGGGGCTTCTTCGGGCCGGAGCCGCGCTGGGTGTTCGGGCTCATCAACGCGGTGGCCGTGCTGATCATTGCCTGCCCTTGCGCGCTGGGTCTTGCCACGCCCATGTCCATCATGGTCGCCTCGGGCAAGGCAGCAACGCGCGGCGTGTTGTTCCGCGATGCCGCGGCCATCGAGAACCTGCGCAAGGTGGACACGCTGATCATCGACAAGACCGGCACCCTCACCGAAGGACGCCCGGCCTTCGATCAGGCCATCGGCGTCGAGGGCGTCCACGCCGATGAGGTGCTGCGCATGGCCGCCAGCCTGGACCAGGGCAGCGAACACCCGCTGGCCGACGCCATCGTGCGGGCCGCACGCGATCGGGGACTCACGCTGGACAAGCCCGAAGCGTTCGAATCCGGCTCCGGGATCGGCGTGCGCGGGGTCGTCGCGGGTCGTCGACTGGCATTGGGCAACACCGCCTTGATGGAGCAGGTGGGCGTGTCGATCGGCGAGCTGACCCCGGTGGCAGAGGCATGGCGCTCGCGCGGGGCCAGCGTGATGCACCTCGCAATGGATGGGCAGCTGTTCGGGCTGCTGGCCGTGTCGGACCCGGTCAAGGCATCGACACCGGAGGCGCTGTCGCAGCTGCGGTCCGCCGGCCTGCGCATCGTCATGGCCACGGGTGACGGCCTCACCACCGCACGCGCGGTCGGCGAGCAATTGGGCATCGACGAGATGTACGGCGAAGTCAAACCCGCAGACAAGCTGCAGCTGGTCGAACGCCTGCAGGCCGAGGGCCGCGTGGTGGCGATGGCGGGCGACGGCATCAACGACGCACCGGCGCTGGCCAAGGCCGACGTGGGCATCGCCATGGGCACCGGCACCGATGTGGCCATGAACAGCGCCCAGGTCACGCTGGTCAAAGGCGATCTGCGGGGCATCGCGGTGGCACGCACGCTGTCGCAGGACACCGTGTCCAACATGAAGCAGAACCTGCTGTTTGCGTTCCTCTACAACGCGCTCGGTGTTCCGGTGGCCGCCGGCGTGCTGTACCCCGTGACCGGTTGGCTGCTCTCGCCCCTGATTGCTGCGCTGGCCATGAGCCTGAGCTCGGCGTCGGTGATTGCAAACGCGTTGCGATTGCGATCGGGTCGCTGAACGGCCGGGTCAGGGCGCCATGTAGCGGTTGGCTGTGCGTTCAAGGGCGTTCTTGACCTGTGTCAACCCCTGGACGCCGCCCGTGCATAGCATGGCTCCACCAGACGCCCTGCAACGGTGGAGCGCACGCACAAGCGCCATCGGAAGCGCCATCGGGACAGATCGCCCCGGCCCCGCCGCAACGCTGATGTCGCTCGCGTGGCGATCGGCCACCCGGCCTTCACATCACCCCCGGGCGCCAGCCAGAGCGCGGTTGCGACGCCATTGCCAGGGAGTGATTCAACCCGCTTTCAACAGGAGCCCGATCATGGCCTTCTTCCCGACAACGGCCCTCGCCAGCGCGCTGGCCTTCACCCTGGTCGCCTGCGCCCAAAACCCGGCCGCTCCCGGTGGACCCGGCCATGCCTTGCACCACCCGCCGGACGCGGCGGGAGCCACAGCCACAGACCGCATGGCGCAGATGGACGCGCACATGAAGGCCATGCGCGACATGCACGAAAAGATGTCGCGCGCCAGCACACCGCAGGAGCGACAGGCGCTGATGGACGAACACCGCAAGCTCATGAGGGAGGGCATGGCGCTGATGAACGGCATGGGCCACGGCGCGCAGGGCGGCATGCCCGGCATGGGTGGCATGGGCGGCATGCAGGGCATGGGCCCGATGGGTCAGATGGGCGCAGCCGGTGCACCCATGGACATGACCACGCGCCAGCAGATGATGGAAAAGCGCATGGAGATGATGCAGTCCATGATGCAGATGATGATGGACCGCATGGACCCACCAGCGACCAAGCCTTGAACGCTGGCGCTGCGGCCGCATTCCTGGGATCGCGCACAAAGCAAACGGGGCAAGCACCGCAAAGTGCTTGCCCCGTTCGGGAATTCTGGCGGAGTGGACGGGGCTCGAACCCGCGACCCCCGGCGTGACAGGCCGGTATTC
>VFQP010001234.1_pt1 | contig 35798 bp, 36 predicted proteins | sample 3512351 | NCBI WGS metagenome assembly VFQP01 (sample SAMN10412372, study PRJNA504923) | tailings metagenome | isolation source: Relicate 1 Philex TSF1 revegetated site | place: Philippines: Tuba, Benguet | collected 2017-08-29
GGCTCCGGCCCCGCCGAGGTGTCCAAACAGATGCAAAAATCCCACACACACACACCAACGAAGCGTGCGTGAGCGTGCGTGTCGGCCGGGGGAGCGTGCGGAAGAAGGGGCGTGAGCGTGCATGGGGATTTAGCTTCCACCGGGTGTGGCTGCAGAGAGAGGCACACAGCAAGCGGCGTGAGGGGGGCGTCGAGGCAGTGCGTGAGAGGCAGCCACTCCGGACAAAGGGCAGCAAACATCGTCCCGCCTCACACCGCGCACACAAAGAGCCAATTGAGCCGCAAAACAGCACGCGGCAGACCAGCACCTCAATGCACGCACAGCCTCGTGTGCTGCATGCTACTCGTCCTGGCCAGAGGGACGCCAGGAGGACAGCACGGCGCACCACACACCACTACCACCACGACTGCCTGCAACGAGCGGTGCAGGAGTCGGGAGGGCAACGGACGCAGCGCCCTCGTCACGGTGACTCTTCTCTGCTCAGGAAAAAGAGTGTGTCGGGCAACGAGGCGCGGCGTGCTGCACACTCAGTCGCACACTCAGTCGCACACTCAGTCGCACACTCAGTCGCAAGGACCCTCCTCGATGTGCCGCCCCAGAACTCAGCACCGCGCCACACACTCCACACACGGGCTGCACCTCCCAGCCCCTCTTCCTCCCCAGCGCTGCTCCCACAGCACCCACGCCACCAAGAGCAAGAGCGCGACGCCGGCACACACCACCGCGCGCGCAGCCAGCACCACAAGACCAAGACGGCGACGCCAGGGCACGGCGCGAGGCAGCCACCATGCGCGTGCGGTGACGGTGAGGGGCCCCACGCGCCACGCTAGCAAAGAGCCAGATGCGGCACATGACCGCGCGCCCCGTCAGAACTACGGCACCTGGCACGTCACGCCTCAGACGCGTGGCAGGGACAGCGCTCCGACGGCCCAGCACAGCGGTTGAGCAGCACTCAACGACACGGTGTCCCTGCTGGCCGCAAGAAGCACAGGCCGCAGACGGAGGAGGAGCACGCCAATCCGACGGCAGAGCGTGAGCGTGCGAGCCAAGGTAAGAGGCAGCCGGCGAAGGGCCATCGCAGCCACTCGACGCAAACGACCACACGCACACGGCCTCCTGACCCCAGCAACAGCCCGCAGCGCACCGTCACCACTCCAGCTCGAGCTGCACGCCCACGCCCAGGCCCTGCACGGCATGGCGCACCTCCTCCCACGCCTCCCGCCATGACTCCTCGCTGCGGCCCTCGGGGCGAACTGGCCGCTCCACGCGCACGGATTCCAGCGCGGGCCCCACACCCGCCCCCTGCAATCTCCCCGCTGCAGCCCCAACGTACGCCGTGACGCCTTGGGGGTGCAGGGACATGTCAATCATCCGCAGCGTGTGCACCCAGGGGATGCTGACGGCCAGCTGCATGCACGCCGGCAGCGCCAGGCTGCCCCGCTGCAGCGCCAGCCCAGTGCACGCGTGCGGCAGTGCCTCGCCCAGCGCCTTGACCACCTCCACGTCCCACGCCAGGCCCGTCACGCCCAGCTGCCTCAGGTCGGGTGCCGCGAGCAGCGGCCGCAGCGCGCGCAGCAGCACCGGGGGTGTGTCGCCCTCGCCCGCGCCGCGCGTGAAGGTGTCGCTGCCTGTGGGTGGCAGGAACTGCACACCGGGCCACCAGGCCCCCGGCGGCTTCCGCCACACGCCGCTCAGAGGGCAGCGGCGCGCCACGTTGTCCACGGCTGCCTGCACCTCCGCCACCGATGCTTCGTGGTCCATGATGAACACCTCCCACGCCACAGGCGAGGTTAGGGAGTGCAGCGGCAGGCTCGCCAGCTGGTGCGGGGCGATGAACCTGAAGCCGAGCTCCCTCCAGCGGCAGGGGCTGCTGGCGTGGGAGCGCCGGAACGTTTGGCCGCTGATGTCCTCCCACGTCAGGCTGGTCAGGTGCGGCAGGCCCAGCAGCCGCTCCACCATGGCGTCGCCGTCCACAGCCACACCGTATGGCCAGTTGAGGTGCAGGCGCCGCAGCTGCTGCAGCGCCGGCGCCACCAGGCCCAGCTCCTCGCTGGTGGAGCATGGGATGGCGAGGGACTGGAGCGCCGTGCAGCGCGTCGCGTGACGCAGGGTGGCGCGCCAGACGGGCGTGGGCGTGTCCGTGCCCTCCTCGACCTGGCGGTAGGAGGAGTCCAGGTGCAGCGCTGTCAGGCGGGTGCTGAGGATGTTGAGGAACTGGGTGGGGCAGGTGCTGTCCAGCAGGCTGACGGAGGAGAGGGAGGGCAGGCCCGCCAGCTGCAGGAGCTGGATCGTTGTGTGCGTGCGGTCGCCTCGGAGCCCTTCCACCTCCACGTGCTGCAGCGTGCCGCACTCTGCGTCCACCAGGGACGTCGCCCCCACCGCAGTGAGCTGGCAGTTGCTGATGCGCAGCTGCCGCAGGTTGGGCAGGAACGCGGGAACGGCGTCGGCGATGAGCGTGTCCAGCAACAGGTTCTGCGCCCACAGACAAGAGGTGAGACGCATAGTGATGCACCCTTGTCCACTGGGTCAGAGCGCAAGGCAGAGAGCGCGCACCTGCATCTCGAGGCGCGTGATGCACGTCAGCGCCGCGCCAGACGCCCGCAGCTCGGCCATGCACCGCGCAGGGCTGCCACGGTGTGTGCTGAACAGCACCAGCGCCACGCCCTTGCTGCCCTGCTCGCCCAAGAGCGCCTGCACCAGCCTGGCGCTCGGCTCGACTGGCTCCTCGCGACCCACGTCCCAGCGCAGGCGAGCGGGCTGCTCCTGCTGCAGCGAGTTGAGCAGCACCGCCCGGGTGAACTGCTTGCACGCGCTGAAGGCCGCGCGCTCGTCCTCGAGGTGCCCGAGGCATCGCTGCAGGAGCTCGAGCGGCAAAGTGAGCCAGTCTGGCTGGGCAGGAGGGGCTGGCGGTGCTTGTGCAGTTGCTGATGAGGCCATGGCGCTTGCTGGTGGGCGCTTGCTCTGCTTTCCTGGCCGCGTGCGCGCGTGCCCGAGGGCGCATGGCGGTGACGCGGCTGTCGACAGCTGGCGTGCACGTCGGAGCCATCACCAGCGAGCCTGGGCCACCTGTGATCAAGAGGTCGGCGCACGACCTCACACTACCTGGTGTCCCACGACTGACGAGCCATCACGAGATGCCGCACGGCTCAGCTGCACGCACAACCCCCCGTCCCGCCAGTCGAGGATCCGGGGGCACAGGACTGCACAAGAACTCACACAGCGCCTACGCCTTGCTTCCGGTCCACGTACGCATCCCAGCGGCAGCCCTCTCTGCCTCGGGCCTGGAAGAGAAACTGCCTGCCAGGCACGTGTGGGGCATGGCACCCGTGCCGCATGCGCAGACATGCGATGCGTCATCTGCTTGCCAAACATGGCTGCACCAGATGCAAAGCTTATTAGACAACGTAGCGCACACGTCTTCACTCGCTCCCCCCGTTCCCGCTCCCTTCACGCCCTTAACCCTCCTGCCCCCCCTTCGCCCCTCCGACCGCCGCCACGGCCACCGGCGGCAGGCCCCGCAGCAGCGCCCCACTGCCCCCTCCCGCAGGCCCCGCAGAGGTGGGCGAGCTGCCCGCCGGGGACGGCGCGTACGACGACGACGCCCCGCGCAGCCCCCCGCTCACGCCCGCCACCCACTCGCCGACCGCGCTGCCAGCCAGCGCCCCGCCCTCCTCGCCCCCGCCCCAGCCTGGCGCCACGCCCTCCTCAGGCACCACGGGCACCGGCGTGCCAGAGCGCTTGAACCACGCCGGCGGGTGCGGCGCGCCCTCCCCGCCTCCTCCCAACGGTCCCCCAGGCACGCTGGTGGTGGCCGTCACAAGGGCGCCGGCGCCGCCTGGGCGGGGCGAGATGGGGCTGTTGCCGCGGGGCGTGGCCGCCACGCTGCCGCCCACCGAGGACACCCGGCCGCTGCTGCCGCCCCGCACCATGGAGCTGGTGGCGGCGGCGTGGGGCCGCAGGTGCGCCGCGAGGCTGCCGCCGTGCAGCGGTGGCGGCGCGAACGTGCGGGCGGGGCCCTGCGGGAGGAGGAGGCCCAGGGTGGTGGGCGGGAGGGGCAGGCGGCTCATGTCCAGGGAGAGGTGCGAGTTGGAGTTGGAGCGGGCCTGGGCCAGGGCCATGAGCGGGTTGACCTCGTGGTCCAGGGGGTGGGCAGAGGCGGGGAGGGCGGGCCTGCGGTGTGTGTCAAGGCGGCCAGGGCAGGGCACGGACGCTGTAAAGTCAGGACACCCCGACCGGTTGGATGCGCGCCGGCCACCAGCTGCGCCTCAATTCTGCTGTGTGCTAGCAGAGGACGCCTGAGCTGGTGACACGCTGCTGACCCTTCCAGCTTGACGCAGGCAGTGACCGATGCGAGATGCACACACACTTTTGCTTGCGTGGCGAGAGAAGCCACGCCGCGCTGCTCAAGTGCTCACCTCAGGCGGCGGCTGTCGGGGGCACCGGTGGAGAGGGCGCCGGGGCTGCCCCCGCCCGGGCGCTGCGGGTTGAAGGCGCCCGTCAGGTCCTGGAAGCTGAGGCGGCCGTAGCCGGCGAAGAGGTGCGCGTCCTGCGCCACCATGTGCGTGAGGTCCGAGGCGCTGCTGCGCGCGCTGCGGAGCACCTGGTCGCCTGCGCGTGGAGTTGGGAAGTGGGCGGGTCGGCGGGGTGGAAGATTTGTGAGTGATGCGGCGGCTGCGCCATGGCGCAGAGCAACGCGGTGAAAGCCGCAACGTCTCAAGCCGCGGTGATCACGCATCGCGCTGCGGAGGAGGCGCCGGGCTGCTGGCGCGTGCGGGGGACAAGAGGAGGCGTGAGGTGCGGCACAGCAATTTGCAGCGGGCCCTGCGGACGGGTCGCAAAAGTGAAGGGCAGCACCTGCGCTTGAGCGTGGCGATCGAGCGTCACCGTCGCCTGCGAGGGAGCACGACAAGGCAGCGCGCTACGAGCGTCCTGTGCTGTGGGGGCCGCGTGGGTGGGTCACAAGAGCAAAGGGCGCCGCGTGCGACTGTTGCGGTCGTCTGCGGAAGACAAGACAGCGCGGCATGGAGGACGTGTGTGGCGGGCTCCGTACGTGGGTCACACTCGTGAGGACAACGCCTGCGGCACGCCGCGCTCGATCATCTGCGGACGAAGAGGCAGGACGACAAAGCAGCGCGCGGGGAGCGACGTGTGCGGCGGGCCCTGCGGGTGGGTCGCAAGAGCGAAGGGGGGGCCCTGCGGTGCGCCGCGCGCGCTGACATCTGCGGTCGTCTGCGAAAGACAAGGCAGCGCGCTTTGGGAGGACGTGTGCAGCAGGCCCTGCGGGTCTGGGTCGCGCTCGTGAGGGCGACCCCTGCGGCGCGTCGCGCTCGAGCGTCACGGTTGCCTGCACGGCAGGACCCGGGGCACGCGGGGAGCGACGTGTGTGCGGGGCGGGGTCGTGTGGCAGTGTCGCGCCGCGTCGCGGTTGTCGTCTGCGGATGATGAGGCAGCACGACAATGCAGCGCGCAACGATCGTCCTGCGTGGTGGGGCCGTGCAGGAGAGGCACATTCCAGGAGCGAAGGGCGGCGCCTGCGGCAAAGGGCCCCATTCGATCGTCTGCTGGCGGCAAGGCCGGAGGACAGGGCAGCGCGAGAGGAGCGTCTTGTGCGGTGGGACCCTGCGCGCGGGTCGCAAGAGCCAAGGGCGGCCCCTGCTGCGCGCTGTGTTTCGAGCGTCGCAGTCGTCTGAGGGGAAGCACGAGGACGCGGCGACAGAGGAGTGGCCTGTGCGCGCGAGGAGCAACGCGTGCGGTGGGGCGCTGCGCCGCGTTCAGCATCGCGAGGCAAGGCCAGCGCGTTCCCCTGAGGACGAGTGCGCGAGGCATGGTGCTTTGTGCGGCCGTGCGCCACGGCGCCGCCACAGGGATTCCGGCCGCGCGGGCCGCGGACGACGCGTCCGCCGTGCCGGTGCACTCGCGCCCTGTTGAGAGAGCCCCTCCCCTTGACCGCACCCGCCCACCCGCCCCGACCGCACGCGAAAATCGCCCCCCTTACCCCGCCAGGCTCGCGCTCACCTCCGATGAGGTGCGCGTCTAGCTCCTCGGGCACGAAAAAGACGTCGTCGAGGCCCGTCTCGGTCAGGCATTCCTCCAGGTCCTGCTGCACGTGGAAGAGCAGCAGCACCACCAGCATGAAGGCCACGGCCGAGGCGTAGCCCGCCGCGCACTCGCCCGCCGCCACGTGCGGGCCCGCCGGCGCGCAAAAGTGCGTCCAGTACGGCGCGAGCAGGACGGTGAAGATGTGGATGAGCACCGCCACGGCGTGGCGCATCATCGCCGCTGCGCACGTGCACGTGGTGTGTGGTCCGTCCATCGACAGTGCAGTGAGTCTGCGGACTGCGGTGCTGCCTCAACAAGCCATCCCGCCCGCAGCCAAGCATAAAAGCTCTCACGCGTGCGGTAGAGCTTGATGGTGCGGAGCTCCTCCACGTTGGCGATGATGAAGCGCATGTACTGGTTGGTGCGCGACATGCCGCCCTCGCCTGTCGTCAGCGCGTGCGTGCGATATGGGGACGCGAGGAGGTTGAGGGGTCGCGGGCCGTTTTGCGGGCCAGGAACGCACCCGCACGCCCGCCCTCCCGCGCACCTCCGCGCGTGTAGCCCGCCGTGAGGGTGAGCTTCTCGTTCAGCACGTTGAGGCGGCTCAGCTGCTTGTAGATCTCCCGGTACAGCCTGCGGGGTGCGTGTGAGTGCACGCGGTGCCACAGCGCCGTCGTTCGTGGCTTGCGGTTGGGCGAACGCTTGCTATGGCCGGTTTGGTACCTCGATGCTGATCCGTCCTGCTTGGTGCGAGCGGAGGCCCGTTCCGTCGTGCACACACAGTGGCTTTGCCCGTGTGCCCTGGTCAGGGTGTCAACCTCCCTCATGCGCAGGCGGCCACCCACGGCCTGGGCTCGTGCCTAATCTGCCTCGCTGCTGATCCTTCCTGCATGACGCGGGCGGAGGCCGTTCCGTTGATGCAAGGTGCACACACACCCACTCACGTCTCTGCCGGGTCGGACTGCGCCATTTGGCGCACCGCCTCGCGGAACCTCCTGCACGCAAGTTGGGGCCGCCGACAAGCGTCGAGCGGGCGACGGATGTGGCGGGCCCGTCCCCACTGAAACAGCTGCCTGCGCCTCTCGCTCACTTGTTGCGGTCAGAGAGGCGCAGCGCGCCCTGGAAGAGGCGCAGGTAGGGGTCCTGCCCCGCCGTCAGGCGCGCCTCGGCCAGGCTCTCAAACGGCGTGCGGGCCACCAGGTACCTGCCCACGCAGCGTGAGGCGAGGCGGCAGCGGCTGTCTGGTTGCCAGGGAAGCAGATGCACGGGGCTGATGCGGGTGGCAATGCAGGCCGCAACGACGCGGCGCGCGGCGCAGGCAGCGCGGGGATGCGGGATGAAGCAATCTGCCACCTTGCTTGTCGCGCAGGGCTCAAGCAGCGAGGGCAGCGAGCGCCCCCGTCCTCACCTGCGGATGTTGATGGCCAGGTCCATGAGCACGGCCTTGCTGGTCACGGCCTGGGGCTGCCGGTCGTTGCCCAGCTGCCCGTTGGTGTAGCCGGCCTGCTGCCAGTCGCGGTGCATCAGGTAGAGGCCCACCAGGGACGCCTTGAGGTTGGCGATGAGCAGCGTGGCGCGGTCGCGGCGCGTGAACGCCTGCGGGGGCGTGTGAGTGTTGGTTGCGGGGGCACATGCGTTGGGCGCTGCGCTCGTGATGCGAGCCAGAGTCGTGTGAAGAACTCCCGCCTTGTGGGCGACGGCTGACGCAGGAACACAGCGACAGCGCAGGCCCCCACTGGCAATGCGCACCTGGGCCAGCGTGAAGGTGAGCGGGAAGACGGTGCCCATGGCCACCACGCCGTACTCCATGTTGAAGCTGCGTGCATGTGTGCGGGGAGGAGCGGGAGCAGTGTGGGCCGCCAGGGGCAGGCCGCGTTAACGCTGAGCGCAGTGAGCAGCGTGTGCGGGAGTGCATCGTCCGCATTGACGGAACGGGGCACCGCCTGCGGCACGCTGCCTGACGCGGGCGGTGGCCCGTTCCGTTGATGCAAGCCGCACACACACACGCTGCAAGGCATCAGCTGCGCGGCACCCCGTGCCCAGGCCTGAGGAAACATCGCCGCAAGCCGCGAGCTAAAGCTGCGGCGCGCCCTCTTGGGGGCTTGGGAACGACGCCCGAGGTTTGGAACGAGTGGCGGAGGGACGAGCGACAAGGAGAACAGCAGTGCGGCAAGGAGTCCAGTGGGGCAGAGGACCCTACCTCCACCCGAGCGCGTGGCAGCCGTAGACGGCGGCGCAGGCGGCGGCCATGAGCACCAGCGTGTGCAGGTTGAAGAGGTAGCACAGCGCGCGCAGGTTGCGCTGGGCCTGCAGCGCCAGCGCGCCGCCCGGCGCCAGCTTGTCCGCCTGCTTGCGACGCAGGAACCTGTGCACGCGCGCGCACGTGAGGAGGAATGCAGGGATGCAGAGGATTAAGCATCAGCAGTGGGCTCTGCGATTTGGGGGGTCCTGATTGGGGCGCGTCGTCGCCCAATCTGGCGCCCCCAATCGGCTGTTGCGCAACTGGCCGTCATCCCCGTTCCCCACCCCTGACCACTCACAGGCGCCATACCATCCACGCCATTCTTCGACGCGTGTGTGTCCTTCTTGAGGTGTGCTTGTGCTCCTCCTGCGGGTGAGAGGGTGGGGTGGGGCGGAGCTCAGCTCGCCGAGGTCACCACGACGCTCGTCGACCCGGGGCACCCCCGGTCAAAGAGCAGAAGCAAGGGCCTGCTCGTCAGTGGAGACATTGCTGGTGTCTGAGCAACCCCCGTGGTGCGGCATGAGCGCAGCCCTGGCGCGCCGCACCTGGCTGCCCTTTCGAAAGATTCCTCCGAGGGGAAAAGTCGAAAGATTCCCCAGCGCGCGGCGCAGAGCAGAGCTGTCCGCGGGAAGAGCAGGCGCCGACGCGGTGGTTTTTCGCGCTTGGCCTCGCGCGGGCGCGGGGGGTCGCCTGCGAGCGTTCGACTTTTGGCGCCAAGTCGCCGCGGCTGTGGAGGCTGGGCGAAGGCAGGCCCCAGTGACCAAGGAAGTGTGGTCTGAGCACACTCGCTCAGGAATCTGCACAGAACACCGTCCTGGCTCCCCCAAGAGAGCTCCCTTGCTGGCGGACGGAGGCGGAGCAGGGTTGATCGCGGCACGCTTGCCCGGCCGGGCAATGCGGAGCGACGAGACAGTGATCACAACCCCGGGGAGGGCAGCTGTTGGGGTGCTGCTGGGAGCTGGAGCCCCGCCACGACCGCGATTGGTGGGCAACCGCCACAGCGAGGTGTGTCTCACGCCCACGCGAGGTGTGCAGCCGCAGCGTTGCACGGGGGACAGCATCGCGAGCGGAGCGCAGCAGCAAACGAGAGCTGTGGTCGGGTCAGGGGCAAGCAGATCAGCGCTCAGTGAGCCACCCCCAAGGCGCTCATGAGCGCTCACGAGAACAGGCACGTGCCGACCACACACGTGCTCCCGTACAGACCGAGCGCAAAGGCCGAGGGGCCCACGCCATGCACACCTCGCAACTCCGCCCCACAAACGTGTCACCAGCGACGTGCCGCGACTCGTCTCTGCCCAGGAACACCAAAGTGCACCTGGCAGGAGGCGCAACGTGATGCAAACTTGGTCACGACGGCCCTCCTCGATGTGCCGCCCCAACATTCAGCACCGCCACCAAATGGCGTGCTAAACTCCACACGTAGGCAGCGCCTCCCGCCCCTCCTCCTCCCCACCACCTCTCCCGCAGCACCCACGCCACCAAGGGCAAGGACGCGTTGCCAGGACACACCACCGCACTCGGAGCCAGCATCACAAGAGCAAGACGGTGACGACACGGCACTGCGCGAGGCAGCCCATATAATCGTGCCCATACGGTCGAGGTGTGGGCCCCGCACGAGCATGCCACTAGCAGAGAGAACAGCCCAGCTGCGGCACACATCCGCACGCCCTTTGCATGACGGTGCGGCATGCCCCACGCACTTGAGGTACGGTGATCCAAAGACAAGGGCCACCGACCGCAGTGCGGGTGAGGAGCAGGCAAACTCAGCGGCAGTCATCGTGCGGGCCAAATCAAGAGGCAGCAGGCGTGCAGCTGTCGCAGCCAACGTGACACCCACCGCACCTCCCCAGCGCAGCGTCACCACGGCGTCACCCCTGCAGCTCAAGCTCCACGCCCACGCCCAGGCCCCGCGCCGCCTGGCGCACGTCTTCCCACGCCTCGCGCCACGACTCCTTTGTGCGGCCCTCGGGGCGCTCAGGCCTCCTCACGACCACCGACCTCAGCACGGGCCCCACACCCGTCCCGTGCACTCTGCCTGCTGCCGCCGCAATGTACGCCGTAACGCCTTGCGGGTGCATGGACATGTAGATCAAGTGCAGGGTCTGCACCCAGGGGAAGCTAACGGCCAGCTCCACGCAAGCAGGCAACGAAGCGCTCCCAAGGCTCAGGCCCAGTGCGGTGCACGTGCGGGGGAGCACCTCGCCCAGCACCCTGGCCAGCTCCACGTCCCACGTCAGGTGCGTCACCTCCAGCTGCCTCAGGCCTGGCGCCGCCAGCAGCGGCCGCAGGGCGCGCAGCAGCGCCGGGGGTGCGTCGCCCTCGCCCACGCCGCGCGAAAAGGCGCCGTGTTCAGCCGCCGAGAACTGCACCTTGGGCCACTCAGTGCCTTGCGTCTTCCACACGCCTCCCACGGGGCAGCGCCGCGCCACGCTGTCCACGGCCGCCTGCACCTCCGCCACCGACGTGCGGTGGTGCACGACGATGGTGTCCCAGCTGACGGGCGAGGTGGTGAGCGAGTGGAAGGGGAGCCGCGCCAGCTGGTGCGGGCTGACGCAGCCGAAGCTGAGCTCCCTCCAGTGGCAGGGGCTGCCGGCGTGGGAGCGCTGGAGCGAGTGCTGGCTGATGTCCTCCCACCGCAGGCTGGTCAGGTGCGGCAGGCCCAGCAGCCGCTCCACAACGGCGTCGCCATCGACAGCCACGCCGGGCCCGTTGAGGTGCAGGCGCCGCAGCTGCTGCAGCGCCGGCGCCACCAGGCCAAGCTCCTCGGCGGTGTCACAAGGCATGGCGAGGGACTGGAGCGCCGTGCAGCACGCCACATGCTGCAGGGTGGCGCGCCAGACGGGCGTGGGCGTGTACGTGTCTGGATCAACCTCGCCGCAGCACTCGTCCAGGTGCAGCGCTGTCAGGCGGGTGCCGAGGGTGTTGAGGAAGAGGGTGGGGCAGGTTTCGTCAAGGCTGACGGAGGTCAGGGAGCGCAGGCCGCCCAGCTGCTGCAGCTGGATGGTCAGGTGCGTCCGCTCGCCATAGAGCCAATCCACCTCCACGTGCTGCAAGCTGGTGCACGCCGTGCTGAGCAGGGAGTCCGCGGCCGCCACCGTGAGCTCGCACCGAGTGATGCGCAGCTGCCGCAGGTTGGGGAGCAGAGTGGGGATGGCGTCGGCGATGAGCGTGTCCAGCGACAGGTTCTGCGCCCACAGGCAACAGGTGAGACGCGTAGTGATGCGCCCTTCACCAAACGCGTCAGAGGGCAAGACAAAGGGCGCCGCACCTGCATCTCGAGGCGCGTGATGCACGTCAGCACCGCGCCAGATCCCCGTAGCTCGGCCAGGCAGTTCTCAGGGCTGCCACGGTGTGTTCTGAACAGCACCAGCGCCACGCCCTTGCTGTCCTGCTCGCCGACGAGCGCCTGCGCCAGGTTGGCCGAGGGGCCAAATGTACCGCTGCGGTCGACGTCCCAGCGCAGGCGAGCGGCCCGCTCCTGCTCAAGCGAGTTGAGCAGCACCGCCCGGCCGAACCGCCTGCACGTCCTGAAGGCCGCGTGCTTGTCCGCGAGGTGGCCGAGGCATCGCTGCAGGAGCTCGAGCGGCAGAGTGAGCCAGTCCGGCTGCGCAGGAGGGGGCGCAGGTGCTGCTGAGGCCATGGCGCTTGCTGATGGGCGCTTGCTGTGCTGTCCTGGCCGCGTGTGCGCACGAGGGCGCATGGCGGAGGCGTGGCTGACGACCGTTGACAGCTGGCGTGTGCGTGCCATCACCATTGAGTCTGCGTCACCTGTGACCAAATGCTTGGCGCAAGAGCCCACACCACCAGTTGTCCTCCGGCTGACGAGCCATCACGAGATGCGCACCGTTGCAGCAGCGCCCGTCCCGCCAGTCGAGGATCCGGGGACACAGGCACTACTTCCTGGCTGTGTGGGCGCGTGCATGTGAGTCCGCGTGGGCGCGTGCATGTGAGGGCGCATGGTGGCGGCGTGGCTGTCGACAGCTGCGGGTGTGCGTGAGCATCACCATCCGTTGCTTGGTGGCGCGGTGTGCAGCTGGTAACGCAGGCCCGTGCGGCTGCGGGCCGGCAACCTCGGGCCAACTGTGCTCTCTTTGCCACGCAAGAATTCCATCAGCAACAGGGCGCCTGCGCCGCAGCCGCCCGTCCCACACAAATACTACAACCCGCCGCTCCTCGGGAAAAGCTAGTCCGACCCGTCTGCCATCAAGGTGGCTCTCGCTCTCCCCAGGCTCTGCGCCCCTCTCGGATCAATGGAATGGGCCCCGCGCGCCCCTCACACCCTCACGCCCAGCAGCGTCTTGGCGCTCTCGTACGTCCAGTAGCTCAGCGCCGCCGACGGGAGCACCTGCGCAGCCACGCACGCACACATTGCCACCAAAGTCGCTCACTTCCATCTCTGTTCCTCTTCTGGCCTGCTGACGGGCTCGGTAGCGGCTGCGTGGACGCACGCGCTACGGCGCTGCTTCCTGCGTGCAGGCGGGAAGGTGCTCGTACGGGGGGGGGGGGGGGGGGCAGAGGAGCAGCTGCCCCGAACCTGGGGGTTTCAAGGTGTGGAGGAGCAAAACAGCAGGCTGCAACTTGTGGAGAGGGAGATTTCGTTCTGCGCTTGCTCCTGTGCCCGGGCGCACTCAATGGAGGGCAGGGGCGCAGGGCCACGCTGAGCGGGACGTGGCGGGCCTGACGGCGGCCGGCGACTACAGGCCGCACGACATGCATGCCACGCCGACGGGACCACATGCCACGCCATTGGGCATGCACACCCTCACCATGCCTGCGCTTGCTCGCCGCTTGCATCAATCCACACGCTGATTCAATCCTCCCACCAGCACCAGCGCCTGGCAGCTCGTTCACTGTGCGCACTGCCCTGCGCACCAAAGAACATCATGGAGGTGTCCGCGAGCGGCATGGCTTTGGCGCTGGCGCTCAGCTTGCTGCTGCACGCCGGCGTCTGGCAGTACTGGGGCTCGACACCCTCGCGATACTCAGCAGCGACGGCGCGCCAGCCTGCGGAGCAGAGCTCCTCGGCGCCGCCTCGATCATGGTTGTCGCATGTCGTGCGGCGCCTCCTCACCGAGAACCCGGGCGTCCAGGCCTACTGGCTCACGAACGAGATCCACAGCCTCAGTGCGGCGACTCACAAGTGAGAGGAGCCTCTCAAGGCGGGGTCCTCGCTGCGCCGCCCTCGATGTGCGGCAGATCTTGACCGGCTCCACGGCACGCATCAAACATCAAGTGCAGGCCGCACAACAACTACTTCGTGCCACCTCCGCACCGCGGCGAGATCGCGCCGCTGGTGGAGGCCATGGGCTACCGGACGGGCGTGGAGCTGGGCGTGCAGAGCGGCAAGTTTGCGCACTCGATGCTCAGCCGGTGGCCGTCCTGCACCAAGTGAGTTGTGTGTCGAGCTTCATCAGATGTTCTGGTGCAGTTTACATCTGATGCATCACAAGTTGCGCACACGGCATGGGTGCGGTGCCATGGCAGAACCGCCCCGTGCGGGCGCTTCGGGGTGAGACAAAAGGCCGGGCAAGGGCTACCCCCAGCCAGCATCTCCACCCTGGACCAGCCCTGGCGTGCGGTGCTGCAGGTACTACTTGGTCGACCTGTGGGGCCACCAGGACAACTACCACGACGTGAGCGCGCACGATTGGGACAAGCCAGTGGCTCGCTTGCGGCGGGCGAGCACGATCAGCACGCCGTCACGCCACCCCTCTCTCTGCGCGCGCGCCCCCCGCAGTTTGCCAACCTGGACCAGGACAAGCAGGAGTCCATCTACCGGGAGGCGCGCGCCGCGCTCGAGCCGTGGGCCAACAAGACGGTGTTTGTGCGCAACTACACGACGCGGGCGGCGGAGCTGGTGCCCGACGGCCTGGACTTTGTGTACGTGGACGCCCGCCACGACTTTTGCGGGGTGAGTCTTCCAAAGGTTCTGCACCTCTGAGTCCGGTGGGTCCGGTGGCAGTCGCCGTCTAGGCGCGTGCTCTTGAAGGGCACGTCACGGCCGCTGCACAGGTGTACGAGGACCTGACCGTCTGGTGGCCCAAGATCCGGCCAGGAGGTGCGGGGCTGCGTTGCGCGCCACCGTCGCGGGCGCCAGGCCCCCGAGGCTCCCTCACCCGCAGCAGCTTGTTGATCTGCGGGCATTTGGGCTTTGGACCAGGTGAGCGCCACGCGCCCGCGAAACGCGCCTGCAGGCCTCATGGCGGGCCACGACTACCGCAGCGCGCTGGACGTGCTGCAGAACAGCGGGCAAGACTGGTGCGGTGCAGGCGCAGGCGCGGTTGAAGCGGCGCCTGGCACGCGCTGCGCGTGCTGCTGCTCGCTCGCCACGCTGTGCTGTGCGCCACCGGCCCACCACTCTCCCAGGTCCATGTGCGCCAACGGGACGCGTAACCACGGGGCTGTCATGGGCGCCGTGAACCAGTTCGCCATGCTGCACGGGCTGCACGTGTCCGTCACGTGAGCGGCTCAGTCGAACGCCGCGCGACTGAGTTTAGTGCAGATGCGGCCCGCCACCACAAAGGAGCTGTGCGGCTCGGCGTGCGCAGGTTTGGCAACTGGAACAACGACTGGCCGTCCTGGTTCGTCCGCAAGCCGGCGGCGGGCGCGCACCGAGCGTCCGTGCTGCAGCACCACGTCAGCTTCTGATTCTCTTCTCCAGCTCAGCGAAACACGCCGCTGTGTGTTGAGCTTTACATCTGGTAGAGCCATCTCTTGCAAGCAGATGATCATATCACAAACCGCATTTCTGCGCACGCGGCACGGGTGCGGTGCCTCACTCGGCTAGACCGCACACTGGCACCCCCAGCCACCCCAACGCCCATACGGGCGGTGAGGTGTAACGCTGGGCAAGGGCTGCCCCCCAGCCACCCTGAGTCGCCCGCGGAGGCCCCAGGGCGAAACACTGAGGGAGGGACACCCACCAGCCTCCCCGCCGCCCGCCTTGGAGAGGCCTTGGAGAGAACCACTGAGCAGGGCCGTTTCCCGGAGCCACGCAAGACATGCCGCGTCACGGGGGGCGGTGGACTAACCCAGCTGTGTGCACCACGCTGCCCGGCACCTCGCACTGCTGCATCGTGCTGCCGGACGACGTTGCGTGCGCCGTGCGCGGCCCACCCAGCCGCCACTTGCGAGCCTCCGCCTTTTCAGCGGCACAGCCGCCAGATCCTCCTGCACGCTGCCTGCCAGCGCATGCACGTGCCTTCTTGCTTTTGCTCACTGGCACGCAACTTGCGTGCAATTGCACTCGCCCCCGCCCCCACCCGCGCCATTCCACACCACCTGCGTCCCGCTTGACCCCCACTCGCACGCCACTCTTGCCGCGGCGTTCACCGCCCGGCAGGCACGCGCAAGCACCAGGCCAGAGCATGCGTCCTGATGCAGCGGCACGTCCTGAGCAGAACAGCGCCGCCTGGAGCAAAGCTGCGTACGCAGACAAGGCTCCATCAGACGTTGCGCACCCCCAAGCTCACGGAACTGGCCCGGCACGCAGTGCCATGCCCCGGAACCCAGCCGCACTCAGCCGGGGCGCACAAGAACCCCCAACAACCCATCAACAGTTCAACATCGCCGAGCGCAGCACGCGCACCCAAGGAACGAGGCTCCGCGATTAGCGCACACAAACGGCTGCACGGCTGCACGTAAGCACGTAATCTGCTCACCCGCCGAGGCGTGGCACATGCGTCCTTCTCATCCGAGCACGACCAAGTCCTCAAGCAAGGCCCCCTCCCGGACAAGACTGTCACCAATGCAGCTCAACCTCCACGCCCACGCTCATGCTCTCCACCGCCTGGCGCACCTCCTCCCACGCCTCCCGCCACGCCTCCTCGCTGCGGTCCTCGGGGCGCACGGGCCGCACCACGCACACCGACGTCAGTGCTGGCCCCACACCCGTCCCCTGCACTCTGCCTGCTGCCGCCGCAACGTACGCCATGACGCCTTGCGGGTGCAGGGCCATGTCAATCAAGTGCAGGGCCTGCACCCAGGAGATGCTCGCGGCCAGATGCAGGCAGGCAGGCAGCGACAGGCTTCCTCTTGCCAGGCCTAGGCCGGTGCACGTCCGGGGCCAGACCTGCCCCAGCACCCTGACCAGCTCTACGTCCCACGCCAGGCCCGCCACGCCCAGCTGCGTCAGGCCTGGCCCCGCCAGCAGCGGCTGCAACGCACGCAGCAGCGCCGCCGGCGTGTCGCCCTCGCCCGCGCCCCGCGTGAACCACGTCACCATGTCGCCTCGCGTGGGGCGTGCGAGCAGCACAGAGGGCCACATCCCGCTGCCTGCAGCCCCCTCTGACCGCCACAGCCAGCCAGCGGGGCAGCGCCGCGTCGCGTTGTCCGCGGCCGCCTGCACCTCGGCCACCGACGAGCGCTCGTCCACGACCAGGTACTGCCAGCTGACGGGCGACGTGAGCGAATGCAGCGGCAGGCGCGCCAGCTGGTGCGGGGTGACGAAGCCGAAAAGGAGCTCCTTCCAGCGGCAGGGGCTGCTGGCGTGGGACCGCTGGAGCGCCATGCGCTGGAACGGCGTGTGCACGTGGCCGCTGTCCCACCGTAGGCTGGTCAGGTGCGGCAGGTTGAGCAGCCGCTCCACCACGGCGTCGCCGTCCACATCTGGGAGAGGCCCGTTGAGGTGCAGCCGCCGCAGCTGCCGCACCGCCGGCGCCACCGTGCCCAGCTCCTCGCTGGTGACGCACGAGATGGTGAGGGACTGGAGCGCTGTGAAGCGCGCCGTGTGCTGCAGGGTGGCCAGCCAGGCGGGCGTGGGCGTCTGCGTGCCTGGCTGGACCTCGCGGTAGGACGCGTCCAGGTGCAGTCCTGTCAGCTGGGTGCCAAGAGCGTTGAGGAACAGCGTGGGGCAGCTGCTGTCCAGCAGGCTGACGGAGGAGAGGGAGGGCAGGCCCGCCAGCTGCTGCAGCTGGATGGTGGCGTCACGGTCGTCTGTTCTGAACAGCGCATTCACCTCCACGTGCTGCAAGTTGCCGCATGCCGTGCTTACTGGGGATGTCGCTGCCGCTGTGGTGAGCTGGCAGTTGCTGATGCGCAGCTGCCGCAGGTTGGGCAGGAGGGTCGAGGTGCCGTCGGCGATGAGCGTGTCAAGCGAAAGGCCCTGCAGCCAGAGGCAAGAGGTGAGGTGCTGAGCGGTGCGCCCTTGACCATTGCGTCAGATCGCAAGGCAGAGCGCGCCGCACCTGCATCTCGAGGCGTGTGATGCATGTCAGCGCCACGCCAGACGCCCGCAGCTCGGCCAGGCACCGCTCAGGACTGCCCTCCTCATCACTGAAGAGCACCAGCGCGTTTCGTTCGGGGTTCGCTTCTGTTCGTGCCTGCTCGGCCTGTTCAGTGTGGCTGCTTGGCTCGTCCATGCAACGCCCCCTCGGAGCGCCAGGCCCTTGCTGTCCTGATCGCCCACGAGCGCCTGCACCAGCCTGGCGCTCGGCTCGAATGGCTCTGCGCGATCCACGTCCCAGCGAACGCGAGCGGGCCTCTCCTGCTGTAGCGAGTTGAGCAAAACCGCCCGGCCGAACCGCCTGCACGAGCTGAAGGCCGCGCGCTCGTCCTCAAGGTGGCTGAGGCATCGCTGCAGGAGCTCGAGCGGCAGGGTGAGCCAGTCCGGCTGCGCAGGAGGGGGCGCAAGTGGTGCTTGTGCCGCTGCTGCTGAGGCCATGGCGCTTGCTGATGGGCGCTTGCTCTGCTTTCCTGGCCGCGCGTGCGCGAGGGCGCATGGTGGCGGCGTGGCTGTCGACAGCTGCGGGCGTGCGTGAGCATCACCATCCGTTGCTTGGTGGCACGGTGTGCAGCTGGTAACGCAGGGCCGTGCGGCTGCGGGCCGGCAACCTCGGGCCAACCGCGCTCTCTTTGCCACGCAAGAATTCCATTCCATCAGCAATGTTCAGGGCGCACCGCAGCCGCCCGTCCCACACAAATACTACAACCCGCCGCTCCTCGGGAAAAGCTAGTCCGACCCGTCTGCCATCAAGGTGGCTCTCGCTCTCCCCAGGCTCTGCGCCCCTCTCGGATCAATGGAATGGGCCCCGCGCGCCCCTCACACCCTCACGCCCAGCAGCGTCTTGGCGCTCTCGTACGTCCAGTAACTCAGCGCCGCCGACGGGAGCACCTGCGCAGCCACGCACGCACCCAGTCGCTCGGTTTCTCCGCCCCCCCCGCGCTTCCGCCGGCCAGGCCAGGGGCGGCTGGCCGGGTCGAATCCCCCTTGCGCCTTACCTGCAGCATGTTTGGCGCCAGGCCCGTGTAAAAGCCCCGCAGGCCCTCGGACCGCAGCACCGCCGCCGCCGCCGCCGCCACCCGCGCCACCGCGCTGCCGCCCCCCTGCTGCTGCGCCGCCGCCGCAGTCAGCGCCGCCGCCAGCGCCCGCTGCTGCTGCTGCGCGCTCGCCGCCACCGCCGCCGCCCCGGGCGAGGAGGGGCGCATGGTGGCCTGCGCCGCCGCCGCCATGGCCTGCATCTGCGACCGCACACACAACATCAACACCCCATCCTGTGGTCGTTCGCGCGCGACCGCTCCCTCTCCCGTGTCCCCACACGCACGCGCGCGGCGGCGCGAGCCCTAGAACCGCAGCAAAGCCCTCACCTGCATGCGCCTCCGCACCACCTCGAGCGGGTAGACCAGCAGCTCGCTGCAGGCGCCCGCCACCGCGCCGTACAGCAGCGTGTAGGCCGTCGGCAGCGTGCGCGCGGGCTCGGCGGCGGCGGCCTGGGCAGTGCGGGGAGCGCTGGGCTGTGCGGCCGCGTCGCAGCGGCTTGTCGCCTCCAGCGGCATGCGCGTGGACGCCAGCAGCGCTGGCCGCCCGCCCTGCCGCTCCTCCTCCTCGTCCTGCTGCTGCTGGCGGTTGCCGCGGTGCTCAAGAGCATCCTGGTGCTGTGCAGGTGGCCAGGGCGGAGAGAAAGGGGGCCCGCCGTGCAAGTGTCGGTGCTTGAGGGCGTCGTAAACGCCGTAGAAGACCGCGCCGGCGGGGGCCATTCCGACCACCGCCGGCAGGCACCCTGCGCCACGGCAAAGGTGCGCGGCGCAAGCTGTGGGTGGGGCACAGTGAGGCCGCACGCGCGGCCCACAGGCGAGGCCGCGACGCGCGCGCACAGTGCACAATTAGGCGGGCTGCCCAGCGGGTGGCTGCGGACGGCGGTGCGAGGGGCCCGGCGCCCTCCACCAAGCAGCGCCCAAATCAGCCCCGCGCGACGATGCAAGCCCCAAGAGGGCAAGAGGGGACAGTGCGGCCCCGTTCCTTGCACGCGCGAGGATCCCGGCAGCCTCTTGCCCCCCGCCCGCAAAACACGCCACCCCGCGCCGCCCTCCCCTCGCGACGCACGCACCAGAGTAGAGCGCGCGCGGCCCCTCGTGCCGCAGGATGCCCACCAGCGTGGTGAGCGGCCCCGCGCCGTAGTGCGGCGCCCGCGTGGCGCGCGACATGAGGCGCGTGCGCACCACGTCCAGAGGGAAGCACACCAGCGTCGCCGTCACGCCTGCGCGCGCAAAGGTGAGCGTGCGTGCACGGCGCGGTGGATGGTTATCGCGTGCGGCAGCCAGTGAGGACCGCGTTAGCATCCCCAACAGCATCAACAGCAGAGGTGCCCGCAGCCCAAGGACACACGCTGGCAGTTCCCCTGCCCGGCTGGACAAGGACGGCTCACCTGGCCTTGCCCACCATCCCACCCACACTGCCAAGCCGACTCACACAGGGCTCGCCAAGGGTGTCGGCGAAACGAACCAAGCGGCGTCCCCACCCTGGCTCCCACCCACACCGCGCCACCACCCACAACTCACCCGCCAGCGCGCCGGCCACAAAGCGCTCGCCGTTGCCGTCCACGCCGCTGCAGGCCACCAGCGCGCGGTGCAGCGTGTCGAAGCTGGAGAAGTTGAGCGCCTTGAAGGGAGCGGTGCGCAGCAGGTTGAGCAGGTTGCCCTTCCAGAACCCGCGCACGCCCTCGGCAGACATGACCTGCGTCCAGGGGGGCAAGTCAGTTGGCGGTTGGGCAGGGTGAGTGAGTGGGCTCGGCCCACAGACACACGCCAGGGCCAGGACGCAGTGTGCGTGACTAGTGTACTCCGCTCGAATCTCCCGCCTGCCCGCCCGTCCACGGAGCATGTGAGCGCGTGACCGCCTGCACGCCGTCCCGTTGTGGCCGGCCTCCTTGTGGACACCGCTTCAGCGCGTGAACGTGCAAGGCGGTGGCCCAGGCGTCCCTTGCTCGGCCCCTCGCTGCCCCCCTCCTTCGCCATCGGGAGCCCGCAGCACCCCCCCGCGACCAGCCCGCCTGCACTGCACCGACGCTGCACCTGAACGGCAGTGGCTCACGCCCCCTCCTTGGCCCCTCCCTGCCCGCCCCCTCTGCCTCCCCGTCCGCAACACGGATCCTTCCTTCGCCCTGCCCCGTCCCACACGACCAATCACCTGCACGGCGGTGGCCCACGCGCCGCCCTTGGCGCCCTGCTTGAGCATGAGCTCCATCTTGACGCGCTCCAGCGGCGCCACGCACGTGCGCGACACCACGGCGCTCAGCGCGCCCGCCAGGAGCAGCTTGGCCGACAAGAACGGGTCCGACCGCTCGCCGCCAATCGCCGCCAACGCCTCCTTTTTCTGCTTGGCCGTGGGGCGCTGCTGCTGCTGCTGGTGCGATTGGAGGTGCTGCTGCTGCTGCTGCTCGTGAAGCGCCGGGGCGCAGGAGGCGGGCGCTGCGGCGCCCTGCCACGCCCCTCTGAGGCGGCCCTCTCCTGAGGCAGGAGCGTGGTGCTGATGCTGCACGAACGCTGGCTGCGTGGCCGCCGTGAGCGATGCGAGAGGTTGGTGTTGAGGGAGGTGAGAGGGAGAGGCATCTGCTCTGAGCGATGCGGCGTGCAGCACGAAGCGCGCGCCGCCCTGCGGCTCGGAGGGCTGGTCACCGAGCGCGTCGGCCGCGTGGTGGTGTCGCTGCGGACCGCCGTGCCGCCTCCTCGTCCTTGCAGTGCGCGCTGCCCCGCCAACGTGCAGGCGTGCAGGAGCGCTCAGCTCGAACTGCAGGGGCCCTGGAGGGGGAAGCAGCAGGAGCTGGTGGTGGTGGTGGTGGTGCTGCTGCTGTGCCGCTGGCATCCTCCTGGCAGGTGCGCCCACCGCCAGCGATCTGTCGCCCGACGAGCTGCAGGAACTCCGTGCACCCTGCTAGTGCTGTTAGTGCATGGGAGTGCGTCAACACCGTAACAACATTGCGGATTGCGTCTAGTCAATGCACACCGCTCTCGTCGCACACGCGCAAGCCCCGACAATCGCGGCGTCCAGGCGCACGCTCGCCCGCAGTCACTCTTGCACACGATGCAGAGCTTGCGGAGCCGGACGCCAGCGCCGATTTGCCAGCATGGGGTGCCTCACCGCCACGCGTGCGCCGCCGCAGCCACCCGTTGGCCAGGGCGGTGTCGCGCTGCAAGGCTGAGCGTGGCTGCCAGCGGAGGCGGCTTCGGCAAGAGCAGCAAGCCAGCTGCGAGTCAAGGAGGCAGCAAGAAGCAGGCAGCGTCGGGCACGACCAAGCCGCGCCCTGCGGCAGCGCCACCAGCGCCTGTGAAACCTGGAAAGGGGCAAGCGGCAGGCAGCACGCTCAGGTGCGCTGCTTTCGGCAGCGTGTGCGGGTGGTCGGGAGGGCACGCAGACTGGTGCGGAGCAGAGGTGCCCGTCGGCCTCTCAGGAGCAGGCACCGGCATCACGTTGCACACGCCTCGTGCAGGTTCACGGCGACGGCGGCGGAGCTGGCCAAGGGCAGCTGGATCGAGGTGCTGGACGACGTGCAGGGCGCCTTTGACGCGGCCGGCAAGGCACGTGTTAAGGCATGTGTGCGCGGCACCCAGAGGCTGCCGGCGCGAAGCACTTGGGGCACGGAGCGCTGGGTCTGAGAGGGCGGGGGCGGCAGCGAGGGCAAGGCGGGCGCGGCTAAACACCCCACGACTCGCCACTGGCGGCGCGAGGTGCCCGCAGGACATCAAGGCCGTGACGCTGGCGACGGGGCGCACGCTGGCGCTCTACCGCCTGGGCGGCGTCGTGTACTGCAGCGACGTCAACAGCACGGCGTGAGTCTGGTGGTGCAAGGTCGCCTGGCCTGGGCGTGCCCGCGCCTCAATGGTGACCTCAGCACGCGTTCGCGGCAAGCGCCTACAGGCACGCACGCCCTCTGCCACCCTTCCGGGCGCTTTCTGCGCCGTGCACTCTGACCCGCACGTCCGGGGAGCGCCGCCTGCAACGCGGGTCGCTCTCTCTCTCTTCTGCCCCACACCGGGCGCCCCACCTCTCACCCACACGTCTCGCAGGTATCAGTTCCCGTTGATTGACGCCAAGGTGCTGCCTGGCCAGGGGCTGGAGGGCGGGCCGGCCATCGAGGTGCCGCTGGACGGCACGCAGTACGACCTGGCCACGGGCAAGGTGGGTGTATGCACGCATTCGGTGAGGACGAGGGAGGAAGCGAGGGGCGGTCGTGGTGGGCCCCTGTGCGACCCGGCCACCGGCAAGGTGGGTGGGCGGTTGCGGGGGCGGGGGAGCGCGAGGAGAGTCTGACGAGGGAGGCAGGGGCTGTTCGAGGTGCGCGCCCCTGGGCGGCACGCAGTACGACCTGGCCACGGGCAAGGTGCGCGGATGCGTGCGGGGGAGCGTGGGGCGAGAAGAGGCACTTGGGTCGTCGGCAACGACGTGCCACGGGAGTGTGGAGGTGCTGCGGGCACGGCGACTGATGCCAGGCACGCCACTGGCCACCACTCCTGAGGGGGCCGCTTCCCCACGCTGCTTCCCCTCACTTCTGGATGCTCGTGCTCAGGTGCTCAAGTGGTGCCCCAAGACCGACAACCTGGTGCAGAACGTCTTCGCCACGCTCAAGGTGAGCGTGGGCTTTGACATGTGGTCAAGCGGGCAAGGTGGCGCCTCGCAGCGCAGCTGCCATGCGCCTTGCCTTTCAGCGGCGTGTGTGTGGACGCATGTTTGTGCGTGTGTGTCTGCGCAGCGCACCACCAACCCGGTGGACCTGCCCGTGTTCCCCACGCACGTGACGCCCGATGGCAAGCTGCGCGTGCGCCTCGTGCGCGACTGAACGCTGGGCTTGCGTCCGTACAGAATCCTCTGCATCCCGACCCGATTTTGCCGGACGCGTGATGCATGCAAAAAGCCAGGTGCCACACAGAACCGTCGCCAGCAGGAGTGCTCCCGACTGACAAGCAAAGCCATGGTGATTGGGACGTGCCCGCTCATCAGCCATCAAGGAAATGATCCAAAAGCCCACCCACAAGCTGCGGCCCGCGCGCTGCCTCACCACGTCAACGCAAGAGGTCAGCAGCCCACCCACAGGCCCAAAGCACAAGCAAAGAATGGCTGCCCACCGCGTGCACCGCGAGACACGTGTATGCACGTCTTTGGCCGTCCCTCCCTTGAGGCCACCGGACTGTCCCACGCCTCTCATCCAGCACCCACGCAAAAAAGCCGCAACAGCAACCCGCTGGCGACCTTAGCTCCACCACCACGAGCCTACACACCACCATGGGTCCACACACCCCAATGATCGCGGCCCAGAGCCACAAATCACGCGCCAACGCCGCCGCCCCTGTGAGCGCCAGCAGCAGGCCACCCACGAGCTGCCCATCCTCCACCCATCAGCTGCCGCCGCCGCCGCAGACTGCGCCGCGTGCGCTCCAGGCCCGCCTGCGCCCCGAGGGAGGGCGGCGCCAGCAGCAGGCCCCGCACCGACCCACCCATCCGCTGCCGCCGTCGCCGGTGCAGCGCCGCTTGCGCTCCATCCCCGCCTGCGCCCCCAGGGACGGCGCCAGCAGCAGCCCGCCACCAGCCGCCCACCCACCCAATCAGCTGCCGCCGCCGGTGCTGCGCCGCTTGCGCTCCAGCCCCGCCTGCGCCCCCAGCGAGGGCGCCAGCAGGTCCAGCAGGCCCTGGGGGTTGTCCGTGTGCACCCAGTGCCCGGCGCCGCGCAGCAGGTGCACGCCGTGGCCCAGCTGCTGGATGCGCTCGGCGTCCTCGCCCCACCTGCGCACACGCACGCACCGCACGCAGCACACCAGTGCCGCACAATCGCTGGTGACTTCCCCCGCTCGCTTCTGCTCGCTTCATCCGCTCGCCCCAGATGGCGGCAGGGTGCCAAGCTAATCGGACGGACGCTGCACGGGTATCCACAGAGCGTGGGCGCAAGCCTGCTCAGCCGGGAACAGACTGCTTGGCAGAGGATGGCTCTCACCTGAAGTTGGAGAGCTCGGCGCGCACAAAGTCGAGCTGCAGGCCCTGGGGCGGCGCCTCGAGCAGCGGCCACAGCGACGTCTCCTCGTACGACCTGCATGAGGGTGTGGGTGCGAGGGGCGGGGAGGAAGAACGCTCACGCGCGCCCTGACGCGCTTGTGCCGGCAGCGAGGCGCAGCACCGCACCACTCGTGTGTGCGGCCTGCTACGGGAGCAAAGCGCATCAGTGCCAGCGCCACGGAACGCACGCGCCGCGCGTGGCCCGCGCTCAAGACACGCCTGGTCGCGGCCACCGTGTCACACCCCCGCCTGGCACCAACGCGCTCACACACTCCACAGCCCCAGCCCACCCTCGCTCACCCGTACATGTCGTGTATGCCGCCCAGGTCCACGCCCCACTCAAAGCTGTCAGTGGCCGTCAGCGCCTGCACCGCCAGCTCGTCGTCGCCACTGTCCACCATGCTGGTGCGCAGCGGACGCAGGTTGGTCGCCGCCCAGTGCGCCACGTCCGTACTAAAGCCTGCTCACAACGCACGCCGCGCAGCAAGCGCCAACCACCACAATCTGAGGCTCCTGTGGCAGAGCGAATAAACCTGCAAGCCCCCATGCCCACCCGCCACGTTCGTGCCTCTGGCCAGCCCCGCTGGTGCGTGCAAATCGTGGCGCTGCGGGGCTCCCTGTGTGGCCCCGCACAGGGCCCCCGCCTTTGCCGGCTCCACCTGCGAGGCCCCGCTCAAGGTAGCTCAAGAGCTCCACGGTTCGAGCGCGCGCCCCGCCACCCACCTCGCTGCAGCAGCAGGTTGACCACTTGGGAGCTCGAGGTGACGGGCGTGGGCACCTTCCCCCCCGCTCCTCCTTCGACCCGCTGTCTTCCACCCGCCCGGCGCACACCCACCTCGCTGCAGCAGCAGGTTGACCACTTGGGAGCGCGATGTGACGGGCGTGGGCACCGCCATGAGCGCGCGCAGCAGCTCCGAGGGGTGGTCCCGCTGCCCCTGGGCGCCCGACCCCGCGCGCACCTCGCCAGGCAGCGCGTCAAGCGCCCACACCTGCATGTGCACGCCCGCGAGCATCACCCCAACTAACGGCTCGCCCTCGGCAGCCGCTCCGCGCCAGAGACGGGCCACGCCGTGCGACGGCGGCGCGGCCTCAGCACGCACGACGGCGGCCCACGGCGCAGCGCCCGCCAACGCCAGCCGCAGCCCCGCAAAAGGCGGCGCACCTGCACGGGCTTTGGCAGCGCGCCGCTGCCGCCAAACTGCTGCACCATGCTCATGACCACCTTGCCGCCGAACGAGTGCCCGATGAGCATGGTGGGGAAGAGCTTGAGCTGCCGCAGCAGGCCCAGCACGTCCGCCGACGCCGACGCCACGCTGTGGGCGGGACCAGGCAGCAGCGCCGGTGTGAGCGTGGCGTGCGGCCGCAGGGGCCGCGCTGAGAGCTCATCGTGTTGTGTGCGCACGCACTTGTGTGGCCCCGAGCCGGGCGGCGTGAGCGGCGCGCTGTCCCCGTGGCAGCGCAGGTCCACCATGAGCACCTGCCACGAGGGGAACCTCTGCGCGGCGGCGGCGTGCCACACCCCAGGGCAGGAGGAGGTGAGCTGTGCCCGACGGGGAGAGAGAGCGCCCTGCTGAGGTGCACGTGGCGCACCTCGACGAGCATGCGCGCAAAGCGCTGCAGGTTGCGCTTGGAGCCGAGGATCCCGTGCACCAGCACGGCCGTGGGAGGCGCCTGGCCCGGAGCTGAGACGGTCCACTTTGCCAGCGCGCCCTGGAGCAGCTCGTGCGCCTGCTCCTCGAGTGCGAACGAGAGGAGATTGCGACTCAACGCCCACACATAGGAGAGCGAGCGAGGAGCGCGGCCCCACGCGACGCATGCTCACCAGCGGCACGACGTTGCTGCCTCCTCGCACGCGGAAGCGCGATGAGGATCCTCCCTGCTGCTGCTGCTGCTCGGTGTTCACTGGAGCGAGGATGGTCGCTGTGCAGCGCAAACGCCTGCTTCGACTAGCGCTGGAGGGTGGTGGCGCTGCGCAGGAGCACCGCTGTGCTGCAGTCCAAGCGTTGCTGCTGAGGAGCGGGGCCGAGCTACTGCTGCGACTCGCGACGTCATTTGGCAGAGCGCCTCGCCGCGTGATGATGCGGCCTGTCTTGACGAGAGAGCGCATAGCGTTGGAAGCACTTGTGTGTGCGAAGAACGAATGAGGACAAGCGAAGCTCGATCGCGCTGTGGAAGCGCAAACTCTAGGGCGACAGCTCGCGCGATCTTTGGAAGCAGAAGCGGCAAGGGGGAGCAGGAGCAGCCCTTTAGCCCCTCCGAGGCCCTTTCCTGCCGCGCCCAGGATGCGCTTCGTCCACGCGATCACGACCCGCCCGCCCGCCACCGCCATGCGCCCTGCTGCGCCACGCATGGCAAAGCAGAGCACAGCGCGAAGATGGCGGCCCCGCACACCGCAGCGCCAATGCCAGCACGCGTGGACGATTGGCGCACCTTACCACTTGAGCTCTGGCAGCGGTGCCTCGCCCACCTTGCCGACCGGCTGCCGGCCTTCAGGGCGTGCAGGCAGCTCGCCACGGCGGTGCTGCTGATGCCGCCCGCGCGCTTCCGCCTGGACGCGGACAACCTGAGGGCGTCCAGCGCCCGGCTGGTGCAGGCGCTGGCCGCGGGCGGTGCGCAGGACAGCAGCACGTCGCCGGGCATGACGCTGGTGCTCTTCAGCAGCACGGGCGACGCCGGCCCGCAGCGCGCCTTGGACCAGCTGAAGGGCACGCCGCTGACGTGCGTCACGTGTTTGGAATTCGAGGTGCGCGCCCTGCTGTGCTCTTGGCGTTTGGCTCTCCACCGCCTCCCCCATGTGCCTGGCTTCTCACGCAGCCTGTCTGGCACGTAGCTTTGTTCGGGGGGCTGAGGGTGGGGCGGGTCGTCTGCGGGTCCCAAGGGCAGCAGGATGGCTAGGGTGGAAGCCACTTGCGGGGCAGTTTGCTGTGGAGGGGCCATGCCGCCGCGCTCCTAGCTTCTCAGCCACACAGCGTTGTTTGGGGAGCGTCGGGCCCAGCGCAGGTGTGTGATGCTTTCCTTGGCACTTTGCCCCAAGACCGGCGCGCGTCAGCGGCGGCGGGATGGCTGGGGTGAAGTTGCACACTTGTGGAACGGCTTGCCGTGTGGGGGCGGTGCCTGGCTTCTCAGGCACACAGCTTTTTCCGGGTGGCAAGGGTGGCGCCTCACGACAGCCGTCTCCTGTCCTTGGCGCTTCGCGCCCCAAGGCCTGCGCGCGTCGGCGGCGGCGGGATGGCTGGGGCGGAAGCAAACACTTTGGGGGTGGCTTGCCGTGTGGGGCGGCGCCCCCACTGAGGTCAAGCACACAGCATCGAGGCAGACACCACGACACCCAGGCGAGCGTGTACACGCGTCGCCTGACTGCGGTGCTCCCCTTCAACACGCTGCCGCAAAACGTCTGCACGCAGGGCCTGCAGCTCGACGCGCTCATCCCCAAGTGCGCTGAGGCCGCCCTGCCCAACCTGCGGCGGCTGCGCCTCGTCGCCTGCCGCTTCGGCCCCGGCGCCCCGCCCACCGCCACGGTCAACCTGGCGTGCGGCAACTTGCAGCACGTGGAGGTGGCGGGGCTGGAGGGCACGGCGCCGCACTGCAGCCTGCAGCTCATGCAGCTGGTGGGCCTGCCGGCGCTCACCTCCTTCACCCTCAGGGACACCAGCTGCCCCACGCTGTTCCTCAACGCGCTCAGCCACCGCCTGACGGAGCTGCACCTGGGCGCGGCGCTGCGGAGGGGCGCGCCGGCCTGGCGCGCCACTATGCATCACGTCGCCTGCTGCACGGCGCTCCAGTCCCTCACCATCCCGTGCGCCACCAGCGAGGAGCTGGGGCTGGTGGCGCCGGCGCTGCAGCAGTTGCGGCAGCTGCACCTCACCGGGCCCGGCGCCAACGCAGCCGGCGACGCCGTGGTGGAGCGGCTTCTGGCCCTGCCGCACTTGACCAGCCTGCGGTGGGACGCCGTCCACGCGCACGCGTTCCAGCGCTCCCACGCCACCAGGGCGGCATGTCGCTGGAAGGAGCTCGGCTTTGGGCTCGTCGGGCCGCACCAGCTGGCGCGCCTGCCGCTGCACTCGCTCACGTCACCAGTCAGCTGGGAGACCCTGGTCGTGGACCAGCACACGTCGGTGGCAGAGGTGCGGGTGGCAGCCGACAACGCGGCGCGCTACTGCCCCCAGGGCTGCGCGGGGGGGGGAGGCGGCTGCTGGCCCACGCTGGACTTTTTGGCGCCAGCAGGCCTCGGCGGCGCCTTCACGCAGGGCGCGGGCGAGGGCGACACGCCGGCGGCGCTGCTGCGCGCGCTGCGGCCGCCGCTGGCGGGCCTCTCGCGGCTGGTCGTGAGCGGCCTGGCGTGGGACGCGGGGCTGGTCAGGGCGCTGGGCGAGGCGCTGCCGCGCACGTGCGTGCGGCTGGGGCTGCGCTGGGGCAGCGTGATGGATGACGCAGGCGCGCAGCTGGCGCTGAGCCTGCCCTGGGTGCAGGAGCTGTGGCTGCACGGCACGCACGTGCGCCCGCGGTGCATCTCGGCCGCGCTGTGTGCCGCGAGCGCGCTGGGTAGTCCGGTGTCTGCGCTGAGGCTGGTGAGCGTCAAGGCCCGGTCGCCGCCTCTGGGCTCTGGGGAGGCCGCCTGGGCCGAGGGGTGGGAGGGCGTGCGGCGGGTGGCGCGGGCCCTGAGCTTGGCCGTGGAGGTCGTTGACGAGCCGTGATGCGGCACTGGTGCTGGGTGCTCGCGATTCTTGGAGACGTGCGTGCGTGCATGTGTGCGTTGGGCTTTGCATGTGTGTGGAGCCACCTCTGGCAAGCAGATGGTAATATGACGATGTGTGCGTGCGTGCTGACGGGCATACGTGCGACCCGCGCGTGCTTGGCTTCTGCACGGGGTCTTTGCTGCTGTGGGCGAGGCGATGGCTTGGTGCACAGACACGGTGAACGATGAAACCGTGGTGTGCGACGCGTGCGCGCTTGCTTTCGTGCCCCCCCCCTTTGTGTGTATGGGACGCTTGCTCACCGTGCGCTTGCTTGACGAGAAGCCTCAGGCAACGGCCGGCCAGGCACTTGCATGCGTGCACGTCCAACCCTGCTTTGTGCGCGGCCTGCAACTGCCAAACCGGCTAAGCGCTGCCACGCAGGGAGCACGGCGTGCCACGTGCTGTGTCATGTCATGCGCACTCGAGTGACGGGCACGTGGAGAGGCAATGCATGTTGGGCCGAGGGGAGATGCCCCTGCACCTGCCCCCGCGCTTCTCTTCGCCGCCCCAGCGTGGCCAGCGTGGGCGCTCAAACATCCATCTCGCGGAGGATGACAGCTTCGGGCGCAGAAAAGGTAGAAGAGTGTCGCGCTGTGCCTGTGGTGCCCCGCAACGCGTCCTTGCTGCGTTCAGGCCGTCCCCACGCGACCTCAAGTCACCGCGCCCTCGCGCCCAGGGCCATGCGCACGCACACGCAGCCCTGCAGCACACCCGCTCACTCACAGCCCACATCCACGATGGCAGGACCGGCGCCAGCACCCGTGGACTGGGTCTCTGCGCTGGTCGAGCTCATCGACCGCCTGATGCCTCGCCTCGACGACAAGCTCGCAGCCTTCCGGACCAGCAAGCGGCTCGCCCGGGCGGTGCTGATCAACTCGCTGCAGCGGGAACAGCCCGCTCGCCTGCGCCTGGCCCTGGATCGCAAAGACCCCTGCGGCCTGGTCGTTCAGCTGGCGCAGGAGCTCGTCGGCGACGCGGCGCAGGGCCAGCACGGCACCATTGGCCTGACGCTGGTGCTCTTCAACAGCGCAAGCAGCCCTGGGAGCCTGGCACGCCGCCTTTCGGAGCTGCGCGCGTGCGGCGTGGCGCTGACGTGCATCACGCGCCTCGAGATGCAGGCACGTGTCCATTTGCTTGGCTGACATCACAGGGCATGCAGAGGGCACGGCGTCCTCCTTACCTGCCGATCTACCGCCCTGTGCACGCCCTGTGCGCGCAGGGCCTGCAGCCCAACGCCCTCCTCCCAAAGGCGATCGACCGGGCCCTGCCCAACCTGCGGCAGCTGCGCCTGGACAGCTGCACCCTCATAGGGCCGGCAGAGTGCATCGTCAACCTGGCGTGCGTCGGGCTTCAGCACGTGGAGCTGAGGGGCCTCCGGGAACCTGCGAGCGGCAGTAAGCTGCTCCGCGACACACAGCTCCTGCAGCTGGCGGGCCTGCCCTCCCTCTCCTCCGTCAGCCTGCTGGACAGCAGCTGCCCCACGCTATTCATCAACGCTCTCGGCACCCAGCTGACGGCGCTGCGCCTGGACGGGTCGTACCGCCAGTTGCCCACCTGGCAGGCCACCCAGCAGCACGCGGCGCGCTGCACAGCGCTCCAGTCCCTCGCCATCCCGTGCGCCACCAGCGAGGAGCTGGGGCTGGTGGCGCCGGCACTGCAGCACCTGCGGCGCTTGCACCTCAACGGGACTGGCGCCGCCAGCATGTCCGGCGACGCCATGGTGGAGCAGTTGCTGGCCCTGCCGCACCTGACCAGCCTCACGTGGGACGACACCTACGATCACGTGCTCCATCACTCCCACGCCGGCAGCCCCTGCCAGTGGAGGGAGCTCAGGCTCGGCGTCGGGGGCCCGCACCAACTGGCGCGCCTTCCTTTGCACTCGCTCGCTTCACCGGTGGCATGGCACACCCTCGTCGTGGACCAGCGCACGTCGGTGGCAGAGGTGCAGGCGGCCGCGCACTGCGTGGCCCACCACAGCCCTGCAGGCGGCGCGTGGCGGGCGGATGGGGACCAGCCGTTGGGGCTGCGTTTCCTGGGACCTGGCGGCGGCGCCTTCACACGGGGTGCGGGGCAGGGCGACACGCCGGCGGCGCTGCTGCGCGCGCTGGGGCCGCTGCTGGCGGCACCCGGCCTCACGCAGCTGTCAGTGAGCGGCCTGGCGTGGGACGCGGTGCTGGTCAAGGTGCTGGGCGAGGTGCTGCCGCGCACGTGCGTGCGCCTGCGCCTGCGCTCCGGCAGCCTGCCGGAGAATGCGTGCGTGCAGCTGCCCAGGAGCGTGCCCTGGGTGCAGGAGCTGTGGCTGCAGGACGTGCACGTGGTGCCGCGCTCGGTCCGCTTGTGCCTCAATTGGGTGGCGGGGGCGCAGAGCGCGCAGCGGGCGGTGGAGGACAGGCCTGCGCTGAGGACTCTGCGCGTGTCCAACCCAGTGCGCCCCGCCGGGTGGAGCGTGGCGGGTCTGCGGGGGGCGTGGGAGGAGGTGCGGCAGGCGAGGCAGGGGGGCCCGGGCGCGGAGCTGGTTGTCGAGCTGTAGCGGTGGGGGTGCGGGGTGCGGGGTTCTTGATGCCCGTGCGCGGACACACTGCGTCACGCTGTGCGTCACTTGTGTGCACGTCGACCGGTACTGTGCTCGGCAAGTGACGTGCACCAGAGAGCTGAGCAGAGGGGCCTCCTGCGGTGCTGTGGGCTGGCGCGTGGCACAGCTCGTGCCGCGCTGGTGGGATGCAATGGCCCTAGCACCTGTGCGTCACGCCTCAGGTGCTCTGTGCACGTGGCAGCCATCCACCTGCCCCCGCGCTTCCCCTCGTCCGCTGCCACAGGGCGGCCAGCGTGACCGCGAAACGTTCAAGTCGCGGAGGACGACAACTTGCTGATTTCAGCGCGGAATGGAGCGGAAGCAAGCCGCATTACGTTCCTGGAGCCCCGCAACTCGTCATTGCTGCGCTCAGGCTGTGGCCGCACCGCTGCTGGCCCGCGGCGTGCCGTGTTGCAAAGCGCTCAAGTGTCGTGCGGCATCGTTGACGTCTCTTTTGTGATGCGGCCTTCGCTCGGCACGCCGAGCCTTGCAGGTGATGCGCCCTGCGCGCGGCTCGGCACGCCGCATGCTTCGCACGTGAGCCAGGACAGCCAGACGCACCAGGCAGCATGCGTGCTTGCACCCCAGCTGCAGCGACGCAAAAAAAAGCAAACATGTTGAGCATCTCTCTCCCGCTGCGCAGGTGCGCTCTTCCTTCTCCCCGCGCGCCTTTACCCTGTCGTGCGCTGGCAGGCGTTGGGTCTGTTGGGGAGCGCGTACAAGAGGCTCCTCAGCGCGCAAAACGCCCTCGCTCGGCTCAATCGTCACTCAGAAGCATCGAGGGCATTCGCCCGCACCTCTTTGCCTCGCTCGCGCTCCGTCCTAGCCGCTCCTTCTTCCAACGACTCGAACTCGCGCGCAGCGGACGGAGATGGGCCACAACTCGACGGAAGAGTGGACGCCGGAGGAGCTGTATGGGTGAGCTGCAGTGGGCACGATGGGTGCTCGATTGGGCCGCTCGCGATGCGTCGTCGTGGTCCGTCGACCGCGTCTCTCCGGCCTGCGGTCGACGGCTGCGACAGCGCACCCCCCGCACCCCCCGCCTCCTGACCGTGCACGCAGGTACGACCCCGTGCTGGCGCTGGCTTACGCGGGGGCCGCGGTGTTCCTGACGCTGGCCGCCGTCATGCTGTTCTCCAACCTGAGGTTCCCGCCCCACCGGTTCATGCACGTCCTGGTGTTCGCCGCGCTCGGAGGTGCGCGCCCAGCGCCGTCCACTCACGAGCGGTAGCAATTGACCCTTCTTATTCACGCGGGTCTCTTGGCACGTCACGGAGGCGTGTTCTCCGGGGCGGCCGCCAGCCTCTCTGCTCGCCAGCCCAACTCCTGCACACCTTGTTGGCTAACGCCCGCAGAGGTGGCGGGCTTTGGGCTACGCGTGCTTTCGGTCAAGCACACCACCATGCTCACCTATGTCGCCACCACACTCTTCCTGCTGCTCATGCCCAACTTCATCGCGCTGGCCAACTACATCGCGGCCGGGCGCCTCATGGCCTTCTCCAACCTCAACGTGGGCTGCCTGCGCCCCACCTGGATCGCCAAGATCTTCTTCATCTCTGACCTTCTCTCGTTCGGCGTCCAGGTGCGCGCCCGTACGGGGGAAGGAGCAGTTTTGTGCACGTCGCACGCATGATTTGCAGCAAGGGCTCAGCTGGCTGCCCGCGTGCGTCACACGCTTCGTCACCTGAGCGCGCAGGGGCTGGGCGGCGGCATGCTGGCCAACACCGACAGCCAGCGCTCCCAGGACCTGGGCAAGCTCATCATCATCACCGGTGCGCCAGTGGTGGCGGGCACTGGCAGGGATGCAGAGCCTTCCATGGGGAGGAAGCGCCGAGGTGACGTTTGCGCGCTCCGCACGAGCGTGCCCGCAGGCCTGGTGCTGCAGTCGCTGGCGCTTTTCCTCTTCCTCTTTGTCGCCGTCACCGTGCACCGGCGGCCAAGGTACAAGCTGCGCGGCGTGCCGGACGCCGAGCTCATGTTCGTGGGGCTGTACGTCACCACGGCGCTGCTCTTTGTGCGATCCATCTTCAGGTGAGGAGCGGCCGGGTAGAGCCATGCACGCCAGCAAGCAGGGGTTGCGACCGGGGCGGGAGCGAGTACAGCGCTTGCCAATCGTCGCCGTGAGGTGCACCGTGCGGTTGCATCTGACTGACTCCTTGCCTCGCCGTCAGCTGCTCACGCGTATCCGCAGGCTGGCAGAGTACGCGGGCGGCAGAGACTCGTACCTCAAGACGCACGAGTGGTGAGCGCCGCGCATCAGCAGTGCCGGTCAGAGAACATGCTTCACCTTGCGCCCAAGCACGGGCAGCGTGGCTACTGACACCTTCGGGCAGAGCCGCGACGTCGTGCTAGGTGTACCGGCGCTCTCACACGCCCCCGGGTGCTGCTGCCGCTGACGCAGGGCGTTCTACGTGTTTGACTCGCTGGCCGTTGCCGGAGCGTTCGTGGTCTACGCGCTGCCCGCCGTGCACTTTGGCCGGTGCCTCAACGGCATCGCCGCCGAGCTCAAGGGCGCGCTGCCCCTGCACATTCACCACAGCAACCCCGCCCCGCCCCCGCCCGGCGATCCACCCGCCGCATTGGGTGGCAGGAGCGGGCCGTACGCCGTGCCCACGGCGGTCGGCGTCTACGCCCCCGGCAAACCGCGAGTGGGCAGCACCGTGCCGCCGGTCGCTTCTTGATCATGAAGTTACGTTGCATCCGAAGAGGGGATGCCGATCAAGGGGTGGGGAGCAGCGCGCAGCATGCACGCAGGAGCTACATGTTGCGACGAGCAAGCCGTGCGTGCAAATGGCGACGCGCATTTAACGGTGCTGGAGGTGCTATTGAAGTGAGAGCTGAACAGTGGTTTCAGTGCGTGCTGCCCGCCCGCCGCATGATGCAAAATCCTGTACGTTCCTGAGCGCAGTGCTCTAGCAGGAAGCGCAGCCGTTCCCCTTGTCCGGCACGCCACCAGGAACGGGCCTGGTGTCCACCGCCCAGTTCTGCATCACGGGCGCCACCTGTACCAGCGCGGCACGCATCGTTGGAAGGCGAGGTCAGCCTGCGGCCCTCGCGCAGGGCCACCCAGACACTCACTTAATGCACACAAAAGAGAGCGCGCACCTGGGGCGCGTCGCCGAGCGCGGCCTTGCTGCCCGGCTGCTTCTCCGCCGGCCCCGCCGGCTGCTGCGTGATTGGCAGCTCCGCCGAGCCGCCGCCCCGGGGCGCGCCCAGTTGCTCGCCCAGCGCGTTGAGGCAGCGGCCGTAGTGCACGGGCGGCAGCGCGTAGACGACAAAGGCCAGGGCCATGGCCAGCGAGTCAAACACGTAGAACGGCCTGAACAAATGTGGCCAGGGCAAGACCACCTTTCAGTGCACACCCCTTCTGCCGCCTGGGCTCGCTGCTGCCCCTCGCGTTGCGCCGAGGGCACAGTGATGGCTACAACGCGCTCACCACTCGTGCGTGTTGATGGGCGCCGTGCGCGACGTGGCGTACGCCACCAGCCTGCGCGGCAGCACAGCGCAGGAACACGCTTACGCACTGAGGCTCGCTGTGCGCCCCGCAACGCACACCACCGCCAGGGCCTTTGTGCTGCACCACGCTGGGCCCAAGACTGGCTGCGCCCAGTCTTCCCTCCTCAGCGCCCGTCGCTCGCGCCGTTGTCTGCTCATTTCAGCCACCCCGCGGCTTGCACACCTGTAGACGGAGCGGATGAAGAGCAGCGCCGTGGTGACGTACAGCCCTGTGAACATGCGCTCGGCGTCCCGCACGCTGCGCAGCTGGTACTTGGGCCGCACGTGGATGGTGACGGTGACCCACAAAAAGAGCACCAGTGCCACGCACTGCAGCGCCAGGCCTGCGCGCGGTGTGGCGGGCGTGGGTGGCGTGAGCCGTGCAGGGAGCGGACAAGAAGAACTGCCCCCCCCCCCCCCCCCCCCCCCCCCCCCCCCCCCCCCCCCCCCCCCCCC
>VFQP010001842.1_pt1 | contig 35789 bp, 28 predicted proteins | sample 3512351 | NCBI WGS metagenome assembly VFQP01 (sample SAMN10412372, study PRJNA504923) | tailings metagenome | isolation source: Relicate 1 Philex TSF1 revegetated site | place: Philippines: Tuba, Benguet | collected 2017-08-29
ACGCGGACAACCGAATTTCAAGACCGGTGCCTTAAACCGCTCGGCCACTCTTCCATCCGGCGCGGCGCATCGCGCGGCGCAGGTGTCAGGCGGCTTTAGCGCGTGGCTGCGGAGCGCGTCAACGCCAGCGTTGGCGTCGCTAGAGGCGGAAGTCCCAGTAGAGGCAGGCGAGCGTGGCGAGCGCGAAGGCGGCAAAGGCCAGCGTTCGGGTCAGCGCGTTGCGGCGCAGCTGATCGAGGAAGAGGTGGATCGCGACGATCGCGGCAGCAAAGGCGAAGCGCCAGTCGAGGAGCACGAAAAGCGCCTGGCGATCGCCGAAGCCGAAGCGGGCGATCTGAAGGCCGAGGATCGTCGCCAGGAGCACCAGCGTCGCGGCCCAGACGGGGGAGGCTGCCTGCTGGTAGACGAAGGCTGCGCCGCGCACCGGCAGGATCATCATGAACATGGCCGCGAAGGCATAGACTGCCGCAATTGGGATGAAGGTCGCCGCATTGGCGATCATGTCGATCCGCTCGATGCCGATCGTGCCGAAGGAGTAGCCCTTGATCCGGATGGCGAAGCTCGCCGCGGCAAGCACGGCCGCGATCACGGTCAGGACGAGGAAGGTGGTGGCGGTGCGGTTCAACGAATCCCTCCCGAGCGCTTCGACCATCGCTGATAGGACGCCGGCGGCCGGCGCGGGAAGGAAAATCTCGCCTGACATCCGCGTGATGGCGTGATCCAGGGCAGGGGCGCCGCCGTATCTCGGCGCATCGCAACCGACCTATCGGAGACGTCCATGTCGTCACGCATCGCGCTCGCTTTGTCCTTTGCCGCCCTTGCCACCGCCGCCTCCGCCGAGGACCTAGCCGGTGACCGGCTCCGCCAGGCCATCGAAGGTCGCACCGTGTTCCTCTCGACGCCTTACGGCCTGGAACTGCCTTTGCGCTACGAGCGCGGAGGACAGGTCACGGGCGATGTGTCGGGCTTCCGCCTCGCCGCCATGTTCGCTCCGCGCGAGACTGGCCGCTGGTGGATCGATGGGAGCCAGCTCTGCCAGCAGTGGCCGACCTGGTATGACGGCCAGACCGCATGCTTCACGATCCGCATGGAAGGCGACAACAGCCTATCCTGGACGCGCAATGATGGGCTGCAGGGTACAGCACGGATCCAGGGCTGACGCTCGCCCATCCGAATCATGACGCCAAAGCGCCTTTTTCCGGCCACAATCGATTAAGAACCTGCTAATGGTTACGCGTCAATCTGCGCGTAACCATGCGGGCCCGCCAACGAGGCTTGCGTCCGGTCGGGGATGGCCGGGGAAAACAGGCAGGGACTTTTGGTCATGAAGGCAGGGAAAGCCCGGCAGCTACGCCGGACGATCGGGCTCTGTGCGGCGATTGCCGCGTCCCTTTCGCTCGCAGCCTGCGGCGCCCAGCCGACCAAGACCGCTTCCGCCTCCAAGACGCGCAGCAAGGAATATTTTGCCGAGTCCGAGTGGGGCGTGAAGGCGAGCCCTCGGGTCAGCAACCTCGCGACCAATCTGCCGCGCGGGGGAGGGCGCGAGCAGATCGGCCGGCCCTATCAGGTGCGCGGCCAGTGGTATCATCCCAAGGAAGACCCGAACTATTCGAAGACGGGTATGGCCTCCTGGTACGGCGATGCCTTTCACGGCCGGCTGACGGCCAATGGCGAAGTCTACGACATGACGCACCTGACGGCAGCGCACCCAACCATGCCGCTGCCGAGCTATGCCCGCGTCACCAATCTCGACAACGGCAATTCCGTCGTCGTCCGCGTCAACGACCGCGGCCCCTTCACGCGTGGTCGCGTCATCGACTTGTCGCGCCGCGCAGCCGAGATGCTCGACTACCACAATGACGGCGTCGCCAAGGTGCAGGTCGATTATGTCGGCCGCGCGCCGCTTCACGGCCAGGACGACCAATTTCTGATGGCGAGCTTCGTGCCGGGCAATGGCGACGGCTACCCGCAGCCTTCCACCATGATCGCGATGAACGGTCCCACGCCGACGGCCGTCGCGTCGGTCTCCTCGCGGCTCGAGACGAGCTTCGGCGCAAGTTCGGTCTCGTCGCAGATCACCCTTCCGGCGTCCGTCGGCCTTCCCGTTCGCCGACCTTCAGAGGCGGTCTACGGACAGGTGCCAACGGCTGCGCCGGTGCTCGGCTATGCCGATGCCCGCATGGGCAAGGCATCGGACGCCTTTGCGGCGCTCATCGGCAATCCGGACGCGGACGCGCTCGCGGACGCCTGGCAGCGCAGCAACGCCGACCGCTTCGTTGGCGTCGCAGGCCCGCATGTCGCAATAGGCACGTTCGAAACCGAGTCGGAGGCCCGACGCATGGCCGATCGCCTCGCCGGCAGCGGCGAGGTCCGCATCATGCCGACAAATGGCGGCCTGGTCTCCGTCGCCGTCGTGCCCAATGGCCGGCTCGACCTCGACGGCATCCTGAAGGCTGCGTGGGCGAACGGCGCCTCCGACGCCATAACGGTGCGCGACTAAGATCGTCCGCGCTTTTCCACCCTTTGTGATTGACCCGAATTGCTGCATGCGCGACTCTTCCCGGTAGCGGGAGAGGGCGCTGATGCGGAAATCAATCTGGCTTGCCATGGTTAGCATGGCTGTCGCGTTCGCTGTGCAGAGCGGCCGTGCGACGGCACAGGGGTTCGAACTGCAGGCCACATCGGCCTACATGGTCGAGTTCGGCAGCGGCACCCGGCTCTTTGCCCGCAATCCGGACCAACAATTTGCGCCGGCCTCGCTCGCCAAGCTGATGACGCTCGAATACGTCTTCAGCGAGATAGCAGCCGAGCGCCTGTCGCTCGATGACACGTTCGCCGTTTCCGAGAACGCCTGGCGCACCGGCGGCGCGCCGTCGCGGACATCCACCATGTTCGCCGAACTCAACTCGCGCATCCGCGTCGAGGACCTTCTGCGCGGCATCATGGTCCAGGCGGCCAATGACGGCTGCATCGTTCTTGCCGAGGGCCTCGCCGGCAGCGAGGCGGCCTTCGCCGAAAAGCTCAACCAACGGGCGGCCGAGATCGGGCTGACCGACAGCCGCTTCGTCAATTCGACGGGCCTGCCGGCAGAGGGTCAGCAGACGACCGTGCGCGACATGGTCCGGCTTGCGACACACCTGATCGATGCCTACCCGGACCTCTATCCGATCTTCGGCGAGGACGCGTTCACCTGGAACGGCATCTTCCAACGCAACCGCAATCCACTCCTGACACTTGGCATTGACGCCGACGGTCTGGCGATCGGCTTCGCCGAGGGCGAAGGCTTCAGCCTCGTCGGATCCGTCGATCGCGACGGTCGCCGTGTGGTGGCTGCGCTTGGGGGGCTGCCGAGCGCAAGCGTGCGGTCCGACGAGGCCCGGCGGCTCCTCGACTGGGGCATTCGCGGCTTCAACAAGTCGCTGATCTTCGACCCAGGTGAAATTGTCGGCAGCGTGCAGCTCTTCGGTGGCGAAAAGTCGAGCCTCGCGGTGCGCTCGGCCGGCCCGGTCCACATCCTGATCCCGGCAGACAATCGCGAGCGCATCACCGCGCGCATCGTCTATGACGGGCCCATTGCTGCACCCATCGCCGAGGGGGCGCCTGTCGGCATGCTGCGCGTCTGGATCGGCGAGACGATGACGCAGGAAACGCCGCTTGTATCTGCTGAGACGGTCAGGGCCGGCACGCTCACCCAGCGCGCCACCGATGCCGTCGTTGAGCTCCTGACGGGCTGGATACGCCTGATCTGACGGCAAGCCTGCTGTTTCGCCTCCGCGGCATATGGGTTAGACGAGAGCCGACCAAGAGGATCGTCGCAGCTTTGGCCAAAGGCGTTTTCATAAGCTTCGAGGGCGGGGAGGGCGCGGGCAAGTCGACCCAGATCCGCTCGCTCGCCGATGTGCTGCGCGAGAATGGCCGTGAGGTGCTCGTCACCCGCGAGCCTGGCGGCTCGACCGGGGCAGAGGCCGTGCGCGAGGTGATCCTGTCCGGCGCGGCAGAACCGTTCGGCGCGCGCATGGAAGCGATCCTCTTTGCAGCGGCGCGCTCCGACCATGTCGAGGAGATAATTCGCCCGGCGGTGCGCCAGGGCATGATCGTTCTCTGCGACCGCTTCCTCGATTCCTCCCGCGTCTACCAGGGCGAAGACCCTGCAGTCGGTCCGGACTTCCTGGCCGCGCTCGAGAAGGTCGCCATCAACGGAATGGTGCCGGACCTGACGATCATCCTCGACATCGATCCAGCGCTGGGCCTCGAGCGGGCCGCAGCGCGCCGTGGCCACGACGTCGCCGACCGCTACGAGAAGGAGACGCTGGAGACACACCAGCGTCGACGCGAGGCCTATCTTGCGATTGCCGCAGCAGAGCCCGAGCGCTGCGTTGTCGTCGATGCTGCACGCGCACCGGAAGCGATTGCCGAGGATATCGCGCTCCATGTCTGGGACATGCTGCACGCCAGGCGCATCGAACAGGCGCTTTCGGAGCACGCATGATGCTGGAGCGTCTGGCGCGCGAACAGGCCGACACGATCGACAACATCCCCGAGCCGGCCGAAAACGCCGTGCTCGTCGGCCATGACGCGCAGGCCCGCCGGCTGGCGGAAGCCTACCGCTCGGGCAAGTTTCCCCACGGCCTTCTGTTCTCCGGCCCGCAAGGCATCGGCAAGGCGACGCTCGCCTTTCGCCTCGCACGGCACCTCGTCGCCAATCCGCGCTCCGAACTGGCGCCGCCTACGCTTAGCTCGCCGGATGTGACGTCCCAGATCTTCCGCCAGGTCGCGCAAGGTGCGCATCCGGCCGTCCTGCACCTGACACGCCCGCCATCAGAGCGCGGCAAGGGGCACAAGAGCGCGATCACGGTCGACGAGGTCCGCCGCATCTCGCGCTTCCTGTCCATGACCACGCATGATGGCGGCTGGCGGGTGGTCATCGTCGATCCGGCGGACGATATGAACGTGGCCGCCGCCAACGCGCTTCTGAAGAACCTGGAGGAGCCGCCGTCTCGCACGGCCTTCATCCTCATCAGCCATTCGCGCGGCAGCTTGCTGCCGACGATCCGCTCGCGCTGCCAGATCGTCACGCTCGCGCCGCTTCCCGACGAGGAACTGCTGGCTGCTCTTTCGGCGCTCGGCGAGGACATGCCGACAGACGAGGCGGCGCGCCGCGAACTGCTCAGGCGGGCAGGGGGTTCGGTGCGCGAGGCGCTGTCGCTGACGCGCATGGGTGGCCTCGAGATCGCGCGCGCCGTCGACGCCGTCCTTGACGCGCCGACCTTCGACGTGGCCGCGGCCTACCGAATTGGAGACGCAGTGGGCGCGCGAGATGCCGAGGCCGCCTTCGACATCTTCGTCGGCTATGTCGAGGACCGCATCGCGGATGCTGCGCGGCGTCGCGCCGAAGCTAGCGATCTCAACGGTTCAACCGTTTTCGCCGAACTCTGGGCACAGCTGTCGCAGCAGGCCAGCCAGACCTACACCTACAATCTCGACAAGCGTCAGCACGCGGTGCTCTCGCTCAGGCGCCTGCACGAGGCGCTTCGGCGCGGTTGACCGGGATGGCAAAAGTGGCGGGCATGCGCTAGAGCGTGGCCCGCGCACAGGAGAGCCGACCACAAGATGCCCGCCGAGACATTCTACATCACCACGGCCATTTCGTACCCCAACGGCAAGCCGCATATCGGCCATGCCTACGAGCTGATCGCGACCGACGCGCTCGCGCGCTTCCAGCGGCTCGACGGCAAGGACGTGTACTTCCTGACCGGGACGGACGAGCACGGCATCAAGATGTACCAGACCGCGCGCAAGGAGGGCATCACGCCGCGAGAGCTCGCCGACCGCAACGCGGCCGAATTCAAGCGCATGGCCGAGGCGCTGAACGCCTCGAACGACGATTTCATCCGCACCTCGGAAGAGCGCCACCATCGCTCCTCGCAGGCGATCTGGAAGGCGATGCTCGCCAATGGCGACATCTACAAGGACAGCTATGCGGGCTGGTACTCCGTGCGCGACGAGGCCTATTACGGCGAGGAAGAAACCGAAGTCCGACCCGATGGCGTTCGCTACGGCCCGCAGGGCACCCCCGTCGAATGGGTCGAGGAGGAGAGCTATTTCTTCCGCCTGTCCGCCTATCAGGACCGGCTTCTGCAGCTCTACGCGGATCGTCCGGGCTTCACCGGCCCGAACGAGCGGCGCAACGAGATCGTCAGCTTCGTGAAGTCCGGCCTCAAGGATCTGTCGATCTCGCGCACGACCTTCGACTGGGGCATTCCGGTGCCCGACGACGAAAAGCACGTGATGTATGTGTGGGTCGACGCGCTCACGAACTACATCACCGGCGTCGGATATCCCGATGAAAACGCAGAACTTTGGCGCTATTGGCCGGCCGACGTCCACATCATCGGCAAGGACATCACGCGCTTCCATGCCGTCTACTGGCCGGCCTTCCTGATGTCGGCGGACATCGAGCTCCCCAAGCGCGTTTTCGGCCACGGTTTTGTCTTCAACCGCGGGGAGAAGATGTCGAAATCGGTCGGCAACGTCATCGACCCGTTCGCGCTGGTCGACCATTACGGCCTCGACCAGGTCCGCTATTTCCTGCTGCGCGAAGTGCCGTTCGGCCAGGACGGCAACTACAGCCACGAGGCTATCGTCGCGCGCACCAATGCCGATCTCGCGAACGATCTCGGCAACCTTGCGCAGCGGTCGCTGTCGATGATCGCCAAGAACTGCGAGGGCAGGGTGCCCGTCCGCGGCACGCTTCAGCCTGAAGACGAGGCGATGCTGCGGCAGGCGGAAGAGGCACTTGCGGCCGCGCGCATCGCCATGGGTGACCAGGCGATCCACACGGCGCTTGCTGCGATCTTCGCTGTCGTCGCCGAGGCCAACCGCTACTTCGCCGGCCAGGAGCCTTGGGCGCTGAAGAAGACCGACCCGGCCCGCATGGCGACGGTTCTCTACACGACGGCCGAAACCGTGCGCCGCATCGCGATCCTTTGCCAGCCCTACATCCCGGCCTCGGCTGCCAAGCTGCTCGATCTGCTCGCTGTTGCCCAGGATCGCCGCAGCTTCGCCGATGTCGGCGATGCGGGTGCGCTTGTCGAGGGAACCGCGCTGCCGGCACCGTCCGGCGTCTTCCCGCGCTATGTCGAGAAGGAAGGCGAGACCGCGTGAGCGAGGCCATGCTGGTCGACAGCCACTGCCATCTCGACTTCCCGGATTTCGCCGATGAGCGCGACGCGGTCGTCGCGCGCGCGCTTGCGTCGGGCGTCGGCCGAATGATCACGATCTCGACGCGCGTCCGGCGCTTCGATCAGATCCGGGCTATCGCCGAAGCCTATGAAAACGTGTGGTGTTCCATCGGCACGCATCCGCACAATGCGGCCGAGGAACTCGACGTGACGGCCGACGATCTCGTTGCGCTGTCGGCCCATCCAAAGGTCGTGGCAATCGGCGAAGCCGGGCTCGATTACTATTACGACAGATCGCCCCGTGACGCGCAGGCGCAAGGCTTCCGCACCCACATCAAGGCGGCCCGGCGCACGCAATTGCCGTTGGTGATCCATGCCCGTTCGGCCGACGAGGATATGGAAACGATCCTACGCGAGGAAATGGGGAAGGGGGCCTTCCCCTTCATCCTCCATTGCTTTTCCTCCGGCCGGCGTCTGGCGGAAGTTGGTGTCGAACTTGGCGGATATGTCTCGTTCTCGGGCATCCTGACCTTCAAGAACTCGCAGGAGCTGCGCGACATCGCCCGCGACGTTCCGCGCGACCGGCTGCTGGTCGAAACCGACGCGCCATATCTCGCGCCCGTGCCGCATCGCGGCCAGCGCAACGAACCAGCCTATGTTGCCAACACCGCGGCGGTTCTGGCGGAGACGATCGACGTCAGCGCGGCCGAAATCGCCGCGATCACGACCGAGAACGTATTGCGGCTCTTCACCAAGATGCCGAGGCCGAGCTGACATGGGCGACCGCCTGAGGGTCACGATCCTCGGCTGCGGATCGTCTCCGGGCGTGCCGCGCATCAATGGCGACTGGGGCGCGTGCAATCCCGCAAACCCGAAGAACCGCCGGCGGCGTGCGTCCGCGATGGTCGAGCGTATAGCGGCCAACGGCGCCGTAACTCGGCTGGTGATCGATACGGGGCCGGACTTCCGCATGCAGATGCTTGACGCCGGCGTGGACCGGCTCGACGCCGTGGTGCTCAGCCATCCGCATGCCGACCACATCCACGGCATCGACGATCTGCGCGGATACTTCCTCGTCCAGCGGCAACTGATCCCGACCTGGGCCGACGACGCCACGATGGAGCGCCTGCGCCAATCCTTCGGCTATTGCCTCGAGACGCCGCCTGGCTCGAACTATCCGCCGATCCTGGCGCCCAACCGCATCGAGCATGGCGAGCCGTTCCGTATCGACGGCCTTGCCGGACCAATCGACATCCTGCCGCTGCCGGTCGGCCATGGCGACATTGTCTCTCTCGGCTTCCGCATCGGTTCGCTGGCCTACATCTCCGACATCAGCCTGATGCCGCCGGCATCCGCGTCGCGGCTGCTCGATCTGGACGTGCTCATCATCGACGCGCTCCAGCCGCGACCGCACTACAGCCATTTCTCGCTCGGCCAGGCGCTGGAGTGCATCAATATGCTTGCGCCACGCCGCGGCGTTCTCACGCACATGCATATCCCGCTCGACTACGACGCCGTCGTACGCCAGACGCCGGACCACGTTGAACCCGCATATGATGGCATGCAGATCGAGCTGCCATGGCCAAATGACTGACTTCTCGAGTCAAATGCTGCTTCTCGGATGTCCGCGCTCGCAGCGACACTCAAGGCCGTAAGTTCCATAATCTATCTTATGCGATCGGCTTGTTTGGTCGCAGTTGTGGACAAGGCGCGCCTTGCGGCGCTCCCCAATGGCGCACGGGCAGCGACGCATCTAGCGTCCACTGATGAAGCCCTCCAAGGACATCTCCCGCCTGATTGAGATCATGGCAGCGCTGCGCACGCCCGTGACGGGCTGCCCTTGGGATCTCGAGCAGGATTTCACGTCGATCGCGCCCTATACGATCGAGGAAGCCTACGAGGTGGCGGACGCGATCGAGCGCGGCGACATGGACGATCTGCGGGAGGAACTCGGCGATTTGTTGCTGCAGGTCGTCTACCACGCGCAGATGGCCGAGGAAGCCGGTGAGTTCGGCTTCGGCGACGTCGTCGAGGCCGTGACGACCAAAATGATCCGCCGCCATCCGCATGTTTTCGGCAACGAAACGGCGCGCGGCGCGGGCATGGCCAAGGGCATGTGGGAGGCCATCAAGGCCGAGGAGAAGGCGGAAAAGCGCGCGCGCCGCATCGCACGGGGTCTGCCGGCGGAAGACAATGGCGCAGGCTATCTGGACGGCGTGCCGCTGCCCCTGCCCGCACTGGTCCGAGCCCTCAAGCTCCAGCAGAAGGCAGCCCGCGTCGGCTTCGACTGGGCTGAGCCCGGGCCCATCCTCGACAAGATCGAGGAGGAGATCCGCGAGTTTCGCGAGGCGCTTCAGTCCGGCGACACGGCTGCCATGAAGGACGAGTTCGGCGACATGCTCTTCGCCTTCGTCAATCTCGGCCGGCATCTCGGCATCGAGCCGGAGGATGCCTTGCGTGGAACGAACGACAAGTTCCGCGACCGCTTTCACCACGTCGAGCGCGCGCTTGTCGCAGGCGGCCGGACGCTCGACGATGCATCGCTCGACGAGATGGAAACGCTTTGGCAGGAGGCCAAGCGGCCGAAGGATCACTGCTCCGGCTCGTAGCCCGGCAATTTGAACCTGACGCCCAGTTCGCGGGCGCGCTCGACCGTCGTCTCGATTGTCAGATCGACGCCACCGTCTTCCCGATCCTCGCGATGCGCCACGCGTCCGTTGCGATAGACGATGTCGATCTCGCCAAGCCGCTCGGACGGCAACGAGATGACAAGCGTCGTCAGCCCGCCGGCAATCCGCTCCTCGATGAGCGCCAGCAGGCGATCAATCCCCTCGCCCGTCAGCGCCGAAATCGTGATCGGCGCAACGCTGCGCTTGCTCGACGCCATGGCTTCGCCTGCGGCTTCGGGGCTCGCGGCATCGATCTTGTTCCAGACCTCCACCACACGCTTCTCGTCATCGGCCTCCACGCCGAGATCGGCAAGGATAGCCTCGACGTCGCGCGCCTGGGCGACCGTGTCGGGGTCCGAAATGTCGCGCAGGTGTATGATGAGGTCGGCCTCGACGACCTCTTCGAGCGTGGCACGGAACGCTGCCACGAGGTGCGTTGGCAGGTCCGAGATGAACCCGACGGTGTCCGACAAGATGCAGGTCGTGCCATGCGGTAGCTTCAGACGGCGCAGCGTCGGGTCGAGCGTTGCGAACAGCATGTCCTCGGCCATCACCGAAGCGCCCGTCAGCCGGTTGAACAGCGTCGATTTGCCGGCATTCGTATAGCCGACGATCGCCACCACCGGATAAGGCACCTTGCGACGCTTGGAGCGGTGGAGATCGCGCGTACGGCGCACCGTCTCGAGTTCGCGCTTCAGGCGGATGATCTTTTCCTGCAGCTGCCGGCGATCCGCCTCGATCTGCGTCTCGCCCGGGCCGCCCATGAAGCCGCCACCGCCGCGCTGGCGCTCGAGGTGCGTCCAACTGCGCACAAGCCGTCCGCGCTGATATTCGAGATGGGCGAGGTCGACCTGCAGCCGGCCTTCCTTGGTGCGTGCCCGCCGGCCGAAGATTTCGAGGATCAAACCCGTGCGGTCGAGCACCTTCGCACCGAGGCCTTTTTCGAGATTGCGCTGCTGCACGGGCGTCAGCGGATGGTCGACGACAACGAGTTCCGCCTCCAGCTCCTTCACCCAGCCGGCGATCTCCTCGACCTTGCCGGTGCCGAGAAGCGTTGCAGGGCGCGGCTGGTTGACGGTGACGATCTCGCTCTGGACGGTCTCGAGCTCGATGGCGAGCGCAAGGCCCACGGCCTCTTCCAGGCGGGCCTCCGGCGATCGAAGCGACAGGGTCCCCTTCCCTTCGTGCCGCGGTAGAACGGGCACAACGACGATCGCGCGGGCGGTCGCAAAGCCACCCACGTCCGGATCGAAAGCGCGCGGATCAGTGTCCGCGCCGCGGTCTTTATTTACCAATCAGCTATCCCGGCCGGGTTCCTCGCCATCGAACAGCTGAACCGGCTGGCTCGGCATGATGGTCGAGATCGCGTGCTTGTAGACGAGCTGGGAATGCCCGTCGCGTCGAAGCAGCACGCAGAAATTGTCGAAGGAAGTCACGACACCTGTCAGCTTCACGCCGTTGATGAGGAAAATCGTGAGCGGATTCTTGCTCTTGCGGACCGTGTTGAGAAACAGGTCCTGAAGGTTCTGGGTCCGTTCCGCCATGTTTTTTGTCTTTCGCCTGCCCCAATCCATACGCCTTGAGTAGCGCCTAAAGCCCCGCGCCCTGTCAAGCGTGCCATACAGGAGCCGGTTCGTTGCCGGCTTCCTTGCATGCCCTCACTCGCGGTATCAGGCTGGCGTTTTTTCCGCAACGCCAAAAAAGGCCTCGCGCAGCGCGAGCGCAGTGCTGCCGGGATGGCCATTGGCGACAGGCTGGCCGTCGATGGCGACGACGGGCATCACGACCATGGTTGCAGCCGTGATGAAGGCCTCGCGAGCCCCCTTGGCCTCGTCGACGCTGAAGCCGCGCTCCTCGACCTTCAGTCCCTGTTGCGCTGCGATATCCATCACGGTGGTGCGGGTAACGCCGCGCAGGATGCCGAACTCGGCAGGCCGCGTGACAAGCGTGCCGTCCTTCGTGACGATCCAGGCATTGGTGGCCGCGCCTTCCTTGACCGTCCCGTCTGGATCGACAAACCAGGCCTCCTGCGCGCCTGCCTCCTTCGCCTGCTGGCGTGCAAGCACGTTGGGCAGCAGTCCGACCGTCTTGATATCGACCCGCTCCCAGCGGTTCTCCGGAACCGTGATGACCTTGACGCCGCTCTCGGCCTTCTTGGCCGCAGCGACTGGATCGCCGCGCTTCGCCGTGACGACAAGCGCGGGCTTTACGTCGCCTGATGGGAAGAAGTGGTCGCGCCGGGCAACGCCGCGCGTCACCTGCAGATAGACGAGACCATTGGTGATGCGGTTGCGCCGCACGACCTCGCGCACGATCAGTTCCAGCGCCGAACGCTCTACGGGCCAGCCGATCCGCAGTTCCTTAAGCGAGCGCCCGAGCCGGTCGAGGTGCCGCGTCATGTCGACGATGAAGCCACGCGCGACCTCGCAGACCTCGTAGACGCCGTCGGCGAACTGATAGCCGCGATCCTCGATGTGCACACCGGCGGAAGCATGCGGCAGGTAGCGTCCGTTGACATAGGCGATGCGCGACATTGAGCTTTCCCGATCAGAAGAATTCGAGGCTGACGCGGAACATCTGTTCCACTTGCTTCACGGCCTTCGCCATGACGAAGAGCACGACCCGGTCCTTCGGCTTGATCTTCATCGAGCCGTTCGGCTTCAGCACCTGCCCGTCGCGATAGATCGCGCCGATACGCAGACCGTCTGGCAGCTCAAGATCGCGCAGCGCGGGGCCAACGAGCGGCGAGGTCTCGAGCGCCTCGGCCTCGATCACCTCGGCCTGTCCGCGATGCACCGAGTGCACGGCCCGGATGCGCCCGCGCCGGACATGCTGCAGCACGCGCGAGATCGTGACCGATCGCGGGTTCACATGCGCATCGATGCCGAGCAGCCGTGCGAAGTCGTGATAGGTCGGGTTATTGATCAGCGCGAGGTTCGCCTTGCAGCCCAGCCGCTTGGCCATGACGCTGGCAAGGATGTTGACCTGATCGTCATTGGTCAGGGCCACCATCAGGTCGGCGTCCTGGATATCGGCCTCGGCAAGCAGTTTCTGGTCAAGGGCGCTGCCGTGGAGGACGACGGTGCGGCGCAGATCGTCGGCGATATCGACTGCACGCTCGCGCGAGCTCTCGATGATCTTGATGCGCGTCTTGCTCTGCCGCGCCTCGATGGTGCGGGCGACGTAGAGACCGATATTGCCGCCGCCGGCAATCACGATGCGCGTCGCCTCCGGCTCCTCGTGCCCGAACAGCGCCAGCGTGCGCCGGACCTGCGCCTTGGTCGTGATGACGAAGGCCAGGTCCCCGGTTTGCAGCTGGTCGCCGGAGCGCGGGATGAAGAGCTTGTTGGCCCTGGACACACCGACGACGGTTGCGGGCAGGTCCGGGAAAAGCTCGGATAGTTGCGATAGTGGCGTGTTGATGACGGGGCACTCGTCCGCGCATTCGATCGCCAGCATCGCTACCTGCGCGTCGGCGAACTGCACGATGTCAGTCGCACCCGGAAGCGCGATGCGCCGCAGCACCATTTCGCCGACTTCCAGCTCGGGCGAGATGATCACATCGATCGGCATGTGCTCGCGCGAGAACAAATCCATGTAGTGCTGCTGCAGGTAGGACTGCGCGCGAATACGGGCGATCTTGGTCGGCACGTTGAAAAGCGAATGCGCAACCTGGCACGCGACCATGTTGACCTCGTCGTGCAAGGTCACGGCGATGATCATGTCGGCCTGCTCCGCGCCGGCCTTCTGCAGCACTTCGGGATGCGACCCGTGCCCGACGAAGCCGCGCACGTCTAGCGTATCGCGGACGTTGCGGATCAGGTCCGGAGAGGTATCGATGACGGAGACGTCATTTTGCTCTGCAGCCAGCCGCTCGGCGATGCCGAAACCGACCTGCCCTGCCCCGCATATGATGACCCGCATGGCTCTCCTGCCCGGTTAGACGGACCGCTTCCAGCGTCTGAGCTCGCCTGGAATCGGCGCGTCTTTCGCCCGCTTATACGCCAAGGGATTTCAGTTTGCGATGCAGGGCCGAGCGCTCCATGCCGATGAATTCGGCTGTGCGCGAGATGTTGCCGCCGAAGCGGTTGATCTGGGCGAGAAGGTATTCCTTTTCGAACATCTCGCGGGCCTCGCGCAGCGGCAGCGCCATGATGTGCTGGTCGGATTGCGAGGGTGCGCGAGGCATCACGTCGCCGATCTCCTGCGGCAGAAGGTCAGCCGTGATCGGCGTGTCATCCTCGTCGCCGCGCGCCAGGATCATTAGCCGCTCGATGTTGTTGCGCAGCTGGCGGACGTTGCCCGGCCAGTTATGTGCCTGCAGGACGGCGAGCGCATCTGCGCCCAGCCGGCGCGGCCGGATGCCGGCCTGCTCGGCGACATGCTTCATGAAGTGCTCGACCAACGGCACGATGTCCTCGCGACGCTCGGAAAGGCCAGGAACGAGCACGGGCACGACGGCCAGCCGGTGATAGAGGTCTTCCCGGAAGCGACCCTGCTGGATCATCTGCTCGAGGTTGCGCGCCGTGGAAGAGATGATGCGAACGTCGACCTTGACCCGCTTGGTGCCGCCCACGCGCTCGAACTGCTGGTCTACGAGGACGCGCAGGATCTTGCTCTGCGTCTCGCGCGGCATGTCGGCGACTTCGTCGATGTAAAGAATGCCGCGATGCGCTTCCTCCAGCGCGCCGACTTTACGCTCGCTGCCATTGCTGGGTTCGGTCCCGAACAGCTCGATCTCCATGCGCTCTGGCGTGATCGAAGCCGCATTGATCGTAACGAAGGGGCCGTCCTTGCGGGCCGAAAGCCGATGAATCGCGCGCGCGACCAGCTCCTTGCCGCAGCCCGACGGACCGATGACCATGATGCGGCTATTGGTCGGCGCCACGCGCTCAATGGATTGGCGCAGATGGTTCATGGACTGCGACGTGCCGATGAGCTCGGTCGCTTCGCCCGAGCGACGACGCAGATCCGAGACTTCGCGCTTCAATTTGGACGTTTCGAGCGCACGGTCCGCGATCAGGATCAGTCGGTCGGCCTTGAACGGCTTCTCGATGAAATCGTAGGCGCCTCGCCGGATCGCCGATACCGCCGTCTCGATCGTGCCGTGGCCGGAGATCATGACGACCGGCAGTTCCGGATGCTGCTTCTTGATCTCGTCTAGAAGCCCGAGCCCGTCGAGACGCGAACCTTGCAACCAGATGTCGAGGAAGACGAGCCGCGGAACACGGCCGGCGATGGCTGCCAGCGCGCTGTCGGCATCGCTTGCGGTGCGCGTTTCGTGGCCTTCGTCGCTCAGGATACCGGCGACGAGCTCGCGAATGTCTTCCTCGTCGTCGACGATCAGAATGTCAGACGCCATTGTCTACCTTCTCGGGTTCGGTGTCTCGGGTCCGCCCACCCTCATTTCGGTTCGCCGGCGCAGTCGTGGCCGGCAGCACCATGCGGATCATGGCGCCCACCCCGCCATGGAAATCCGCAGGTGCATCGTGAAGTTCCAGGCGACCGCCATGGTCTTCGATGATCTTCTTCACGATCGCGAGGCCGAGGCCGGTGCCCTTCTCGCGCGTCGTCATGTAGGGCTCCAGCAGCCGCTGGCGGTTCTCGCGCGGCAAGCCCTTCCCGTTGTCGATAACATCCACAACGATGGCGCGGTCGTTGCCACGGGCGCGCACCAGGATCGCGCCATGCCGCGCTGTCTCCCGGGCCACGCCGTCGATCGCTTCGGCAGCATTCTTGATGACGTTGCCGAACGCCTGCGACATCAGACGCTGGTCAAATGTGCCGGTCAGCGGGGCCTGACCGAAATCGCGGCTGAACTCGATGTCGCTGCGGCTGACCTCGACGAGGAACGACGCCTCGCGCAGCGCCTCGCGTAGATCCATCACCTGCATGTCGGGCTTGGGCATGCGCGCGAATGCAGAAAACTCGTCCACCATGCGGCCGATATCGCCGACCTGACGAATGATGGTCTCGGTGCACTGGTCGAAGACCTCTCGGTCTTCGGTGATAACCTTGCCATAGCGCCGACGGATGCGCTCGGCCGACAGCTGGATCGGCGTGAGCGGGTTCTTGATCTCGTGCGCGATGCGACGCGCGACGTCGGCCCAGGCCGAGGATCGCTGTGCCTGGAGAAGGTCGGTGATGTCGTCGACCGTGACGACGAAGGATCGCTCGCCGCCCGCTTCCTTGCTTTCGACAGTCACCTGCACGTTGAAGGTGCGCTCCGCGCCAGAGCGGTAGAAGGTGACCTGCTCGCGGTAAACTGGCCGCCCGGTCGCCTTGCCGGCCTCCAGCACGCGGCCGATATGCGGCAGCACGCTCGATAAATTTTTCGACAGCGCGTCGGGCCCGCTGATCGCGAGCATCGTCTCGGCCGACCGGTTCACGATCTCGATCGCGCCGTTCTCGTCCACGCCGATGACGCCTGCCGTCACGCCCGCCAGCACCGCCTCCGAGAACCGCCGGCGCTCGTCGATCACGTCCTTTGCGCTGACGAGCTCGTTGCGCTGCGATTTCAGCTGGCCGATCATCTTATTGAACGTGTCGGCCAGTGAGCCGACATCGCCGTCCGAGATGCGGACCGGCACCTGCACGTTGAGATTTCCGGTCGACACTTCGCTTGCCGCACCGATCAGTTGGCGGATTGGCCGCACCAGCCGGTCGGCAACGGCTATACCCGTCCAGATCGCCGATAGGACGATGATCAGCGTGATGCCGATATAGACGAGCGCGAAGGCGAGCTGCGTCGACAGCCGGTTTTCCTCAAGCCCCTGATACTCCTCGGTGTTGGAGCGGACGAGCTGGCGCGCGCGGATCACCTCGGGATCGAGCTCGCGGATCGTGTAGAGATAGGCGTCATCAATGTCGCGCAGCTTCACGATCGCGCCGACGATGTTACGGATGCGGGGCTCGATGAGCACCGGCAGACCATCCGACGCGGTCTGGAGAACTTCGGGCGGCGCGACAGGCAGCTCGAAATTCGCCGTCGTTTCGGCCTGCATGATCAACGAACCGTCGGCCCGCAGAAGGGCCGCATGCGATAGCGCCCTGCCCGCCGCCTGCACGGTCATCAGCGTGCGGAAGCCTGTGCGGTCGAGCCCGAACAGCGCACGCTGCTGATCAAGGTCGTAGGCCATCGAGAGCGTCGTGCCCTGCAGGCTGCGCGCGTTCTCGTTAACGTACGCTTCGGCGATCGACAGCGACTGGTTAACGATGACGCGCGTCCGGATCTCGAACCAGCGATCGAGCCCGAGATCGAGCGTGACCGACGCGATGATGGCGACGAGAATGGCAGGAATGGCGGCCACGAGCGCAAACATGGCAACGATGCGCACATGCAGTCTCGACGCAGCACGGCCGCGCCGCCGCGCCTGGTATAGCCGATGCACTTCCCGCCCGATCAGGCCGACAAGGAGCAGGATGAAGGCGACGTTGACCGCGATCAGCCACAGCGTCACCGTGCCGTCGGGCGTTATCGGCGTCAAGCCGAGCAGCAGCGCGAACGAGACGGCCGCCGTGACGAGGGCGGCGATGATCGTGGCGATGCCGGTATAGGTGGAAACGCGGCGCGAATCTGCCAGCGTCGCCGACAGCGGAGGCTCGACCATGACCGGTGTCTGGAGCGTCATCCCGCGAGTTTGCCCTGCTTGCGCGGCGGATGCTTCAGGGGACGATCCCCTGCCCCTCGGCCGGCATTCACTCAGTCAAGGCGCGCGAACGCGATTCGATACACCCGACTGCGGCAGCTATGCAACGCATTGTGGCGATAATGCAACAGATTGACGATCAGCCGGAGCGGCTGCCGCGATAGACGGTGACGCCGAGTTCCCGGATCTTCTTGCGCAGCGTGTTGCGGTTCAGACCAAGCAGATCGGCTGCCTTGATCTGGTTACCGCGCGTCGCAGTCATCGCCGCCATGATCAGCGGATACTCCACTTCGGCCAGCACGCGGTGGTAGAGCCCCGGCGGCGGAAGCTCGCTGCCGAAGCCGGCAAAATAGCGCTGGAAATACTGTTCGCTCGCCTGGCCGATCGAAATGTCGTCGGGAAGCTGCGAGGGGCCCGTCTGGCCCGACTGGACCTGCCCCGTACGAAGCTCTGCTTCGATGATCTCGGCCGAAATCTCGTCCTGCGGATAGAGCGCTGCCAGCCGGCGAACGAGGTTCTCGAGTTCGCGGACATTGCCCGGCCAGGAATAGCGGCGCATCACGTCGAGGCCGCTTGCCGAGATATGCTTGGTCTGGAGACCCTCCTTCTCGCCCTGCGTGAAGAAGTGGCGAACAAGGTCCGGCACGTCCTCCGATCGCTCGCGCAACGGCGGCAGGCGCAGCGGAACGACATTGAGGCGGTAGAAGAGGTCTTCGCGAAACAGCCCCTGATTGATCAGCGTCCGCAAATCCTTGTTGGTCGCGGCAACAATGCGCACATCCGTCTTGATCGGCGTACGCCCACCAACCGTCGTGTACTCGCCCTGCTGCAACACGCGCAGGAGACGCGTCTGCGCCTCCATCGGCATGTCGCCGATCTCGTCCAGGAACAGCGTGCCGCCCTCGGCCTGCTCGAAGCGGCCCGTCGAGCGCGCCTGCGCACCGGTGAAGGCGCCCTTCTCATGGCCGAACAGTTCCGATTCGATCAGGTCGCGCGGGATGGCGGCCATGTTGATCGCGACGAAGGGTCCGTTGCGGCGGCGGCCGTAGTCGTGGAGCGCGCGAGCGACGAGTTCCTTGCCGGTGCCGGACTCGCCCGAGATCATGACGGTCAGGTCCGTCTGCATCATGCGCGCGAGCATGCGGTAGATGTCCTGCATGGCAGGCGAGCGGCCCACCAGCGGCATGTTTTCCGGATGGTCCTCGCGCAGCGCATCGCGCCCCGAACTGCGCGGTTCCGACAGCGCACGCGTCACGATCGTCAGAAGCTCGGTCAGGTCGAACGGCTTAGGCAGATACTCGTAGGCGCCGGTTTCCGAGGCACGGATCGCCGTCATGAACGTGTTCTGCGCGCTCATGACGATGACCGGCAGGTCGGGCCGCAGCCGCTTGATGCGCGGCAGCATATCGAAAGCGTTCTCGTCCGGCATCACGACGTCGGTGATGACAAGGTCTCCTTCACCGGACGAGACCCAGCGCCAGAGCGTGGAGGCGTTCGAGGTGACGCGCACTTCGTGGCCGACGCGCGAAAGCGCCTGGTTGAGGACGGTTCGGATTGCGGCGTCGTCATCGGCGACGAGGATGTTGCCCCGGGTCGTCATTATTCGGCGGCCTCCTCGAATTGCTGGCTCCAGGCGGGCATCAGGATGCGGAACGTCGTCCCGCGCGGTGACGAATCGCACTCGATTACGCCGCCATGCTCGCCCACGATCTTGGCGACGAGCGCGAGGCCAAGGCCCGAGCCGTTAGGCTTGGTAGTGATGAACGGGTCGAACAGGATCGGCTTGATGTCGTCCGGCACGCCCGACCCGTTGTCGCGCACGCAGAATTCGAGCGGCAGCGAGACACGACGCTGCGTGCCGGGGATGGCGAGTCGGATACCGGGCCGGAAGGCGGTCGACAGGACGATCTCGCCGGACACGTCGTCGCCGATCGCCTCGGCAGCGTTCTTGACGAGATTGAGGAAGACCTGAACCAGCTGGTCGCGATTGCCCATCACCGGCGGCAGCGACGGGTCGTACTCCTCGATGATCCGGACCCGGCTGCCAAACCCGTTCTTGGCGATGGCCTTCACGTGGTCGAGCACCACATGGATGTTGACCGGCGACCGGTCGATCGGGCGCTCGTCGGAGAAAACTTCCATGCGATCGACGAGCGCGACGATGCGGTCCGTTTCGTCGGTGATCAGCCGCGTCAGCGCGCGATCCTCGTCGCTGACCTGCATCTCGAGGAGCTGGGCCGCGCCGCGGATGCCCGAAAGCGGATTCTTGATCTCGTGCGCCAGCATGGCGGCGAGACCAGTTACCGAGCGGGCCGCACCGCGATGCGTCATCTGACGATCGATCTTGTCGGCCATCGACCGTTCCTGAAACATCACGACGACCGAGCCCGGCAGTTCCGGCACCGGCGCGACATAGAGGTCGACGACCTTCTCCTCGCCCAGCCGCGGCGAAGAGATATCCACGCGGTACTCGTTGAACGGCGACCGGCGCTCGCGAACCTGCTCGACGAGCATCAGGAGCGGACTCCCGAAGGGCACAAACCGGTCGAGAGTAGAGCGCGAGAGGACGGACTGGCTGGAGCGGAAGAAGTCTTCCGCTTCGGCATTGGCGAATACGATGTGGCCCTCCGGTCCGATCATGATGACGGGGTGACGGATGGTGTTGAGCACTACGGTGGCGAACGCCGTTTCGCTGCCGGCAGGAAGGGTCATGCGGCTTGTCTCGCAGGCATGGATTGGAAGGCGAGCGGCAACAATGCCAGGACGGCGGCGGGCTCGAAGGAGGTCATGATCGTTCGACGGAGATCGGCGTCTACATACGGTGCAAAGCGATCGAGGTACCAGCCAAGATGCTTACGCGAATGGCGAACGCCCTGTTCGCGGCCGTAGAGAATAAGCATGTCCTCGTAATGCGCCGAGACGTATGCGCAGACTTCGGTGTCGGACTTTGGCGCCGGCTGCGCCGCCGGCGCGCCGGCCGCACGGGCGATCGTCCCTGCAGCCCAGGGCGCGCCGTAATGGGCGCGGCCGACCATCACCGCATCGGCGCCGGACAGCGCCTGGGCATGCCTGGCATCGTCGGCGCTCTTAATGTCGCCGTTGATCACCAGCGGGATGCGGATCGCATCGCGAACGCGGCGGACCGCGCTCCAATCGGCGCTGCCCTTGTAGAACTGCTCGCGCGTGCGGCCATGGATCGTGATCTTGGCGACGCCCGCCTGCTCGGCGCGTGCAGCGATTTCGGGCGCGTTGAGACAGGTATCGTCCCAGCCAAGCCGCATCTTCACAGTGACGGGAACGCGCACGGCCGCAATGACGGCTTCGATCAGCGACAGGGCATGGTCGGGCACGCGCATCAGCGCCGAGCCGCAATAGCCTCCGGTCACTTTCTTGGCCGGGCATCCCATGTTGATGTCGATGATGTCTGCGCCCTCGCCTTCCGCGATCCGTGCAGCTTCGGCCATTGCCGACGCCTCGCGTCCTGCAAGCTGCACCATGTGGACGGGCACATTCGGACGTCTGATGCGAAGCGCAGACTGACCGCGGTCCTTCACCAGTTCGCCGCTTGCGACCATCTCGGAGACGACAAGGCCGGCCCCGTGGAGAAGCGCACGCATGCGGAGCGGCTCGTCGGTCACGCCGGACATTGGCGCGAGAAACACCCGGTTCGCGATGGTCACGCCACCAACGATCAAGGGGTTGCCGAGCGATGGAACTGCAGTCATGCACAAAAACCAAGCATGAAGATCATGTGCCTATTGCCTAGACATTTTCCAACGCATGCGCAACCGCCTTGGCGGTGTTGTTCAGGCATGGGTGAAATGTCTGGAAATGCGATGCCGCAGGTTCTACTCGTCAAGCCATGCAGCATGCAACAGACGAACCCGGCCCGCGCCACGCCGCAATTATTCTCGCCGCCGGCCGCGGTGAGCGCGCAGGTCAGGCCGACGGACCAAAACAGTATCGCAAGATCGGCGGCATCAGCGTCCTGGAGCGGACGCTCGGCGTGTTCCTGTCACATCCCCGCATCAGCGAAGTCGTCGTTGCGATTCACGCTGACGACGAGGAGCTGTATCATGCTGCCACGCAGCGTCTTGCACAGCGTCCGCGCCATGTCGTGGGCGGCGCCACGCGGCAGGAATCAACGCTCGCTGCATTGCGAGCCATCGAAGACTCTATTGACGGCGTCCTGATCCACGATGCTGCCCGCCCCTTCACAGATGCAGCGATGATCGACCGCGTGCTGGACGTCGTCGAGGCCGGCCAGGGGGCGCTGCCGGCACTCGCCGTCTCCGACACGCTGAAGAAGGCGACCGACGGCGTCGTCGAGACGACGGTTCCCCGCACCGGCCTTTATGCCGCCCAGACCCCGCAGGGCTTTCCGCTGGCGATCATCCGCGATGCCCACGAGAAGGCAGCTGGCGAAGGCCGCTTCGACTTCACCGACGACGCGGCGATCGCTGAATGGGTCGGCCTTCCCGTGCGTATCGTCGAGGGCTCGCCCGATAACGTCAAACTTACCTGGGCTCGGGATATCGCCATGGCCAATGACCGCATCGCCGGCAGCAATGCCTTTCCCGATGTGCGAACGGGCAACGGCTACGACGTCCATTCCTTCGAACCCGGCGACCATGTCACGCTGTGCGGCGTCGCGATCCCGCATGACCGCAAGCTCAACGGCCATTCGGATGCCGATGTCGGTCTCCATGCGCTGACGGATGCGTTGCTCGCCACCTGCGGCGAAGGTGACATCGGGACGCACTTCCCGCCATCCGATCCGCAATGGCGCGGTGCCGCATCGCGCATTTTCGTCGAGGAGGCCGTCCGGATCGTTCGCGCTCGTGGTGGGCGGATCGCCAATGCCGACGTCTCGCTGATTGCCGAGTCCCCGAAAGTCGGTCCGCACCGCGATGCCATGCGCACGGCCATGGCCGCCATGCTCGGCGTCGCGCTCGACCGCGTCTCGGTGAAGGCGACGACCAATGAAAAGCTTGGCTTCATCGGGCGCGGCGAAGGCATTGCCGCGATTGCGACCGCGACGGTGATCTACCCGGGCGAAGTGCCGTGATCAGCGAGACCTTGGCCACGAAGGTCCTGGAAGCAGCCCGCAGCGCCGGCCTCAAGCTTGCAACTGCGGAGTCCTGCACAGGCGGTCTCGTCGCCGCAGCGCTGACCGACATCGCCGGGTCGTCCGAAATCTTCGACCGCGGCTTCGTCACCTATTCAAATGAGGCAAAGGTTGCGATGCTAATCGTGTCGCCCGAGATGATCGCCGCACATGGCGCGGTATCGTCCGAGACGGCAGCCGCAATGGCGCGCGGCGCGGTGGAACACTCTCTCGCCGACATCGCCGTCGCGATTACAGGCATTGCCGGGCCGGGCGGCGGCGCGCCGGAAAAGCCCGTCGGGCTCGTCTGGTTTGGGATGGCTGTACGTGACGGAGCTGTCCGAACAGAGGAACGACGTTTCGGCCCGCTCGGCCGCGCCCAGATCCGCGCGGCAGCCGTCGAGACGGCGCTGGCGCTCATCCTCGATGCGATCGATCAGCGTGCCCGCCAGAGCGCGCCGAGCACATTGGCGTAGTCGTCCGTCCAGGCGCGTGTGGTCCCGGCAGCCGGCACCTGCCAGCGAGGATCTTCGAGCAGCTGCCCGAAATGGCTGTCTTCAAGCGCGATGACCGCAACGTGGCTGGCGTTGACATACCGGTTGTCGATACCGTCCTCGGCCGGACGGAAGATACCGCTGCGGATCGCGAGCCCCTCGTCGCGCGCGATCGCAGCCAGCACGCTTTCGAGTTCCAGATAGCGGTTGGAGATGTGGACGACGACGATGCCGTCTGGAGTCGTCTTCGATAGATAAAGCCGGATCGCCTCCCGCGTCATCAGATGGACAGGAATCGAATCGGACGAGAACGCGTCGACGAGTATGAGATCGAACTTGCCGTCCGGTTCGTCGGCGATGGTCAGCCGCGCATCGCCGACCACGATCCGCGCATCCTGCCCGCAGAGCGGCATGAACTGGAAAAGCCCTGGATCGGTCGCGGCATCGATAACCGACTGGTCGATCTCGAAGGCCGTCCAGCGTTCGCCGGGCTGGCGATGACAAAAGGCGCTGCCCGTGCCAAGTCCTATCGCGGCAACCGCCCCCATGGCCCCTCCCCGCTTCTCCTGCATCGCGAAGATCGCCCGGGCGATCCCGCCCGCGCGGTGATAGTAGGTCAACGGCTCCGGCGCCCAGGCGCCAGGCATGGTGACGAGCGGCATCGTCTCCTGCGCGCCATGCAGCGTCGTGCCGTGCGTCATCAGCCTGTAGCGTCCGTCAGCTGTGTCGGTGACGCGGACGATCCCGAAGAATGTCCGGTCGGAAAAGAGGCTGCCCGCCGCGTCAGCCTGCAGGAACGCGAGCGGTATCACGACCAGCGCGGCGACCGCATGCGCACTGCGCGTAAACCGTTCCAGCGCCAGGAAGATGAGTGCAGTGCCCAACACATGCCAACTTTCTTGTGACACATCTGTCTGTTGTCTACCCTCATTACCCTCAACCACAAGCAACAGCAGCACATTGCCCACAATCACACCTTCGTGCGCGTTTAAACGCCTGCTTTGTTTTGCTTCGCAGTCCCTTTGCCATCGTGGGTGCTCCTTGGCGGCTGTTGCTCGTTAGAAGACGCTGTTTTGTGTATACTCTTGTAAGCTGATTGCCAACAGATACGCACTGCAACGAGCTGTGAACGAAAAGTGAACAAGTGAACAACAACAACTGTGGGGAATTTTCTTTCAGTTGTTCCAAACTACAGTTATCACCACACCACAAACACCATGCATTCATCAACGTGTATCCATCATCCCCAGCAATAGGAAGAACCCACAATACTTGGCCACACAAAACACGATCAACCTTGGCTCGATCACCAACCACAACAACCATGTATTCTGGGCGCATGGATCGCAGAGATTCAGGCCGTGGTTATGGAGGTCGTGGTGGATTTGGTGGACGTGGGTATGGAGGTCGTGGGGGCTTCAATCGGCAACGTGACTTTGGCCCACGAGGGGGAGATGGCCCACCACGCCAGTTTTCACAGGGGCGCCCACACAATGGACCCCCACCACCACAACCACCAGAGGAAAACATAGACAGGGAAAAGGTGCTGGGTGTGGGGTTGAGGTGTATATACACTGCTTTTCATCATTCCCGCTATCATTCCTTCCTTGACAACATAGGTGTGTCCATTGTTGCTACGTGTATTTCCCAAGGTATGTGAGAAAAATGCAGGAAACTGTGTACAATACTACATGGGAGTGCATGTGTCTGGTTGCACATGTTGTACCCAGTGTGTATCAACACTCACACATACACCTATACACATACACCCACCCACCCATCTATACACACAGGAGGGTGGTCATCACAATGTAGAGGAATTCGAGCCACGTGGCAAGGAGCCAGAAGATGAGGTGCAAATGTACACATGGATGGATGCAACATTACGTGAGTTGACAGATCTAGTAAAGGAGGTGCAATCAGCAGCACGCAACCCCCGTGCACGGCTGCAGTTTGCGTTGATCTACCCTGATCGACAGGGGAAGAATGTACTCAAGCCGGTATGTGGTGCGTTGGTGGGTCTCAAAAAGGCAGAAGCACATGCCTCATATACTCATCACTATAATACACAGGTGGGAAGTGTACATGCATCACGGCACGGACCTGATGACCTAAAAACACTCAAGACACTTGGGTTTCAGGTGTGTGTATGGTAATATGGGGCCATGCACACAACACCCATGTACAACAAGCACATTTTGCCGTAAAACAAAGTGTCATGCATGCACACACACCTCATACGCACCCCTCACAACACACAGACTGGTGACTTTTTGGATGTTGCAATACTATCATAAAACTATTGTCAAACGCGTGCTTGTGAGCGTTGACCAAGTGTTGCTTGGGTTTATTGTTACAGCAACACATCTATTGTTGCCGTACATTGTGTACTTGAAAACAACCATGTAACAGATGGACATATTTATACTAGCTGGCCAGTCTAATATGGCGGGCAGGGGTGGCGTGTATGGACATGGCACCAACAAAACCTTTGATGCTAGCGAAATACCGTGGCCAAGCGACCCCATGATACAGGCATACACCGTAACAAAAGGATGGAAATATTCTTGGCAAATTGCACGCGATCCACTGCACGATACGCGCCTGGACCCAGGGTAGGCTTGATGATGGTAATCTGTTGTTGCCAACCGTACGCTTGACCATACACCACTTCACAGGAAGACGTGTGGCATTGGTCCAGGCATTCCATTTGCAAGGGAATTGCTGTCATTGCAAGGTACAGAGCATCCTCTTGGGTTGGTGCCTTGTGCCAAGGGGGAGACGTTGCTCGAGGCTTGGCAGGGTCCCGGAGCACCCCTTTTTGATCGCATGGTATGTGAATTGCTTACATGTATTGATGTATTGCAACGTACGCAGTATTATCTATATGATCTGCTGAATTCAAGTGTATGCAACACATATTGTGTATATACCCACCGTTGTCCGTGAAACCCATTTTTACACACACACATTCATCCCAGGAGGAGCGCATGCGGGCTGCGAAAAGCGTGTATGATCCTGACACAAACAGTGAACTGTGCCCCAAGCACCTGCGTGCTTTGCTGTGGTATCAAGGAGAATCTGATGCTGCACACAAAGACACAGCATCCACATACAAGACGCGTTTCTTGCAGTTCCTCGATGGGTTACTCTGTAGAAGGGTCGGGGGGGCAGAGAACTTGCCTGTGGTGCAGGTGGCAATTACAGCAAAGAGGTCAGACCTGCCGTATTTGAGCACTGTACGGGAACAACAGCTGTCTATTGGAGAGGACGTGCAGGTGCCAGGTATTGTGGGTTTGATGTGGCTATGATCAAAATTGTGGGTGGTTGTTTATTTATATAGTTGTGTGTTCTCTGTATGGTACGCATTATACACCCACACTCTAGGAGTTGTATTGCGCTGCAAGTGGGACAAGACGCTGTATGTGGCAACATGTGATGCTGAGGGACTGCCCCTGCAACCGGTATGTGTGTTGTGGGGGCTATTCGCTCCCGTAATGCACAATCAGGTCGTGCACATACACATAGGATGGGCTGCACTTGACCACCGAGGGGCAGGCTATGTTGGGGGAGGCGTTGGCACGCTTGTACTATTATTGTTTTTATAGTAAGTGAAAACACCTGTATGATGTGCACACATTTGTGAATAATACGGACGTCAACACTTGTGAATAAAAACGCCACGACAAACACAACAAACCGTTGTCTAGCATGGATGCTGATCAACCACAGCCAAAACGAGCAAGAATTGGTACGTGGCGGTCCCTAAAACCTCCCTAATAAAACCATATATACATTGCACATACGTACAGATCCAGATACGGTTGTTCAGGCTCAAGACCAAGTTGCAGCAGCACTCCTCCGCATTGCTCCATTTACTGCCAACCCCAAAAAGGTGGCAAAAGCACTGTCCTTGCTACGGCAGCTGCTTGTGGACAACAAAATTGAGCCCCATCATGGAAATTTGTGCTTTGAGGTACTTCAAGTTGTTTTTCGGTGTGCACATCCATCCGACCCATCCCACCCACAATACAACACAACACCTAGGCACTGCGCTTGAGCATGCTCGACACACGTCACAGCAATGACCCACTGTTACGCAAGGAGTATAACAAAACATTCACTGCTTTTAGCAAATTTCCACAGGTTTGTGCACGGTGTGTGTTGTTCTTGTAAACCTGCACCACAACACATGTACCACAACACGCCAACCCATCACAGTTGTTCACACCAGAACAGCGCAATCACCTTGATGTGCTGGGGATATGGGCAGTCTTTCGTACTCAGCTGTATACAGACGATTCCTTTGCCTTTACCAAAGTAATAAAGCAACTGACCTCAGATATCTCTGCATTAGAGGCAGTACAAGCAGTGGATGACGAGGTGCTGCAGGTGGCTATGCACGGACAGGTGGGGGCAGAGGATAGCCCCGTGTTGCAAGAAGCCGCTGTGCAGGTGGCTGGCAGTGGTGGTGGTGGTGGTAGTGGTGGAGACAAGAAAGGGGCTGCTGCTGCTGCTGCCAGGGAAACCAGTGGGGTTGTTGCTGTGGAGAACAATGACACCAGCAGTGCACAAGAGGGTGAAGCATCCAACACAGAGCATACAGCAGCAGAAGTGACTGAAAAAGGCACCAGCATTACTACATCCATAATAGTGTGGGATGATGCACAGGCAACAGTGGCACGTCGGCAAGCATTGCTGGACTGCATGCTTGCAGCCAAGGATCAATATGTACACGTATGTTGTAGTGTATTGCCTTTCTATATATTGTATACAGTTGTATATATTATATCATGATGACATGCACTATTAAAACACATATTGCAGTACAGCAGCACACCCACCTCTTGCTTCCACCCACAGCCATGGGCACGCACCACTGTTGACCTACTCGTCGACACAGTAACCGCACATCACCTCAACCATTTTACCCCTTGCCAGCAAGAAACACTATTGCAGCTAAAAGCATTTGTACAGCAGCAACGTATCGCTCGCAAGTCGGGCCGAAGTGCAGCGGGGCCAGATGACCGTACTGCATTTGAGAAAGCCAGGGCAGCGTGGAGCAAAGCAGATGTAAGTGCACGAGGCAAAGTGGGGGCTGGGGGGGACCACAAGAGCGCTGCATGGCTGGGGTGACGCTGGAGTTTTTTCTGGTTGCTTTGGTTTGCAGGATGATTTTTGGCACATTTCGTTGTTGCTTGAGAGTGCAGCATGTAATGTGGCTGCCCAACAATAAGCACACACAATTGTGTGGCAAAGCAAAAATACCGGGTGGAAGAGAACACAGGGAGTAATATGGGACAAAAAGAAAACAATGGGACATGTACACACAAGCACCCTTCTAGGCAGCAAAGCATGCTTCCTCAATAAATGACGATGCCAACACAGTGTCCTGCTGCCCTTGCACATATGTCTGAAGCTCCTTTTGTGCTGCGTCATCACCCATAACAACACCCCGGTGCAGCAACGCAGACACAGCACCCAGCAGCTTGGCATTGTCTGACTGCTGGTCCCTGGTCACGTTGAAGGATTCACTGTCCTGTCCTGCACGTGCTGCACCACATGGTGCCGCCTGTGGTACATGGAACATATACGTATTGTACTATCTGGACAGTGTGCTATCTTGAAAACACATATGGCAACCATAGAATGATTGGATGAGAGGCAATGTGCACATACCAATGCTCCTGTTTGTTGATTAAAGTTGATGGGTCCATAATGATTGGCTTGCTTCATTTTCAACCATGCTCTGCACCCGGACAGGCCCCTGAATGCATCACGGCTACTATTGCTGTACTGCCCATCGACCATTGCCACAAAACTACCAGGTGGAACAGCAAATGCAGCTGCTGGCAACACTGGGAGATGAATAGTGGCGTGTGTGAGGGTGTGAACATGCATGAACATCTGTATGCACATCGTGTTCACCACCACCCCTTCACCCACATACAATCCAACACAGGCTCATATGCAATCACTCCGCGGATTTTCACGGGGACAGGTGTTGCTACCAGCCCTGGTGCCACATCACACGAGTAGTACACGGCAACATCACTCATCTCCCCTGTGTTGAGCTGGATACTGCTGTTGAGCATCTTGCGCGGCTGTGCACATGCGCCTGTTGTTGTAGTAGAATGGTTGTGATAATGTACGCATACAATACATTTTGTTCTATATCATGGGGTAACATCATCACCACAACATACAGCCATACCTTGCATGGCCAGCAATACAGCAGATGCGCCAAACCCATGCCCAAACACCACAAATTCATCAGCCCGCATGTTGGTCACAAATGGATACTGCTCTGTATTGGCACTGACAAGAAATGTGGACAATGTGGACAATAATGATGCAGCACTGGTGACTGTTGTAGCCTGTGGACATCCTTGACCTGCGTGTGGGAAGAGACATATGTGTTTCTGCACAAATACAAGTCACACAAGGTCACAAGGTACCCCCCTGTGTAAACAACCTCCCCCACCATCATCAACAGCATACGTGGAATGCCCAGCACTTGCTGTGACACAGATGTTGGTAAAAACAATGGTTTGTAGAAATCAAACACCGCCACTGCAAACCCACGCTCTGCCCACGACTGCGCCAGTGTGCTATACCAGTTGCTATTCACACCCAGCTCATTGAACACCACTGCCAATGGACGTTTGACACTGCTCCCCATGTTTTGATAGATGAATGAAAATGTCACATTCATGGGCAGCTGAGAAGGTGTGCCTGGTACCACATATGATACAGCCGTGTGAGGTACCGTGATGCTTTGAATGCTAAAAGTACTCGGGAGGGTGAGTTGGGATGCACTGGGCTGCAATGCAGTGGGATCAACTGCTGCTGTACTGGCACCCAATGCATTTGCTGCACCTGGGGGGGGGGGGTGTACAGTGGGGGAGGTGAATCCATACAACAGTTGGTATGTTGCTGTATAGAATCTACACCCGTATGCTCCATACACAACCCATCTCTGCACCCATACCGGTCACAACAGTGCCATCACCAGTGCCCACCACTGCACGCAGCTGCCCTGGCTGTGGATTCACGGTGCTGCTTGCGTCTGTATATACATACGTATAATCCTGCGTGGATGGACTGGGAAGGGCTTGCCCAGCACGTGGGGAAACACCCACCAGAGGGGCAGGGGAAGGCAATGGGACCACACTCCCAGGGGAGCGGGCGGGGACAATGCCAGGGGAGCCAGGGGAAGGCACACGCACAGGAATGGGGGACCCACCAACCAGGGGACGTGGGGACGGGAGGATAAATGAAGGGGACAGGACGGGGGTGGGACGTATGGGGCTCATGCCACCACCGCCTCCTTTGCCTCTACTCCCCGCATTTTGGTTGATGACATTGGTGACGGGGGGCACACCGCCGACGGATGTTTGAATGTTGAAGTTGTTGACAGTGTTGGTCGAGGTGGAGGTTTCAACCTCGATGTTGCCAACGGTGGTGATTGCCCCACCACCTGCGCTGAGCGTTGCGGGGGGACCTGGGATGATGTGGGGGTTTGTGGTTGTGAAAACGTGTGTTGTGTGAAAAGGGGTGGGAAGCCGTGTTGCATACCTGGATTACTTGGTGGTGTGGGTGGTGTGGGTGGTGTTGGAGGGGGTGGTGTAGGTGGTGTAGGTGGTGGGGGTGATGTAGGTAGTGTGGGTGGTGTTGGGGGTGGCAGCAATGATGGCGACACCCCTGGTGATGTGGGTGCAAGTGGAGAGGGTGAGGGGGGGAATGGTCCAAACCCAATCGGTGAAGGAAAACCTCCACCAGTGGAGGTGGGGGTGTTGACATTGGTCCGAGTGGGAGCAGGTGATACTACAAAATCGGGACTTAGGCCAGGGTCGGTGACTAGTGCAGGATTAGTGGTGGCCACATCTGTGTTGTGTTTGGTGGAGAGTGTGCACAGTAGTTGTGGTGTACCAAATGCGCCCGTCACAACGCACCCTGCAACGCGGTGGTCTCAGATAATGAGGGGGACACGAGTTGTCGGGTTTGGCCTGTGGATGAACCACCGAGACCGCTGTTGCCTTTCAGCAACCTGATCATGTCCTTGAGAGACACTGTGCCCTGTGTGTGTGTATGTTGTACGATGCGTTGTATTATGTGTTGACCTTACAACTGACATCCACCGTCCACCGACCAACCTACCTGAGCATGCGAATATGGTGCTGAAATCAGCAGCCATGCAAACACTATATACATGAAAACTGATTGCCGTTGAGGAGGGATCATGTTTCTCTGTGCATAGGCGGTGGTCACTGTGTGTGATTCCATGCAGGTATCGCAACGCCGCAAGTTGTACTTCAAACCATCACCCGACATGTAGAAAAATATGATAGGGGATTTCATTGCACAATGTACATGCGAACACATGGAATGCATGCAATGCAGGGTGGTTTTTACCGATCCGAGGACCAAATACATGCCAACGTACAGGGATACTATACGGTTGATACAGTGGCACGGGACGCACTTAGATCCAATAGGAGGGAGATTAGGATAGCATACGGCACTTCGGGAAGCTATAAGCGGTCAACAGTCGCGATGGTCAACAACCAATGCACACGAAAATGAAGTCACCGTGCGCTAGGAATGGTATAGTAGGTCAGCAATTGGATATAGCGTGGGTAATAAACGGTTTACTTGGTAGAAAAAAATCATATTGCCCAGTGGCCTTTGATAAAATTTCTCTATGCTATGGACTGGACTCGTTTGACTGCAGACTGCAACACAACCACACATGGTGCAAAACAAAATGTACAAAACAGGCAGTGCAAGCAATGAACGCAACATGGGTACACACACTTTAGTATGATTTCTGGTTGGCACAATTTAACGCACTCCCTGTACTGATGCTCATATTGCCGCAATAGGCTGTGAAAAATTCAATGCGGTGCCGTTGTGCCAATTGCACTGGCTGATTGCATTCAATGCCACCGTTGATGATGTTTGTGGTCCACCCAAAACCATACTGGCGGCCTGCTGTCTGGTCTGCTTGTGTAATCGTGTTGCGACCCTGTATATATTTGGGTGTGTTGAGGTTTATGTTGTGTAGGTGTTGTAGAGGGTTTGCGTATGTTGTACAATCGCAACAACAAACATGCATGACACTGACAGACATACCAAGATGACATCGTGACAAGAGGGCTTGGGGCTTTGTGGCGTCATCCAAAACCATAATGCAGAGCGGAATGAAAGCACCTATTGAGATAGGAAAAATGTGAATGCAGTGTGCTTTACATAAACCACAAAAAAACCTGCAATGCACACCAATACACACACCACAACCATACCCCGTCCATTGCAATCCAGTTGGGGTTGTTTATTAGATCCAATTTAACTGCTGAACCCAGCTGTGCATAATTATAGTTCCAACTGATTTGCATAGGACCACGCCCAAAGTAACGCTTGCCATCTGCACATGGATAGTTGGTGGGGTCGCAATACACGGCACTTGTTGGGCCACTGCCAAAATCACCTTCACGAATCCAGCAAAGACCACCAGTGTATGGACTGTGATGAGTAGTAGTTGCGATGTGTATATTGGAATCATCATTATAAACATATCAACCCCCCATCAACATACGCGCCAAATGTTTCTTGGGATACTTGGGCGAGAAAGGCGGCAATTTCACGCTTGTTTTGCTCAGGGGTGCCCTCTGTAGCAAATTTGGGATAAAAACTGGCTGCACGCAAAAATCTGTTGTACGTATAAAAGCCAATGCCTGGGCAGTTGGGGGGCCGTGAACCAAAAAACTTGAGCCACATGTCACGGGAGATGAGGGCCTGCACCGCTGTACTGACGGTGCCCTGGGGGAAGCTGGGCAATGGTGTGGGGGACACTGGCTTGGGGGATGGCAAGCCGCATAGACCAAACGATGGCTGGCAGCCTGTGCCACAATGTGCTGCTGTGATGCCACCTGGAGGAAGTCGGGGGGTAGTGAGGAAATGGTGTACAAGATGCGGTTGCTGGTTGATGCGTGGCGCTCTGCGACGCCCTCGTTGCGTTTCTGTCCACACAAAGCACACCCCATTTCACGTACAGAAATTGTATTGGGAGCAGCACTGACCACTGGGGCAACACACATTGCCGCCACACGGCCCTCCGTTTTGCGCAGTGCTCGTGCAAGCACCTGTTAGTTGAAGTGATGGTACAACGACGTCATTGGTGTGGTTTTAAGGTGTGTCGATGGCTGGCAAAGGCATAAAAAGCAAACCTTGTGCAAAGGATTGCAATGTTGCAAACAGAACTACAATCGCTGCGAGCATGACGCGCATGGTTTGCAGGTAAGTGGGACGCATAATATATGGTCGCTGGTTGAGATTATGTGGTATTCAGTATGATGACAACAAGTCGGACTGTACGATGACAAAACGACATGCATTCGCCGTTTGTGCGTGGGTTGTTGGTTGCTATCACCTTCCAAGCATCAACACTTTGTCCAACTCACCCAGCTGCCCCTTGCTCGCCACGTGTGCCAGCATGTGCAACGCATCCGTCCACGCCTCTGCGTCGTCCTCGTTATCCGCCACCAAGTACAACCCCTGTGGCCGCCCCTTGAGCGCAACCCACACTGCCGACCCCTTGGGCAAGCTTGGGTCTGCACAACGTCGCGCGTCCCGGACGTCTCCTACCAGCGCATAGCGGTGCTCGGGGGCAGGGGCAGCCGCTGCGGCACGTGCAGAGCGCAGGTGTTGCTCCTGGGTGGCCGGGTCGGGTGCCGATCGCAATGAGGTGGTATCCAGTACAACGTAGCGACGTGCCCATCGCTCCACACAGCTGCCCACTGCATCTGGGACTGTGAGGTAGCCTGCACGCAACGCGGGGAGGGGCATTTTTGCTGTGACCTGTGATTGTGGTGTGTTTGTGGGCCAGGGTTGTCGACATTCTTAACCACACTCGTATACACACACCTCACTACGTCGCAATGATGCCATATACATTTCCTTGGCTGGTTGTACTGCATATGCCAGTGCAATGTACTGCCCTGCTAATGCTTGCAGTCGGCGAATGCGTTCCTCACGAGACAGGCGTGCATTGCCTCCCTCCACCATGTTTTCCTGAGTACAGGTGAGCACCATGGAAATGAGCAACAACGTCATTGCACACATGGTCTACCTCACTGATCAACTCCCACACACCACAAAACCTGTATGACAGCCCATGATGCTGCATTGCTGGAATCATTTTCCAACATGCTTGCATGATTAAACAATACAGTGCCCAAATTATAACATGCACGGTCAAACTCTGGGTTGACCCGAAGGGCCCTTCGAAATTTGGCCACGGCTGCTCTCAAAAACGGCATGGCTTCTTGGAGTGGCCGTGTGAGGGAGAGTTCCCGGAGCACCAGGCCCCAGTTGTTCAGGGCTTGGGGGTTGGTGGGTTGGTGTTCGAGGCTCAGTTCGTATTTGCGAGCTGCTGCTGAGAGGCACTGGCGGGCACGTTCAGGATCACTAGCCTGTGGAATTTGGATTGCAAAGACATACATGCATGGGCCCATACATACACCAACATGTACACCCACACCTTGAGTGCAAGTGCAATGTCAGACATGGCAACACCCCAGTTGTACAATACAGCTGCATTGTCACGCTGCAGTCGCCATGCTGCTTCATAGCGTTCACATGCCTGCTCCAAGTAGCGCACGGCTGCATCAAGGCGCTGTGCTCGGGGCTCTGCTGGGGTTGTGCCGGCCTTGGTGGGGCGCTCTAGAGTGGATCTAGAATTAGTGGGTGTGTATATTGGTGTGTGTATATTGTTGGCAAACTTTCTAAAGCCGAGAGCATTTGTCAATACAAACAACCACGCTCGCATGCAAGACCACCACACCTGCTGGCCAGTTCTTGCAACACCAATGCATGGTTGTATAGCAAGTCGAAATCATCGGGTTTTGTGACACTGGCAGCAGCATACTGCTGTGCAGCTGCAACAAGGTCCCGCATACCCGCCGTGGAGCGCTTGCTTGCTGCATGTGATGCATCTGATGTGCTCTGGGCTGCTTCTGCAAGCTGTGTTATCAATGCATCAATATCCTGTTGAGATGATGAACATGTTGGGGGAAGGAAGTCTAATACATCTGGATGCACCCTGTTCACCATACCACACGGTCTCCGGATGCTGCATTCCAGGCCTCATGGCGTTGGCGGTTGCGTTCTGTGTCCAGGCCTCTATTGAGGGCTGCTGCTGCACGACTCAACTCACGTCCACCATGGTAGAGTGATGGGGGAGTGGCAAGGTCGGATGCCTGGGGTGGAGGGGTGTTTATGTTGTTTTGTGCGGATGCCAATACTGTTATACACGTGGTTGACGACGCATAATGAAAAATCTTGCTCACCATCTGCAATCGTTGATGCCCACCACCCTCGTGCACAGAATATATTTGATACTGTTACAATTGTTCTGCTGTATTGTATACGGGAAGAATATAAACAATATATATATTATAACAGTATACTATATATATGATGCCACCCACAGACAATGCATGTTTGTAAAGATGTACAAATATGGGTTATGCGTGCATGCGGTCACCATTTGCAAAAGCCACCAGCTTGGGTATAGTGCTGCGTCCTGAGCATGCGCTCTCATCCCATACCTACCTTGACCACCCACAACTGGCCTGTGTGTGTGTGTGTGTGTGTGTGTGTGTGTGTGTGTGTGTGTGTGTGTGTGT
>VFQP010001235.1_pt1 | contig 35685 bp, 58 predicted proteins | sample 3512351 | NCBI WGS metagenome assembly VFQP01 (sample SAMN10412372, study PRJNA504923) | tailings metagenome | isolation source: Relicate 1 Philex TSF1 revegetated site | place: Philippines: Tuba, Benguet | collected 2017-08-29
CACTGCTCTCACGTAGGCCTGCAGTGTCCAGTAGTGTGACAGGCACACCACTGATGTTGATGTCTGTGTGTGGGGGGGTATGGGTGTGTTGGTGTGTTATTTTGTTATTCGATTCATTGGGGTTGGCGTTGGTGTTGGGCATCACACACACACACACACACACACACACACACACACATCCTCATTCCCTAAACAATACCCCATCTCACACCCAACACCACCCCCTCAATCATTACCTGCCTCCACCACGTCTCTTGTGGTTCCAGCAATATCTGTGACAATAGCACGTTGTGTGCCACTCCAGCAGTTGAGGAGGCTACTTTTACCCACATTGGGTCGTCCTACCAGTGCCACTTGGAGCCCTCTTTGGAGCAGCTGGCCTTGTCTTGAGGTAGCAAGTGCTTGGGTGATCTGTGTGTGGTGTGCGTGTGTGTGCGTGTGTGTGTGTGAGAGAGAGAGGTGTACCACATGATGTACATTTGCATACAAGCTGCCTGTTTGAATACCACACACACCCCATTCATATACACACACGACTCTCACACACACACGACTCACATACCCACCCCATGCACATACCCACCCCTTGCACACCCCCAACAACCTACACCCATACCTGTGCATCAATGTTCCTCAACATGTTGACCACATCCCCGACATGCAGTGGAGGTAGGTCTTCATCAAAATCCAGTCGGGCCTCCACCTCTGCCACAACTGATAGTGCTTGTTTACGTAATGCTGATACTGTGCTGCCCAGGCCACCCTGTTTCGTGGGGGTAATGAGGGGTTGTGTGAGGGTGTGGGGGAAATGAGGGTGTGGGGATGATGAGGGTGTGGGGAATGACACAACAATAACAACAACAACAACAACAACAACAATAATAAGAATAAGAATACACTCTCTCTCTCTCTCTCTCTCTCACACACACACACACACACACACACACACACCTGTAGTCCTGCTAATGCTGAGTCAGCAGCAGCAACAGTACGTGCATCCAGCAATTGACCCACTGCTTCAGCTTGACTCAGGTCTAGCCTACCATTGAGGAATGCCCTGAGACTAAACTCACCAGGCTGTGGGGGTGATTAGTACAAGGGTGTGGGTATGATGTGAGGATGTGTTGTGTGATGTGAGGGTGTGTGGTGTGATTATTACAAGGGTGTGTGGTGTGATTACTACAAGGGTGTGGGTGTGCTATGTGAGAATGTGTGAGGTTGTGAAAAAGAAATTACGACACACCTTGGCGAGGCGCACCCCCTCCGTGAGCAGTGCATTCATAATGCGTTGTGCACACACCCCTCCACCATGACAATGCACCTCCACCACATCCTCTGCTGTGTATGATCGAGGGGCCCGCATGGGTAGTAACAACACCTCATCAAGCACATGGTTGCTACGCGGGTCGATGATGTGGCCATAGTAGGCAGTGTGGGTGGTGGGGGTGAAAGGTTGCTGCTGCTGCTGGGTAGTGCCTGTTGATGGTGGTGTGGGTGGTGGTGTAGTGTGGGTGGTGGCAACAGCATACAAAGGCACAGCATACAAAAACAAAGTATATGAACAGTATACAGACACAGATTGCAACAATATACAAAGGCACAGCACAAAATCACACACATCAGTGCTCAGCGTTGCAAAGTCGTCAGGCGTGGATACCAAGTGCGTCACCATACACACATGTATACACACATATGTATGGGAATTCCCAGGCAAACCACATTGGGTTATTAATCAAAACCATCAGTGCACTGCTGTTGTACTGTTGTTGTGCAATGTGAAATACGTACATGGAATACGACATACATACAGTTGTAATCCAACATACATACAGGCACAATGGGACATTCAGCAACCAACAGACACGTGTCGTGTACCAACCGAAAAAAAGGAAAAAATGCACAAGGTATACACATCACCATCAACCCTCATACGTGTTGTGCTCGGTGGCTTGCCTCGACGAAAGATGCGTGTGGCAACATTCACTGCATCAGGTCCAGAGATGCGGATGATGGACACAGTGCCCTGATATGCACCTGTTATGATGGCTGCAATGGTATCATTGTCCACATTGACTGCTACAGGTTCATTGGCTGCAGTGGGCTGCAGCGTGTGCAGCTTGGCTGTTAACACTGTGTGTGCGAGAGGTGCAATCGTTTAGTGAGACAAACAAAGCACGTCCCACCTCAATCAACATACGTGAACCATGTACAGCATAATCTCCATTGTTTGCTGGCAATGCAGTACACAGAGGGACACGAGCACGGCTGTGTAGCCGTCGGTCAACCATATGCATCAACCATGGTTGCAAGCAACGACGATGCAGCACACGTCTGCACCACCACATGCCGAAATCTGGCGTGTTGGGCACGGTAGAAGAGGTTGTTGCAGGTGCATGCATCGGGAAGTTATGACGAGCTGTTGTAAGTTATTCACGAGTTTTATACATTATGTGTATATGTACAACGGACATTGTGTAGATTGCACAGAGGACACAGAGAATGGACACAGTAATCACGTGCAACACATAGCTTCAATATCTTTTTGGTTGATCATCATCATCATCACCAATAGATTCCACCATGGATCAGCAACAAAACACGTTGTCCACACAAACACATGCTGATACCCCATACGTTGCCAACCTATTCGATAGACAGGTTTGATGGAATAGCCATGCATGTGTGTATACCAAGCGCTCCATCACCCATCACAAACCCACCGATGCAGGTCAACACCCACAGCGCAGAGGGCATGAGCATCTACAGCTTGTGCCGCATGTGGGTGCGCAATGATCCAGACGTGGTGCTCGACGGTCCTCTGCCTCCGGTTTGTTGTGGCTTAGCATCATTCCCATGTAGCACACATTCCACAACACTGCACGGCATGCCCCACACAGGTGCCCCACAAGGTCCTCAAAGCATCCTCAACAGACCAAGCACGCATCCATACCACGTCAACAACCCCGCCACGGTGTCCACCACTCCCAGACACTGCAGCAACAGCGCCACCCTCCCTGTTGGAACATCATTGCACCCACTGGCGCCGTGTGCGGCAGCATCACGTTGACATAGCACAGAAAAAGCGAGTCCCAAGTGTGCATCGTCTTGCGGCAGCAATCACAGCAACCAAGGTGGGGGTTTGGGTGATGTGGGTTTTCTGTTGCTGACTGTGTGTATGATGTACCTTGTGTATGATGTACCTTTGTGCACACAGTGGATGTGTGCAGGGCAACACATTGTCGACCACCGACACAGGGGGGGCGTAAGGCCAGCCAGCGGCCACCTAAGATGCAGGGGCCACCTGGCAATGCAGAGGTTGTGGATGCAGCAGAGGAGGATGACTGTGTTGTGCGTTGATGGACGAGTTGAGACCAGTTGTGGTAATACAGATTGTATTTTATTGTTGTTTTCCTTACAAACACGACCATTGACTATTGCACAACGTTGAGGATAGGAGAATGTCGTGGCTAGGTAATGTAGCACGATGTTTGTGCAACACATCTGTGACAAATAACATGCACATCCGTGAGTTGACCGTCCTACTCCCTCCACGCGTACAGGATGCAACGTCTATGTGTCAGAGGGTCGATGTGCACAAACATTGCAGCGATTACAGGTACATACAAGGCGTCCATACAACACCATGGCAACACCATCCAACGGCCAGTAACAACACCTCAACCAATCATCAAACCCCAGGCTGCTGCCAAACAGCTGCCCTCCACTGCACTCGTGCGCCACTTTGTAGATCATCCATATCACCGTAGCAGTTTTACATTCTTGTCACAGCATCCCGCAAAGGTATGCAGTGCACAGTGGGTGAGACATTGCTTGCACGTCTACACCCACACCCCCTTCCCCTCACAACACACCGAATCAGCTGTGTGAGGCCATTGTGCAATTTGCCACTGTTGCACTTGATCTCATAGACCTGCAGCAGCATGAAGCGCATCATCCACGTCTCGGTGCAGTGGACCACATCTCCTGCCATCCCATGCACTCACTGGGTGAGGGACACCAAGATGGCTTGCAACACGCTGCATCCCTTGCACATTGTATAGGTGCGATGCATGGGTATTACAATACTGTATCCTTGATGCACGCGTCCCTTTGTTGTTGTTGTTGTTGTACATATTGTTGTTGTACAGTATGAGAAAGAAGCATGCCTGCTCCTTGACAATTCCTCTGTGATTTGCATTATGCAACACACACAAAAATATCCAACACACACACACACAAATATCAAACACACACACAAAAACATCCAACACACACACAAAAATATCCAACACACACACACAGGTCAGTCGTTGGGTGCGCTCGGAGTGCCAGTGCTCACCTATGGTGCTGCACACCCACATGCACGTGCACTGCAAGACCTACGAAGAGCCTTGGGCTACTTTTGTGGTGCTGATGCAGGTACATATCCTGTGTATTCTCCTGCTGTGTATTCTCCTGCTGTGTATTCTCCTGCTGTGTATTCTCCTGTTGTGTATTTTCCTGCTGTGTATTCTCTGCTGTGTATTCTCCTGCTGTGTATTCTCCTGTGTATCCTGTGCACTTGGAAGTTTGTGAGGAGTTGTACGTTTGTGCATGCATCCCGCTATGCGTCCCCCCCAAAACACTCTTCTCTTTGCCAACATTACGCACAAAGGTGTCTGGAAGGGCCCCCTCCCCATAACATCCCTCTCCCATGATACAACACTCACCCCTGACTTTGGTCCAGATACCCCACCCCCACATCACGGGGTACTGTGTCTGGGTGCTGTACCATGGGTCACCAATCACAATGTCCTGCTTGATACGGGTGATGTGCAACGTGTGTCCAAGTGGGCGAGGCAGGTGAGTACAAGGGGAGGGGGACTGCCGGCTGTGGAAGCGATGGCGCTGGTGCATGCAGATGGTATGTGGAGGGGTTGGGTGTGGTGTAGTGGTGTGTGTAGTGGTGTGTGTAGTGGTGTGTGTAGTGGTGTGTGTAGTGGTATGTGGAGTGGTGTGTGGAGTGTTGTGTGTAGTGGTATGTGTAGTGGTGTGTGGAGTGGTGTGTGTAGTGGTATGTGTAGTGGTATGTGTAGTGGTGTGTAGTGGTGTGTGTAGTGGTATGTGTAGTGGTGTGTGTAGTGGTGTGTGTAGTGGTGTGTGTAGTGGTATGTGTAGTGGTGTGTGTAGTGGTGTGTGTAGTGGTGTGTGTAGTGGTGTGTGGAGTGGTGTGGAGTAATGGTCATGTGCACTTGTTGAGTGTACTGGCAGTGTGCATAAATGGTGTGTATTGGTACTGTATAATGGTCGTGTGCATTGGTGGTGTTTGTCTCTCCTGGGGGATTGTGTTGATGTAGGGTTCTCCCTGCAGAAGACCACTTGACACCCAGTGCAGACACTTGTGGGTGGGTGATGTCGGTATCATGTGCCTGTGTCAATACATACAGACAGAAATCGCAACCAGTATTCTACACGAAACCCACGGAACAGTATCACATACGTATCCCATGATCAACACACAGGCACAGAAATTGCATGCAATTTACTAGATGTACAGGTAACCTCTCCAGCAGATTTGGTGCGTCGTGTAGAACAGATCATCGCACACCAGAGAGATGTACGAGCACACCAGGACAACATGCAGGGGAGTGATGTACCGGGGGGAGATGTGCAGGGGAGAGATGTACAGGGGGGAGATGTACAGGGAGATGTACGAATCATACGGGACTATTGTATCAATCCACCCCCAGCAACACTCGTCCAGGAAGCACAAGCATTAATAAGAGGGCATTAACAGGAGGGCATTAACAAGGGGAGGGCATCAACAAGGGGAGGGCATTGAAACAAGAACCATGTGCATTGACAGAATTTTGTGCTGTGCAGTAAACACTGCAAAACCCCAGGCCCTGGTGATCAGATAATGATATTCATAGGCAAACATAGGCAGGTAAAATGTGCTGTTACATAACCTGTACCAACACATCACAGCGTAATATTAATGGATACTTTTGCATATTGCCAAATCACGTGTGAGAAACCCCCTTGTTACGAAGCTCTGTTGACGACAAGTCCTTGCTGTGCGTGTGATGACAGTTGTTTGGTGGGTGCATATACCCCCACACCACCACATATACACACACCCTATGCACACCCCATACACACACCCTATTACCCCCCCCCCCAAAACACCATACCGAAACACATCTTCGTCAAGCCCACGAAACAACCCCCCACGCTGCAAGTTCTCCGGAATATCCACATCCCGCAACGTCATAAACCGCCCATGCTCTCCATCCACACGCCCCCCCACCACAAAACTACACCCCCTGTACACCAATTTCGCAAACTGCAACAGCATCGCCTCGTCATCTCCATAGTACTCAGGTTTGACCAATCGCACGGCTGTATCGTATCCCACAGCAAACACCGAATCGGGGAATAATTCGGCCTTTTGAGTGAATAATGGTGCCTGGGTGACCACCACTGGGAGGCCAGCATCCTGAAATTGTTTGACACGCCTCAGGATTTCTTCCTCGGGGAGCATGCCCTTGTCTGCATTCCCTATGCTGAGTTCATACATGCCAGGGAGACCAGTGGCTTGCTGTGCTGCTTCAAGGAGTTCCCTTCGGGGGTGGGGGGGTGAAGGGGTGTGGTTTGCGTATTGTTTGGATACATGCAGATGGGTGTGTGTGTGGGATATGGGGGGGGTGTTTGGTGTGTGGGGATGTACGTGCAAACACGTGTTGGGTGCTTTATGCATCATAGTATCATCTCCACACATCCCCATTCCCATGCATCACACGACCTACAGTACATCCCCTACACAACCCACACACCCCATCCCCTACACAACCTACACAACCCACACACCCCATCCCCACCTGTGCCCCTGGTGAAAAGGATTAAAGCTCCCAGGGAGATACACAGTCCGTTTCCGAGGCGCGTCCACATACACGTGCCCCCCCGCAAACTCTACACATTCCACACGCCCATTGATGAGTTCATGCAGAGGGGTGCTCATAACTGACTCCTCCGCCTGGTGGGAATGGTGTTGAGTGTGTGTTGAGTGTGTGTTGAGTGTGTGTTGAGTGTGTGTTGATGTGTGTGTTGAGTGTACACAAACAAAAGCACAACAAAACCTACCTCAATACTTTCCCCAACCAGCAACACATGCCATACACACAACACCCCACATCCCACGGCGCACAAAAACACACCTCAATACTCTCACCAGGCAGCAACACGTCTGCCATCAAGTCACATGCAATACCAGATGCAGTTGCCATTGCTTGCAGCACTAGTGTGCTGGCAACCGCATCTTCCTCGGCACGTGTGCGGGTGCCCTTGGAGAGCAACAGGCTGTGTGTGTGTAGTGTCCTTCCACAGAATGTGGCAACAAACACCTACGGAGGGGGTGGGGGAGTGTTTTAATAGAGGTGATGGTCGAGGTGATGGTCGAGGTGGTGGTCGAGGTGATGGTATCGTGGTGATGGTATCGTGGTGATGGTATCGAGGTGATGGTACAGAGGTGATGGTACAGAGGTGATGTTAGTTGTGGGGGTTGGGTGTGCAGGAGCATCATTACATTACATATGCAAGTATTACAAATGCAGGTGTTCTTGTGCAAGCACACAAGACAAGGCATATACGGTCATGCAGAGATGTACAGTGCAATGAGTGCAATACACCACCAGTCCATGTGCGTATACTTCCCTCAAACACATATACCTTGTGATCACCCTTTTTCTCTCTATTGGTGCGTAATGCACATGTGGCACCCACCCCAACAACAGATCGGCCCACAGCACTGAGCTGCACAGCTTGTCGATATGCACTACGCGCCATGGCAACCGCAACATCCTGTGTGTTGAAATGTGTGCAATGCATGTGCATGTGTGCAATGCATGTGCATGTGGCAATGCATGTGCCTAATCACACGTGCCAGTATCATCCATGCTGTGTACAAAAACACACACACCTTGCTTGCATATTGTGTGGGTGCATTGCCACCCAGCAGCTCGGTGAGTGCATCGGTGCTGTATGGCACACGAGCATCGAGCACAGTGGATGATGCTCCAGGGACCGTGAGCAGCCATGGAAGGGTCTGTGAGGTGTGTGGGATATGAGCATGGAATAACACGTACCCACCCCCCCAAACACTGATCACACGCACTGTTGCTGCGCCTCCTGTGAGGTAGAGCACTGTTTGACGCTGTCTTTCGATCAGGTTTTGTGAAACCTCGAGAATTGAAGAAGACGGAGCTGTCATGGATGCCTGCTTGGCCGTGGCTGAAACGTGTCGTGATCGACAGGGATGCAACCGAGGTCTGTTGGTCAGCAGCAGGTGACGTGTGGGATTGATTTGCAATGATCTGACGTGTTGAAGCAACGGGGTTGAGACACAGGGGGCAGAACAGACGTGCATTATTCGCTTTGCTGCTGATTGCCAAATCGCTGACATCAAAAGCGTATGCTATTCAACGGTATGTTGCATGATGATTGGCTATGATGCATGCACGCCAATAACAACATGTTGGTTTTTGACAACCTGCAAACACCTAAAAGAAAACTGAGTTCAGGCAACCTATACGACAACAACCAATGTGGACAACACCTTACAAATGAAACATCTACACAGGTCCCCCACCCTTGAGTGGTGTAAGTTTGGTGGGGGTATTGAGTGCTGGCACATACTGTACATCCGCGGTATTGCTCTCCTTGCCATCGAGGAGCCCCTCGTTTTCCACATGCGGCATGGTGCTGCTGCCATTAGCATGCACGTTGACACGCTTGCCATCCACTGCTGACAGGGGCCCCCACCCTCTGCTCTTGCTGTTCTGCAGGGCCCCTTGTATTTTCTGATAGTTGTAAAAGCACACTGCAGCAAATGCAACAAGGTACCCGATCAGGTTGAGTTGTGTGACGGGAGCCTGTTGTTGAGGATGTGTGTGTGGGGTGGGGGGGGCGGGAGGAGGGGGAAGAGTGAACGCAAGTTGTAGTACCATGCAATTTGATACACAGACACACCAAAACAGGTACTCAAACACAACCTCCAGTACGAACACCAGCCACGACACCAACCACAACCTCCACACCACCACACCAGCTCACCACCCCCTCCCTACACCCCCTACATACCTTGTACAGCACCACAGACAAGCCAATCAGCATCCAGTCCTTGACCACCCCTGCAATGTTCATAGTCAACGCACTGGTCTTCCCAATGAGGAGAAACACAGCCATGTTGAGCGCAAAGGCCACCACTGCATTCGTCAGGAGCACCCACGGGGGGATGGTTGCACCTGACAACACATAATTTATCACCTGAGATTTTTTGTTGGGGGTGGCGGAAGGGGTGGGTGGAGGGAGTTGTGTAGATGTGGATTGGTGGTTGGGTGTGTGTATGGGTGTGCATGCATGTGTTAGAAAAGGTGATGCATGTGTGAAAAAAGGAGATGCATGTGTGACCCACACCCCACACCACCACACCCACACCCCACACAACCACCACACCACCACAATAACCCACCGTTGGGGCTTCAATTGCAAAAAATGGCACTGCCAAAAACAGCAGCGAGCATGGTGCAACATAGTACAGTGTGGTAATGGGGTTGAGCTTGAGTCCGCTTTTTTGTAGGAGGATTTGGGTGAGGGAGAGTCGAGTGGACTCTGTGCATATAGCAATGAGCTGTAACACAACACCCATTGCAACAAAGTTGATCTCACCAAATGCACTGATTGCCACACCCACAGAAACCTGGTGGTGGGGTGGTCGTGGTGGTGATGTGATGTGATCAATCGGGGATGTTCGGGGATGTTCGGGGATGGTGAAATCGTGTTGATTGTGTGACAATTGGCCAAATCAAGCAGAGCACAATGTCTCAATACAACTGCATCTACTGTGCATGTTCATATTCAGTCCACCATGTTCACATTCAGTATGCATGTTCACATGCATCATACCACAAGCATGTTGCCCAGTGTCACCACGTTGAAGCGCTCTGTACCAAAACAACAACCCACAATAAACACCGCCACGGGCATGAGGGCCTGTGTGAATGTGTGAATGAAGTGTGAATACTAACAATGAGGGGTTGTGTGAAAACATTTTTTTTTTTGTGTGTGTATAAAAGAGAGCAAGTATGGGTGACAGTATGAGGTGATGCGCATACAAAGGGTTTGCGTGCATGTGCATGTACACAGGTGTATATACATGCAATCTACCCTGTGCTCTCCATATACTGTGTGCACACCACCACCACCACACCACCACACCTTGAGCATCTGTATAAACGACACAGACAGGTACAAGTATGCAGCATTGCCCAACCACAGTGTGCCAGCATACAACGCAGATATGGGCACCACTGCTCTTAAGAATGTGCGCATGCTCATGTTTGCTGCTGGCACACGGCCACTTGCCACCAGTACAAAGGCAAGCATGCTGCAGAATGCCATGTGCCACCTGTGGGGAATGTGATGATGGTGATGACGGTGGTGGTGATGATGATGATGACGACGATGACGATGACGTTGATGATGATACGATATGCGGCAGGATAATAATGGGGGTATGGTGGGCATGTCCATTATGATAATTTACAACAATGGTGCTTGTGAAAGGAACAATGGTTGTACTGCGGGCAGTTCACACATGCACACATGCGCAATCGCAGCACTACATACATGGTGAGTGTTATTGGAAATGGAAAGCCAGCATATGCCAGTATGTACTTGTTGTACAGGATGACTGCAGCGCTGAGGGAAATCCACAAAATCACATATCTGTGTGATGTGTGGCGTTTACGGTGACGTGTGGTGCTGTGTCCCAACGCAACCTCCCACATACACGCTACATACCCGTATGCTATGGCTGCTTGGCGCCAGAGGGCCTGCCCATGCTGCTCAGCTTTGCTCATCATGTGTCGTGTGTGTTTTGTCAACGTACGCCACCAACGGTCAAACAGCACAAGGGTACAGAGTCTCACCCGGCCAAGTGCAATGGGGGAGCGCGTGGTGGGGCCACGGAATGCTACAACGTGCTTTGTTGTGCGCGCTATGCCCGTTTTGGCGTGTCCTGTGAAAAGGGGGGATGTACCACCGCGATTAGATCGGACGTGGTTATATTCATCGTGTATATGGCATGCTGTATGACTTGTTCACTTATTCACATGATACAGTACGTGTCGATGTTGCATGCAGCGTGTACAAGGCCGTCACGAAGGCAAGCATCTGGGACGATGATCGTGGCATGCAGGACGGGGTGCACATGCTCATCCTGAACGCATGTGCATATTATTCAATGTACCTGGATGTGCTGAGAAGTTGGTGTCGGCTGCCCAACACGTGCGAACACACGTCGAGCGACACTGGATGCTAGATCAAACCCACGAGGTGTGCACACACACCAGAGCTGGCACACAAATTGTGCTTGTTTACACAATGATTGTTCTCCACCAAAATCAAACAAAAAACAACAACGTAAAAAACTAGTCCTCGACATCGACATAACTGGACGGCACCAACCCCTGCGTCCCATCCACCACCCGTGTCGCTGCATACCACCCATCAACCTCTTTGTGGACAATCACCACATCCCCAGGCGCCACTGTGAGCTCCTCTGGATCCTCCGCATCAAACGCTGTGTGGTGGAGGGTTGACACCGTGATGAACGCACAAGACAAACTACACGACACCACCCATACACACCCACCATACCGTAAATAACCTTGCCACGCTTGCCACCCTGTTGCCCCCCTGCGCCAAACTCAAAGCTTGGAGCGCGTCCACCCTCTCCCCCCAACGTGTGTGTCGCGCCACCCCCCTCTTCAAATTCAAATGTGGGCTCCCTTCGGTGGGTCCCCTTGCGCACCAGTGACTCTTGGGGGCCCTGAGGGACCAGTGGTTCGGCAGCTTCCTCATCACCTCCCAGGGTGGGTTCTCTACGATGTGCACGCTTTGGTGGTGGGTCGGTCACAGTGGTGGTGGTGGTGGTGAGAGCAGCATCAGGTATGAGCTCTATGTAGGTGGCAGGAACCAAGCCCATGGTGCCTGTTTTGTGTCGACGGCAGAGCAGCCACCCTTCGTTTTCATCAAACACATCCACCTGAGGTGTGTTGTGTGTGTATATTGTGTGTGTATATTGTGGTGTGTTGTGTGTGTATACATTGTGTGTATATTGTACGTGTGTACTTGCTGAGCACCATGTCACTGGGTGTGGTCAAGTCATACATGGGGTTGACAATACACACTCACTACTACACCCACCACTACACCCACCACCACACCCACCACTACACCCACCAACACCAACAACACACCCAAGCACCAACCCTTCCACTTTTCCCCACCCTACTACCTTGTCTCCCAAGTCAACAGTCAACTCCTCCTCCCCCTCAGCCTCAAATTCATGCCTCACAATCCCCACACCCCTGGGGGCAGCCTCTATAGCAACTGACGCGATATCCTCCTCCGAATCAGGTGTGGTATAGGGATCATACGATTTCGCATATTCATAGGAAGACGCCGTGGTAGGTACCGCTTCGTATGCACCAGGTGCAGCAGCAGTAAAACCAGCATTCGCAGCACCACCAGCAGTAGCAGCAGATCCGGCACGATCCATTGAGACCGCACCACCAAGACCAGCAGAAGGGGCTGTATTGAGGGAATCCCAGTAGTCATCACGCACTGTGGTGGTGGTTTCGTATTCGTAGGTGTTGTTGTTGGTGTAGGCGTCCTTGTGGGTGGTGGTGTCTTCGTCGTCTGAGGACTCGATGGGGGTGTGGCGCTCCCACGGGGCGGGTTGGCGGCGTTCCCAGGGGAGGGGGCCGTCCAGTGACGATTTGTTGGTGCCCTGTTGTTGTTGGGAGTGGTGAGGGTGGTGTGGGTGGTGATGTGAGGGTGGTGATGTGAGGGTGGTGTCGTTGGTGATTTTGAGGATGGACGTCAACAGATGAGAGATCATTCTCTACACCACAAACATACACACAACATACACGCAACAGCCATCACACACAATCCATCCTGCCACACACTACCCTTGTCATATCACACACACCCACATATCACACACACCCACACACTACCCTTGTCATCACACACCCACACCCACACCCCCCACACACACTTACTGTGTCCCATGGGTTGCCACGTTCATCATCATCACTGGTAGCCTGAGTGGAGGCGCGTTCCCAAGCAGGTGCCTTGCGCTCCCATGGTGGCCTGTGTGTGTATAGGTACACATGTGTTTGTTTGTGTGTGTTTGTATAGGTGCATGTGTGTGTATGTAGGTGCAATGTAATGTTCATTTGTATGAAAGCAGTGCACCCATGTGCAACCCACATCCACACGCAGCAGGGCACATCCATGCAAATCCATGTTTCCTTCCCAACAACCATCCCCAGAGCCCCCCAACATCCTGTCACACATCCCGTCCACATCCTATCCACATTCCGAAACACATCCCATCCACAACCCATCCACATCCATCCACACATCCCATACACCCCCCCACACCTGCTCTCCCATGGTGCGGCCGTCTCCTCCCTATCACTCTCCCATGGGTTACCTGATGCTCCCCCACCCCCATACTCTGGCCGATCCCATGGTGCGGGCTCACGCTCAAATTCACTCTCATCACTGTCACTGCCCTCCACAGCTGTCCACTTGTCAGGGTTGCGCTTGATCTCATCCTGGTGTGTGTGTGTGTTTGTGTAGGTGTGTATTTGTTTGTGTAGGTGTGTATTTGTTTGTGTAGGTGTGTGTTTGTTTGTGTGTATAAATGAGGGGCGTAATGGTGTAATAAGTACATTTCATCATGGGTATTCATTCATACACCACCACCCACCCACACCACACCAGAAACACTTCCTAACACACCAACCCCACCCCCCAAACACACCAACCCCACCCCCCAAACACAAACCTCTTCACGTTGCTTGCGTTCCTCCTCCACATCAGTGGTCAACAACGCCCTGCTTATGGGCCCCAGTGGGTACCCCCCCGCCACCGGCAGCTTCCCCACCACCCCCTCTACTTTCACAACCACTTTTTCATGCAGGGCCCGCAGCTCGTCGAGGGCCTCGTCCGGCCAATGGATGGCCTCCACACCATACTGCTGTGCCATACGTTCTGCATGTTCCGTCCCAGCATACACCACGTCCAATGCTTCGAGCATGGGCTGTGCGGCGGGGACCACCCCGAGCACGTCTCGGCTCATGATGCCATGTGCACGGCTCGTGCTGCTGAGCAGGGCGTAGCAGTAGATACGAAATGGTTCTGGGGATCGGATGGCGATTTTGCCAATGGACTCCACTGCAGCCACACGCACGTGCCAGCTGCCAGTGGAAAGGGCCCGCTGCAGTGCTTGGAGGACGGTCAACAACATGGGGGAACGTGATGCTTCTTTGACCAACAGTTCTGCTCGTGTTTTCACTGCTTCTGGGGCAGCTGCATGATGTGTGGTGTGTTGCACACCATCATCATCTACACCATTGGTGGTGGCTGCGTGTGCAACACCACCAGCTGCTCCTGTCTCCCCACCATCCTCCCCTGGCGTTGATGTTGTTGCAGGTGCATGCCCTGTCCACTCCCCTGCAGCCCCATTCACATACTCACCCAGCCACCACGTCGCCAGGCGTTGGAGGTTTGCCCACCCCGCATCTTCGCCCGCAGCTGCCATCACCGCAGCATACGACGCGGTACCAGGTGCTGAGGCTGCTGGGGGGGGGTCACATGCAAGTAGGGACAATGCAGCCGCAACAGCAGTGTTGCGGACTGCTGCTTTTCCTTGTACTGCAAGGCGCCACATGTCGAGAAGGGCATCATGGCCTATACGGGCGGGGGCTGCACGTGCGAGCGCCATTGCACACTCTGTGGTGGTGATTGGGGGAGGGTATGTGAGTATGTGAGTATGTGGGTGTGTCTCGGGGTGAGTATGTGGGTGCTTGAAAAGGGTATTTTGAAGGTGGGCCGTCCTGAAAACAACCATGTACAGCAAACAAGCAAATACTCGCACACCCCCATCACCAACCCATACCAAGTCGATACTGCACCGTGCTGGGTGTTGCGCGTGCAGCCTGCAACAGCGCATACATCACCGGCATCAGGCACGCAGTAGGCCACACATCCACCTGCCCCATCTGCCCCACCCCACCCCCACTCCCCCCCACCGTCACGGCTGTATACACACGCTCGGGGCTCAACACGGGGGCCCCTCCGGGTGGCTGCATCCATATAAGCGCCACCAGTGCCAGCGAACGCAGTGCAGGACCATGCGCACTATCCAACACCCCCATGACATCTTCTTGTATAGCCAGCATGATGGCATCCATTGCCTGTACCGCCAGCCCCTTGGCGGTGTTGCCCGCGGGGGGCGGGGCCACCGCCGTTGCGCGGGCCCGCGCTTCGGCCAGCGCAGCGGCCGCACGCAGGGCCCCTGCCACCAGCGACGTCTTCCCCGACCCTGGATCGTCCAGCTGCATGGCACGGCGCAGGCGTAGGCGGATTGCAACCATGAGTTTGTGTGGTTGGCCTGCAGAGGGTTCCCCCTTGGGCACCTCACACTGGCGGAGCAGCACCGACCATGCCTTGGCGCGTTTGGCGGCTTGTGTTTCCGCCAGGGGGTGGATGGTGTCGAGGTCGAGGGTGGGGCGGGGTGCGAGGGTGGTGCCTGCCATGGATCGTATTGCCTCAAGAGCAACGAGGTCACTGGGATCCCTTTGGAGATGAGGGGGCGGGAGTGTTTTTGTGAATGTATATGGCGTATTGTGCATGGGAGGAATTTTGTGTGGGGTGTCTTTGTGGGGTGTGTGTGTGTATTTGAGGGGTGGCCATCATCACCATCATCACATCTTCATCACATCATCTCCCACCCCAATCGTCATACTTGGTCGCAAAGGCAGCAAGCATTTTGAAAAACGTTCCATCACTATCCTTTTTCTCCAGCTGCAACACCATGCCACATATACGTGCCAAATACACACGCGCAAACGTGTCATCCAAGTTTACACCCAGGCCTTGGCGATCACGCTGTGCTGTGGCAGAATCAAAGCTGCGCATGGTGACATAGCGCTGGAGGGCAATGGCCACATTGGTGCGTATGTCTTTCTCAACACCCGATGCGTCCTGTTGTTGTGGGGGGTTTGGTGGTTTCAGGGTGGTGGTTTGATGTGGTGGTGGTGTATAATCATTACATGCACATCATCATACACCACATCACATACCGTGATGGCCAGTTGCGACATGAGTGCGAGTGCATGTCGTGCTGTGACTGCATTGGGTGAGTCAACACCATGAAATGCACGCTTTGCCACCAGACTCAGTGTGCTTGGCTTCCCTGTGTGTGGTGGGGGGTGTCGTGTGTGTATGTGTGGGTGGGTGTGATGGGGATTGCAGGGTATGTGCATGACAAAAAACAATAGGAAACAAAAACAGAAAACAAAAGGTGCTTCATCGTTCTCTCAACATGCACCCCCTCCACACACATTTCTCACCCCACCACCCCCTCCACACACATTCCCCAACATCCCACCATTCCCCCAAAAACAAAAAACGCACCTGGCAGAGCCACACGTGCAGCTGTATACGCCCCCTTGAGCAACACGGCACGTGCAGTCCCAGTCACTTTAGCAGATGCAGTGCCTGCCCCCTTTTTCGACTTGGGATCAATGCCACTATCCATCAATGCTGCTTTGATGGCGTCTCCTACCAGTGTGAGGCATTCAGGGATGACACGTGCTGCTGCTGCAAGCATGCGGAGCTGTGAGGGGGGGGTGACATCATTGGTGATGGGGTGGGATGGGCAAGACGATGGGTTGACATCCCCTCAATCAATAAGGTAGGTGTTGCATCTTAATACAGAAACATTTACAAAACAAACAACAGCATGCGAGTTATGTATGTGCGCAACATACCTGGAATTCACGAGTGTATGGGTTGGCATCTGCACGACCCACATCAGGCCATGCTTTGATCGCATCTGCCTTTTTCATCTCAGCAGCAGCCAAATACACATCATCACCTGGGATGCAACATGCACTGGATTGTACACCACCAAAATACACCTACTGAGAATACCCGTGCACATGTAAACCTCTCCAACATGATCCCCCCAACCCAATCACATACCTGGTGGTAGTGGAAGGGGTGTGCCTGCAGCACCTGGCCCCAGCAGCTTTTGGGTCATGTAAAACCCACAGCGTGCAAGTCTTCGGTCCTCAGAGTAGAAGCATGCAATCATGAGTGGCAACACAGAGGGGGGGAGGTATTCGTACTGTCCCAGGCGTGCCATGACAGTCTTGACGATAAACTTGAAAGTGAGCTTGGTGCCCTTTTCCCCCGTGCGCAGGAATTCCTCTGTGTTGATGGTGTGTGATTTCAATCCTTTGTCAATACACAGGGCAAACACAACATTCAGCATTGGTGCTGATCAACAGCTGCATACCAAGAGTCTTGGCAAGCTCTGCAAACACGCCAGATCCCTGTGTAAGGGTAGCATAGTCATATGCATGCTTTTGATGGGACCATGCACAGTCAATCGTCTACCACCACGCACCCTGTAGTCTTTGGGGAATTTCTCCACGATGTATTTGTTCAGCACTGGTGCGATGGACACCGTGGGTGGTGGTTTGGGCATAGATGTGCCCGCATACCCACCACCCTGAACTTGCTGGCTTTGTAGGCCGTACATATGTGAGAAGATGTGCAGGGCAGTTGATGATGATGCTGTGGTTTGTGTAGCTAGGTCATTATGTTTGTGATTGCATTTCAGTCAGGGTATCACAAGTAGGGACAATGCAATTTACAATGATTATCAACAACAACGTCAATGAAATATACTTCCAAGTCAAGTCACCCCGCCTGTTACCAATCACCCTCAGACAAGTGGCCCCCATACTCTTCATGACTCTGATACTCCAACTCATGAATCCTTGCACGCTGCTCTGAATCTACATCACTGTCACTGTCCCACTCATCTTCGTCCGGGTAGCTGTGGATGTGTGCATCATGATGATGTTGGACACGTGTGATATCTGCCCTACCCTACCACCCCCACAAAAACACAAAAAACAATAAGAACACCACCACCAACAACAAAAATATACATACAAACACATCACACCTGTTTGCATAATGCCCTTCATCATCAGGGTTTTCTTCGTCATCCCTTGCACCATCTTCATCCGCACTCCCCACATGCAGCACTCTAACCTCCCACTGATCACCCTCTGGTACCAAAATCAGCGCCTCGCTGACATCACTGTGTGATGCAGAAGTAGGTGGGATACACAAGTAGGTGTGGATGTCATACACAAAATCGTGTGGATGTGATACACTAGTAGGTGCATACAGGTGTGCTGAATAAACAGGTGTTGCACAGCCACCAAGCATATGTTCACCACAATGTGTTGTGGTACAGTACAACCCCACCACGTACTGTGGCATGCTGTCAACACCATCTTGTATGCTTCCTGCCAAGTTCTCATCACCCAACATGTAGTAATCATATGTCCAATCCATAGCAACAGCATCTGCTTGGGACGATTGATGGTCGTGCGCAATGTCCAAGGGGGAATGGTCATCCATACCACCATTATTTGCAGTCCCCTGTCCCAATGAAAACACATCTTGAACGGTGGAATCTGTGTCAACACTGCCTGTTTCTTGCAAGTACTGCAACGTCATATGTAGCAATCGTGCATCCACTGCATCTCTGCCCATGGGCGCTGGTGGTGGTGGTGGTGGGTGTCCAGTGGTGGGTGCAAGCAAGTCATACACCACACACTTCTTATGTGCATGACCAGATACATATGAATAATATTTGTTGTTGCTTGGTGAAGGTGCTGCTGCTATGTGTTGGGAGAGCCTGGGGATGTGTACCGTCGTGGTTGATGCACGGTCAAGCTTGTGTGTACAAAATACCAACATACCCTGCATCTTGGAGCATGTCTTGTACAGGTGCAGCATTTTGTACCCTGGTAAACCTGTGTGAGGATATGCTTGTAGGTGTACTGCATATGTGCACACAACGCCGTAGTCCACCAGGTGTACCTCAGGCGCTTGGTCATGCTGGGCACTGCTTCCTTGGCAAGGTTGAGTGAGTGCAGGTGGTCTGCTAGGGATGGTGATGCGTCTCCAAGGGTGAGACCTTCCACAACTGTGGAGTGCTGATGTTATTGATGTTGATGTTGAAAGTGTGTGAAAATTAGCCATGTGTATTGTACTTACCAATGGATCCAGGTGGTGCATCAGTGCGTTTGCGTTTTACACGTAGAATCACACTCGAGGCTTTCATTCTGACACACTGATCGACAATGCCCTCTCTCAACTGGGTATTTCTAGCAGCTCACCTCCACCAATTGGCCTCAACGAATATTGTATACAACGTACGCATGTTGATTGTGCATTTACACATGTGCTTACAAACACAAAAACAAACATTACAAACTTTTCAACACGGTCGTCCGCATCAGCTCCACATCTGCTGGCTTGCCCGTAAACAACTCAAACTGCTCTGCTGCCTGCCCCACAAACATCTCCAACCCCGTCACCGTCCCACACCCTGCTGCTGCAGCTTCCTTGAGCAGTTTTGTCTCCAACGGTGTATACACAGCATCAAACACCACCGCAAACCCGCCCAGGGCCGCAGCAGGCACAGGGGACACATCATCATTTGGGGCCATCCCCACAGAGGTGGTGTTGGCCAGGACATCCCCGCACACGTTGCCCTCGAGCACTGCCTCCCAGTCCACCACCGTTGCAACAGAGGGGCCCATTTCGGCAACCAGTTGTTCAGAACGGGCCCTGTTGCGGTTGGCAATAAGTACCTGTTTGAAGAGTGGGTTGGTGATTGTACACAAATAGTGTGTTTTCTGACAAAGACATGGTGCATTCCAAATGATGAGAGTCCTTCTGGATACTGTACTCACTGCACAGGTCACACGCATCACACACCTTCCACCCACTCAACACACCCAGTACCCACCCCACAGTACCTTGGCCCCCCTATGTGCGGCACCAAACGCAAGTGCCCTTCCCGCTCCCCCCGCCCCCAACACCACCACCGTGCACCCCTCCAGTGGGCTCCCTGGTCCCTCACCTGCACCTGAGGGTGGCTCACCCTCACCTGCTGCTCCCTCCGTGCTTGTTGTTTGTTGTGGTGTTGTGTTTTTCTGAACAGCATATGCATGTTCAATGGCACTGATCGCCGCCTGCCAGTCTGTGTTGTACCCCCGTAGCCCACCATCAGGTTGTCGTACGAGTGTGTTGACAGCACCTATCTGCTGTGCGACTGGGTCTACCTCACTTGCTCCCTATGGTGTGTGTGTGGGGGGGTTCATTCACTCATGCAGACAGGAAATTACACACACAATACATATTCCCCCCAACCACCACACGCACACATATACCCCCACCCACCCACCCACCCACCCACCATACCGCCAGTGCTGCCTCCTTGTGTGGAATAGTCACAGAATACCCAGCAAAGTCCCACAAGTCAAACCCAGTCAAAAACCGCTGCATATCATCCACCAAAAACGGAACATACACCGCATCCACACCAGCAGCACCAAACGCAGTGTTGTGCAGTAGCGGGGAGCGACTGTGTGACACTGGATTGCCCACAATACCGTACACTTGCGTCTCGGGGCCCTGGGTGGGTAGGCGGTACAAATCCCGGAGTTGCTCCAGGGTAGTCTGCCCCGGGGCACTTGCCTTGTCAGCTTGTAATGCACCAAATGTGAGGTAGGAGCCGAATTTGGGGGCGAGCAGTCGAGTGGGTTGGCCTCGTTCCCCCATGGCGATGGCGATGAGATCTGATTCACGGGATGCCAAGAGTTTGAATATGGTCATGCAGTCAGTGACATCCTGTGTGTGTGTGTGGGGGGGGTATTGTGTGTGTGGGTGTTGTTGTGTGGGTGAGTGGGGATGGGGGACAGATACGATTAGGGAACATGAAGGTGGTGTGTGTAAGTGTTGCTGTTCCTGCTGTTGATTTGTTGAGATGGTTGGGTGTATGGATACACAGACAGTGCATGTCTATTTCGCACAACATACATGTAATGAAGAAAACACCCCCACCCAAAACACCCCCACCCCAAAAAACACACACATACATTTGCCATGCATGCTATCTTTACAATATCAGCACCAGCATCCCTCATATTTCGTGCCCTTGTACACAGTTCATCATAACTAGGTGTTTTTTCATAGTCATGATTACTAATGATGATTTTTGTGTCGACTGGCAATGACGCACCACCCCCTGTGTGTTGGTTTTGTGTTTTAAGGGGTGGGGGAGGTGGTGTCGTTGGTGTGGGTGGGTTCAGGTTGTGTATTGGTTGGCAAGTGTGTGAAGAAGGTGGTGTTGCATGTACACATGGTATTGTACACATATTGTATACATGGTATTGTACACATATTGTATACATGGTATTGTACACATATTGTATACATGGTATTGTACACATATTGTATACATGGTATTGTACACATATTGTATACATGGTATTGTACACATATTGTACAATGCAATATACAGTTCAAGTGCATCATCATCAACAACAACAGCAATTCCCCCATCCTTCCTCCACCCTGATCCCCACCCAACACACACACACAGCACACACACACCTGCATAGAAAGCATATGCAGCCTCAAACTCCACATCCACATAGGGGGCACCCAACACAGCTGCAAATTTGAGTACTGACAGACGAATTGCTTCTGGCCCTGCAAAATTACCGCTGTGGATGTTTTTGAGAATGGGTGTTTGAGAGTGTGTGTTTGAGAGAGTGTGTGTTTGACAGTGTGTGTTTGAGAGTGTTTGAGAGTGTGTGTGTGTGTTTGAGAGAGTGTGTGTTTGAGAGTGTGTGTTTGAGAAGGGTGCCTACATGTACAGCAGTGTACCAGCAACAACACCAATGACACCAACGACAACACGAACAGCAACCAGATGCATCACCAAACATCTTGGGCACATCATTTACCACACACCACTACCATCACACCACCCACTACACACCTACCCTTCCCATGTTGGTCGCAGTGTGATGATGACAGGCAGCACACTCTCCTCTATAAGCACTTGCAAGTCAGTCTCAGGGTCAAACTCCTCCAAGTAGTCTAAACGTAACTCAGCTATGTCAGCACCAGCAGCTTTTGCTTGCTTTACCTATGCAAAGGATTGGGGTTGGGGGGTGGTGGGATCGGTGGGTGTATGATGGTTGGGGGTGGTGGGCGGTATGAGGGATGGGTGTTGCGCATACAAAGCGTTGTGTATGATGTGTGCCTGTGCAAAGATGCACACGCACACAACAAGATCACACACCATCCACAACACACTCTAGGTAGGAACAAAATCACACCCAGCAGCGAAAACACACACCTCTTCAAGGGCCAGTGCGGGTGTGGGTGCAGTTACACTTGTGCACAACAGCGTCTTTTGAGGTGGTTTTGCGGGTGCTGCTGTTGAGAGTGCTTCTGAAGCCGATGCTTGCGGTGATGCACATTGCGTTCGTGTGAGGGAGATCGGTTTGGGGATGGTTGGGGCGTGGTGTGGCCAGTGCTTGACCACCATTCGAGGTGTGGATGCATGCTGCTTGGCAGAAGCAAGTATCGTGTACCCATGTGCACCCACCGGATGCACTGCATTGTTGTGCAAGTGTATGCTGTGGGAAAGCATGACTGTCCGCGTGGCGTGTAGTTCAATCGTCCTTGGTCAAACTATATGATGTGGCAGCTGTGTATGTACCTGTTGTTTATCAGAGTGTTCACTTTGTTAACTTGACGCACACACAATCGTACACACGAAAATCACACGAAAATCAACACACAACCAAAAGAATAGATCATGAACATGCCGGCTCTCAATCCCCTTTTTCCCCACCACCCTCCTCTTCATCAGAATCATCTTCTGGCTTGTATTCCATAGCCACATCCCACCTGCTTGATGGTGCTGCTGACGACACATACTTGACAAAGCGCATCAACCCCTCATCCCGCAACACCAGGTTTAAACACCCATGTGCTGCATTGACGTTGAGCACCCCACTGTCTTCTGCATCCTGCATGTTCATGGTATTGTGTAACCATATGTGGTATGATGCGCATACATGTTGAACATCATCCCATACATGTTCAACATCATGTACCCACATCATCCCACATCACCATCCCCCCTCCTATTTTGGGAAAAGCACACGTACCTGTCTGTACACCTCTGCTGCACTCCGCTCCTCCTCATCAGCCAGCAAATACGCCTCAAACCCACCCACCTCCCCTGCTTCCCACGCATCCCCAGCCTCCTCACGATCATCACAAAAACACAACACACAGTCCAGGCGTGGGTCGTTGGTCAGGATGCCATAGTGTGCCACTGTGTAATCCAGCCCTGGGCGGAATCGGCGCACTTGCCCAGCATAGCTCTCCATTGTAAGTGTGGTGAATTTGGTCAACAGCCGGGCAAATGCACCTGGTGTGGTGGGTGGGTGTGGGGTTGGGGGGGACAACAGTGTGGGGAGTTGCCATGTACAACAAGCAGCAACAGGTGCATGCCATGTAAAACCACAAGGAGTAAGGATGGGAGCCTCAATCGCATACACTCCACATCACATACACATATCACCAGTGCAGTGATTCCATGCAGATTCCATACTACATGTACAATACCTACACAACATCCACACCCCATACCGCTGCCAAAAAGGTGGTTGCGCAAATGTGCCAAGAGGGGCCCCATGCCAACGCCGCCCCCCCCTCCCCTTACTGCTTCCAACTCCGCAACAGGCCCCTCATAGGTAAGGTACCGCTGTTTGTGGGGGGGGCCATGCAGGACCCACCCGCCTTGTACGCCAGCGTGGTAGTTTGGTGGGAGGTGTGTATCATTGCCGAGTTGTGCGTTGGTGTCTTCAGTGATTAATGTTTGCAATGCCTGTAAGGGGGTGGAGGGTTGGTTGGAAAAGTGTTGGTTGAAAGAGATTTGTGTCGATGGGAAACAAGAGGGAGATACATACACAAACTGCATGGCAACCACGAGCTACACAGACAAACCCTCACCCATGGTATGAGTATGCACCATTGCCCCCCCATGCATACGCAACCCATACATGTTTTATCTACACTATTGCTCCCCACCCTCACCCACCCACCCTCACACCGTCACCCTCACCCACCCACCCTCACACCCCCACCCTCACACCCCCACCCGTACACCCTCACGCACCATATCCGCAATCCCCTTTCTCAAAAACCCACGTAGCTGCACACTCCCATCCTCCTGAAACCTCTCTGCAATGCTCTTCCATGCATCTTCTGACAGGTAGGTGGGGTTGAGGTATTTGAGTAGCAGGGCAGTGTCTTCATCAGTGAGGGGGGTGCTGGGGGGTGCTCCTGGGTAGGTGCGTGTGTGGGTAGAGTGTATAGCATGTATATGTACACCATACAGCAACACCACAACCCTCAATATATTATACGCCATACAGCAACACCACAACCCTCCATATACGCACACACACATGCACACACATATATGTATATATATATATATAAACACACACACACACACACACACATGTTTCTCTCTCACACACACACCACACCTGTGAAAGGTGTGTAGTCCACCACAGCATCAGCACCCCGCTGTAACTGCTGTAAGGAGGCTTGATCAGCATTGTCAGGTGCGTGTGCGGCATGATACCAACCACTTATACTCAGGCGAGGGTTGTCCTCTGTGAACACCTCCTGTGCGGGGGATTTGAGGGGATGGGGTGTGAGGGCACACACGTGTTGCGGTGTGTATTTGTTTGTGCTACATATTGCACAACGCATGCACCCCCATCACACCCCCACATCTCCCCCTCCACATCACGCACCCACATCACACCCCCACATACCTGTACAGCATGATAACTTCGACCAGGCTGCACAGTAAACATAGCCATGCTGTTCCAGTAAGGTAAATGCAGTGATGAAGGACATGCTGCTGGTTGCCCTGGTGTGCTGTCTGTGCGCTGTGGTGTGGCGGTGGATGCTGGGGTGGGGGGGGCGGGGGGGGTATCCAGTGGGTAGAGCTCAAGTGCACCTGTGTGTGAGTGTGTTTGTTTGTGTGTGTGTGTGTGTGTGTTTGTGTGAGTGTGTGTGTGTGTCAATCATACACATACCACCATCAGCATCAGTCCACTTTTCATCAGGGTCTGTAAGGTAGACAATGTAACTCACACGACGTGTACCAATGACATCATCATGACACAGGAGATGACCACCCTGGACATGGGGGATGGGCAAGTCGTTGTTGTAGTTATTTGTGTGAATATTTGTGTATTTGTGTGCATGAGGATATGCTGTACATGTCAACATAGGAACGAGGATATATGTTGTACGTTTGCATGATGATATATGTTGTACAATGTCCCATATACAGAAAGTACAGTCGTTTCTGTGCAGTGCTGTTTGCTGCAACCAACCCATACAACCTACCCATACAGCACAACGCGATACAGCAAACACACACACACACACACCCTGCCACACACACCCCCTTCCCCCAAACACACCTTGGCATATGTATTACAGCTGCAGTCTGTCTTATCACTCAACTCCCCACACCCCGTAATATCCCGCACAAACGTACGAAACTCACCGCTGTACAATGCAGTACGCAATGCAAGGAGGTTGGGCAGCTTGGTGGTGTGTTTTGTGTCGGTGCTGTCTATGTTGGCCAGGTCGCCTGTTTGGAACACCTTGAACAAGTCTGTTTCTTTATATGTGGCTTGCAAATTGGTGATGATCTCCTCTCTGACCTGTGTATATGGTACGTGTGTATGGTGCGTGTGTATGGTGCATGTATTGTTCACAAAGTGTCAGCATGTGCTACTCCTGCCTTGCGTGCGTATGTGTGTTTTTGGTCTGCTGTGTCATGTAACTGTGCACATCGCCCCCTTTTGTGTGTGTACACGTGTCCCCATCTACCTTGCGCAGAAAGTCTGCATCAAAGAGATCACGCAGTACTAGATGGGTGTACGGCTGGCTGGTGTCGAATTGGGTGCGCAAGGTTGTACTGCTTGCCAACAGGGCTGGGTTGATGACCGCAGCCGGCGCCGATGGACTTGCCCCTTTGCTCTCAGTATTGCTTGTTTTCTGCTTCTTGACTTGTTGTACTGCTGCATCATCATTTGGCATCAATGTCGACATGGTACCCGTGCGTGGCTGCTGGCGGTTGAGGTTTCGATGGATGCAATGTCAGGGTTGCGACAACACGCTGCGTGTATGAAGCAGTTTTTTGCACACGTACAACTCTTCCCTCTGTATACGAAATTGTATGTACAGCGCTATGTACAAACTCTCAAAAAGAACATCTTGTGCGTTGTCGCCTCATTCACACCCCCCCAGCTTTGTCCACATGATGACTGGCTGCATACGTCCCCTCACGCTTTCCCCATGCCTGAATATGCTTACTCAAAATGTCACGCAGCAGTGGCGGCTCCCTGTCTGTCACTCTATACGTCACCACGGTGGCTGGCTTGTTGATGGTGATGATCTTGCGCAGGTCCATGGGCGTTGCAATGATGACCGTATCACAGTCCACTGCATTGATGGTGTCTTCCAGGTCACGCACCTGTTGTGGTGTTGTTATGCACGATTATTGGTGTTGATGTGGGGTCGTTATGTACAGTAATTGATGTGTGTGTGTGTGTTCTAGCACACATGTGTCCTATGTATAATACACCACGCCACACACGCACACACCACACACACACACACACCTGGCTGGGATAGTAGCCCATAGCAGGCACCAATTTCCCAATAGAGGGGTATTTGCGATAGGTGTACTCCAATGATCGTTGGAAGCATGGTCGAGGATCTACCACACATGCTGCACCATACTTGTCCGCCGACACCTAGGAATGAGGGGTTGCAATGAGGGGTTGGAATGAGGGGTTGGAGTGAGGGGTTGGGGTGAGGGGTTGGAGTGAGGTGTTGGATTGTAGATGATACACAAATACCTGTCCAGCACCATATGGCATTCCACCGTGTGTCAATGTCGGCCCATCCTCTACACACAACACTCGTTTCCCAGACACGAGTTCTGGGTGATCCACCACCACCTCACTGTTGACCTCCACCACTTGAGCATTGGGGTTGAGACGACATGCCGCTGCGCGTATCTGATGGTGGTGTGGTAGTGGTGTGTGGGGGTTGTGGGGGGTGGGTGGGTAGGGTGGGGGTGGGGTGTATGCTACATACAGAAACATATGCCACATACATAAAACATATGCCACATACATAAACATATGCCACATACATAAATATGTGGCAGGGTTGGAAGGTGTGGGGAGTTTACAAAAGGATGTGTTTCTATATGATACACCAACAGCACACAATCAATGTAGTATATTCTCTGTAGACACCTGCCCCAACACATTCACACATGACACAAGAGCCACACAACGGAAAAAAATACATACAGGATACCCACACAAACACAAGACCCACACCCACACACAACAACACACCTGTTCAATTGCAGGGTGGCTGGCAGTGTTGGCCTTGTTAATAACAACAATATCTGCAGCACGAAAGTTGACATCACCAGGGTAATAACGCTCCTCGTGCCCCACACGCAAGGGGTCGGTCACCACCAACCACAAATCTGTTATTGTTGTGTGTGTGGAGATGTGTGTGGCTGAGTGTTTGTGTGTGTGTCAGTGGTGCACAGTGGGGGGGAAAGAATGCATGTTGAAGTCCACCAAAGTAGACACACACATTGCATGCACACCATTTTCGCTGCACACCATTTCTACTACACACCATCACAAACACGCACAACCGCCACATCTCATAGCCCCTCCCCATTAAAGAAAACCTCCTACCAGGTTTGTAAAATGGAGAATCGTTATTGCCCCCGTCCCATATCACAACATCTGCAAGTTCCTTTTCAGCAGCACGCAAAATTGCTTCATAATCCACACCAGCATACACAACCACCCCCTTTTTGATATGCTGTTCATACTCTTCCCGTTCCTCAATCGTCACATGATGCACATCCAAATCTCCCATCGTCTCAAACCGCTGCACTGCTTGTTGTGCCAGGTCACCATAGGGCATGGGGTGGCGTACAAGCACACAGGAGAGTCCCATGCCGCGCAAGACGTCGATGATGTAGGTTGAGGTTTGACTCTTTCCACATCCCGTGCGCACAGCGGTGACGGCAATCACAGGCTTACTGTTAAGATGATGTGGGGTTTGATGTCGTAAAGTACATACAATATGGTGGTGTCGTATGTATTGCACACGACCCTCTCCATATGATGTACAAATGAGCTCTTCACACCTGGAGGGCAGCATGCTCTTGTATGGCTGGGGGAGCTCGAAATCCGCTCCAGCAGCGAGACATTTCGCAGCAAGCTGCATAACCCTGCTATGCTCCAGGTCTGAGTATGCCAAAACGCAACGATCCACTTGGTGTTGCTTGATTATGGCAGACACGTCGTCTTCTGACCATATGGGCAAGCCCTTGGGGTAGAGGGCGCCCGAAAGCGATGGCGGATATTGACGTCCCTCAATGTTGGGGATCTGTAGTGGATGAGTAATTAAGAGCAAACCATGCATTGCAGTGGCGTTCCGTGATCGTTCTGCTGATGTCGGGCATGGACATGCATGAGATATACCACACCTGCGTTGCGGTGAAGCCAATGACTTGAACTTCTGGGTTGTCACGGTACTGTGTGTTGAACTGGTGAAAGTCTCGCCCAGCTGCTCCTAGAATCAAGATTCGCTGCTGACGTCGATCAGTCGTGGCATCCATTAGAATCTAGTGTCGTAAATTGTTGGGATAGATACGAAAGGTATGTTGCTGTTTTTTGTTAACTGAATTTAAGACCATATATTTAAAACGCCAATGGAAGTGTGAGTTCAGTCGAACCTTGCGCTGCAGCAGGAAATTTATAGCCACACAACTGCCGCACCACCCCTGCACGCACTGCTGCCCGTGTCGCCATGGGCTCATCATCAGACATGCTCCATGGTCTCAACACCAGTGTGTCTGTCAGGAAGCGCACATCTGCTTCTGGGATGCGGCCATCGGGTGCCACTGTTGCCCGCACCACCAACGTCCCCGTCACCTCGGGAAGCTCTTGTAATTGCTGTGTTTGTGTGAAGAGGGTGGTAGAAGAGGGTGGTAGAAGAGGTGGTGGATGAGGGGTGAAGAGGTGTGAAGAAGGATTATATACGCACACTGCACACCACCCACCACCCACACACAAGCATACCGGCACGAGTGTGTCCATGATTTCATTCAGGCATTCCACCATCACCTCCTCTTCCAGGGGCCCTGTTGCATAGGGGATGACATGTGCACGATACAGATGAATATCCTACATATGTATCCCACAACGCGACCACTTGAACACAAAATACCACCCCCTTCCTCCCCCACCCCCGCACTCCACAACTTTTCCACCTAAAACTCCCCACCTTCAAAGCAGGGCTCTGCCTCTGCAAACCACCCCCTACCTACCCCCGCCCCGCAATCACACACAGCCTCCTCACCTTCAAAGTAGGGCTCTGGCTCTGCAAACCACCCATGCAGCACAATACGAGCCTCCCTGGGATCATGCACACCATGCACAGGCACCACACCATGGGGCACACGTGGGTCAAACAGCGACAGGCGATTAAACTTGGGTGGTATGAGATCCACCTGTGTAGTGTGGGTGGTGCCATGTGTGTACGGTACATGCCATGTGAGGTGTGTGGGAGAGTTGCAGGTGTGAGGGAGACGCTGGTGTGATGATAATGGCTGATGGGCGCAGTACACAACGCAGTACACATTGTGTATTATGAACGTGGTATATGCTGATCAACATGAATAATAGTATGTGTACACCAACACATTGTACAGACCAACACATTGTACACACCAACACATTGTACACACCAACACATTGTACACTACGCACCCACCCACCCAGTTACACACCATAACACTTACCAATCCACTGCGTTCCTGTCCATACCCCTCATATGCGCCCCAGTAATCCAACACATTTGGCCGCAGCAACTGTGTCTCCCCACCAGAAAATCGACGAGTGTCCCACTGTGTCAACGACAACACAAACGCCCAGGGCCCATGAGGGCTATCCGTGTGTAGATCCTGTCGACATCCCTCTATGTAGTAGCTCAACCATATGGGGGTGAGTGCACGACACCCTAGGTGTTGCATGCCATAGTCGAGCAGCTGGCGTTCTAGGGAATCGTAGAGGGGCTGGGGGAAAAAGCCGTCTGCTGGGGTACGTAGGAGTGTGTATTGGTTGGGAATGTGCCAGTAGTCCCAGACAAAACGACCATCAAATTCACGTGGCTTGGAAAAGCTGTGAATGGTGGGGATGATTGCCAGCACATGCGTGTGATGCGTACAGCATGTTTGATGTGTGTGGAGGTGGAAGCGATTGCCAGACAGCACATGATGCTCACAGCATGTACCGTTGGTCAAAGTGTGCACGCAGATCTTGTGCATCAGAGAGGAAATTGTCAACTATGCGGGGCTGGATGTGGTTGATGTCATCGGTGGCAGTGGAGGGGGGAGGGGCAGTCACTGTTGTGGCGCTGTGCAGTGTGTGTGGAGTGTGCTGGGATATGTTTGACATAGGCAGTATATGTACAGCAATACCATGTTTGCAGGTGGCCACGCAACGGTTTCAACGCTCGGCATGTGAACTGATGATGTGCCGAAACAACACAACTTGACTGCATACGAACTAGCATCACGTTACATTGGCATATAATTGACAATGAATGAAAAAACTTCACCCTCCCCCATGGTTTCTTTTGTGCTTGTGATACAAATACAAGGCGGCACGTGCATCCTCCACAGGACTGTGCTCCCCACTCTGTATATCCAACCCCACCTCTTCTGCTGCCAAGTGCTTGAGCGAACGTGCCACACTGCGACCATTGGGCAGTACACGCCGCAGTGCCGCCACCTTGGAGGTGTCGCGCAGGTCCTGGGCAGGGTGGGTCAGCTGCAAGGCATCCAGGTCGTTTTGAATGGCGTGGCCCACGAGTATTCGCCCTTGTATGAGCTTTGCAACTGCGTCTCGCACGGCGCTAAAGGGAGGAGCACCATTCAAGTCCCCAGGCCGCACCCCACTCCACTTGGTGCGATAGTCGGCCACACGTTGGTCAACGTGCACAAACGTGTCTAGGATCACATCACTTTGAGCGTTTATGAGCGCAACCCTTGATAATGGTGGTGGTGGTGGATGTGTGTTGTCGTGCATACCCATAATATGCCCCCCCCCAAAACATACCGTGCCAGTCGACTGTCCTCCCCCTTGGGCCCCACACCCACCATTTCACAGTCAATCGCCAGCACTCGTGTGCGTGGCACATCCTTGTTCACATGCACTTGGGTGTTTTGCTGATTGTGTTGCTGTGTGGTCTTTTTCTGTGGGTTGCCTTTTTTCACAAGTTGTGCTTGCAACTGCTTCCAATTGCTATCTGGGGCACTGGGTTTTGAGGGTGATGCGGCAGTGTTGCTGGGCTTCTTTTGCTTCTTTTTGAATGGTGGTCTTTCAGTGGAGGTGTTGCTGTGTGTACGCTTTTTGGTTGCTGTTGGTGTTGCTGGGGTGATGTTGCCTGTTTTTTTGTTCTTTTTGGTCGCTGGTGGGGTTCTGTGTGTGGTATCCTGCTTTTTGGCAACCATTATGGTGCGGTTGGTGTCTGCTGCTGTGTGTTGTCGGGCTTGTCGTATGCGTCTGTGTAGGCGGCATGTTTGTGTAACACACTGCTACCTTTGGCATGTACGCCCACCCCACCACACCTTGCACGTCTTGGAGTGCCCGTGCGCGCGTTGACTTGAACAGGATGCGACCTTTACGCTGGTAGACTGCCTGATTGTTGGTACATGGCGTTGGTACGTCTGCTGTTGCTGTCTTAAACGCAAAATACCCTACGTACTCTATCGTCCTGGAGATGATGCAGCTCGGCCAAAGCTACTGGCAGCGTGTTTCGCAACGGCATCGATTGAAAAGGCTATCAACGGCAGTAGCCAGCAGATTTTTTACAGGTAGATTTTCTACTAGAATGGTTTACTATGTTTAGTAAGCAGTGATCAGTTTGTTTTATAAACAAATGGTGTTTATTGTGTTGCACGTCCGTTGCGCTTGGCAAACACATTGACAAACCCACCAGTAAAGCGACACACCTGTGGTTGGGTATGTCATGTGTGTGGTGGTTGGGTATGTCATGTGTGTGGTGGGGGGTATGTATGTACGTGTGTGTGTGTGTGTGTCTCAACACCATACATGTTAGTAATACCCCCCACACATACCTGGGTCACCTCGGGCTCCACTTCATGCCACCACTCTTGACAGGGCCCATTGAGAATTTCCCGACTCAACTTGCCCCTGTATTTTTAGACATCGTTGCTGCATACACACAACACTATATCCACCCACAACACTCATACCGGTAGTCCAGCAAAATATCTGGGTATCCCTCTACCAGTGCGTGTGCATTCCAGCGCCTCCCCTTGCCATCTGTCTTGTCAGGGGCAATCCCAAAGAGGCGTACATACTTGCCAGGTTTTGGGTAGGATGCGTGACCATTGCAGGCAACGTATATCAGTGGTCGATTTCGTGTGGGTTCATCATAATAACTCAAGCTCGATGGGTCCACCCAGCGCCCCTCGAAAAACCCATGTGCTGCAAAGTGCATCCGTACAATGGTGTGTGGTGCTGTGGCAGTGATTAATATGCGCACATGTTCCAAGTCTGCAACATGTTCTCCATATCGCTTGCCGTGCATCTCCAATCCCCCATAATCGTGTGGGTAGAAAAACATATAGACAATGCTGATGCAGTTCTGTGTTAAAGAGGCGAGTTCTGTAAGGTGCTAGGTGATGTGTTGGTATGTGAGGGTACCCCATAAGCACACATACCTGTCCCTGATGCATCACGTCACGGTCAATCTTGACATAAAATGGCACATCGTTCACATCCTCTGCGTCCATACGACGCCAATCTGCATGGTTGAGGTGCAGGTAGACATCTGAGCGTGTGGCGAGTTGTGCATCTATAGCAGGGTGTGTGTTGTGTTGCAATACTGTGTCTGTTTTCAGGTCGTGGATGCTGGATTGCGCTACATAGTCTTGCATGCGCATGGGACGGATCTCCTCTTTACTGTCAAAGATGACTACGGGGCAGAATTGTGCTGCAAGCTCCAGGTCTGCTGCGGACGGTGGTTGGGGGGGCATGGTAGTATGGAGGACAGTGCGGGAAAAGAGACGATGGGATTGTAATGGAAGCTGGCAGTGGATTGAGATGGTTTGTTGTGGTAATTCTATATATAGTGGACAGCAGGCTTGGTGGTGCTGCGTTGGGGGGGGGCAATACACACCCTGATCAACGTGTGTACGACGCTGGGATTCTTGGTTGATGGTGGTGTACAACACAACTGCTATGCAAAATGTTGCTGGGACTAAGGTGCCAACCACCTTGGTCCTGCTGCTCATGTATAGTTTGCATGAAGGTTTTGGTGGAGTAAGTGTTTGGCTTTTGTTGTGCAAGCTCGAAAATTTTCATCGAACAAACACACACAGTGTACAATATTTACAACACACCCATCCACTGCTCCACGGTTTCACGACGAGTGCACCACGACGATGTCAATTGGATGTTTCAGCACCAACATCAGCACCAACACTACATACGAACGACGATAAATCCATCCATATAGATGTGTACGCCAACACCAAACGCACACAACGTAGCATACTTGTTGGACAACACCACTGCAGCATGGTTTGCAGAAGACCAGGAGGGTGGTTGCACTTCTCGCTGGCATATGCAGCTCAATACAGTGCAAATGATTGAGAAAACGCTGGCAATGTCTTCTGCGTCGTTTCAGAGCAGCCCAGCAGCACCGGTGTATGTGACCATGGGCACCCCAGCTCGTGTTGCAGTGGCTGATTGCACAACCAACTTGGCAGCGTCTTCCAGCCACGATGCTCTCGACATTGTACGTGCAATCAAGCTGGCATTGGTATGGTGTGTGGTGTGTGGTGGGCACACCAAACAGTACCATCATCACCACCATAACAACAGGTGACGTCACGGGTGCGCCCCCTTTCACACATACTTTTGCAGCTTGCAAGTGTACCATCAGACCTGCAGCAGCTTGTGTGCCAAGAAGCTGGCATTGCGGTGACTGTTTTGACATGGTGGGACGAAAATGAGGAGGACGCATCATTATCAGCAATGCAACACCTACGCAGCCTCACCACCACGGGCAATGTCTTGAATGCGCGAAGGATCATTGAAACAGCATTTCCAGCAGCAAAAGAGCGGTGGCAGTATTTGGAGCCGTTGCAAGAGGCGTTGTTGGCGGACATGCAGCAAGCACAACGTGCATTGATCACTACATCATCAGACAGCACAACACAACCCACCACGAACAAATGCATTCCACGACGTCCTCTATTGCGCACACGTGCGCTGTTAGGTAATGGTGCAGCGTGTCGGGATGAGTCATTGGATAGCTATGGTCACTTGTCTGCAGATGGATGCATGCGCACCTGGATACCTTCCTATGCCAACACCACACCACGTGTGGGGGGGCAGGTGCAGGAGGGGCGCAACTGGTACTTGTACGGTATGTTGCTTTTTGTGGAGGGAATCTATTGCACAACATATGGATTCACAAAAAAATCCTGTACAATTCCCATCTATTCATCCCCACAGTGTCCACCGCCACCCAATGGAAACCAATACTCACTATGCGCATGGGTCGCTGTAGTATAGCTGCCAACATTGCATGTGCAGTGCGTGGTGCTGGGCAATTGACGCTGTTGCAGTCAGCAAGTCAACCTGGACAGCTAAAAGTGACATGGCAGCCTGTTGTGAGTGAGAATGATGGGCAGCATGTGCCACTCGATATGTTTGGTGGTGGTGGGGATATGCATCACAGTAAAGCCAGCACGGTGGAGATGCGGTGTGATGCAGCACGTGTGGTGTTTGAGGATCACGACCCAGACGGGCGGGTGGTGATCATCAGCAACGGACGTCAACGGTTGCTCTTTTGGGTGCAGGAACAAGGTGTGACACATATTGCGGGCAAGTTGCAAGAGGCAGTGCAGCAGGCAGTGGGTGAGGAGGAGGAGGAGGAGGAGGAGGAGGATCAACAGGCATCGACGCAGCACGGCGTGCGAATTGGGCCGCTGCCGTCGTCATTGCTGCGTGTGTTTCTGGATGCCACGGCGCAGGCACGTGGTGAGGTCAAGGATGTGGGTGATGAGGAGGTGGTTGGGGAGGTGGCTGGGCGCGAGCAAGAATGATAATAATAATTTGTGCATATAGATTGCATATAGATTGCACTCTCATGTACCATACCAAAATGTACCATACCAAAATTCTTGTAACAGCACGTCTCAAACTCTCAAACTGTAAAGCTTTTAGTTTTTAGTTTTAGTTTTTAGTTTTTAGTTTTTAGGTTTTAGTTTTTAGTTTTTAGTTTTTTAGTTTTTAGTTTTTAGTTTTTAGTTTTTAGTTTTTAGTTTTTAGTTTTTAGGTTTTAGTTTTTAGTTTTTAGTTTTTAGGTTTTAGTTTTTAGGTTTTAGCTTTTAGGTTTTAGGGTTTAGTTTTTAGTTTTTAGGTTTTAGGGTTTAGGGTTTAGGGTTTAGGGTTTAGGGTTTAGGGTTTAGGGTTTAGG
>VFQP010001236.1_pt1 | contig 35674 bp, 65 predicted proteins | sample 3512351 | NCBI WGS metagenome assembly VFQP01 (sample SAMN10412372, study PRJNA504923) | tailings metagenome | isolation source: Relicate 1 Philex TSF1 revegetated site | place: Philippines: Tuba, Benguet | collected 2017-08-29
ACACACACACACACACACACACACACACACACACACACACACACACACACACACAAAAACACCATACCACAGTTGCTGCAGCCCCCTCAAGTCAAGCTGCCCCCTCTCCAGCGCCTTGACACCACCAATAGCCACACTCATGATGACAGCAGCAAATGACATAAACAATACCATGATGATGCGTTGTTGCTGTGTGCGGGTGGGGAGGTGGGTGGGGAGGTGGGTGTGAAGAGAGGGGGTGGGGAGGTGGGTGTGAAGAGGGTGTAAAGAGGGTGGTAACAGAGTATGCGATTGTATGTGAGTAGAGCATGTATGTGTGATACAAGGTGGGTACAAACAACTATTTGTTTTGTACAAGACATGTACAAGTATACAAGATATGTGTGTAGGTGTGTTGCTTTGTATAATTCACACACACACGTACCATTTTTGGTGCATGTGGGTACGTGCCAAACACAAGAAAGCTACCAACCAAAAACCCTGGTCCATTGGCAAAAAACACATACAAGTCACCTGTGCGTGAGAGGTCAGGTGGGTGTGGAGGTGGCTGGCTGGATGTAATGGATGGTACAGATGGTGGTGCTTCACAGGGGCGATGTACTGATGCATTCTATATACCACCATTGATACTTCTCCCTACCATTTGTGAGTGAATAGCCAATCCAGCCTGGGGTGTGTTGGTGTGGGATGTGCATGGGTGACGACGATGATCACAAATGTGTGTGCCATGCCCAAGCCCTCACCACATACAGACCTGCACAATTGGCCATCACGAGCAGGCAGGGCAGTGGGTTGAGGTCCTGTGGTATGGCGTTGAGACGCACCAAGAGTACGTGAGACTGCACACTCTCAACAACAAAATGCACCATCAACGTACCCCCAGCACTCCCGTCTTCATCACTTTCAAAACTGCAAATACTGGAGAGGCAAACATGGCAAGGGCGATAAATACACCCAAGCCTGGTGCCAGTGTTTCCATGATAAAATCACCCATCGTGCCCTGCAGGAAACCAAACACTATCATGCACGCCTTGAAAACGAGGACTTGATATATTCCCTATCTATCAAGCTAGCAGCAAGTGTGATCCTGTTTTTTGTTAGACATTGGTACATTGCAAATTGCGCGAGCTGCGGCACGAGATAAAAAACACCGCCATGATTGTTGTTGCATATGAGATTGTTGTGCACAAATTTAAGTGAAAGATCCATTGTACAACCTCGTAATGGCTGTGAACTGGCCTACCGACACCATACAAACGTGCCACATGTGGGCCATGTTTGATCAACAACGGCCATAGCGTGTACAGCGTACGATTGTGACTCCTTCTCTTTCATATGAAACTCGCACACACAACGCGCATGTCATGGGCATTTAAAAAGGGACAAACAACGTCTCTCATACGCATAACAACCTGATCGCCCGAGCATCACGGTGCATACACACTATGGATGCTCGTCATAGCTACATTATCGACCAGGTACTCGTTGTTGTTTATGTGCTTCATTGCATGACGCTCTCACGCAACCACCCCTGTTGTTTTCCCCACACAGTTGGCCGAGTGCTTTGGTCTCCCCACTGACTATGTGCAGCAGTCTGTGCAGTATGTCTTTGGGGATACAGGGTGCCCCATGTATCCATGTCACACATGATGTGACCAATCACAGGACGTACCAAGCCGATGTAGATGCATTCCTGCAAGCAAATGGTCCCTCAAGCATGTGCTGGTTTCACCAAGTATGGTGTACACACTATTTCTGCGTTGACACACACACACACATAACAAAAACACAACAAACACAACAAGGCACTACAAACAATGTGGATACACAATCATGTAAAAAATACAACATCATCATGCACCAACATCATATGCTCACACCACCCACGCATGACACCCCCAAAATGTTCACCAACCCAGGCGTTCAACAACGACGACCAGGAAAACGCCCCCCACCACCCAACACTGTTCCCAGGCTCCCTCTGGCACGTACCCATGGTCAACAGCATGGTCTACATCCTAAAGACCACCCCGGGCAGCTGTATCCGGGAAGCATCATGTGAAGAGGAACTCTGTGTGGGACACCTACCCCCCCATGCACTACGTAGCTATGCAGCACTGCTGGCCCATGTGTACACCCCACTGCTAGAACAACCCGGTGGTGGAGGTGTTGCTGCGGGTGGAGGGGCCCATGGGAGCACACCCCAATCGTCCACCACACCCAAGCAGCAGCAGCCACCCCTCCTATCTCCTGCATCGAATGGTCAGTCCATGGTCGATGGTCAACAGGTTGACCAACTAGGGGTTGCTTCATTGCTGCAGCATGTACGGCAGCTGGGGGGGGTGTTGGGGGAAGCTGCGAGGCAGCTGAGGCAGGGGTGTGCACTGGCACCCCCACCCAAGGGGCTCCTTGCCCAGGTGTGGTGGGTGTGGTGGGTGGTGGTGGGTGGTGGTGGGTGGTAGGGAGCAGGTGGGAAGGAAAATTGTGTGTGTGTTGATGTGTGTGTCGGTATATGTTGTTGGGGTTGTTGATGGATATTGTATAGTGTGTGTATTGTACAGTCTGATGCAATGTACCTCAAACACACACTCCCCTCCCCCATACACACACACTTCCCCCCCCCCCCCCACCCCGCAGGTGGACCTGAATCGTCCCGGTGGTCTGACTCGGGCAGTCAACGACACCACCCTGGCCGCTGCTGTGTCTGACATACTGCACCAGTGGAATCAAGTGTGTGGGCCATTGGTATATGGTGCTACAGGTGGTGCTAGCGTTGGAGATACTAGTGGTGGTGGTGGTGGTGCTAGTGGTGGTGGTGGTGGTGGTGGTGGAAGTCATCATGATGGTGCAGATGGTGTACAACAGCATAGTGGATCTAGTGTGATTACTGCAGGTGTATACATGCTCTGTGAATATTTTGCATATGTGTGTGTATGTGTGTTGAATGCTTTATATTAAAATGCGTACCACGTGTGTGTGCTCATATATGTGTGTGCTCATATGTGTGTGTGCTCATGCATACGCACATCAATGCTCCCCCCCTGCTTACCCCTCCCCCCCCATTGCTTTTGAACACCCACCCCCACACACGCAGGTGCATACACAGCAGCACTGCCACCCCAGGCCACCCAACAGGCCCCGGGGTCCCACAAGGCGGGCCCTGTGGAATTGCGAGGGGAGTTGGAATACTGGAGGCAGCGTGTGGGTGTATTGGAAGCATTGAGTGAACAGCTGCGGCAGCATGAGGCCAGGCAATTACTTACTGTTGCAGCAGCCACTAGGTGTGTTTGTGTGTGTGGGGGGGTGTTGGTGTTCGTGTGTGTGTTGTGTTGGTGTTGGTGTGTACGTATATCTGTGTTTCAAAATACAAATACATGTACGTGTATGTGTGTGTCTATACAAGCACATGGATTTATATGTGCGTATGTGTTTTAATACAAATACATGTGCATACCTGCTACAAACAGGATCCCGGAATATGAGGAATGGAAAAACATTGAATCCCGGATTGCAGAGGCACTCAGTACTGCACATGATAATGCAAAATATCTTGGCGTGCTCGTGAAAAGTGCTGCACCATTGTATAATGGTATGCTGCTGTTGAGAGGTTTTGTTGTTTGTTTTTTTTGTTTTGTTTTTTTTGTGTATATATCTGTGTGTGTGTGTGTTTGAATGCATTACACACGTGTTTGAATGCAAGGGTCCACATCATCCCCCCGGTCATTCTATGTAATAAATCATATAGTCCATGTGGACGCATCACACACAAGTCATTCTATATACATGCATCATCCCCCAGCTATATACATGCATCATCCCCCCGGCCATCATATATATCCATGTATCCCATACAGGTACCTTTGATGACATTGAAGCATGCATCCCCGCCCTAGTCAACAATGTACAACTCATTGCCATGCAGAGTCGCCAGTACAGTGAACCCCATGCGTTGACCAACGTGTTGACTGCGTTGACCAAGCAGTGTTGTGATCGCTGTAGGGTGCTGCTAGAGGCACAAGGTGTGTAGTGGGTGTGGGTGTTGTGTGTGTGTGGGGGGGGGGAGAGGGGGGACTGGTGTGCAATTGTGTGGGTGTGCTGTGTGCTGATTGTTGTTGTGTATTGTGTATTGTAAACACCTGTGTATGGTGCTTGTACATACACTCGTATTATCATTCATCCTCCCTATCTGTTTCTGTCCAACACACACACACACACACACACACAAACGAACAAACAAACACCACATAGGTTCATTATGGTCTCAAACACGATCTGCAGCACTGGCATCACTACAAGCAGCAATGCAATGCATGACTGCATATCAGGTGTGTGTGTGTGTGTGATGAGGAGGTGTGTGTGTGTGTGTGTGTGTGTGTGTGTGTGTGTGTGTGTGTGTGTGTGTGTGTTTGTGTACATATGTGTATATATGTGTATATATGTGTATATATGTGTATATATGTGTATATGTGTATATATATGTGCATGTATGCATGTGCATATACATATATCATGCATGTACTCACACGCACTCCACCACACATACTCTACCACACTCACTCCACCACACGAACACCCACACCTCCTCATCACACACAGACCCAATTCACCTCCCTCCTCTCCTCCCCCACACCCACCACCGCACCCCGCACTACACACAACCCCACCACACGCGACCCCACCACACGCCCCCCGCGCCGCGTACCGGGGCCAACAGGGCCCCTTGCAGGGCCCCTTGCGGCTGTGGAGCCCCTCGCGGTGCTCGCCATTATGACCCTCATGCATCGCCGTTGTGCAAAAATATCTCAAGTCCTGTTGACTATGGATCAGTTTGAGAGCCTCAGGCAACATAATCATATACAGGGCATTGCAGTGCTGGTGGGTGATTTTGATGCCCTGGTGGGACGCATTCAGGTGTGGTGTGGGGTGTGTGGTTGATGGGTGTTGTGTGTCTGGGGGGGATGCGTGTTGTTGCTGGAAGCTCGTGGCATGATTGTTGTTGTTTTTGTATTGCTGCATGATGCGTGTGTAATCTCGTCCACCAGCAACCCCTCTCCCCTTCATTTCCTCTCCCCTTTCATTTCCCTCCCCTCTCATTTCTTCTCCCCTCCCACCAGGCATCTGCACATCAAGCAGCCCTGTTTGACCTATGCAGTCACCGCCTTGACCAAGATTTATTGGAATTTGCTGTGCATGTGCATGCGTTGGAGGGTCGTGTTCAAGAACACCTTGACCAGGCATTTGCTGCTGCTGGGTCGACTGTGGCTGCCTTGGACTTGCTGCACCAGTTTAATGATGTGTTGCAGGTGTGTGTGATTTTTTGGGGGGTGTTATTTCTTTGAGGGTGTGTGTGTGTTATGGGGTGAGTGGGTGTGTTGAGGGGTGGGGGGGTGGATGTGGGTTGGTCGTGGGTGATTTTTGAGAGGGATGGGTTGTATAAGGGAAGAATGCCTTCATGCTCTGTAGAATCTACGAGAAGCACCATGTGTTTTTACAACTCCACACTTTCATGATCCACACTTTCATGATCCATATCACACACACACACACACACACACGCCTCCTCCCTCTCCCACCATGGTATCCCCCCACCACCCCCCACCATGTTGTCCCCCAATCTCCCCACCCCCATCCGCCCCTCAAAACAGAGGGAAGGCCTACAGGAGGAGCGCACCCGCAGATATGGTTTAATACTCAAGCACTACATGTCAGACATGGAAGCAGTACAAAAACAATATGAAAAGCATAAAAACAAACCACCACCCATGCGACAAACACCACCTGTGGCTGCAAACATCTTGTGGGCCAGGCAGCTGCTGCAGCGGGTGAGAGGACCCATGGAACAGTACGGAAGGGGGGGTGGGGGGTGGGGAGGGTGTGTGTGTGATGTGTGTGTGTGTGGTGTTTCATGTGTGTGTGTGTGGTGTGTGGTGTGCTCCTCCAATTGAAGACCATACACCCACACCCAGGTTTCGAGAGCTTCCTGGGCTGTTGACCATGCCGGATGGTCAAAAGGCGGTCAAACAGTACAACAGGTTGGCACGTACGTTGACCGAGTTTGAATTGCTGTGGTGTGAGGCATGGGCAAAGGGGGCCCAGGCTGCGCAGGGGCGATTGAGGGCCCCCCTGTTGATCAAACACCCAGAGACTGGTATAGGTTGGGTGTGTACAGGTTGGGTGTGATGTTTCTCATGTGGCTACTACTATTCTTCATGTGTTGACTATTCTTCATGTGTTGACTATTCTTCATGTATCTCCACTTTTCCATGCGTTTGATACAAAGCACATCATCATTCACACACCCACATATCACCAAAGACAAAAGCACACATACACCACAGGTCGTTACCTGGTCAACCTTGACAAGGATGTGACCAGCCTGGTAGCAGAAACAAAACACTTGCTACGACTGGGGGTTGATGTTCCAGAAGCAGCCAAAACCCTTTTACTACAAGAACCAGCACTTAAGCAGCACATGGTTGCATTGACACACTTGTTACAGGTTCGTGGTGGTTGAGTGGTGGTGGTCAATTGGTGGTGGTTGAGTGGTGGTGGTTGGTTGGTGAGGATGTTGGGTGTACATGGTGATGCATGATGACAGGAAAATCCTCTCCCCTCTCCTCGTATTTCTCTCCCCTCTCATTTCTTGTTGATCTTCCATACAGTCTTTCAACCTTTTGCACCCCTCCCCGCCCCCCAGGAACAAGCCCAGGTGCTCGCAGCCATCCCACCTCCCCTGGCCCCCCTGCTGGCCCCTCATGTGGAGGAGGTGGAGTCCCGTTTGGCACCCGGGGCCTCCTTTGTCACATGGCTGTCGTTGAACGTAGAGGGGTTTTTACAAGGGGGGATGCAGGTCTGTGCTGGTGGGTGGTGTGGGTGGGTATTTTGGGTGGGTGATGTGGGTAGTGTTGGTGTGGGTGGCTGGTGTTGTGTGTCGTACATGTGTGTACATCATACACATACATACACAATACAAACACATACATACTAAAAACACATGTCAACACACTCTCACACAAACAACACACACGCACACAAACAAAAACACGCTCGCAGTCACACAGCAACGCTCTATAAAACCCACACAGGCCCTGCAACGCCTTAGCGGGATCCTCACTCGTTGCGCTGCCCTCCTCACACACTGTGTAGCCAGCAACCTTGCAAAACTATCCACCATACCCTTCTTCCACATTCCCCCTACCAACACACCCATTACCACCACACCCACACCCACCACTACTACTGCTGGTGGTAGTGGTGGGAATAGTGGTGGGAGTATTGGGTTGCATGGAAACACCACTCCTGGTGTGGGTGGTAGTGGTAGTAGTGGGGGTGGTGTGGGGGGTGGAGTGAGTGGGGGTGTGTATAGTGGTGGGTGGAGTGTGGAGGTGTTTGGGGAGCAGCAGCGGATCGCAGGAGAACAGGCTGCTGCTGCAATGCTTGTGAGGTATTGTGAGGGGAGGGGTGGATGCTGTATGTATGGTGTTGAGGTTGGGGTGTGGAGGTGTATGTGAAAAGGAAATGGGTAGAGGTGTATGTGGAGGTGATGCTGATGACAAGGTGCTCATGCATTGACACACATTCCCATGTATACACACTCATACACACACATTCCCATGTACACACACCCATGTACACACACAATATGCTCTCTCTCTCTCTCTTTAACACGCACATACACGTACACACATACAATAAACACACCCACCCACGTCAGGGTGCAAGAGGTGGCTGCTGCAGTGCATGAACTATTGGAAGCAGCAGGCATTGCAAGGGAGAGTGAACCTGCACTTATACTTGTCAGACATGTTGGGGTGCAGCTGTATGAGGTATGGGTTTGGGACTGGGGTGGGCATGATGTGTGTATATGTGGGTGTATGGTGATGTGTTTGGATGTGCATGACCCTTATCACACACATACAAACACATCACCATACACCCACATATACACCCACATATACACCCACATATACACCCACATATACACCCACATATACACGCACATCACCACACACCCACAAACACACCACATGAACACATCACCCCACAAACACCCACAGGCACTCTCAAGGGCAGCTGTCACCAGCCTCACATCACTTGAAGCACGCCTTACCAACCCCTCATCTGTGAGCAATAACAACAATGGTAATGATAATACGAACAACAGTCACAATAATAACAACAACAGTAGCAGCAAGGCACAGCAACGTCCACAGGTAGGTTACGTTTGGTGTGTATGAAATGTGTATATGTGTTGTGTGTATACTGCGTATGTATGTGGTGTTCCACTATGTGTATATGGTTTGTGGTGTGTATGTAGTGTGTGTACATAGAGTGTGTACAGAGCAGTGTCTGTTGCATGTGCTCAAACATTACACCCACCCACCCACCCACACAAACACATACACTCACATGCACTACCCCTCTCTCTCTCATGCACACATATCACCACTACCCACACCCACACACCCACACAGCCACTCTTCTCAGTCACTGTCACAATCGCTGATGACAAATTTTTCCTTCAGCCAGACATACCCACCCTTCGTTCCACCATACATCATGCTGTCCATGCTGCCCTCCACACCACACAACAACTGGTACTCACATGGCCCCCTGTGTCGTTGGGAGGGGCCGGTGGTGCGCAAGGAGGGGCCGGTGCTGGTGGTGATGCAGTACAACATAGCGTAGAAGGGGGGATGTTGATTGGAGAGGATGATGGTGTGCAGCATGCGGTCAACGCAGTGTTGACTTGCATTGATACAATTGATGTATGTTGTATTGGGTATGGTGGGTGCATGGTGTGTTTTTGCGGATATGTTTTTGAGTGTTTGTCTGTGTGTGTGTTTTGTATTGTGTGTATGGTTGGCATGTGTATGTTCGTTTCTCTGTATGTGTGTGTACAATGTATGCGTGTGTACAATGCGTGCATGTGCGCAATGTATAGTAAACCCAAAACCACATCCTCTCTCTCACCCACACACCCTCTCTCTCACACCTACCCACCCACACACACACAAACTCTCCCTTACACCCACACCCTCACACCCTCTCACCCACACAGACTTCCCTCACTGAATATGCATGGCTGCTGGACACTGCCCGTGGTCAGTTGGAAGACACGGACATCAGCCCTGCTACTGGCATGGAGGTATGGAGTGAATGGGTGTGTATTGGGGTGTGTATTGGGGTGTGCATTGGGGTGTGCATTGGGGTGTGCATTGGGGTGGTTGTGTTTGCCTGTGCATCGCCTGTGCATTCCCTGTGCAATTGCAGTGTACATTATCTATACATTTCTTACACATTTCCTATACACAACCTACACATTGCATACACATTACCTACACATAATGGTTTTTGGGAAACGTATCGCCTGAAGAAGCCTTGGGTGTTGTTGTACATGCATCAAACCCCCCCCCAACCAACGTCAGGAGCTCGAACACGCCCTCCAGCGCTTTTCCGATGTGCAACAACGCATTGCCGAGGTCCCCTCCACCCACCCACTGGGCCCCCTGCTGCTCGACATGGGCCCCCTGAAAATCGCCCTGCGCGCCGAATGCATCCATGCCAAGGGGCGCTTTGCAGGGGCCCTGCACGCGCGTGCGGCCGTGGGGCTCCGGGCCCTCGATGGGGCCCTCCAAGAGGCCACTGCCCGTGTTTCCCGGCCCCTGCAGGACGTGGAGGACCTGCAGGTGGTGAGTGAGGCGCTCCAGGGTGTGTGGGAGCGAGAGGCAAGCTTTGAGAGGGAGGCGGGGCCCCTGGAGGAGGTGTATGCCCTGTTGGCCAAACACGACGTCAGGGTACCCAAGGAAGAAATGGACATGGTATTTTTTTGGAAAGGGGGGAGAGGGTATACGTGTGAGGGGGGCGGGGGTAATATGGATCAGGAGTGTGCACTGGTGTTTGTACAAGCTCTATATGTATAGGAAATCCAATACATGCCACCCACCCCATGTACACCCACCATTACTATCAATAATGAAAAAGACCCCCCCCCCCCCCCCAGGTGAGTGACCTTCGTTATGCATGGAGGGCCCTCAGGAGAGCTGCTCTGGAAGCTTCCGACCGTGTTCTACAACTCCAACCAGGCATGCAAGCCACTTTACAAGCAGAGGTGGCTGCCTTTGTCGAAGAGGCCACTGTGTTTGCACGTGACTGGGACCAACAGGGGCCCATGGTCCCGGGATTGGCACCCCTGGAGGCTGTGAGTCGGTTGCGCACATTTCAACAGCTGTTTGAGGTGTGTGGGGGTGGGTGTTTGGGGGGGGGTTGTGTATGAGGAGTGCGAGGAGTGTGAGGAGGAGGTGGGGGGGGTGTTCGGTACAAGTCGAAAGGGGGGGTTGTTTGAGTGTGATATTGAGGTGTGTGTAGGCGTGTGGATGTCTGTGGATGTGTTGGTGTATGTAGGTGTGTGTGTATGGTAGTTGATTTTACACACGTACCTGTCACACACACACATACACACACATGCAACTCCTACTCTCACCTTTCATCCCCCTCCCCCCCACATACACACACACTTGTACACGCACCACATACATACATACACACACCAACACACCTGTACACACCCCACACACACCACACACCACAAAATAGGTCCGCAAGCGTCGATGGCAGCGCTGTACCTCAGGTGAACGCCTCTTTGGTCTCCCTACCACCACATTTCCTCAGCTAGAAAAAACAGAAGCTGAAATCATGGCAATGGATAGATTGTATAGTCTGTATGTAGCTGCTGTTGCTACAGTCAAGGTGTGTCGCTGATGTTAACCCAGAGTATATATGCGGGGTGTGTTTGGGGGTTGTTGTTGTTGTTGTTGTTGTTGGTGGTGGTGGTGGTGGTGGTATTGTTCACCTGTATGTGTGTTGCTGAGAGTATTTATGTATACTGGTGAATATATGTATATCATTCATATGTATGTGTGTTGGTTGACAAAAGCATACTCTCACCTGATTCACACCAGTACACCATCATACACAACCTCCACACATACCCACACATACCTTTACCCACCCTTTCCATCCCCACCCTTTCCATTCCCACCCTTTCCATCCCCACCCCACTCATCCGCACCCACCCACCCACCCACCCACCCACACACACACGCACACCTAGGAGTATGGTGAAATGCTCTGGGTGGACGCCATACCTCAACTGGACACCATGCTTGACCAGGTCAACGCATTTCATAACACATGCAAGAAAATGCCCAAGGCACTGAGGGCATATGAAGCCTACCATGACTGCAGTGGGCTTATTGAACAACTGTTGGATCTTTTGCCACTCTATAAGCAGCTTGCACACAAAGCCATGCAGCCCAGGTGTGTGTGGGTGTGCGTGTGTGGGTGTGCGTGTGTATGGAACAACACGCTGAAATGCACACATACACACACATGCTCGAATACACACACACAAATATATGCTGAAATACACATACACACGCATCATACACCCACCATACACACATCATACACATACAACAAAACCATACACACAGGCATTGGGAAGCAGTGCAGACACTGGCAGGGGTAGCGTTGTGCACTACCCCTGATGTATTGACCCTCAGCCACCTGCTTCAAGCCAACCTACAACCACATAGGTATGATTGTTGTGATGGGGGTGATGGTGATGATGGTGGTGGTAATGTGTTTGTGTGATGTTGCTCACATGTGTGTGATGTTGCTCACATGTGTGTGATGTTGCGCACATGTGTGTGATGTTGCGCACATGTGTGTGATGTTGCGCACATGTGTGTGATGTGCCAACATCAGCCATACGTTTACATACACAGCCTTGTACACACCCTTGTACACCCACACACATCCTCAACACCACCCAGTTTCACACACCCTTATATACACACACACACAATTATCCTCAACACCACCTTTGTATACAAACCCTCTTCCCACCCTCTTCCCACCCTCTTCCCACCGCCCCCCCCACCCCCTCCCCACCCATCCCACCCCAAACAGGATAGCAGTAGAAGAGCTATGCAGTGCCGCAGTGCAGGAAGATGCATTGCACACAAAATTCCGTGCAGTGGTTGCTGAGTGGGGGAGCGCCACACTCACATTCACAGAGTATGCAAACAAGGGACCTGTGGCACTCAAGGTGAGCTGGTTGGTGCCGGTGGGTGGGGTGGGTGATATTTTGTGGGTTGGTGGGTTGGTGGGTGGGTGTCAGTGGTTGTGCATCCCCCTTGTTTTTCACCATCATTGCCCCCCTCTCTCTTCAAACCCCCTCTCATACTCCTCCCCTCAACCCCCTCTCTTTTCAAACCTCCTCTCTTTTCCAACTCTTCCAACTCCCTCTCACATCCCCTCTCTTTTCCAACCCCCTCTCACATCCCCTCTCTTTTCAAACCCCCTCTCATTTCACCTCCCCTCTCATTCCACCCCCCCCCTTCAGGCAAGTGACACAGCAGACCTAATAGAGCGTCTGGAGGAAGCACAAATGCTGCTTGCATCCATGGTGACCAATAGATACGCAGCCCCCTTTAGGGAGGAGTTGACATCATGGCTGGGCAAGCTATCAACAGTGGATGAGCAATTAGAGCTATGGCTATCAGTACAGGTGTGTGTGTAATGGGGTGGGGTGTGTATAGTGTGTGTGTGTGTGTGGAAGGGGGCGTATAGAGGGGGGGGTTGATTGTATAAATAATGGTTGGACAAAGCATTGTGTTTGCAATGTTTGTTGCTGCATATGCTCTAGTGTACACCCCCACCCACCCCCCACCCCACCCACTCTCACTCTCTCTCTCTCTCTCTCTCTCTCTCACACACACACACACACAGTCATTGTGGATGTATATGGCGACTGTGTTTAGTGGTGGTGACATTGTGAAACAGCTACCAGCAGAGGCACGTCGCTTTCAAAACATTGACCGCAATTTCATGAGGGTATGTTGGCTTGTTGTTGTTGTTCTCCTCCACGATGACTTGATGTTGTTGACCATTGACCTTGCCAAATACATATCGTTCATGCCATAAAACATGCACCCTATACAACCACCACACATCCTTTTCAATTCTCCCAACCCCCCCTCTCCCACCCCCCCCTCACATACATACACCCTTTTCAATGCCCCCCCTCTCTCCCCCCCACACATTCTGTAATATACACACACACACATTCACACACACTCCTATCCAGGTAGCCACCACTGCTGCCAGCACCCGTGTAGTAGTCGACATATGCTGCAACAATGAACTCCTACAGCAACTCCTCCCTCACCTGCTGGAACAACTCGAACTCTGTCAAAAGAGCCTCTCTGCGTATCTTGAAACAAAAAGAGCCGAATTCCCTCGGTTTTATTTCGTGTCAGACCCAGTGTTGCTGGAGATATTATCACTGGGAAGTAACCCAGGGGCAGTGGTGCCCCATTTTCAGTCAGGGTTGTTTGACTCATTAGCGAATGTGACGTTTGACCAGGTGTGTGGGGTGGGGTGAGGTGAGGTGGGGTCAGGTGGGGTGGTGAGGTGATGGGTGTGCATGGGTGGGGAAGTGTTGGTGGGTGTGCATGGTTGGGTGTGGTGGGTGGGTGTGTATGGGTGTGTATGGATGGGTGTGGTGTGTACGGCTTCATGTGCTTCATGTGTACTATTCCATGTCCATGTTTGACTTTTGTGTTTGACTTCTGTATGGACTTGTGTGTTTTGATGAGTGTGTATTTGACCTTCATGTTTGACCACAGGTGGAGCCATGCAAGATGGTGGAAATGATAAGTCAACAAGGTGAGCGTGTCAAGCTCTCAACCCCTGTTGAAGCCAAGGGGAATGTGGAAACATGGCTGGCACGTCTTGTAGATGGCATGCAAAACACCATACGAGCAGTGATTAAAGATGCAGCAAACAAGGCACAGTCAATGCCCCTGTCGGAGTTTATTTTTGGGTTTCCTGCACAAGTGGCCTTGGTTGGGCTGCAACTTATGTGGACTGCTGATGTGCAGGTGTGAGGGAGGTGGGTGTATTGAGGGGTATGGGTGTAGAAAGGGTTGTGTTAGGCTATGTATATGTGCTGCATACCTACAAGCCCCATGATATGCACACACACCACCACAACAGGATGCACTTTCTTCTGCATCACGTGACAAAGGGGCCCTGCAACGGGCCCAGCGACGTGCAGACGCCATGCTTCGGGAAATGGTCAACATGACGGTCAACACTGGGTTGACCCCATTGCAGAGAACCAGTTTGGAGACGTGTATCACAGTGCACATGCACCAAAAGGATAGCACTGATGATTTGGTGAAAGCCAAGGTGTGGGGGTGGTGGGTTCTTTTTGAGGGTGGTTTTCTTAAAGCATGTGTGTGTACACACCCCCATGTTTTCCGACCCACTGCCTTTACCCTTTTCCCCATTACCATCACTGTTTTTTTTGTGTGTGTACACATACATGCATGAACATACACACAGCACCACATATCTACACTCCACACATGCATTCCCTTTCCTCCCCCTCATTGCGAACCACATCCCCCCACCTATGGCCCCTCCTCTCCCCCCCCCAGATCCGGGACCCCTCTGATTTCGAATGGCTCAAGCAGTGTCGCTGCTACTGGCGCCCTGACATGGGTGAGGTGTCCATTGCCATCAGTGATGTGAATTTCGCCTATAGCCACGAATACCTGGGGGTCAAAGAGCGGTTGGTCATTACCCCATTGACCGATGTGTGTTACATTACACTGTCGCAGGCATTGGGCATGTTTTTGGGTGGGGCTCCTGCGGGGCCTGCTGGTACAGGTACATGTGAAAGGAGAGGGCGAGATGGTGGTTTGCGTTTTGGACATGCTCATGGTGTTGACCATTATGCTCATGGTGTTGACCATTACATTCCAACCATGGTTGTTTGACCGTTTGGTCATGCGCATGACACTATCCCCCAGGTCACACAAAAAACCCACATGTGCATGGTATCAACCATGCGTATCCACACACATCCAAGTTTTCACACACCTCACATACCCACATACCTCACCCCCCCCCCGTCCTTAGGTAAAACCGAAACCACCAAGGACCTGGGAGCAACCCTGGGCAAATATGTAGTCGTGTTCAACTGCAGTGACCAAATGGATCACAAGGGCATGGGGAAAATATTCAAGGGGCTCGCACAGAGTGGGTTGTGGGGGTGTTTTGACGAATTTAATAGGATCAACTTGGATGTGCTGTCAGTGTGTGCACAACAGGTATGGGGGGATGAAATGGGGGGGGGGGGGGGGTATTGAGAGTACAATATGGTGGGTTGATGGTGGGTTGTAGCATGGGTTGGTGGGTTGCAGCCACACCCCTACTGACATGCACCCCAACAATCCTACCCCCACACCCCCTCACACACACAACAGCTGCACTGCATTCTGAGTGCTGTACGTGAACGTAAGAAGCAGTTTACGTTTGTGGATGGCAGCACGGTGCCTCTTGATACACGTGTGGGGTTTTTCATTACAATGAATCCGGGATATGCTGGGCGACAAGAGCTACCAGAAAACCTCAAGGTGTGTGGTGGTGTGTGTGTGGTGTGTGTGTGTGTGAGGTGTGTGAGGTTGTGTATGGGTGGGCATGTGAATGTGATGGGGTGGTTGTGGTCAGGCAGGGTGTGTGCATGGGTGTACAAATACGTGTGTGTTTTCCTGTGTGCGTGTATGTTCCTCTCTTTCTCTCTCTGTATGTGTGTGTGTGTGTTTTTCTGTGTGTGCATCTTTTTACAACCCCAGCACCCCCCTAAACCACAATACACTACCCATCCCCTTTCCCCCCCCCACAAACCACCAAACACACCACCACCACCACCAGGCTCTATTTCGAGGGGTGACCATGATGATCCCCAACAGACAAATCATCATGAAGGTCAAACTCGCAGCATGTGGTTATCAAGAAAATGAACTCTTATCACGCAAGTTCTTTGTGCTATATGGACTGTGTGAACAGCAGTTGTCGAAACAGGCACATTATGATTTTGGACTTAGAAATATTCTGTCAGTGTTGAGGACTGCAGGGGCGTCAAAGCGTGCCAACCCAGACAAGTGTGTGTGTTGTGTGGGTGGAAAAGTGGGTGGGTGGGGTGGGGGTGGGGTATTTTGAATAGGGTGGGTGTTGTGCAGGTGTGGTGTTTTGCCGAGGAGTGTATGTGTGTGTGTGTATGTAGGGGGTTGTTGATTATTGTGTACACAAACATCCCCACACCCTTGACACACACCCTCAACACACACACCCAGGTCTGAGGTCTCCCTCATGATGCGCACCCTGCGTGACATGAACATGAGCAAATTTGTAGCAGAAGATGTACCACTGTTCCTCAGTCTCATTGATGATTTGTTTCCTGGTGTGAAAGCAGAGAGGGCACAGTTTACTGATGTACAAGATGCCTTACTCAAGGTATTTTGTTGTTTGTTATTGTTTGTTTGTTATTGTTTATGTGTTTGTTTGTTTGTTATTGTTTATGTGTTTGTTTGTTTGTTTGTTATTGTTTATGTGTTTGTTTGTTTGTTATTGTTTGTTTGTTATTGTTTATGTGTGTTTGTGTGTGTTTGTGTGAGCGCATGTGTGCGCATGTGTGCGTGTTGGTGTGGGGGGGGGGTGGGGGGGGGGTGGGTGTATTTGCTGTGTTTTCAAATTGTGTTGTTGTTTTGTGTAGGTATCCCCCCACCCCTCTCTACAGCCAACATCTCTATCACGACCCAACACACCTCTATCACAACCCAACACACCTCTATCACAACCCGACACACCTCTATCACAACCCAACACACCCATCTCTACACCCAAAAAAAACAAACCCAAAAAAGGTGGTGGAGCGTCGTGGCCTCATACCCCACCCCACATGGCTTGACAAGTGCATTCAACTGTATGAAACATGCCTAGTGCGACATGGAGTGATGGTGGTCGGCCCTGCTGGCTCAGGGAAAACCACCATGTGTGAATGTTTGACCGCGGCGTTGACCGATTTGGGTACCAAGCATGTGTTGTGGCGCATGAACCCCAAGGCAATCACAGCACCACAGATGTTTGGTCGCATGGATGCAGTGACTGGTGTGTGTGTGTTTGGGTGGGTGGGGTGTTTGTGTGAGGGTAGTGTTCAAGTGTGTATGGGTGAGGTGTAATGAGGTGATGTGAGGTTTATATATGGTCCACTCCTCCCGCAACACATTTCCCTCACACACACATGCACACCTCACACACACATACACACCGCATCCCCCCTCATCTTACAATACAATACAATACACATATACAAAACAACTAGGTGACTGGACGGATGGTGTGTTTGCTGCACTGTGGCGTCGTGCAGCCAAGGCAAAAAACCAACACACCTGGATTGTTCTAGATGGACCAGTGGATGCTATTTGGATTGAAAATTTAAACACAGTGCTTGACGATAACAAGGTGTGGGTTTGTGTGTGTTGTGGTGTTTGGTGTGTGTTGTGGTGTTTGGTGTGTGTTGTGGTGATTGGTTTTGGTGATGATGTTGGTTTCCATAACACCCACCTCTGTTTCTTCCCCACGCCCTCCCCTTTCATTTCCCACACATTCCTCCCTTTCATTTCCCACACATGCACCCTGTTTCTTCCCCACACCCTCCCCTTGTATTCCCCCCCCCCCCACCCCCCCACCCCCCCACAGGTCCTTACCCTGGCCAATGGTGACCGAATACAAATGACGGGACAGATGAAAGCCGTGTTTGAGCCTGAAAACCTCAACAACGCCTCCCCTGCCACTGTGTCACGTGCTGGCATCATCTACATGTCGAGTTCTGAGCTCGGGTGGGAGGTATGTTGTGGAGGGGATCATCTCATTGACGTATACATATCTCCATCATCATCCCTACACACACGCACACCCAATCACACACACGCACACAATCACACCCAATCACATGCACAAATACAATCTCAATCAATCACCACAGCCTATTGTAGCGAGTTGGTTGAACAAGCGCAAGGGGCCTGAGACATCCCTGTTGAAGACGTGTATGAGCAATATACTGGCACCAGTGCTGGAATTCTTGAGGTGTGTGGTGTATATTTGTGGTGTGTGGGGGGGGGGTGTTTGTATATGTGGTGTGTGGGGGGTGTATGTGGTGTATGTATATGTGTGTTGTGTGTATATGTGGTGTGTGTGGGGCGTGTATATCATGGAAGTGAGTATAAAGGAATGAGCATGTATATATTTCACGCAATACCGCTCTTATGCATGTTTACACAATACACACACACACATCATCATCATCACGCACCCACCAACACACCCACCAACACACTCACAGGCTTCAATGCACACCAGTCATGACAATTGAAGCCAGTGGTCTTGTTGCCAACCTGATCACACTACTGGATGCACACCTCAGCACGCACAGCATGCCCCACACCAACACCACCAATAACACCAACAGTACCACCTCAACAGCAAGCGATACAAACAATAATGATAGTAATAATACCAACAATAATAATAATCAACAACAGCAGCAAGCATCAACAGACCACATCTCAACAGCCCAACAAACCACGACACATGGTGGTCAACATGGTAATGAAGTCGCAGTGCAGCGGATGTTTGTGTATTGTGTGTTGTGGAGTGTGGGTGCGTTGCTGGAGGTGGGGGAGCGGGGTTTGTTGGATGCCAAGCTGCGTACACTGACAGATGTGCTGCCGACCAAGGTGTGTTGTGTGATTTTGTGTGCATGTGTGGGGTGGGGTGGGGTGGGTGTACGTGGGTGGGGGGGGGGTGTTGTATTGTTTGTTATGTATGAGCAATGCATGTGAATTGGTATGTGCATCATGTATAATGCATGTGGTGAATGTGTGTGCACCATGTATGTTGTATGCTGAACATCATCATCATTACACATGCATCATTATACATGCACATGAAGAGCGTTCCTCAGCCACCAACACCCCACCCCACCCTCTTTAAACCACTTCACCCCAGGTCAACGAAGATGAGACCGTGTTTGACTACTTGGTCAACGCAGCAGGGGAATGGATACCCTGGAGCAGTCAAGTCCCTGTGTACAAGTATCCGGGACCTTCAGCAGTCACTTCCTTTGGATCACTGATGGTTCCAACATTAGATAGTGTGCGATATGAAGCCCTGTTGAGAGCAGTACATGGTGCTGGGCGTGCTGGGCTGCTTGTGGGGGGGGCAGGTATGTCGGGTGGCGCCACACAACTGTGCATGCAGATGGGGTGGATGACGTGTGTGGATGTGCAATGGGGGGTAGTGTGTTGTGGGATGCGTGGTGCGGACAAACATGCATTGGTTGGTGTGTATGTATTGATGTGCACTCTGGAAAACATGCAAACCCACAATACAACAATCTTGTTCTCTCTCACCATTGACCCACGCTCACCACCCACACCCTCCACCCTCCACAAGGTACTGCCAAGACATGCACGGTCAACCAATTCTTGAACAGCATGGCTGGAGAGTCAAACTGTAGCAAAACCATTACATTTAGCTATTTCACCACACCCAACATCTTCCAGTCTGCCATAGAGGTGTGTGTATTGTTGTGTGCATATGGTAGAGAAACAACATGTTCATCAGAATAATACAACACACATCATGTGCTCTATATACCGTGCACACATACAATACACACCATACACCCGTCCCAACAACCACATACAACCACACACCATACGCACACCATACACATGCATCAACTCAACCACACACCACATACACAACACACACCATTCACCCCCCCCCCCCACGCTAAAGGGTGTGGTGGAAAAGCGTCAAGGCAAGACATACGGTCCCCCAGCAGGCAAGCTCATGACTGTCTTTGTAGACGACCTCGCAATGCCCGCAGTCAACGAATGGGGGGATCAAGTGACCAATGAAGCTGTGAGGCAGCTTCTAGAACAGGGGGGGTTGTATAGCCTACACAAGCCAGTGGGGGATATGATGTTTGTGGTGGATACACGGTACGGGATCGGGGTGGGGTGCGGTGTGTGTGATGTGTGTGTGTGGTGTGTGGTGTGGGGGGTGTGGGGTGGGGGGGTAGAAAGCACTGTGAATCATCCTCTACTACATGTACTACCCATCTCCAATGCATTTCCTGCACATCTCACCCATATACACCCCCACTCTCCCATCCCCACTCTCCCATTCCCACTGTCCCATCCCCCAGGTATGTGGCGTGTATGGGTAGACCAGGTGGGGGGAACAATGACATACCAAATCGCCTCAAGCGTCACTTTGCTGTGTTCAATGTACCACTACCCTCCAATGCTGCTATACATAATATATTCATGCCATTAATGGAGGGGCACTTTGGGTATGCTGGGGGGTGCTGTGTGTATGTGTGTGTTGTAAGGGTGTTGGGTGTATGTTGTGGGGCTCCTGTGTGTATGTGTGTGTTGGGTTGCTGTTGTGGGGATGTGTTGTGTGTGTTGTGTGTATGTTGGGTTGCTGTTGTGGGGATGTGCTGCTTGAATATGTAGGGATGGTATCATGTTGTGTGTGGGGTTGTGGTAGTATGTTGTGCGTGTGAGGGCATTATGTTGTGTATTATAATGTATTGCTATGTGGTAGCCAACACCACACCAAGCTCCCCATCCATCCACCCAATCCACCCTTTCCTCTCAAGTGTTGACCGCTTTGACCGTGCTGTGCTTGACACAGCACGTGCCCTTGTTCCTTTGACCATTGACCTCTGGCGGAGCATTTCAAATAAGTTGCTACCAACACCAGCACGATTTCACTACATATTCAACATGCGTGACCTGTCCAAGGTGTGGTGTGTGTGGGGGGGGGGGGGCGGGGAGGGGGGGGGGTGGTATAGTATGTGTGTGTAATTGTGTGGAGGTTTGCTATAGTATGTGTGTGGGGTGTGTGTGTGGTTGATATATTAGAAATCATTAGATTTATGTGTATCATATTTGAAATGACTTGGGGCAGCATGAAAAATTGCCTTCCACTGTGTATACCTCAAGGCATACCCCTACAACGCACACCCCCTACACCCCCTTACACACCCCACACTACACACAGCCTACAAACCCTACACACACTGCACGTCCACATCCCACACTACACACACTACACACGCCCTCTACACAAACACACAGGTCTTTCACGGCATCCTCTCAGCGAGTGTGGATCGCTTCTCCACCACCCGCACACCCACCACCCCCTTTGGGGGTGGCATACAAGACCCCAGTGGGTATCTGCTATCTCTCTGGCAGCATGAGTGTCACCGGGTGTTTTGCGATAAGCTTGTGAATGTGGAGGATAGGGCATGGGTGCAGGAGGAGCTTCGTACATTGGCAGGGTATGGGTTATGTATTGTTTCTTTTTATTATCTTGTTATGTTTTAGTATCTTGTTTTTTGTTTCCTATCTTTTTTCATTATCATGTTTTACTTGTTTTTGCGTTTTCCTACTATCTGTTTTCCTTTATATCTTTTGTTTTATTTCCGTGTTTGTGTGCTGTCAGGGTATCTTGTGTGTGTGTGTGTGTTGTGCTACCACCACCACCCACCATCCATGTCACCCACCACACACAGGGCACAGTTGCAACCCCAAGTTGCCCAGCAGATCACACAACCAGTGACATTTGCAAGCTACCTACGGCCCCCTGTGGTGGATGATGTAACTGGGGAGGTGGTGGATGCACGACCATGTGCATATGAAGCAATATCAAGTGGAGGTGACCAGTTGAGGTGGGTGTAGAGTGGTGGGGGTGTAGAGTGGTGTGTGTGTGTGTAGAGTGTTGTGGGTGTGGGGGTTTGTTGTTGGGAAACAGCATATACATGGTATTGGGTAGTACAAAGTGCATGGCGCCATACATATGCACAAACATGACCACTTGCATACACCACACACACCTCCCATACACACCACCACTTTTCATACACACATACACCACACACACCTCCCATACACACCACCACTTCACAAACACCCATACACCACACACGCACATGCACACACAAACACCCACACTCTATAGGGAGACTGTGCAATCACTGCAAACAACCATGGTGGAGGAGAGCAGAGGTCGCTGCCAGGAGTTGGTGCTGTTCAGCGATGCATTGGATCACATCAACCGCATCGCACGTGTACTGATGCTGGACAGGTGTGGGTGGGTGGGTGGGAGGGTGCGTAATGTATGCGTGTCATGTGTGCATGCCAGGGTGTGTATTGTAGGGTGTTGTATTGTGTATGAAATTATAAACACACCCCTCCCCCACAACCCATCCAACACACACACACACACACAAACAAACGTACCACCCCAACACAGGGCAAACATGTTGCTGGTTGGTGTAGGTGGGAGTGGTAAGCAAAGTCTTGCTCGTCTCGCAGCATACATTGCAGGGGCCCAGGTGTTCCAGGTGCAACTCACCAAGACATATGCAGTGGGTAATTTATTAGAGGATATCAAGGGGCTGTACAAGATGACAGGCGTCAAGGGACACAAGGTGCGTGTACGTGGTGTTGGTGTGTGTACGTGGTGGTGTTGGTGTGTGTACGTGGTGGTGGTGGTGTGTGTACGTGGTGGTGTTGGTGTGTGTGTACAAGGTTATGATGGTGTATGTGTGTGTACAGGGGATTAATGTTGTTGTTGTTTTCATCGTTGTGCAGTATCAACCCTCACACTGTTGCATCTCCCATTCCATTGTCGCATCTCCCCCAACACACCCCCACATTGCTCTCCCCTCCCCCCCCTTCCCACCCCCAGGTGTGTTTCATCATCACGGATGCAGACATCAAAGAGGAGTGCTTTTTAGAATACATCAACCAGTTGCTCATGACCGGTGAGGTTGCTGGGCTGTTTGCTCGTGATGAGCTTGATGAATTACTCAATGCCACTCGACCGTATATGAAAGGAGAGCTACCAGGTGGGTTGTGTTTATTGTATGGGTGGTGATGGCTAGGTGGTGTTTTGTAAGGGTGGTGTTTGTTGGAAGGGTGGTGATGGTGGGGGTGTCTAGGTGGGTGTGTCGGAGGTGGGGGTGCTTTTACGCTCACACAGTAGGATACTATGTGGTCAACGCTATGGTCAACATAGCATTGGTCAACATTGGTCAACATTGGTCAACATTGGTCAACAATACAAACACTATTCGTGTGTACACCTACAACACACACACACAAATACACACACCCTCACACAAACACACACACACAAACAAAGGTGTACAAGACACGTATGATGCCCTGCTTCGCTTCTTCATGGATCGTGTTCGCAAAAACCTACATGTCTGCCTGTGCTTTTCTCCTGTGGGTGACAAATTTGCTCGACGTGCACAACAGGTAGGTATAGGTGTATATATAATAGTAGTGTATAATAGTAGTATATGCTGTAATAGTATATATAGTAGTATAGGGTGGTGGGTTGTACCAGGTGTACAACACATACTCCACACACTCCACACACTCCACATTCTCCACATACTACATATATTACATATACTACATATACTATGCATACCAGATAAAAGTAAGCCCCCCCCCCCCCCTCAATATTACAACACCCACCCACCCACCCCTCCTTCAATATATCCCCCCCCACCCCCCCACCCCTCTCTCAACCCAAACACACCACCAACAGTTTCCAGGCATCATCAATGGCTGCACTATAGACTGGTTTATGCCCTGGCCAGTAGAAGCCCTCGTATCCGTATGCACCCGCCTCCTCACCCGTACCCCCCTCCAATGCGACCCCACCACCCGCCTACACCTAGGCCACGCTATGGCCAGCATGCACAGCGCGGTGAGCACAGCATGTGGGGAGTATGTGGAGCGTCATCGTCGGTGGGTGTATGTGACTCCGAGGAGCTTTTTATCGTTTATAGACACGTTTGGGAAGTTGTATACGAGCAAGTTGGAGGCGGCAAGGACGATGGCTGCACAGGTTGATGCTGGGTTGCAAAAGATGGCAGAGGCAAAGGTGGATGTGGAGCGCATGAAGGTGTGTGTAGTTTTATTTGGGGGTGGTGTAGGTGTGGTTTTTGGTGTGGGTGTTGAGGTGGGTGGCATTTATTTTTTTCCGAGTGGGTGTTGAGTTGGTGGTCTTACCCCTATACCTCAGCCCACAATCCCACCCACACTCCCCCCCCATACACCCCCCCCCCCCTCACTCCAGGTGGAGTTGGCCTCAAAACAACAACGCCTGGCAGTCAGTGCTGTGGAGGCTGAAGCCCTGTTACACAGTATCACTATTAGCACAGCAACAGCAGAAAAGGAAAAGCAAACAGTGACTGGCATTGTAGATCAAGTGTCTCGTAAAGCAGAGGTGCGTGTGGGGTGGGGTGGGGGGTGGGGTGTGCTGCGTGTGCTGGGTGTGGTGTGTGTGTCTGGGGATGTTGTTGTTTTTTGTAACCAAGTGTATCTGCGGCTGGGTGGTGTATATTGTAGTCGAGTATGTACACACAGTACGTGCACACATTACATTGCATCATCACCCACATCACCCTCACCCTCACCACATACCACCCTCATCACCCTCGCAGGAAATTGCCGTTGTAAAGGAAGATGCCCAACGAGACCTGGCAGCAGCACAACCAGCGCTAGAGGCTGCTGTGGCTGCACTGAACAGTATCACACCCAAGGATATTAATGCACTCAAGGCATTGAAAAACCCTCCTGATGTGATTAAACGTATTTTTGATACTGTGCTGTTGTTGCGGTATGATGTGTGTGTGGTGGGTGGGTGTGGGGGAAGGGGGGGAAGGGGCTTTGTGTGTGTGTGTGTGTGGTTGTGTTGTACACCTCGACACTTGATCCACCATCCACACAACAACACCCACCCACCCACAATACCCACACCACACACCACCCCAAACGACAACAGGCACCTTCCAGTTCAAAAGGTCACATGGCAGGAATTCAAGGGTCACATGGTGTTGGTGGGAAGCTATGATGAAGCTGTCAAGATGATGAGTGACATGAGCTTTTTATCACGATTGATTAACTTCCCCAAGGAGGCTATCAATGATGAGACTGTGGAGCTGTTGCAACCCTACTTTGCTGCCCAGGTGTGCTGGTTGTAGTGTAGATGTGAACTGTAGATGTGATGATGAGTGAAGGTGTGATTAGACACACACACATACACACCACACCACATCATACCAGACCACCCCACCCCACACCCCCCACCCCCCACACACCACCCCCCCACACAGGATTTCAATTACGAAGCAGCAAAAAAGGCATCTGGTAATGTTGCAGGATTATGTAATTGGGCAGCCGCCATGTGTACCTACCATGCAGTTGCAAAAGAGGTGGAGCCGAAAATACGAAAATTAAGGGGAGCAGAAGAGGAATTGGCAGTGGCTCAGCGTGAACAGCAAAAGGCCCAGGACAACCTTGCACAGGTAGGTCGGGGGGGATGATGGATGGAGGGTGAGGGGTGGAGGTTGAGTATGATGGGGGTGGAGTATGAGGATGTGCATACACGCGTGCATGAATCTGTGTGGTTGTTGTTGTTGTTATTGTTGATACATGGATGATGATGATGATATATCAATATTCCTACATCTATACACCCCCCCACCCACACCCACACCCTCACCCCCCACACACACACCTGTACCCACTTGAAACACCACCTCAAAACACCACCTCCATACACCACCTCAAAACACCACCACCAGGTCACAGCAGCATTGGAAACCATGCAGCAGCAATTTGAAGCTGCCATGAAAAACAAACATGAGCTGGAACAAGATGCAGCTGCAACACAACATCGCATGGATAGTGCTAATTTACTACTCAGGGAATTGTCAGGTATGAGTTTGTGTGTGTGTGAATGTGTGTGGTGTATGTGTGTGGTAGTGGGGTTGTATGGTGTACATGTTGTGGGGGTGGGATTCACAAACATTGACACACACACATACAAACACAAACTCACACACACACCACTTTCACCTGCACCCCTGTCTCGCACATCCCCCCTCCCTCCCTCCCTCCCTCACATCCACCCACCCGCCCACCCACCCACCCACACAAACACACACACATACACATACCCCCCCCCCCAAAAAATAAACACAAACAAAGGTGAGGAAGTGCGGTGGGCAGCACAGAGTCGTGAATTCGAAGCATCCATACACCAACTACCTGGTGACTGTGCTATTGCCTCTGCCTTTGTGAGTTACCTGGGGGGCTTTAACAAACAGTTTAGGGAAATGTTATTACAGCGGGATTTTGTAAATATTTGCAAGCAGTTGGGTGTGCCATGCTCGCCCAACCTGCAGGTGTGGGGTGCCGTGGGGTGATTTTTTTGTTGTTGTTGTTGTTGTGGTGGTGGTGGTGTATGGTGTTGAGTGTTGCTGGGTCAGATACACACACCCACTGAAAAAGCACACACACCATCATGTGAAACTCAATGCCCACCATTGTGAACACCTCATATCACACACACCCTATATCACACACACCCTATATCACACACACCCCATACCATAATCACACATCATTCCCCCCTTTATATACATGCCACCCCCCTCCTCCCCCCCCAGGTGGGCAAGATGTTGGTGGATGATGTTGAGGTAGGGGAATGGGCAGTACAGGGACTCCCCACAGATGAGTTGAGTGTACAGAATGGTATTGCTGTGACACGTGCTACGAGGACACCACTGCTGATTGACCCTCAGGGGCAGGTGTGTGTTTTGGGTGGGTGAAGGTGTTGTGAAGTGTGTGTGTGTGTGGTGAGGGTGGTGTGATGAGGGTGTGTGTGATGAGGGTGTGTGTGATGAGGGTGTGTGTGATGAGGGTGGTGTGATGAGGGTTTGTGTGAAGAGTATGAGGAAATGCAGAGAGTGAGCTTGTGTACAACATGATAATAAATCATGCAGTATGTTCTCCACCACAACAAATAGTAATAACACATAATAATAATATTACTTATAAACGATAATAAAACAATAACCACCACCACCACCACCACCACCACCACCACCACAACAACAACAACAACCTCCCACACTACCACAGGGTCGTGCATGGCTTGTACGCAGGGAGGCAATGCGTAACAGACCCATGGCTGTGGTGGGCTTGGGTGACAAGCACCTGAGGAATGCACTCGAGCATGCCCTTATGAATGGAAGTAGTTTGCTGATAGAAAATGTAGGGGAGGACCTGGACCCCATGCTGGACCCTGTATTGGATCAACGATTTGTGCGCAAGGTACGTGTGGTGAATTGTACGTATGGGGGTTTGCATGGGGGGTATGTATGTGTGCAAGGCAGCTTTGTCAAGTGTGAGTGTATGTGTGGGTATGAATAGGGGGTTGTATTGGGTGTGTACGTGTGTGCGTATGAAAATGGTGTGTGTGTATATATGAAAAGGATGTGTCGCAAAAAGGGTGTGCATGTGTACACACTTGTCACACACACTTGTCACACAACACACACGCCCATGCACACACGTGTCACACACACTTGTCACACGCACAAAAACTCAAAGGGAAAGACAGTTACGGTGCAGCTGGGTGACAAGGAGGTGGATGTTGCACCGGGGTTTGCATTGTACATAACATGTCGACTACCCAATCCCCGTTTTTCACCAGAGCTGTGTGCCAAGGTGGCCCTTGTTGATTTCACTGTGACCATGCAAGGTATTTTGTGTGTGCGTGTTGACCGTGTGTTGACTGTGTGTTGACCATTTGTTGACTGTGTGGTGACCGTATGGTGACTGTGTGGTGACCATGTGTTGACTGTGTTTGTTTACGTGTATGGATGAATGTCCACCATTGACTGTGTTTATTCCCCACAAAAAAACACCTACAAACACCAAACCCAACATACGTTCAGTGGTGTACATGGTTACATCAATCCCTCCCCCCACTCCCCAACTGACCCACACCACACACCTTCCCCCCACAGGGTTGGAGGACCAGTTGCTCAACACCCTCATCCTCAGTGAAAAGCAGGATTTGGAGCAACAGCGCCTCAAAATGGTAGAGGAGGTGGCAATGTACAGAAAACGCATACGACAGCTGGAAGATGACCTGCTGTTTCGGTTGTCTAATAGCAAGGGCAACTTGTTGGATGATGCACAGCTTATTGACGTGCTTGCAGGTGCGTTGTTGGCTTTTGGGGGTATACATGTGTGTGTTTTTGGAAGGGATTGTTTTGAGAGGGGGGTGCATTGTGTTGATCTGCATCGTTGTTGTGTGACGTGCTGTTGTTGTTGTTGCTGTTGTTATGTGACCTGTTTTCTCTATCCCAACTAGTCCCCCTCAAAAGGCCCCCCTCTTTCTTCCCACAACCTTACCACCCACGAAATCCCCCCACCCCAACTCCCCACCCGCCATAATTACCAACCCCCACCCAACACACAAAAAAAAGTCACCAAGCAAACTGCACTGGACGTCAATGAACGCCTTCAAGTAGCATCCGCAACCAACAGAAAAATCATCGACACCTGTGAAGAATACCGCCCTGTCGCAAAACGAGCTGCACTGTTGTATTTCCTCATTTCCGACTTTGCAAGAGTCAATTGCATGTATCAAAACGGGCTCCCCACGTTTATGCAGCTGTACAATTCGTCTATTGTCAATAGTGAACGATCACCTATTGCTGCCAAGCGCACTGCTGCTATCATTACACACCTGACCTGGGAGGTGCGCGTGTCTGTTGTTGTAGGGGTTTGTTGTTGTAGGGGTGTCTGTTGTTGTAGGGGTTTGTGGAGGGGGGTGATGGTACCATGCACCATGGGAGCCCTGGGCGTGTATGGCAGTCCCCTCTATATCATCTACACCCCACTCTAATATGACCATTGCACAATAATCATTGTAATCATTACACTATATAAATATACAAGGTGATAAGCATCCCCCTGAGACAACAAGCATCCTCCTCCCTGTCACACAGGTGTATTGCTATGTGCAGCGTGGTTTGTTCGTGCGACACAAGTTGGTGTTTTCACTCATGCTGGCAATGCGCATTGGCGTGGCTGCAGGAGCCGTCAAACAGGTATGGAGGTGATGCCCTTTTTTTTTCCTTGTACACACACACATCCACCAAGCACTGTATTACACCACCCCTCCTACTTCTCCCAACAAAAACACACCACCATTTTACATACCACCCTTTTACACACCACCCGTGTAAACACACACAGCGTGAGGTGGACGTGTTGCTGCGTGGTGGGGGTCACATAGACCTGCTTTCTGCACGTAAAAAGCCCAAAGAGTGGATTCCAGATGCAGTATGGGCGAATGTACTTGCACTGGCAGAAACCGACACGTTTTGGTGTGTGGTGGGGGTTAAGGGGGCTGTTTTGTGGGTCGGCACTTGCATCTCAAAAGCATCTCAAGACGATTGTCTGCATTTACTGGGCATCTCAATACCATCTCAATACCATCTCAACACCATCACAACACCATCTCAACACCATCTCAACACCATCTCAACACTATCTACAATATCCCCGTGTGCTCCACCTGCCCATCCTTCACACCACCATTTCCCCACCACCACCATCCCCCCCCCCCCCCAAAAAAACAGGGATTTGCCCGACCTCATAGCCAAGGCAGATGCTCCCTGGCGACAGTGGCACGAAAGCCAAGCACCAGAGGCAAACAAACCACCTGAATACACCAAATTGAGCCCCTTTCACAAAATGTGCCTCGTGCGGGTATGGGTTTGGGTACAAGAGAGTGTATTGGGTTGGGTTGGGAGGGATGTACCCAGGGATGCACACTTTGCTCGCTGAATGTGTGGTTTTCATAAACATAAAATATCCTTGTACGTACACAACGTCCCTGTATACCCAAAACAACTATACCTATGATCAAACATACCCCCCAACCCCCCTCACCCCCCTCACCCCCCCTCACCCCCCTCACCCGCACTCAACACACACCACACTCTCAGGCATTCAGGGAGGACAGGGCACTGCTTGCCTCAGTGGAGTACATAGCAACTTCACTGGGACCTCAATTCACAGAGTCTCAACCAGTCGACCTTGAAAAAGTGCTTGCAGAGAGTAGCCCACGTACACCCATTGTGTGCCTCTTGTCTGCTGGTAGGTTTTCGGTTTTGTTTTTGGTTTTTGTTTCTGTTGTTTTGTTTTTTGTTTTGTTTTTTTCGTATTTTTGTATTTTTGTTTTTTTGTATTTTTGTATTTTCTGTCTTGTTGTTGTTGTGGAGAGGTTTGAGGGGCCCGTTGGCTTTTGACACCCATTGATTTCCAGATGTACATACGCATACAATACGTACATCATACACCACCTCACCCCACCCCCACATCCACACCCACCCCCACCCCACCCCACCCCCACATCCACACCCACCCCCACCCCACCCCACCCCACCCCCACACCCACATAGGTGCCGACCCCACCAAGGCTATAGAAGAATTGGCAAAACGGCGCAAGCTGAAAGCACTCGGAGTATCTATGGGTCAGGGTCAGGAGGTGATTGCTCGTCGATACATAGCAAGTGCAGCACAAGAGGGACACTGGGTGTTGCTGCAGAATGCACACCTGGGGTTGGGCTACTTGCAAGAGGTGGGGGGTGTTGTGGTGTGTTGTTTTTTGTAGTATTGTGTTGTGGTGTGTTGTTTTTTGTAGTATTGTGTTGTGGTGTGCAGGAGGAGGATGTTGGTGGGTGCTCATACATGTGTCACGGTCATATGGTCATGCATCCCCACCCTTTCATGAATACCCTCCTCACACCACATCATACATTCCTCGTTATTCCCTTCTTCTCATATTGGTATTTTCCTTATTCACACCAAACATTGCCCCACATACCCTCTTTACGTGCACACCCACATATCCAGACACCCACACCCACACCCTCCCACCCACCCACTCACACACCCACATACCCACAGGTGGAGCAATTGATAGCCAAGGATGAGGGTCCCTTTGCTGATGGTTTTCGACTGTGGATCACTGCAGAACCACACCCAGACTTCCCCATGGGGCTGCTCCAGGGTAGTATTAAAGTAACTAATGAAGCACCCATGGGGATTCGTGCTGGGCTGAGGGCATCATGGCAGTGGATTACACAGGTGTGAGTGTGTGTCGGGGGTTGTATGTGGGTTTTGAGTGTGTGGTGTGGGCATGTGATGTGGGCATGTGATGTGGGCATGTGGGCATGTGATGTGTGTGTGATGTGGGCATTTGGTATGTATGTGTAGCAAAAAGTGGTAATGGAAACGAGAGGGGGCACGATCTGCTGCGTAGCATTTGTTGTTGTGAAATATACATATAAAAACACAGCACCACTCAAAATGCCCTCTATATACACACCCAAACATACATCCTTTATATACCCAATGCACCACACATACGTATCCTGCACACCACACATGTACGTATCCTACACACCCCATACATACGTTTCCTACAACCCTCCCCCTCCCCACCCACACACATCTGAATCCCACATAGGAAACACTGGACATGGTTCCACGTTATGAATGGCGTCAGTTGCTGTTTGTGCAAACCATGCTGCACTCCCTTGTACAGGAACGTCGCAAGTTTGGATCTATTGGTTGGAATGTTCCGTATGAATTCAACCTGTCAGACCTGTCAGCATGTGTGCAGTTTTTACAGGTATGTGTTTGTTGGTGTGTGTGTGTGTGTGTATCAGAGAGGGTGGGAGAATGAGAGTGTATGTGGGGGCATGTATATTGCACTTGCACAAAACCCACACACATGTGTATACCCACACACACACTTATACACCTGCACGCACTTATACACCCCCCCCACTCACATTTGCACCCCCCCACACTCACAGAATCACCTGCTTGAACTGGACAGCAAGCGTGGTGCAGCACCCTCATGGAGCACCATGCAATTCATGGTGTCTGTCATACAATATGGTGGGCGCATCACCGATGATTTTGACAAGCTGCTCATGACTACCTATGCTGCTCGCTTGTTCATGCCGGTAGGTTGTTGGTTTGTTATGTTGCTGTTGGTCTATGGCGTGTGTGTTCGTGTGTGTGTGTTTGTGTGTGTTGTGTGTGATGTTTGTGCAGCAGTTGTTGTGTTGCAGCATGCACATTTCACATGTACACAGAATAAGACAACATCACACCACACACATACTACACATACTACACACACCGCACAACACCCCCTCCCCCCATCACACACTAGGCTGTGCTAGAGCGTGGTTTTGTCCTATTCAACGACCCCACTGCCAGCACTCCCTATGCCATCCCCGATGCAACCGACATTGACGTGTTTCGCAAGGCAATAGAGGGGCTGCCTGCCCAGGACCACCCCGGGCTGTTTGGTATGCACTCCAATGCTGACTTGGCATTTCGGTCATTGCAGGTACGTGAGGGTGCGGGGGGTGAGGGCAGGGGGGTGAGGGTCGGGGTTTGCTCTGGTGCTTTTGTGTTTTTGTGTTTTTTGGTGGGGTGTGGGGGTTGATGTGCCCACCATTGGCAAGAACCTGTTGTCATGATTACATGTATATAATTACAAACATGTACATATGATTACACACACACACACACATATATATAATGATACACACATATGTATGATTATATGATGTATGATTATATACACAATGCATGATGACACACACTCAGGCATGGTAAAACACCTTTTCCCTCACATACTTGCCCACCCCACCCACCTCACCTACATCACCCTGCGCACCTCACCTACACCACCTCGCACACCTCACCTACACCACCTCGCACACCTCACCTACACCACACCCCTCCCCAACCCCCCCCAGGTCAGTGAGGCATTGCAAACCATCATTGACACCCAACCAGCAGTGGTGGGGGGAAGTGGGGGAGGGGCTACCAAGGAGTCTGTTGCTGATGCATTAGCACGTGACCTTTTGAGCAAGGTGTATTTGTGTGTGTGTGTGTATGGGGAGGGATACGTGTGTTTGTATGTTTGTATGTGTATGTGTGTGTTTTTGTATGTGTGTGCGTGCATGTGTGTGTGAGGGTATGCATGTGTTCATACCACACACCATGCAGCGTGTGTTCCCACACCCACCACACCCCAATCACCAACCCCCACAGCTCCCCCAGCCCTTCCAACAAGAGGCAGTCAAGGAAGCTATCAAGAAGCTACCAGGCAGCCCGAATCAACCCCTCACCATCCACCTCCGTCAAGAAATCGACCGCCTCAACACCGTCCTTTCCCTGGTCCATACCACCCTCAAAAACCTACTATTAGCAATTGCCGGCACCCTGGCACTCACCCAACCCCTTGTGCAAGCCATGGATGCTCTCTGTATGGCACGTGTGCCTGGGAGTTGGGTGAAAAAAAGCTGGGAGGCACCGTCTATTGGGGTGTGGATGCAGGGGTTGGTGTTGCGGCATGCACAGTTGCACAAGTGGCTGGTGGGGGGGAGACCCAAGAGCTTTTGGTTGACTGGGTTTTTCAATCCCCAGGTTTGTTTGTTTGTTTGGTGGTGGTGGTGGTGGGGGGGGGGTGCATTTGCCTGAGACATATGCACCCATCACCCTATGTACACTCCCTGTATACAAGTGTATAGTGAAAATGAGGAGTATCTGCAGCATAGCATTTATTGCTGTGAAATACACACACACACACACACACGCACACAATATATATAATTCTTATTTCTTCACCCCCCACCCCACCCACCCCCACCCACAGGGTTTCCTCACAGCAGTCAAGCAAGAAGTCACCCGCAAGCATGCTGCCAGTGACAAGTGGGCACTAGATGACGTGGTCATGGTTAGTCAAGTGGTCATGCCCTGCATCAAGGATCCAGAGGGGGTGCGTGATGCTCCTAGTGAGGGGGTGTATATACATGGGCTCTACTTGGATGGTGCTGCTTGGAACCACAAGTATGTTGGGTGAAGGGGGGGGATATATGATGGTGGTGAAAGACCTGTGTGTACATGTTTGTGAGAGAGGAACTCAGAATGGTTCCAGAGTGTGGTACACACACACAATCACCTATGGCAACACCAATCGTATACACCCACCAACACCCACCCACCAACACCTTCACAGGGAAGGCAAGCTTGTGGATCAAGAGCCTATGAAAATGTTTGCACCCCTCCCTGTGGTACACGTGACCGGTGTTCTTGCCAAAGACGCAGCCGCGCGTGCAGGACATGTGTATGAATGCCCAGTATACCGTACACGCAAGCGCACTGGTGCTGGGTTTGTGACCAAGCTGCAGCTGCGGACGGATGAGGACCCAAGCAAGTGGGTGCTGCGGGGGGCGGCACTGCTGTGCTCGGTGGAGTAGGACTTGAGCTCACCTCGAGGTGGAGTGGGACCTGGTGTTGTTTTCTTCTTTCGTGTCAGTGTCTCAAACAATGTGTCTCAAACTTTCTACGTTGTGTACATAGTGTCCACAATTTTAACAAGCAAATAACACGCAGTATTGGCTGGTGCTGATCGTTGACAGATCCAGATGGCAAGCAAAACGGCATCCTACGTCTTTATACCTGCAGATTTGTATGTTGTGTTATGCAATATAGGATGTAGTGCATAAAAGACAGTAATTGTATTCTACAGCACATGCATCCCTGGTCAATCCATCGTCAAACACCATCGCCATCAAACCACCACCCATCAAACCACCACCAGACATGAGCAACTGGAGGAGCGCAGCATTGTGGTGCCAGAGGGTGCAGAAGTGGAATGTTTGCTGGATGTCATGAAGGTAGTGGTAACCCCTGTCTTGAGGGCGGTGACGCATGCACACCGTTTGTGGACAATCCACACAAAACCCCATGCACAACCCCACACCCACACCGACACCTACCACAGGCACATTTCAGGACACAGGGTACAAAGACAGCTGCACAAAAGCAAAGGCAAATAGAGGATTTGAAATCCAAAATCAACATGCCCACTGGTGGTACTCATAGTATTGAAGACATGCTCAATGCTGCCACTGACTTTACCATGGTGGGTAGGGGGGATTGTAGAGTGAGGGTATTGTGATGATGGTGGGCATGTGGGTATATGATGTTGTGCAAACAATTCATACTATATGTTGACCACCTCCACAATATACATGTTGACCAATGCATACTATATGTTGACCACCTCCACAATACCCTTATAACACATGTTCACACAGGCCGAGCCGGTGCCCCTGATGTCCAACACTGCTGAGACCAACTACACAGGAGTCAACATGTATGTGGATGATTCAGGGGCTATCAAGGAACTACCAGTCAACATGCGAGCCTCTCAATTTGCTGCATGCTGTGGCGTACACATACAGGTTGGTACTGATTGACATGGGTGTTGAGAGATAGGGGTCGTTGGTGCGGTGGTGGTGGTGGTGGTGATGGTGGTGGTGGTGGTGGGTATGTGTGATGCCTACTATTCTGTCATACTGGTCATTGTAGACATGGTCAACACCCTGAATCATGGTCAACACCCTCAAACATGGTCAACATACATTCAACGTGTACAAATGAAGGGTTACTGTGTACATCAACATGTACACAATGACATGGTTCACAACACCAACAACATGCTTACTATAGGTGTATGGTGATGCATATGTTGCTCGGTTTCGGGATGATGAGGACACCTTTGACCGCATTGACTTTCACCTTGCTGAGCTGTCTTCTAGTGCTGCGTGGGTGCAGGTATGTGTGTCGGGTGATTGCTGTTTGTTTTCCCCCAAAACAACACAACACCAAAGCTGTTTTCCATAACTCAACAACCTTACATCATCATCATCATCATCATCATCATCATCATCATCATCATCATCATCATCATC
>VFQP010001237.1_pt1 | contig 35669 bp, 32 predicted proteins | sample 3512351 | NCBI WGS metagenome assembly VFQP01 (sample SAMN10412372, study PRJNA504923) | tailings metagenome | isolation source: Relicate 1 Philex TSF1 revegetated site | place: Philippines: Tuba, Benguet | collected 2017-08-29
GTTTCCGCCTCGACTCGATCCTCTGCGATATCAACGTCGGCGGCAGCATGAATGGGTTCCAGTTCGCGAGGTGGGTTCGGGAACAACGTGGCCTCGACGTGCTGCTGGCAGGGGATCTCGACAAGGCGACGAGTGCAGCAGCGGAGCTTTGCGATGAGGGGCCACATCTGGGTCGGCCCTACGATCCCTCCACCGTCGCGGACAGGATCAGGCAGCAGTTGGCGGCACGCGACAGGAACAGGCTGGAGAACTGATGAACACCTACATCATATGACCGGTGGCGTGGGTGATCTGCGCGCTTCTCTGGCACATCCAACTTCCCAGCAAGAGCGGCGGCAGTGACAGAAAGTGACGGTTTTTCCATTATCCACCGTATAGGTGGACTCAGACCCCTACGCCCGATAGTCTATTTTCTGTCACTTTTTGTCACTGTCACCTCAAGCGAAGCCCTCGAAGACCGCGGCTGCCGTTGCTGGCTGCGTCCGTGAACCCCCGCATTTTCAGCTCCTTGACCAACGTGCGCTTGGACCACGCATCCAAGCCCTGGCGGTCGGACCATTGGACGAAGCGCTGCATGAGATCGTCTGTCGAAACGATCGCGTGCAGATCGGCGCGGGTCTCGTCCTGAAGGAACTGACGCAGCGTGTCTTCTTCGTCGAAGTAGGCTGCCGACGCAGCCGCAATGGCCGGCGGAACGTCGAGGCCGCGCCTCTGCCACTCTACCGCGCCATCGATGCACCACCTGAGGATCGCTGGCGCCTCCTGTCGAAGTTTCTCGCCGAGCGAGCCGTCGCGCTTCGCCTCAGGGATCGTCACGCGGAACGGCACGAGAACTACCCGGCTCCGGATCGCCTCATCGACGCCGCGGAACGAGGGCTGGGTGTTGCCGGCGATCATGAGCGTCAGCTGCGGCTCGAACTCGAAGAAGTCCTGACGCATGAACCGCGCCGTCATCCGGTCGCCTCCCGTGAGGTCCTTGATCGTGGCCTCGTCCCAGGTCTTGCCTCGGGGCAGTTCGGAGGCGATGGCCAGTCGCGCTCCCTGCAGGCTGGCAAGATCCGTCGGGTGCCGCTCGGTCTGCGAGTTCAGGAAGGTGGAAGCGGCCACGCGGCGCCCGTAGTCGCCCCAGATGTCGAGAAGGGTGTTCAGGAACACCGACTTCCCGTTGCGACCGGAGCCGTGCAGGAAGAGCAGCTTGTGCTCGGTCGTGGCGCCGGTAAGGGCATACCCGGCGGCGCGCTGCAGGAAGCCGATGGTCTCCTCGTCGCCGTCCATGATCTCCCGCAGAAACGATGTCCAGCGCGGCGCGCTGGCACCGACCTCGGCGGGCTCGCACGTCGTCTGACGGCTGATCATGTCCTCCCGCCGGGCAAGGCGCAGCACGCCGGTCCGCAGATCCACCGTTCCGCCGGGGGTCCCGAGAAGCAGCCGGTCCGCGTCGAACGCCTCGTGCGTGGCCGCCGACGCCGGGTTGGCGCGTGCGAGGTTCACCACCGCCATGACCGTCGTCTTGTTGCGGAGAGTCTTGCCCTGCTCCCGCGCCCAGTTGCGCGCACCCTGCGGATCGAGACCACCCGGTCCGGCCCCAGCCCCTGTCGCCTTCTTGTCCGCCCAGTCTTGCAACTCGACGGCGCGGGTCCTCAGGTAGGCCCGCGCACGGGAGACATGCTCGAGCGTCTCGTCCCGCTGCCAGCACGTTCCCGTCCAGAACAGCCACCGGTCCCAGATCGCTACGTAGCGGGCGTTCGCGTCCCAGCTGCGCTGTCCCAGATCGAGCGCGAGTTGATCATGCGAGAGGTCCGGCCGCTCTCGCTGCAGTTGGGGAGGGTTGCGGGCGCGGGGATCGACGGCAGAGTGGCGGCGGGCAATCGCCCCGAGGTCGGCGCCGTTGTCGCGCGCCCGGCTCGCGACAGTGCGCAGGGTAACGCCCCCTCCCAAGCGGAACCCTCGCCACTTCGCGGTGACCTCTCCCGGCCGGAAAAGTGCACCTCGCGCGGACCATGCCTCGGCGATGGCCAGTCCGTCGTCACCACCCCCGAAGTGATCATGCAGAGCCTGAAGCACCTCTAACCAGGCGTCGTAGCCCTCCGCATCCGGGTCCAGCCAGGACAGCAGTTCCTCCACCTCGGACGCAGAAGCGGTGTCTGCGGCATGATGTCGGACGCCTGCTTCACGGTCGCTTCGCATTGCATTAGCGCCGCCCTTCCGCGGTACCCAGTCCGGCACCGGCGCAGGATCGAGGTCCGTCTCGAAACGGTAGGTCCCGCCTTCGAAGGTCGAGGGTTCGAGCAGGATGTAGCCGCGGTGCTTGATCTCGACGCCGGCGCACAGGGAGCCGGCGTATTGGTCGTCGGCCTTCGCGCGGAAGATGTAGTGCCTGCCGCCCCTGGGGCTCGCCTGCACGAGCGTCCGCGGCAGCGCCTTGTCGGAGATGAACCTCTCCCACGCGCACTCCGGCTTGTAGAGGTCCGGATCGAGCGCGACGAGGCCCGAGGCAGAAAGGTTGAGGCCAATGTTGGCGTCGGGCCACTGTCGCCACCACGACCGAATGGTCTCGGTGTCGGCGGTCGCCCCGTTGTGCCCGTTCGGCAGCAGGTGCGTGGACCTACCTGTCGCATCCCGCCCCTTGGTGTTGCACTTCACCGGGAAGATGTGCCAGCCGCGGCTGGCGTAGGTCAGCGCGGCCTTGAGACGCTCGTTACTGTCGAAGGCGGGGATCATACGGACACCTCCGCGTCCGACGGTCCGCACCGGTGCCGCGCTTCGTAGGCGAGAATGTCCCTCACGGGGTAACGGACGCTGCCGCCGAGGACGATCCAAGGCGGGCCGTAAGCTTCGGTCCTCCAGCGCTCGAGCGTCCGCCCGCTCAGGCGCCAGCGGGCTGCAAGTTCCGCCTGCGTGAGGAACTCGAGCGGATGGCTTGAAGGGAGGTCAGGCGCCGACTGCGCCAGCCGCCTGGCACCACAATCAACTGAGGCGTTGCTGTCTGCGGCAATACCGGGCGGTCGGGCCCCGGAGCCAAACGGCGCACTCATGGCGCCACCTCAGGGACGCAGCTCACGCGACGTAGGACGGCGAACAGAGGCGTGCCGTCCTCGGTCGTTTCGGCGTAGCTCACTCGGCACTCATCGCCTTGCCGGATGACGAACTGCAGATCCCAGAGGCGGAACAGGCCCGGTATCCGGCGGTAGGTGTCCATGTCGAACATCTTCTTCTCTCGACTGTCAGCCGCCATCTGCGGCCCTTGGACGGGGAAAGCCGGTTCACAACGAGAACTGGGACAGCCGACCGTCATCTCTCGACGAGATCCTGGCGCAACCGCGCGAGGGCGCGGCAATAGCGCTTGCGCGCCGCCTCGTGCCCGATGCCGAAGCGCTCGGCCACCTCGCGTTGGCTCAGGCCCTCGACCGCGACCGCCAGCACCAGAGCAGCATCTTGTCCGCGAAGGGACGAGAGTGCCTGCGCGACATGGCGGGTCAGGAGCGGATCATGGATTGCGGCTTCTTCGGTCGTGAGGTCCTGATCGTCGTCAAAGACAACGGCGGAGGCCGTCATCACCAGTTCGCGGATCGCCCGACGCTTGAGGTCGCGCTCGAGGTTGCGCAGGAGCGTGGCGGCGATGGCGTTCACGCGGGCAAGGTTCAGCGTCGCGATCGCGCAGGCGATCCCGTGAACCAGTTCTGCATGGAGCACCGAGGGCTCGTGAAAACGACGGAGTCGGCCGCCCACCGCATCGATCCCCGGCCAGAGGGCGAGGATAATGAGCTCCTTGGCGACTACCGCTTCGCCATTCTCCTGCTGTGCCAAATGAACGAGCGCTCTCAGGGCTTTGTTCTTCTCGTCCGGGTCACCCCTGCTGTGGAACCAGTCGAGAAGCGCCGCGGGATCGTGGTGTCGCGCGAGACAGGGCGCAGCTCGCCGCAGGGCCAGGTATTGGTCGAGAAATGAGCGACGGAGGGTATGGTCGAGGAACTGCGCATGGAGCGCACGCCAGGAAGGGGACACGAGACGCCGGGGCTGCGGCCGGGCGTCTCGCGCCTCTCGTACGGGCCTTGGGTTCGGGCGTCGTGCGCCTCTGGAAAGGAAGTTCGGGAGAGGTCAGAACGAGGTGCTCGACCTCAGCTCATTCAGGGTCCCGCAGCGGCAGATGGCGGTCGCGGGCAGGTTCGCCACGTACTCGTGGCTGGTCGTGAACTTCAGGTGGACCCGGTCGCCGTTGCGACGGCCGAGCAGCTTGAAGCAGCACAAGCAGCGCCAGTCGCGCATCGGGTGAGCGATGCCGCGCTCGACGGCGCGGTGACGGTTGATGGCGGGTTGTGCGGGCATGTGAGTGCTCCTGACGGTTGAAGGAGCGCTCTCGTCGCAGAGGGAATCGGAGCTAGTCAGTCATGCCAACCGGAGCCGGATCGGAGCCGGTCGTCAGGTGGCGATCTCCCAAGGCCCTTTCGGGCCGAGACTCCTCAAGAAGTCAGCCTTTAGTTTGTCCCACAGAGGCTGCTTGAAGATGTTTGCCAGCGATTGGCCTTCGATACCCTTGAGCATGTCCGCCGTTTTCATTCGCGGCGACCCCGCGTTGTGATTGTCGACAAGCCGCTGGATCACGATGAGTCGGTTCGCCCCGATGATGTCGATGGAACCAGCGCCGGGCACGAAGAGCGTGCCAGCATGGTCTCCCGACCGCTCCAGCCGGACCGTCAGACCGCCCTGTGCCAGCGCGCGGTCACGACGAAAAATGGATCTCAGGCTCTCGACGTTGGCTACGAGAGATGTTGCCTCGCTCCCGATGTGATCATCCAGCGGCGTCAGGACGTTCGCCGCGAGGCAGGACCCGAACGAGCGACCGGATTGCAGCACGAGCCCAATGCCCAGATTACTCCGCGCTCGAAGATCGGTGTCGGTCACACTGCGGATCTGCTCGTCATCCAGACCACGGGCGAGCCACACGGGTACATCGCGATCATCAATCCTGAGCATGCCAAGGCCGAACAGGTGCGGGTTGATGCGCTGGACGGCAGGGAGATCGATAGTGTCGGCCAACTTCAGTTGGAGGTGCTGCTCGACCCACCCCTCCCGTACCCTGTAGCGGCGGTAGCGGTCCGAGGATGTGCCCGGGGCGGCTTGTCCCTCTGCAGCCGCCAGCGTGGCTTCGCTTTTCCCCACGACCACCTGAGCCACCATCGGACCGACGCTTTCCTCATCGTCGATCAGGTCGTCGCCCTCCCAGCCCGCCGGTACCAGAAATCCGACCTCTTGGAGCAGACCGACATCGACGTTGCGTGTCTGAAGCCAACTGCCGGTCACGGTCTCAGCGCGGCTGTCCCAAAGGGCAAGAAGTGCAGGCATGGCAGCAAGGCTTTCGGCAGCGCTCGGCTCGCGGCCGTCCCGCAGGATGCCCCAGTGTCGGAGCAGGCGATGCCCCAGAATCCGCTCGGTCGGATCGTCAAGGCTCATCAAGCTGCTCGTGTTCCTGTCCGAGAGCGTGAAGTCCAGCGTCAGCTCTTCTCTCCGCTCGGCACGCCGATAGCGGACCACGATCTCGATGAACCGCACTGCGAGAGCGGCGCTGATGATGCTTCCGAGGGCGATGTGCCTATCCAGCACCGGGCCGATTCCTGTCCTGATACCGCCGGACAGAGACAACCGAGTTGCGAGATCGATGATGCTAACGTCGGCCCGGATCACCTTCGCGTCGAGAATGATTGCGTCCGGGACATCGGGCAGGTCGAGATCGAACGACGCGAGGAAGCGCGAGATGTCGTAGGCTTGGAAGTCCACCGGCTGCCTTGACATTGGTTGTTCCAGCGCGGTCGTCACAAAAGTCTCCGCGATGATGTGGCGCAGCGCCCTTGTCCCGGCCCTCACATGCACACGTCCCGTCGACGGAACATACACGATCATTGCCTCGCCCGGTGGCCGGAAATAGAATCGCGAGCGTCTGCCTTCATCGTCGATCTCGCGCACGCTCGTCGGCGGATTGGGGTGGTAGAGCAAGTACATTTCGGCCGCGGGTTCCTCGTCTGCTGCCGGGATGTCGAATCGCTCGATCCCGTAGCCGTCGCCCCGATCAAGTTTGTCGCCAACTTCTTTGAGGAACGCTATAATTCCGCTGCTTTCAGCGCCCGGACCGCCCATCGTCGAGGGCTCGGCGGCGAAGGTTTGGTAGTGCCGGTCGTACCGCCGGTAGAGCCGAAGGTGCAACGTGTTCTCGGTCGCGTCGAACAGCGCCGGCAACCGGCAATAGGCCCAAAGGCTTCGTGCTAACTCGTCACGTTGGTCAAAGAGGTTTTTGTGGACAGCCGGATCGAGTGTGGTTTTTGAGAGGCCTTCCAGCGCGAACTGGCCGCGCGGTCCTGCCATAGTGACAATTCGCGCCGCCTCCGTCTCCAATGGAGCAAGCCTCTCCTTCTTCTCCTTGTCGAGCATCTGTCGCGCAGCCAAGAACCCCTCCGGATTGTCAGGTCCAAAGCAGTAGCGTGGGAGCCACTCGAGCCGACCGAATGCCTTGGAACTCAGAAACCCGGCGAGCAACTGTGGCTCAGCTTCGTCGAACAACCGGGAGAGATTTGGGCAGGTCCTGGTTGGCGCGCGCACCATGCAAGCCTCCGAAGGCGTAGAACGAGCAGATGATGTTCAAGCTGCATCCGTAATCGAATTCTTACAAGCACCTGTCCCATTTGGCACCGGACGCCGGCTTTTCTCCCCCAAAGGAGAGCCAAATGAAGCTTCCCAATCCCTTGCCCCCGCATCACCTGTCCCCGCTGGAGCGCCGCCGCGAGCTCTGCACGATCCTTGCGCGTGGGGTTGTTCGCCTCCACCTGCGCCAGTCAAGCGGACTTTCTGCCAACGCCGGAGATAGTTCGCTTCACTCCGCGCCCGACCGGAGCGGTCATGCAACCCGGACCAACCGGAGAACCGCATGACCAGCCAAGACCCCATCCCCGCGCGCCTCGCCGCGCTGAAGACCACCCCCACGCCGGTGCTGAAGGCGCAATGGCGCGAGCTGTTCGACAGCGACCCGCCGCCCTTCAACCGCCGCTACCTCGAGAGCCGCCTCGCCTACCGCATCCAGGAACTCGCCTATGGCGGGCTGAAGCCAGAGACCGTCCGGCGGCTCGAACGGCTCGGCGAGGAGCTGGATGGTGGTGACCGGACGAAGAGCCGCATCCGCGCCGATTACAGACCGATTGCTGGGACGCGCCTGATCCGTGAGTGGCAGGGCATCGAGCACGTCGTCACGGTCACCTCGGACAGCTTCACATGGGAGGGCCGGCCCTACAAGTCGCTCTCCGCCATCGCCCGCGCCATCACCGGCACGCGCTGGAACGGCTGGGTCTTCTTCGGGCTCAGGAACCACAGGCGGCGCGCATGAGCGAGAAGATCACCCGCAAGCTCCGCTGTGCCGTCTACACCCGCAAGTCCTCCGAGGAGGGGCTGGAGCAGGAGTTCAACTCGCTCGATGCTCAGAGGGAGGCCTGCGAGGCCTGCATCGCAAGTCAGCGGTCTGAAGGCTGGGTGCTGGTGCGAGACCGCTACGACGACGGCGGGGTCTCCGGCGGCACGCTCGACCGCCCTGCCCTGCAGCGGCTCATGGCCGACATTGAGGACGGCCTCGTCGACATCGTCGTCGTCTACAAGATCGACCGGCTCTCGCGCTCGCTCGCCGACTTTGCCAAGCTCGTCGAGGTCTTCGACCGGCAGGGCGTGACCTTCGTCTCGGTGACGCAGGCCTTCAATACCACCACATCCATGGGCCGGCTGACGCTCAACATCCTCCTGTCCTTTGCACAGTTCGAACGGGAGGTCACCGCGGAGCGCATCCGGGACAAGTTCGCGGCCTCGCGCCGGAAGGGCATCTGGATGGGGGGCAACCCGCCCTTCGGCTACCGGGTCGCGAACCGCAAGCTGGTGGTGGTGGAGGAGCACGCCGATCTCGTGCGGCGGGTATTCGACCGGTTCATCGAGACCGGGTCCAGCACACTCATCGCGAACGAGCTTGCCAGGCAGGGCGTGCTTACCCCGAAGGGCAACCCGATCGACAAGAAGCTCGTCTACCGCATCCTGAACAACCGGGTCTACATCGGCGAGGCTGTGCACAAGGGCGACAGCTACCCCGGCGAGCACGACGCGATCGTCGACCGCGAGATGTGGGACAAGGTTCACGCCATCCTGCAGGATAGCCCCCGGAAGCGCGCCGCCCGCACACGCGCCGACACGCCCGCGCTGCTGAAGGGGCTACTGTTCGGACCCGATGGCGCCGCGTTCTCACCGACGCATACTCGGAAGGGGGATCGTCTCTACCGCTACTATGTCAGTCAGACCGTGCTGAAGCATGGTGCTGGTTCGTGTCCGGTCGGCCGCGTGCCTGCGGGCGAGATCGAGGGCGCTGTCATCGACCAGCTCCGCGCCGTGTTCCGCCAGCCGGAGATCGTTGCGGGGACGTGGAAGGCGGCGCGCGTCCATGCTGACGACATCACTGAGGCCGACGCGCGTGCGGCTCTGCAGCAGCTCGATCCGCTTTGGGACGAACTGTTCCCCGCCGAGCAGGCGCGCATCGTCACGCTGCTGGTCGAGCGCGTGGATATCGGCACGGACGGTCTCGGGGTCCGACTTCGGATGGACGGCCTTGACGGCCTCGCTCGCGAGATGCTTGCCCGCGGTATCGAGGCCGCCGCATGAACCGCGGGGCTCCCATCCCCGGCGCGGTGACGCTCCACGTCCCGTTCCGGATCGTGAAGCGTGGCGGACGGAAAGAGATGCAATTGCCGGATGGCGCGATGCTGTCGCGCCGGACGGACAGCACACTCGTCAAGGCGCTGGCCCGTGCTTTCCGCTGGAAGAGGATGCTCGTGTCCGGCGAGTTCGCCACCATCGCCGAACTGGCCGAGCGCGAGGGGATCGCGCCTTCCTATCTCACCCGCGTCATGCGCCTGACGTTGCTCGCGCCGTACATCGTCGAGGCGTTCCTCGAAGGGAAGCAGGGACCAGAGCTGACCTTGGCCAGGCTGATGGACGGGTTCCCAGAGGAGTGGGAGAGACAGCATCTCGACACCTTCGGCGCGTGAGGTTAGTAAACGTATGATTTTACCGCCGAATGCATGAAGGTGCGGCCGCAAGATGGCGGAACGAATGACAAAAGAAAGCGAGATCGAGCAGGATCTGATTTCAAAGCTGGCAAGCTTGAACTACTCGCGGCGTGACGACATCAGGGATCGTGCCGCGCTGGAACGCAATTTCCGCCAGAAATTCGAGTCGCTCAACCGCGTAAGACTGACAGACAGTGAGTTCGAGCGGCTAGTCGGCGAGATCGTGACACCGGATGTATTCGCTAACGCGGAGCGGCTGCGGAACTGGAATACTTTTGAGCGAGAAGACGGGACTCCGCTTCATTATCAGCTCGTGAATCTGAAGGACTGGTGCCGGAACACCTTTGAGGTGGCGAGTCAGCTGCGCATGAACACGCACAGCAGCCATCACCGGTATGATGTGCTTATTTTGCTCAACGGACTGCCGGTGGTGCAGGTCGAGCTCAAATCGCTCCGGGTTTCGCCTCGGAAGGCAATGCAGCAGATCGTCGAATACAAGAACGATCCGGGGAATGGCTATGGCAACAGCCTTCTGTGTTTCCTACAGCTGTTCATCGTCAGCAATCGCAGCCAGACCTGGTATTTCGCCAACAACAACAACGAGCATTTCCTGTTCAATGTCGAAGAGCGCTTCCTGCCGGTCTATCGTTGGGCAGCGCGCGACAACCGGAAGGTCGAGCACCTGGCGGACTTCGCCGAGCAGTTCCTTGCCAAATGCACGCTCGCCGAGATGATCAGCCGCTACATGGTGCTGATCCAGAACGAGCGAAAGCTCGTCATGATGCGCCCGTATCAGGTCTATGCCGTCAAGGCGATCGTCGATTGCATCCACGAAAATCGTGGAAACGGCTACATCTGGCACACCACCGGATCGGGCAAGACCTTGACGTCGTTCAAGGCATCCACCCTGTTGAAGGACAACCCCGACATCGAGAAGTGCCTCTTCGTCGTCGACCGCAAGGATCTCGACAAGCAGACGCGCGAGGAATTCAACCGCTTCCAGCCGGGTTGCGTCGAGGAGAACACGAATACCGAAACCCTGGTTCAGCGGCTCTTGTCCGACGATTACCGCAACAAGGTGATCGTCACCACCATCCAGAAGCTCGGCCTTGCGCTCGACGGCACGAACAGGAAGCAATACCGCGAGCGCCTGGAACCGCTGCGGAACAAGCGTGTGGTTTTCATCTTCGACGAATGCCACCGCTCGCAATTTGGCGAGAACCACCAGGCGATCCGCGAATTCTTCCCCAACGCCCAGCTCTTCGGCTTCACCGGGACGCCGATCTTCGAGCAGAACGCCGGCTACAGCCGGATCGAGGGGCGCGAGGCCAGTCTCGTCACGACGATGGACATCTTCGACAAGGACCTGCACACCTACACCATCACTCACGCCATCGATGACGGGAACGTGCTGCGCTTCCATGTCGATTACTTCCGGCCCGACGGCGCCGCCGTGAAGCCCGGCGAAACCCCGGCCAAGCGCGCGGTGGTCGAGGCGATCCTCGAAAAGCACGACGCGGCGACCAACCAGCGCAAGTTCAACGCGCTCTTCGCGACCGCCTCGATCGACGAGGCCATCGAATACTACCGCCTGTTCAGGGAAATTCAGGCCGCCCGCGCGGCGCAGGATCCGGAGTTCATGCCGCTCAACATCGCCTGCGTCTTCTCGCCCCCGGCCGAGGGGAACCGTGATGTCGCCCAGCTTCAGGAAGACCTGCCGCAGGAGCTCGAGGACAACCGCAAGAATCCCGGCCGCAAGAAGGCTGCGCTGGCCGAAATCATCGCCGACTACAACGCGCGCTACGGCACCAATCACGATCTGGCGAATTTCGACAGCTACTATCAGGACATCCAGAGCCGCATCAAGGATCAGAAATACCCCAATGCCGACCTGCCGCGTGGGCGCAAGATCGACATCACCATTGTGGTGGACATGCTGCTGACGGGCTTCGATTCGGCCTATCTGAACACGCTCTATGTCGACAAGAACCTAAAATACCACAGCCTGATCCAGGCCTTTTCGCGCACCAACCGGGTGCTGAACGATTCAAAACCCTACGGCAACATTCTCGATTTCCGCGCCCAGCGCGCGGCGGTGGACGAGGCCATCGCGCTTTTTTCCGGCGAGGCGCCCGAGCGCGCCAAGGAAGTCTGGCTCGTCGATCCCGCGCCCCAGGTCATCGAACGGCTGGCCGAGGCCACGCGCAGCCTGACCGAGTTCATGGCAGGCCATAGCTTGCCCGCCCGCCCCGAGGAGGTGAGCAACCTCAAGGGCGATGCCGCGCGCGCGGGTTTCATCGAGCGCTTCAAGGAGGTCCGGCGGCTGGCCACCCAGCTTGAGCAATACACCGACCTTGCGCCCGAGCAGAAGGACCAGATCCAGGCGCTGATCCCCCGCGACGACCTGCGCGCCTTTTCCGCCCGCTATCTGGACCTGGCCAGGCAGCTTCAGGACAAGGCCCGCAAGTCCGACGACCCGGCCGCGCCCGGCGCCCAGCTCGATTTCGAGTTCGTGCTCTTCGACAGCGCGCTGATCGATTACGACTACATCATGGGCCTGATCGCCCGCTTCAGCCAGGCCGAACCGAAGCGGCAGAAGATGACGCGGGCGGAACTCATGCGCCTGCTCGCCTCCTCGGCCCGGCTGATGGAGGAACGCGAGGATCTCGAGGCCTATGTCGCCACCCTGGCCGAGGGCGAGGGGCTGAGCGAGGCCGACATCCGCAAGGGTTACGAGCGTTTCAAGGCCCAGCGCCAGGCCGAGGAACTGGCCCGCATCGCCGAACGCCACGGGCTTGACGTTGAGGCCCTGCAGGGCTTCGTCGATATGATCTTGGGGCGGATGATCTTCGACCCCGACGCGCTGACCGATCTGTTCCGCCCGCGGGGTCTCGGCTGGAAGGCGCGGGCGCAGGCGGAACTGGCGCTGATGGAGGATCTGATCCCCTGGCTGAACCGCAAGGCCGAGGGGCGCGAGATTTCGGGACTCGAGGTCTATGATGTCCGATGACGGCCTCAGCCCCCACCTGCGGTTCCCCGAATTCCGCGATGCCGGACCGTGGGAGGTGAAGCGGCTCGAGGAGTTGGTAGCGACCATCACGCCGCCGAAAAAGCTTCAGACGACGGAGTATCAACAGAGTGGTCAATTCCCGATCATTGACCAGTCGCCGAAGGACATTTGCGGATGGACCGACGACGAGTCCGCGCTTGTCGATGCCGATTTTCCGGTTGTGGTCTTCGGGGATCACTCCTGCGTCGTGAAACTGGCGGAGTCCTCGTTTGCTCAAGGCGCGGACGGCATCAAGATCCTTGCACCGGCCGATGACATCGACGGTCGGTTCCTTTTTCTGTCTCTTGAGGCAAATCCTGTTGAGCAAAAGGGCTACAATCGCCATTTTTCCGATCTCAAAGAAAAGCTCATTCCGTTTCCGCTCAAGGCTTCAGGCGAACAACAGAAAATCGCCGATTGCCTGTCGTCGCTGGACGATCTGATCCGGGCCGAGGGTGCGCGGCTGGGGGCGTTGAAGGACCACAAGCGCGCTCTGATGCAGCGCCTCTTCCCCCGCATCGGCGAGACCACCCCCCGCCTGCGCTTCCCCGCCTTCCGCGATGCCGGGCCGTGGGAGGTGAAGCGGCTGGGGGATGAAGGAATTGCCGATTTCGTACGTGATCGAATAGCCGTCGTGGATATCACTGCGGGTCATTATGTCAGCACGATAAACCTTCTATCCGACTTCGATGGGCTCTCGGAAAAACCAGAGACGCCGCCACCTGGCAGCGCAATCACATACCGCGCGGGCGACATTCTCATATCGAACATTCGCCCGTATCTGCGAAAGATTTGGGTGGCAGACCGATCGGGCGGCGCCTCGAACGATGTCGTCGTCGCTCGTCCCGGAAAGAAAATCGTGCCGAAGTTTCTCGGACATTTACTAATGTCGGATCGATTCATCTCTTACATAATGGACGGCGCCAAAGGGGTGAAAATGCCTCGTGGAGACCTTGAGCAGATTCAGGGTTTTGAGGTGCCGCTTCCCTCCCTCCCCGAACAACAGAAAATCGCCGACGGATTCACCGCCCTCGACGACCTGATCTGGGCGCAGGGCGAACGGATCGAGACGCTCCGGTCCCACAAGCGCGGCCTCATGCAGCAGCTTTTCCCGCAGGACATTGGCTAGACCATGCCCGACGCCGGACCCTTCGCCAAGCTCGATGAACTCGCCGCGCATCTGCGCCAGCAGATCGCGACACAGAACAAGAAATGCACCCTGATCTTCGCCCATAACGGCACCGGCAAGACGCGCCTGTCGATGGCCTTCAAGGACCAGGGCAAGACCCGCGACGCCGATGGCACCGTCACGGCCCGCGACACACTCTATTTCAACGCCTACACCGAAGACCTGTTCAGCTGGGACAACGACCTGACCCACGACCGCAACCGCGTGCTGCGGATGAACACGGCTTCCGCCTTCTTCGACGGGCTGGCGGAGCTCGAGATGGAAAACCGCATCCGCCCGATCTTGCAAAGATACTGCGATTTCGATCTCTCAATTAATTATGCTGAGGGCATAATCACCTTCTTTCGAGATGAGCGCGTCTTGAAGGAGGACGGTTCTTTCGAGACCATTCGTCACGACAACACCAAGATCTCGCGCGGCGAGGAGAACCTCTTCATCTGGTGCTTCTTTGTGGCCGTGGCCCAGCTCGCCATCGACGGGCAGGAGGCCTATGACTGGGTGCAATACCTTTACATCGACGATCCGATCTCGTCGCTCGACGAGAACAACGCCATCGCCGTCGGCGCGCATTTGGCGCGGATGCTGAAGGGCCAGGAGCGGCTGAAGGCCGTCATCTCCTCGCACCACACGCTGTTCTTCAACGTGCTGTGCAACGAGCTGAACAAGCCGTGGCAGTTCTATCTCAGCCGCGAGGCAGCGGGCTGGGTGCTGCGCGACACAGGGCAGACCCCGCGCTTCTACCATGTCGCTATGCTGAAGGAACTGCACGAGGCGGCGCAGGCGGGCAGGCTCTTCACCTATCACTTCACCATCCTGCGCAGCATCATGGAGAAGACGGCGACGTTCCACGGGTTCAACAATCTCGGCGATATTCTGAAGCGCGACCCCGATGACGAGGACGGCATTCTGCATTTCCGCTATGTCCAGCTTCTCAGCCACGGCGGCTATTCGCTGTTCGAGCCAACCGAGATGCAGCCGGAGAACAAGGACATCTTCCGCAGCATCCTCGCGGACTTCATGACCGATTACCGTTTCAACCCGGCGCTGTTTCCGCAGCCCGCGCCAGAGGGAGCCACCCCATGACCGAACAGGACCAGATCAGGCTGGGCCGCACGCTCTGGGCCATCGCTGACGAGCTGCGCGGGGCGATGAACGCGGACGACTTCCGCGACTACATGCTGTCGTTCCTGTTCCTGCGCTATCTGTCCTCGAACTACGAAGACGCCGCCCGGGCCGAGCTCGGCGCCGACTGGCCCGAACTTGCCCCAGGCGACCGGCGGTCGCCCCTTGCCGTCTGGTATGCGAACAACCCCGAGGATGCGCCGGACTTTGAGACGGTCATGCGCCGCAAGGTGCATTACGTCGTCAAGCCCGAATTCCTCTGGACCTCCATCGCTGAGATGGCCCGGACGCAGAGCGATGCGCTGCTGCGCACCCTGCAGGCGGGTTTCCGCTTCATCGAGACCGAGTCTTTCTCGTCGAACTTCCAAGGCCTCTTCTCCGAGATCAACCTCGACTCAGACAAGCTGGGCCGGACCTATCCGCAGCGCAACGCACGGCTGTGCACGATCATCCAGAAGATCGCCGAGGGGCTGGCTGAATTCCCTGGCGACCGCGACCTTCTCGGCGACGCTTACGAATACCTAATCGGCCAGTTCGCCGCCGGGTCGGGCAAGAAGGCCGGAGAGTTCTACACCCCACAGCAGATTTCCACCATCCTGTCGCGCATCGTGACGCTCGACAGCCAGGACCCGGCGCTCGGCCCGCGGGCGAAGCTGAACCGCGTCTACGACTTCGCCTGCGGCTCGGGCTCGCTTCTCCTGAACGTGCGCAGGAACATCGGCAAGCACGGGATTGGCAAGATCTACGGGCAGGAAAAGAACATCACCACCTACAACCTCGCCCGCATGAACATGCTGCTGCACGGCGTGCGGGATACCGAGTTCGATATTCACCACGGCGACAGCCTGGAAAACGATTGGGACATCCTGCGCGAGCCGAACCCGGCGAAGAAGGTCGAGTTCGATGCGGTCATCGCCAATCCGCCCTTCAGCTACCGTTGGAGCCCGACCGAGGAGATGGAGAAGGACTTCCGCTTCAGGGATTACGGACTCGCGCCTAAGTCGGCGGCCGATTTCGCCTTCCTGCTGCACGGGTTCCACTTCCTCGCCAAGGACGGCACCATGGCGATCATCCTGCCGCACGGCGTGCTGTTCCGGGGCGGGGCGGAGAAGAGGATCCGCACAAAACTGCTGAAGGACGGCAATGTCGACACCGTGATCGGTCTGCCCGCGAAACTGTTCTATTCGACCGGCATCCCGGTCTGCATCCTGGTACTCAAGAAGTGCAAGCGCACCGATGACGTGCTGTTCATCAACGCGACCGAGCATTATCAGCCGGGGAAGCGCCAGAACGCGCTCCTGCCCGAGCATATCGACAAGATCGTCGATACCTACAGCCAGCGGAGGGAAGAAGATCGCTATTCGCGGGTCGTGAGCCTTGAGGAGATCGAGAGGGAGCACGACTTCAATCTGAACATTTCCCGATACGTCAGCACGGCCGAAGTCGAGCCAGAACTCGATCTCGGGCTGGTGCATCGCCAGCTGGCCGACCTGCAGGAGCAGGCTCAGTCTGCGGCGAGAAGGCACAACAGCTTCCTTGAGGAGCTTGGCCTGCCGCCCCTGCCTTTCGGGGCGACAGCTCGGACGGAATAATCGTGCTCCGTGCAGGACATGCCAATGCCGAAGGAGGCCGCGCCGGGTCTCCGCTGCAGTCGAAGCACCTGCAAGCTGCGGTGATTGGCGAAGGTTTGATCCGGGTCGCGTAACCGACCGTGCCACCGGCATCGAGTGTTCAGCCCGCACCGACGGTTTTTCAATTGAAATCAATATGATGAGAAGAATTCACCAAATCCGCGCAGTCAACAGGTCCGGAGAATATCGGCCCTGAGAGACCGTTTCCGGGCCTCCCGGCACCCATGCCGGTGCTCAGCCCCTCTCGCATAAACCTCGAAAACAACGGAAAAATTCGACCGTAGCCGGATCGGGAGAACGGTTTTGCTAGGGCACGTGGCGCTGGCAGACAAATTCGAACCAGTCTCAGCTAGGACAGCGACGCTGTCCCTTGGGCCGTGCAGAGACAGCGCCACTCGGCAAGAGCGGCGGCGCGATTGGCCTTGAAGAAGTGCCCGTTAGAGAGGCTGCGTCCTTGGTTGAAATTGTTGGTGACGGAGGCGTGGACGGACGAAAACTTCCGCAAGGTTCGCATGCGCCGGAACCGGAGCATCGCCCGCTCCCGCCGTCGGAATGGCAGGTGCGAATTCTCCGCCCGGTTGTTGAGCCAGCGACCGGTTTCGTGTCTACCCTCGACGCCCAGATCCTTCAACGCTGCGCCGTAGGATCGCAACTTGTCCGTCACGTAACGCTCGCACGGACCGTGCCGCCGCATCGCTTTCTTGAGGAATTTCAATACAGCCTTCTCGTCCCGCGTCTTTGTGACGAAGCCTTCCAGCACCTCGCCCTCGTGGTCAACGGCGCGCCACAGGTATTTCCGTTCTCTTGGCTCGTCTTGAACCTATTGAACGGGCTGGGTTGGGACATGGCGATAGGCTACCGAACCCCCTGCCCCGCCTCAAGCCGAGTTCCTCTGACGCTGCCTTCGTTGATCCACAGGCCTAGAGCCGTTGCTGATCGATGGTACCCGCTGGCTAGACCGACCGCTTCCTTTTGCGGCCCCACCCTAAGAGACCCCCTGCGAACACCCCGAGCAAGGGCAGCGTCGCCGGTAGCGGGACAACTGCGGGCGGGTCGACATCGGGCTGTATGGGCGCATACGTAAGTCCGCGAACACTGTAGCCTGGGCCGATATTGATGCCCGAGAAGTCGCCGCCCACGGCGGGCGGGGAGTTGATCAGGGCGTTGTAGGTCGCATAGCTTGCGATAAAGACCTCACTGCCAGCGCCAGAGTCCGCATTGGTCGTGAGCAGCAGTCGGAACATCCCGTCATAGGCGAGGCCGCCGACACTGTAACCTGGGCCGATATCGATGCCCGAGAAGTCGCCGCCCACGGCGGGCGGGGAGTTGATCAGGGCGTCGTAGGTCGCATAGCTTGCGATAAAGACCTCACTGCCAGCGCCAGAGTCCGCATTGGTCGTGAGCAGCAGTCGGAACATCCCGTCATAGGCGAGGCCGCCGACACTGTAACCTGGGCCGATATCGATGCCCGAGAAGTCGCCGCCCACGGCGGGCGGGGAGTTGATCAGGGCGTCGTAGGTCGCATAGCTTGCGATAAAGACCTCACTGCCAGCGCCAGAGTCCGCATTGGTCGTGAGCAGCAGTCGGAACATCCCGTCATAGGCGAGGCCGCCGACACTGTAACCTGGGCCGATATCGATGCCCGAGAAGTCGCCGCCCACGGCGGGCGGGGAGTTGATCAGGGCGTCGTAGGTCGCATAGCTTGCGATAAAGACCTCACTGCCAGCGCCAGAGTCCGCATTGGTCGTGAGCAGCAGTCGGAACATCCCGTCATAGGCGAGGCCGCCGACACTGTAACCTGGGCCGATATCGATGCCCGAGAAGTCGCCGCCCACGGCGGGCGGGGAGTTGATCAGGGCGTCGTAGGTCGCATAGCTTGCGATAAAGACCTCACTGCCAGCTCCAGTATCCGCCCTGGACTCGAGCAGCAGGAGATACGTCGACGCGTGGGCTTTCCCCGCCGCGAAAGCGAGAAATCCGCAAAGGATGGTGATGGTACGCATTACAAAATCCCCCAAGAGATTGGTAATGATAACAAATTTTTGGGCGCTGGGGCATGATTCTTTCGGTGGTAGTACGTCTGCTGCGTCATACCGACCTGAACCGCACCGCTTTCCGCTTTCGGAATAATAAGGAGCAAGCGAGACTTCGATTTCTGTTCCTCCTCACGAACGCCACCGGCATCGAAGTGTTCGGCTTGCCAATCCGAAAAGCGTATCAATTTCTGATAGTTACAAGCTCTGCACCAGATCAGCGCAGTCATGAGGTCCGGAGAATACCGGCCCTCAGAGACCGCTTTCGGGCCTTCTGGTGAAGGCGTCAGTGCTCAGCCCCTCCCGCATAACCCTCGAAAACAACGGAAAAATCCGGCCGGAGCCGGATCGGGAGAACGCTTTCGCGGGGGCAAGTGGCGGAGGGAACGGGACTGGAATCCAACCTTCTCCACTACTTGTCCTATTGTTTTTGTTCGCCATTCCGACGGAGGCGATACACGATACTGCCCTTGGGATTCGCCGGAGCGCCTGCGGCAACCTAAGTGGCCCGGTGTTCGAACCTTATCGTGACCACGGTACCGGTCGAAGGATCGGATTCGACTTCCAACCTGGACGCGGTGTTCTCCAGCAGGGATTCGACGATCAGCGCACCCAGGCGCCCGCGCTTCGGCCACGTCTCACCTTCTGGCAGTCCGACACCATCATCGGCAACTCGGACTGTGCAACCGCCGCTGTCCGAAAAGCAGTGAAGTGTGATGGTACCGCCGTCCTTGCCGTCGAACGCATGCTTCAATGAGTTCGTCAGTAGCTCGTTGACGACAAGACCAGCAGGCATCGCGACGTTGATCGACACGAAGAAGGGCTCGACCTTCAGATCGAGGGCGATGCCATCCACAGCGTGTGTGGCCATCACTGCGGTCGCGATCTGCCCGAGATAAGCGCCCAGATCGATCTCGGTCTCATTCTCGTTCTCGGCACGTGAAAGTGTATCGTACAGCAACGCGAGAGAGGCCACTCTGCCCGCCAGCCGCGAGTAGCCGTCCTCGCTTCCGGGGACGGCGTTTCGCATCTCGAGCCGGATGAGAGCGGTAATCATCTGAAGGTTGTTCTTCACCCGGTGCTGCAGTTCGCGCAGCTGCGTGTCCTTCTCCCTGACGCGCGCGATGAGCGACTCGGTATCTCCATCGCTCGGGACGCCGTCGACCAGAGCCACCAGCCGGTAGACGGGCTCGCCGATGTCATCCTCGATCACGTTCGAATGCACTTCCACGCAGACCGGTCCGTCAGGTCCCTTGAGCTTGAACAGGCCAACGCTGCCGCTCTGCTCGACGATGGCAGACACCATGGAGGTGCCGTCTGCTTCCTCCGCTGCACATCCTCCGAGGATGTCCCAGGACTGCTGCTCAAGTTCGGCGGCGCCGATCCCGGTGAGTTGTTCGAATTCTGCGTTGGCGTAGACGATCACTTCGCCCGCTCGCAGTTCCGATACGGCGATCGCAATCGGTATGTGGTCGAGAAACTTCTTGAACCTCTCGCTCTCCAGGACGTCGGCAAGTCCCGGGGCTTCGACGATGGCCTCGAGCTTCTCGACTTCACCGGAAGCGATCGACGAGGAGTCATCCTCAGGTGTGCGTGGCATCAGGGAACACTCCAGCTTCAGCCTCTCCCGGCAATCCACGCCTGCCAGCCGTCGACTGCTACCGGAGTTGGTCACGAGCGGCAAGATCCCGAGTCGGACGGGAGAGCGTCACACAGCGGAAAACGGCTGGCGAAAGCACGTCAGCTCCGGGCGCGGAAGGCTCGTCGCCTCTCGTCAGAGCCGACGTGTGACCGCGCCATAGGGCTTGCCGCATGAGCCAGTGCCGGCTCGCTGCTACCCGCTCCTGCTGGGCCAGGAGCGACAGGGGTAAGCCCGTCGGCGGCCGGTATCCTGCGGGCCCAGATCGACCCTGCGGTCCCGCAGCGTCAAGCGCACCGCGGCGTTTCAGGAGAGCCAGTCGGGGTGGCGATGACCGGAGTGGCGCCGTGCTCACGCTCAGCCGAGGCTTGCTTCAAGGAAACCAGGCTGCGCAGGGAAGCCTCCGCACCTTCTCCTGTCCAAGGCACTGTTTTGCTTCCTACTCAGACCCAGCGACTGGAACCCATCAGTGGAAGACCTTAAGGAAGCACCCCCCGCTCAAGCGGGGCTGGTTTGCCGGCATTTGTCGGACGCTTCCGCTCCGTCTGCCAGCTTGGATTGCGCATCACAATCCTGACGTTACATTGGTTGCGAGGTGCACCGCTCCAGAGGCGGGAGATCCGGAACATCGGCATAACGGGCACCTCCGAGGAGGCTGCCCGTCGAGTTTACCCAGAGGAGCTTACTGCTTGGCTCGGTAAGTCCCGTAGATCATCTCCCGTTCCGCGTCGGTCAGCTGCTCAGGGCCGAGAGCAATCGTCAGCTTGTCAAGCGTGCCGGTGAACCGGAACGGCACCTCATAGTCCGGCGTCACCGGAGTGCCGGTGTCGCTGCCGACGTTGAATGTCTCGACCCAACCGATTCCCACGGGAAGGCTCTTGGGCATGGCCTTGGTGTCGACGACCGTACCGTCCACCTTGAGCGTGCCGGTCCCGCCCTTGCCGAGCCCCGGACCACCATAGACCCAGTCGAACTCGAGCGTGTGCCGGCCGGGAGCAAGCGCCTCCGTCCCGCGCCAAGTCACTTGCTCGAGCTGGACGAGGTTCCAGGTGAAGGTCGGCACACCCTTCAGGAGGTAGAAGCCGTAGCCCGCGAACCGGCCACCGTCCGTCACCAGCATACCCTCTGCACCTCCGTCGGGCACCTCGATCTCGGCGGTGATGGTGTAGGACTTGTTCAGCATGTTGGGAGCACCGGCGACACCGGGAAACGGTACATTCGTCACGCCCGCGGTATAGGTGAACACGGTGCGGTTCATCGTGTAGCTCGGCTTCACCCCGAGGAAGCGCGGCAGCGTGCTGTCATTGAGCGGGAACACGTTGTACTTGGCCCCCTCCAGCGTGAAGAGCTGCTGCATTTCCCGGAGCTTGTCGGCGTTGTCCGCGGCCACGTCCCTCGCCTGTGTCCAGTCGCTCGAGAGATCGTAAAGCTCCCACTTGAAGGCGTTCATCACGTCGGTCGAAGGAGGTGCGCTCGTCGTGAGCGCCGCCCAAGGAGCGACGCCGGGCGGCGCCGAAGCGATCCAGTCATCATGGTAGATCGCCCGCGAGCCGAACATCTCGAAGTACTGGGTATCGCGCTGCCCGGCTGCATCGGCGTTATCCCAGGTATACGCCATGCTGACACCCTCGATCGGCCGCTGCGCGATCCCGTTGACCATGACCGGCTCCGGCAGGCCCGCAGCCTCCAGGATCGTCGGCACGATGTCGATCACATGGTGGAACTGGGTGCGGATGCCGCCGGCGTCCTTGATCCGCGCGGGCCAGGACATGGCCATGCCATTGCGCGTGCCGCCGAAGTGCGAAGCGACCTCCTTCGTCCACTGGTACGGCGTGTCCCAGGCCCAGGCCCACGGAACAGCATAGTGCGGATAGGTCTGGTCGCTCCCCCACGCGTCGTAGAAGGCCATGTTCTGTTCGACGGTCGGCGGTATGCCGTTCAGGATGGAGAACTCGCTGTAAAGCCCGTGGAGCGAGCCTTCGGGACTCGCCCCGTTGTCGCCCGAGATGTAGATGATGAGCGTGTTGTCGATCTTGCCGACGTCCTCGACGGCTTGGATCACCCGGGCGATTTCGGCGTCGGTGTAGGCGAGATAAGCGGCGTAGACATCGGCCTGGCGGATGTAGAGTTTCTTTTCGTCGTCCGAGAGCGTGTCCCACAGGGGCAGGCTGTCAGGCCAGGCGGACAGTGCAGCGTCCTCCGGAATGATGCCGAGCCGCTTCTGATTGGCAAGAATGGTCTCCCGCAGCTGGTTCCAACCCTCGTCGAACAGGTGCATGGCGCTGATCCGTTCCACCCACTCAGGCGTCGGATGATGCGGCGAGTGCGTGCCGCCGGGCGCATAGTAGATCATGAACGGACGGTCGGGCTGGACCTCGTTCAGCATGTGGATGCGCGCGATGGCCTCATCGGCCATGGCCGTGATCAGGTTCCATCCTTCGGGTGCGTCAAGATAAGGCTCGATCGGCGTCGTGTTCCGGAACAGGTTGCCCGGTTGCCACTGGCTGGTGTCATCTCCAATGAAGCCGAAGTAATAGTCGAAGCCCTTAACCGGTCCGGTCGGCCAGTCCGTGAATGGCCCAGCTTGGCTCATGACCCACTGCGGCGTGTTGTGGTCCTTGCCAAACCACGACGTGTCATAGCCGTTCTGCTTCAGGATTTCCCCGATCGCCACGGTGTCCCGCTTGATGACGCTGTCGTAGCCCGGATAACCTGTCGCCTGGTCCACGACGACGCCGGTTGAGACCGAGTGATGGTTCCTTCCGGTGAGGAGGGCCGCCCGCGTCGGCGAGCAAAGCGCCGTTGTGTGGAAGCGGGTGTAGCGCAGGCCCTCTTCGGCCAACCGATCGAGAGCGGGTGTCGGGATAACACCGCCAAAGGTTGACGGCGCCGAGAAGCCCACATCGTCCGTCATGATCAGGAGGATGTTGGGCGCGCCTTCTGGCGGAACGACGAGACCTGGCCACCATGGGGTCGAGTCGGCGGCGTTCACACCGATTTCGCCGCGGAAGGGCTCCGGTGGCGACGGCAGGTAGCGCCCGTCTATGCTCGTCGTCGCGCCGGGTGTTCCGGCTTGGGGTGTGTCTTGCGCACGTGCGGGAACACCAGCGAACACAAGGCTCGCCAGAAGTGTAGCAGCAGCGGACGCGGTCAGCGTCAACCTCGACCTCGGCATGGAAGGATCCTCTCAGGCTGTAGAGCGTTCGCGCAGCTCATCTGCGGCCATGAGAAAAGGTAGTGTGGGCCCTATCTGGAGGTCTTGACAAATGGTGCCAATGCCCGAGCAACATCCGGCAGACTGGATCATGATCACCTCTGGGGCGAGATACGAGACGAGCTTCCGGGTAGGCCCGTCATTCGCGCTGCCTGCGGTGCTCCGCAGGCTCGGCCAACCTCCTGAAGAGGTGTTTGCAGAGGCTGGTGTTGATCCTGAGGTCTACGCGCATCCCGAGAACCGGATCGAGGCTACCGCGCTGGGTGTCCTTCTCAACATCGCCGCCCGCCGCACAGCGCGCCCCGACATCGCGCTGATCCTCGTCGATGGTTTCCGGCCGGAGGCGCTGGGACTTGTGGGCCACCTCGCCGCCGAGGGACCCGACGTCCACACGGGCCTCAGGAACCTCGTGCGGCTGCTCCAGCACAACACCTTCGCGGGCTACCCGGTGCTCGCGAGTGCCGGACCTGTGGCCATGATGAAGTTCGAGCTTCGTGACCCCGACTTCGACGGATCGGAGTTCGTTCAGGAGGGTTCGACTGGAATCATCCATCGTTTCCTGCAGTGGCTTTGCGGGGCGGCGTGGAAGCCGGAGATCGTTCACCTCTGCCGGCGGGCTCCGGCAGATCCTAAACCTTTCCAGAAGTTCTTCGACGCGCCCGTACGGTTTTCGGCCACGGAGGATGCGATCTTCTTCTCAGCGGAGTGGCTTGATTGCCCGGTCGCACGAGAGGAGCAGCGCCGTGCGGCAAAGCGGGTCCAGATCGCGGCAGCGCCCTATTCGGAACTTGTACGGCGGCAGGTCGCGATGCGCCTCGGGCTGGCCTCGCTCAGGGCCGATGACATCGCTGGTGATCTTGGCGTCTCGCGGCGGCAGCTCTTCCGCCAACTCAAGAGCGAGGGAACGACAGTCCAGGTTCTGGTGGACGAGACCCGGTTCTCGCGTGCACGCCACCTTCTGGCAGCCGGAGATGCTCCTCTTGCGGACATCGCATTCGCCTTAGGTTTCCCAGAGCAGAGCGCCTTCACCCGTGCTTTCGCACGATGGTCGGGTCTTCCGCCCGGCGAGTGGCGCCGGTCCGGTAAGCACGACCACCGCTCCTGACATGTGGCGCACACAGTCCTGGCGGTCGCGAAGGCTGGAGACCTGCTCACCCCGGACCTGGAAGACCTTGCCGCGACGCGAGCGCCCGCCGCATTGCCTCAAGAACAAGGGACGGCTCGTACGGCCGGGCGAGGCTCGGCACCGCGTTGCAGAGCTCGTGCGCTGCCGACGCGACCTTTTCGAGGGATCCGGCGAGCAAGACAGGAATGCCCGGCAGACGCGATTTCATCCGCTGCGCGAAACCGAAGCCTTCACGCGCGCCTATGGTCATAACGTCGCAAAGCACGACGTCGACGGTGACCCCACTCTGCAAAATCACCGCCTCTGCTTCTGAACAGTCACTCACCTCGATAACGGCCAATCCACAGTCCCGAAGGAAGTCGGCGAGAGGTGCGCGGACGACCACTTCGGCGTCGACGAGCAGGACCGTACGGAGTTCGGTCCCAGGCTGACGGGAGCCATCTTGTGGAGTGTCATACATCGGCCTTGCCCAGTTCTTCCCCTATGGCCCGCAGAACGTTCGCGATCGAATATGGTTTCGGCAAGAAGCGCGGCGCGGGCTTTGACCTGGGATCGGGAAGTTTCACTGCCGAGGTCAAGATAACGCTGATCAGCGGAAACCGCGCCGACGCGATTTCGTAAAGATCGAGACCGTCGATCTTTCCTGGCATATTGATGTCACTGAAAATCACGTCCACCGCGTGTCCCTGCTCGAGCAGCTGGATCGCCTCATCGGCCGACGATGTCTCCAGCACCCGAAACCCTGCCTCTCGCAGCGCTTCCGCGACGTCCATGCGGATCAGGATCTCATCCTCCGCGACAAGCACCGTCACGCGATCTGCGTAAGGCTCCGGGTCGATGGAGGACTGGGGCATGCTCAGGAGCCCGCGCATGCGCGGCCTCCATAGGTCTTCGGTATCGCGATCATCAAAGTCCCGCTGCGACTTAGTCGTTCCTCATCTGTGTAAACGCTTTGCAGAATTGATGAGTTCCATTGTTTGTCAGTTCGCCCTCAGCCGCATCAGGTTCATGCCTCGACGGTGAGATCCAGCACACACCTTACTCCCCCTTCCCCGAACTCAAGTCGCGCCGTGTCAGGCGCTTGGAACAGCAGCTTGGTGATCAGTGCACTCCCGAAGCCGCTCTTCTCGGGTGCAGTAATCGGCAGTGCCGTTCTTTCCTGCCAGCAGACATGGGCCCGCCCTCCACTTGCCGTCCATTTGATCGTCACCGTTCCCTCGGGATCGTGAAGCGCTCCATACTTCAGGGCGTTGGTTGCAAGCTCATGAAACGCGAGAGCACAAGCACTAGCAGCGGACGGGGCAAGCTGAACCCTTGGGCCATCGAACGTGATCCGATCGTGATCGTCGAACGGCTGAATGATGCGCCTGAGGAGATCGGAAAGCTCTGCCGCATCTTCCTTTGCTTGCAGCATGGCCTGGATGCCTTCGCCAAAGGCCTGCAGTCGACCCTGCAGCACCGCTTGCCGATCGGATCCTTCCAGGGTCCTTCGGACAATTGCTGACATCACCGCGATCAGGTTCAGCAGACGATGCCTCAGCTCTCCGTTGATGATCTCAAGACGAAGTTCCCGCCGCCGCTCTTCCGTCACGTCCGCCACGACGCCGATGACACGCGGACTTGGGCCGCCTGAGAGTGGCGCCACCTGTGCTCGGATCATGAGGTGGCGCTCGCTGCCGTCAGGCATGAGGAACCGGGCGGTGGTCTGCATCCTGTCGCCCCCCGCGGCCCGAATCGCCGCGCCTTCGGCTGCGACCCGCTCCTGTTCTCCGGGCGCATAACGCGAGCGGGCCTCTTCAAGTGTTGGCATGGAGTCATCCGGGAAGCCGAGGAGGCGGTTCAGCCCAGCCGAAGGTGTGAGCTGTTCAGTCGCGGTATCCACCTCCCACAGTGCAAGGCCGGCTGCATCCATCGCGAGGCGCAGCCGCGCTTCGCTCTCTCGCAACTGCGCGGCGGTCTCCTCCTCATGCGTGACGTCCTGAACCGTACCTAAGTAACGCACGGCGGCGGCATGGGGATCATCGCCGGCGAACTCCGCAGTTCCCGTGGCGCGCACCCACCGAACTGCGCCATCAGAGGGCCGAGTAATGCGGCATCGATACACCGCCGGCATTCGACGAGCGGGGTCGAGTGCAGCAGCCGTCACTTCAGTGACGCGCGCCTGATCGTCATCACGGATCAGGCGGCGCACCAGGTCACGCGGGACAGGTCCTTCCTCGGGAATACCGCAGATCGCGCGGGCAACCGGATCGTAATGCAGAGCGTCCGCGGCCATATCCCACTGCCAGGTTCCAATCCCCGCGGCTTCGCAAGCCAGCGTCAGCGATCGTTCCCGTGAGACAAGAGACGATCCATTCATCGTTTCGTTCTCCCGGCGCTACGCTGCGATCAGCGGGTGGTCCTGCCCGCCGTCCCAGCATGCGCCTTCGGGGTCGCTTGCGGCAATATCATTCTCTTGCCCAGTGCAAATTCACAGATTGGTCGGCTCCACTTTGTCGAGGCAGGTTGTCTTCCAAGGCGTCGCGCTTCGCGCGGGCTTCAAGCCAGAGCTTCTCCACAATCACAGCCATGCGGGTATTTGTCTATGAAGCGCCGGGCACCGTGACGGTCTCAATTGCGGACAGGAGCGGCCGAAGTCCCCAAATCAAGGGCCTGCGTTAGGTCTTTCTGAGCGCCGACTCGGTTGGTAAAACGCACCCTTTGTGCTAAGCAGCAGAGCGCGAATTCATCTGTCTTTCCGACGTCACTGCCGAGCAACCTGCCCGGAGGAGAAAGTCTACAATGAAGTACGTCCTGCTTTTCCCGGTGCTGATTTCGGTGCCGGCTCTTGCTGCCGCCGATCCCATTCCGGTCAACCCCGACAACTTCGTGCGCGCGGAGTCCGACCTGTACTTCGGCAACACGGTTGCGAACGGTGGGTTCGGTCGCTTCGATCACACACGCGAGCCGGCGCCGATCGACAAGCAGACTGTCATCCGCCTCAACCGCGACACGATCTACTCAGCCGCGGTCTTCGATCTTGATGCCGGTCCCGTGACGATCACCAAGCCGGACTCGGGCGATCGCTACATGTCGATGCAGGTCATCAACCAGGACCACTACACCCACGACGTCATTCATGAACCTGGCCCCTTCACGCTCACCCGCGGGGACGTAGGCACCCGCTATGTCATCATCGGAACCCGCACACTCGTCGATCCGAACGACCCCGACGATATGACGGCCGCTCACGCTCTTCAGGACGCAATCACAGTCGAGCAGGAGGACATCGGCGTCTTCGAGGTTCCGGAATGGGACAAGCCTAGCCAGGACAAGGTGCGAGCCGCGCTCCTCGAACTCGCGAGCACGATGCCGGACACCCGCGCCATGTATGGAAGCCGCGAGGAGACGGAGCCCGTGCGTTTCCTCATCGGCGCGGCGCAGGGCTGGGGCGGGCTCGCGGCGACCGAGGCGCTCTATCTCAACGTGGTCCCCGCGCGGAACGATGGCGAGACGGTGCATGTCCTGCGGGTCGATCCTGACGCCGTGCCAGTCGACGGGTTCTGGTCGGTAAGCCTCTACAATGCGGAGGGTTACTACGTCGAGAACGAGTATGATGCCTACACCCTGAACAACATCACGGCCGAGAGGTCCGGGGATGGGATGGTCGCCATCCAATTCGGCGGGTGCGACGGCATCGTCTCGAACTGCCTTCCAACACCTCCCGGCTGGAACTACATGGTGCGACTCTACCGGCCTTCCGATGCCATCCTGAACGGAAGCTGGACATTCCCCAAGGCCGAGCCCGTCGAGTAAGAGCCCAGCCGGCGCGTGGACGTCGGCTTCGACGGCGCGCGGAACGAGGGATCCTGATCTCTCGCCGCGATTTGGGGGGGCATCGGGACGGTTTGCCCAAGGTCTCGAACTATATCTGGAGAGGAGGAGAAGATATGAAGCGGAGGACACTCCTGCAGGCTGGCGCATCGGCAATGGTGTTCCCGATGCCGGCCCTGGGCCAATCGGGCGGTCAGAACATCCGCGCGATCGCCCGCGACGCCTACATCTACACCTACCCGATGGTGGAGAACTACCTCTCGATCTACCAGTTCGCGCTCGACCCCACTGGTAGCCAGTACAAGGGGCCGCCGAACGCCGTGCACAACGTCGCGCGCGTGTTGACGCCTGAGGATCGCGGTGTCGTCACACCGAACTCCGACACGCCCTACTCCTTTCTCATCATGGACCTGCGGGCGGAACCGTTGGTCGTGACCCTCCCGCCCATCGAGCCGGATCGTTACTATTCGCTCCAGCTCGTCGACCTCTACAGCCATAACGTTGACTATGTAGGCACCCGCAAGGACGGCAACGGCGGCGGCAACTTCCTGATCGCCGGACCGGACTGGAGCGGCGAGGCGCCGGACGGGATCGTGCGCACGATCCGTATTCCCACGCAGATCCTCTATTCCCAGTTCCGCACCCAGCTCTACGACGACGCGGACCTCGACCGGGTCCGCGACATCCAGGCGGGGTACGGCGTCCAGCCACTCTCGAGTTTCACCGGCGCCGAGGTGCCGCCTGCGCCGCCTGAAATCCCATGGCCTCCGATCAGCCGGGAGACGGCGCAGCCGGAGTTCTGGTCGTACGCGAACTTCCTCATGCGGTTCGCGCCGCCCTTGCCGTGGGAGGAGGAACTTCGCCAGAGCTTCTCCGCCGCCGGGGTCGCGCCGGCTGACACCTGGCCGGCGACCGACCTTCCTGACGACGTTCAAGCGACGGTGGTCGAGGCCGGCAATGCCGCGCTGGCGGAGATTCAGGAGACGCTGCTGCGCGAGGTCACCTCCTCAAGGGGGCTCTTCGGTTCACCCGAGACGATGCGGGGCAAGTACATGCAGCGCGCGCTCGGCGCGATGGGCGGTCTCTACGGCCTCGAGGAGCAGGAAGCACTTTACGAAACGTACCTGCTTGACGCTACAGGAGAGCGGCTTGACGCGTCGAAGCACGACTACGTCATGCGGTTCGCGGCCGACGCGCTTCCGCCCGCCGGCGCCTTCTGGTCGGTGACGATGTACGACGGCGACAAGTTCCTTGTCGACAATCCCCTCGACCGCTACCTCATCAACTCGGGGATGCGCGAACGCCTGAAGATCACCGACGCAGGCGAGATCGTTCTCTACCTTCAGAAGGACAGCCCGGGGCCTGACCTAGAAAGCAACTGGCTCCCGGCGCCGGATGGCGAGATCGGGGTCGTCATGAGGATCTACCTGCCCGACGAGACCGCGATCGACGGCACCTGGCGACCACCTGTGATCGAGGTGGCCGAGGGAGGCTGAGGCGGTTCAGCGCGGCGATGAAAGCCCGAGCTTGCCTGACCCTGCGTGCTGTCGGCGAGCGGCCGGCCGGAGCCTCTCCACGTTTCAAACCGGGCGGAAGGCCAGCGCCACACCGTTGATGCAATGACGCTTGCCAGTGGGTTCAGGCCCGTCGTCGAAGACGTGCCCGAGGTGGGAGCCGCAGCGGCGGCAGTGAACCTCGTTCCGGACCTGGAAGATGAAGCTCCGGTCCTCACGCGTCCTGACCGCGTCCGGCAGGGCGGAATGGAAGCTCGGCCATCCGGTGCCGCTGTCGTACTTGGCCTCTGACGGATAGAGCGGAAGATCGCAGCCCCGGCAATGATAAGTTCCCGATCGCGACTCGGCGGTCAGGCGGCTCGAGCCCGGCGGCTCGGTCGCTTCCTCCCGCATGACCTCGTAGGCATCGGGCGACAGGAGTGAGCGCCATTCGGCCTCGCTGCGCTGGACCTCGAAGCTGTCAGCCTGCGCATGGGCGGCACCCAGCCCATGAAGGACAGCAGCAGACGCGATAAGAAAGTGGCGGCGGTTCATGTGGGGCCCTCCTGAATTCGGCGGAACCGCCCCGGACCGCTCTCGATCCGGGGCGACACGTCGCTCACTTCGGCAAGAGCACGGTATCCACGACGTGGATCACCCCGTTCGACTGCTTCACGTCCGAGATCGTGATCCGGCCCGCGTTGCCGTTCTCGTCGTAGATGTAGAGGTTCTGGCCACGGGCTTGCGCGGAAAGCGCATCGCCGGAGACGGCGTTGAAGTGGTAGAAGCCGTCGGCGCTAGCCCGCGCCATGCGCGCGATCTCGGCCGACGACCAGTCGCCCGCGACGACGTGGGCCGTCAGCACCTTGGTGAGCATCTCCTTGTTCTCGGGCTTGAGGAGTGTTTCGACCGTGCCCACGGGGAGCGCCTCGAAGGCCGCGTTAACCGGGGCGAAGACGGTGAACGGTCCGGGGGATTGGAGCGTCTCGACAAGGCCCGCCGCCTGAACGGCCGCGACGAGCGTCGTGTGATCGGCGGAGTTGACGGCGTTCTCGACGATGTTGCGCTCCTCGAGCATCGGCGCACCTCCCACCATCGGATTGGCGGCGAAGGCGGCGCCGGTCATGGCGACGAGCACGAGGGTGGCGGTGGCGGTTCTGGCGAAAGTCATGTCAGGCTCCTCTTGTTGCGGTGTCCGGGTCAGGCCCGAAGACATGCGAAGCCACGGAGGCGGAGGCGGAAGAGTTTCAGCGGGCGCGAAGATTTTCGCGCCGCGCTCAGCCGGTCGGAACCGTGCCGAGAGCGAGCACTGCTCCGGTCGGTTGCCCGGTCGGCGACCCGCCTGGCGGCTCGTCGGACACGGCGAGCGTTCCGCCCGCCACCGCGGCGGAGAGTGCTTGGGGAAGAGCGAGAGTGACGCGGCCATCCTCGGGAAGGACGCCGAGCGACACGGGAGCCGGCGCGCCCTCGGCGATGAGCCAGAGTTCGTGGACGCGGTCTGCCGCCGGCGCACCATCCGTGCGGGTCACCTCGATGCGATCCAGCGCGGGTTCGAAGCGCACGGCGTAGACGAGAGACCGGTCGTCCGCGGCGATCTCGGCCGTGAGCGCCGGTCCGGTGGTCGGCGGCCCGGTCCAGACGAGAAGCGCGAGCACAAGCGCTGCGGCCGTGACGGAACCGCCCAGGAACCGCGTCCAGCTCCAACGCTGGGTTCTTGCGGGCGCGAATAGGCGCGCGTCGACCGCCGCTTTCGCGCGGGGCGGCGGCGCGACGGGCGCAACCTCGTCGGCGAGACTGGCCAGCCTTTCCTGCCAGGCACGGACCTGCTCTCGCAGCGCCGGGTCGCGAGCTAGACGGGCCTCGAAGGCGCGGCGCACGTCGGACTCCATCAGCCCGAGGGCGTATTCGCCCGCGAGGGCGTCGTCGTCGTCCCTGTCGGTTGCGTCCGTCATCGGCTGAGGCAGTCCCTGAGTTTCAGAAGGCTCCGGCGCAGCCAGGTCCGCATCGTGTTGAGCGGCACGGCATAGCGGTCGGCAAGTTCCTGGTAGGTGGCTCCATCCAGATAGGCGCGCCGGACCGCTTCCGCCCTATCCGGCTCAAGTTCGGCGAGGCAGCCGGCGATCCGGGAGCGCTCGGATGCCGCGATGGCCGCGGCCTCGGGCGTGGGACCGCCATCGGCAAGGTCCGGCACCGCCTCGAGCGTCTCGGCCGGCGCCTTGCGGGCCCGCAGCCGGTCGATGGCGATGTTCCGCGCCAGCGTGATGAGCCAGGTCATCGGGCTCAACCCATTCACCGAGTAGCGGCCCGCCTTGTGCCAGACGCGCACGAAGATCTCCTGCAGGGCATCCTCGGCCTCCTGCCGATCGTTCAACACACGCAGGCAGATCCCGAAGAGTTTCGCGCTCGTCGCGTCGTAGAGCGCCGCGAAGGCCGCCCGGTCGCCAAGCGCGACGCGGGCGATCAGCGCCTCGATGTCGGAAGGTCTGCGCATCTCTGCCCGTCGCGGTTCCATCCCGGAACCTAAGCCGCCCGGCGCCCCAGTCAAAAGGAAGCGCCCGGAGCCGGACCGGCTCCGGGCGCCCGACGTCACCGCCGTCATGCCGTCTCCCGCCGAGCGCGGCTCACGCACCCGGTTTCACTCGCCCCCACCTACTCGGCGGTGATGACGGTCATGACGAGGGCGTCGTCGACCCGGATTGGCCCATCCTCCTTGGCGCCGAGCGTGTATTCGAAGATGCCGGTCTGCATGCCCCCTGCCTCCGAATGCACCATGAGCATGAGCATCTCGCCAGGCCGCACCGCTTCGGTCAGGATCGCCGCGACGTCGAGGTTCTCGCCCGCCTTGAGCGGTGCGTGCCCCACGACCGGCCCGGGCTTCATCTCCGCGTCCGTGCGGTGGACGACGAGCCAGCCGTTCTCCACGGCCATGATCTTCCCGGCCGTGACGGTCCCGCCGGCGACCGACTGGTCCGCGGCTTCCACCGCGGGCGACATGGCGTGGTTCATCGCGAGGGCGGACGTGGTGGAAAGGGCGGCAAGGGCTGCGAGAATGGCGATCTTCATGTGTCTGTCTCCTAATCAGGTCACGCCGGGCAGATGGCCCGACAGCGCACACACGGAGCGGATCGCAGAAAAGTTTCACCGAAGAATTGAAGTCTGTGAACGCCGGGCGCGATGGTCACGACGCCCAACTTCCTGGTGAGCATTCCTCTGGCATTACTTGAACGGCGATCGACCTGAGCGTCATATGCACGTCGTCGCGGATTGCCTCGACAACCGGCTAGACCCGGCGCGAACCGATCCGCACTGGCAGAGACAGCCTCTCGCAGCGCCATCTCGCCCTTCCCCGCCTAGCTGAGCGCCGCCGCTTCGTTCGGGTTGCCTAGTTTCACCCCCCAAACACTGACGCCAATAGCACTAGTCAGGCGAGGATGCGCCGCGCAGGAACGACTTCGCTGCGTAATGGTGTAGAGGGTCGCGGGCGTTCAACAGGCAGCATCTGTATCCCCTCAAACCGCGCGTAGTCGCTGGTCTTCAACCAGCGATGGATCGTGCGAGACAACGCGGCATCCCCGCTGAGGTAGAGTTGGCCTGCAGCGCGTTCGCGCTCGACTGAGGTCCTGCCCAGCAGAATTCCAAGTAGTGACGTCTTGTCAGTCTCGATGAACAAGTCGACTTCGTAGCCGGGAATCGAGGTGCAGATCTCGGGCGGCATCCCTGGTTTGAGCACAGCCCAGTAGACGTCATAGTCGAGGTCTGGGTCAGAGAAGCGGAACTGGAGCACGACGCGCCGCCGAGGAAGTTCCTCCTCACGGAAGCAATCTCGCATCTTCCACATCAAGTTGGATACCGTCGCCGTGCAGAGCGCTGCCTCCGCCTCGATATGGCACTGCGCCCATCGCGCTAGCGCTTCAAGGGCCGGTTCGAGGGCGACCGCCGCTTCGGTCCGGATGTAGTCGATGGAGCCAGACGAGGGATCAATGACGCGTTCGACGAATCCCATGGCTTCAAGTTCCTTCAGGCGCCTTGAGAGAAGCGCGGGCGAGATCGAGCCGACTTCACGACGCAGGTCGTTGAACTTCGTGCAACCTGCCCACAGTCCGCAAAGGATCGGTATCGTCCAGCGCGGTTCGAGGATCTCGCACGCCCGGGTAATCGGGCAGATCATTCCGTAGGGCTTTCGGGACATGGGGCCTCCGCGTGGGTGGAGCAATGGTAGCGCACCGCGGCCTTACCGATCCAGTTCAGACTCTGTAGCAGTATCGCTTCATTGCCTGCACTCGAACAAACCGCTCAGCCACCTGATCCTCTCGGCATGGGTTGCGAACCAGACCAAGGAGATCGCCATGCTGGCAGAAATATCTACTGCTCGTCGCCGTGTCCCCGGGTTCTCATTAACTCACGATGCCGAACAAGACCAAAATCGCGGCGCCGCATCGGGTTCGCCTGCCATTGAGGTGTTAAGGCGGCTTGGCGAAAAACTTTGGCGCTTGATGATAAAACGCCTCCTAACCATCAGCGCCGGGCAGCAGTTGCACGGCTTTGGGGTCTGGCGGAGTGAAGTCACGCTTCCGATATACTTTCCCCTTTCAGGCGATGCGGCAACCCGGTTGACGATCCTCGCGAATGGCGGCGCCAGTAGGCCTGACTGCAAAATGATGCGAGACATTGACCTTTGAAGAACAAGGCCACCGCTCTTGATGCTGATGCTTACCGCGTTCGCCGCCGACCTTCCGTCAGGGCGGGGGGGGACGGTTACCGGTCTGAACTGCTATTGCGATCGAAATCAATTCCTGAACTGGCAGCGTCAATCCGGCGCCAGCGCTGGCACGATTTTCTGCTAGTCCGACGCCAGCCTCAACAGAAGGTTTTTGACGTTCGACACATGCCACCGCCCACCGCGTCGCGTCATCATGCCTCGTGAGTTTAGCGCATCAGCCATCGCGCGCAGCGTTGTGTGCCCCTCCTCTCGAACCGACTGAACGATCGGCGCAAGCGCTTCGGCATGTTCATCAGCGTTGTAAGCCACCACCTCCCGGAGGGCCGCTCCGCCCTTCCCCGCCCGCCTCAGTGCTGCGGCACCATTCGGGTTCCCGAGCTTGACGCCCCGCGCCTTGGCGGCCGCCAGCGCCTCCTTGGTGCGCCGCGAGATCGCCTCCCGCTCTTGCTGAGCAACCAGCGCCATGATCCCCACGGTCAGGTCGTTCGCCTCCGGCATGTCGCAGGCCAGGAACCGGACACCGCTGTCCCGGAGCGTTAGAAGGAACGCCGCGTTCCGCGAGAGCCGATCGAGTTTTGCGATGACCAGCGTGGCACCCGTTAGCCGCGCGAGGTCGAGCGACTTCTTCAACTCAGGCCGTTCCGCCTTCCGCCCGCTCTCGACCTCGGTGAACCGCGCCAGAACCTCGGCGCTACGAGATGCGGCAAAGTCGTCGATGGCCCTCCTCTGTGCCTCCAGCCCGAGACCGGATTTGCCCTGCCGGGCCGTCGAGACCCGCTCGTACGCGATGAGCCGGAGGGATGGGACAGCGTTCCTGACCATGTACACACCTGCCAAACGTTCGTTGCGCAGTTCTGTACATCGCTCAAATCACAACACTCTCGTAATCAAATCTTCTGACGTCAGACAGAGTTGCCGAAGCGAATTGTTTCTTGCTACTGTCGCCGAAGACTAAAGTGGATTTGCGATTTGCTTCCTCCTTACGATAACCCCACACTTCATCCACACGCATTGACAGACGCTGAGACCAGCAATCGATTCAAGTGGCACCGTGCGGCGCTCTCTCCCAGGTCCTCGCAGGTCTTTTGCCTGAGCGCCTTCGGGACGCTTCGTCGGCTAGCGGTACGAGATGCTGTTCTTGAGCAACTGTTTAGAAAAGCCTTCCCTGCCTTTCCAAGGTGGCCTGCGCCTGCAGCCTGGTCGCTGATCCCGGAGGCAGAGAATGAGGCGCTGCTTTCGGAGCACGGAACGAACCAGCCGACGAGTATTGATATGCTCTGCGTCTCGTCCGATGCCGTCGTTTGCATCGAATCTAAGTTTGCAACGGACGCGAAGAGCGGATTTGGCGCCTGCAGGCAATTCCCGAAGGCTTGCCTGGGATTCTACGGACCGGGGTCCGACAAGGCCAAGGCAACCGCTGCGTGGTGCCGTCTTGAGAGTTGGGAGGGGCGGCGCACCCCGCGTGCGTACTGGAGTCTTGGGCGGCATTACTTCCGCACCGGAAGGCTTATCCCTTTAATTCCGGTTCGGCCCTATCACACACATCATCTTGTGCGG
>VFQP010001238.1_pt1 | contig 35655 bp, 25 predicted proteins | sample 3512351 | NCBI WGS metagenome assembly VFQP01 (sample SAMN10412372, study PRJNA504923) | tailings metagenome | isolation source: Relicate 1 Philex TSF1 revegetated site | place: Philippines: Tuba, Benguet | collected 2017-08-29
GCGAAGATCGCGGCCGCGTGCGACCCGACCTTGCCGAAGCCCTGGATGGCGACGCGCACGTCGGACAGCGGCACGCCCGCCTCCTCGAGCGCCGCGGCGGTGACGTGCACGACCCCGGCGCTCGTCGCCGTCGTGCGGCCGAGCGACCCGCCCACGGTGATGGGCTTGCCCGTCACGACGGCCGGGATCGTGTAGCCCTGGTTGACGGAGTAGGTGTCCATGACCCAGGCCATGGTCCGCTCGCTCGTGCCCATGTCGGGCGCCATGATGTCCCGCTCGGGCCCGATGACCGGCATGATCTCCGACGTGTAGCGGCGCGTCACGCGCTCGAGCTCGGCGTCGGAGTAGGAGCGCGGGTCGATCGCGACGCCGCCCTTCGCGCCGCCGTACGGCAGGTCCACGAGGGCGCACTTCCACGTCATCCACATGGCGAGCGCGCGGACCTCGTCGATGTCGACGCTCGGCGCGTACCGCAGGCCGCCCTTGCCCGGACCGCGCGACACGTTGTGCTGCACGCGGTAGCCGTGGAACAGGACGGTGCGGCCGTCGTCGCGTCGCAGCGGCACGGCCACGTTCACCTCGCGGCGCGGGGTCGCGAGCATCTCGTGCAGGCCGTCGTCGTAGCCGAGGAAGCGGACCGCGCCGGCGAGCTGCGCGTGCGCGGTGTCGAGCGCGGACGCCGGGGCCCCGGCGTCGGGGGAGCGGCGCGTGCCGCGGGGGAGATCGGTGCTGTCGGTGGGGGTGGGGCCGTCGCTCGTGGTGGCGGGCGGCACGGACGTCGTCGTCACGGTTCCTCCGGTTCGAGGTTCTCCTCGGTGCCGCGGGGGTGTGCGGCACCGAGGGTCACGCTACCCCCGGCGCGGTCGCTCGCCCCTCACGCGCCCCGGCGGTGCCCGAGGGAGTCGACCGCCGCGAGCTCGTCGGCGGTGAGGGAGAACCCGGTGACCCGGAAGTTCGCCTCGATGCGCTCCGGCGTCACGGACTTCGGGATGACGACGAACCCGTGGTCGAGGTGCCAGCGCAGCACGACCTGCGCGGGGGTGACGCCGTGCGCGGCCGCGACCTCGGCGAGCACCGGCGCGTCGAGGTCGGTGCGCTTGAACGGGCTGTACCCCTCGAGCACGACGCCGCGCTGCGCGAGCTCGTGCACGACCCGGTGGTCGTAGTCGGCCGGGCTCCACGGGATCTGGTCGACGGCGGGCGTCTCGCCGACCTGCTCGGACAGCACGTCGACCTGCTCGACGGAGTAGTTGCTCACCCCGATCGAACGCACCTTGCCCTCGTCGCGCAGCTCGACGAACCGCTCCCACACCCACGGCGACGCCTCGCCCGCCGGCGGCCAGTGGACGAGCCACAGGTCCACGTGGTCCGTGCCGAGGTCGTGCAGCGACGCCTCGAGCGTCTCGCGCTCGCGGCCCGCGGCGTCCGGCGGGAGCTTGGTCGTGACGAACACGTCGGCGCGGTCCACGGACGAGTCGGCGAGCGCGCGCCCGACCTGCGCCTCGTTGCCGTAGCCCGTCGCGGTGTCGACGTGCCGGTAGCCCACGTCGAGCGCGTGGCGCACGGCGCGGTAGGCGTCGTCGCCCTCGGACTGCCAGGTGCCGAGGCCGAGCAGGGGCATCGGGCCGCCGGGCAGCTCGACCGTGGGGACGGGGGCGGTGTCTGCGGAGGTCATGCCGTCAGTCTCCGTGCCCGACGCCGTCTCTCGCCACCGCGGGCGCGCGCGGCACCGCGGGCCCGCCCGTCGTCGCGCGGGCGGGAACGGGTCAGCGCCGCGTGCGGCGCCGGTACTGGGCCGGGGTCTCGCCCGCGAGGCGCGCGAACGTGCGCGTGAACGACGGCTGGTCGTAGAACCCGCTCGCCGCCGCGACGTCGCCGATCGACACGGCGCTCCCCGCGAGCAGGCGCGTCGCGTGGTCGACCCGGGTGCGCAGCACGAGCTGGCGCGGCGTCACGCCGTACACGCGCCGCACGCGCCGGTCGAGCACCGCGGGCGTGCACCCCGCCGCCTCGGCGAGCCGCGCCGTCGTCCAGCGCGCCCCGAGGTCCGCCTCGACCGCGGCGACGAGCGCGGCGAGGGAGTCCATCGTCGCGTCGTCCGCCGCGCCCGCGCGCAGGTCGTGCGAGACCGAGACGATCCCCACGAGGTGACCGGCGTCGTCGTGCACGGGGAGCTTGGAGGTGAGGAACCAGCCCGACGTGCCGCCGAGCCGCCGGATGCGCTCGAGCTCGCCGCGCAGCGCGCGCCCGCGCAGCACCTCGGCGTCCTGCTGCTCGTAGCGCTCGGCGAGCTGCGCGACGAACAGGTCGCGCGCGCGTCGGCCCAGCACCGCGCGGCGCGAGCGCTCGTTCGTCCGCGCGACGAACACCGGGTTGACCGCGACGTACCGGCCCGTGACGTCCTTCGCGCAGAACATCGTGTCCGGCAGCTCGTCCATGAGCGCGACCATGGCGGGGCTGAGGGCGGCGAGGAGCGCCATGCCCTCGGGCCACAGGTTGTCGCGGACGGGTGCCATGTCGCCCCGGATCGTACAAGACGAGCCACCGCGACCCGAGGCACCCTGGAGGGATGAGCAACGACGCGCCCGCCCGGCCGCTCCCCACCCCCGGAGCCGTCGGCGACACGAGCCTCACCTCCCCGGACGACCTCGTCGAGGAGGCCGTCACGCTGGCCCGCCGCTGGCTCGCCGCGAGCGAGGGGGCGGGCGACGCGCGCGCCCGCAGGACCGCCGAGCGGCTCGGCGCGCTCGTCTCCGACCCCACGGGCCTCGAGCTCGCGGTCCGGTTCGTCGACGACGTCGCGCGCCCCCAGGACGTGCACGTCGCCGCGCGGGCGCTCGGCCGCCTCGGCGAGCTCGCGGGCAGCGCGGGGTCGTTCCTCGGGCCGGTCGACCGGTCCCTCCTGCGCGTCGGGGCGGGCGTCGCGCCGGTGCTGCCGCGCGTCGTCGTGCCGGCCGCGCGCGTGCGCCTGCGCCAGCTCGTGGGCCACCTCGTCGCCGACGCCGGCCGCGGCCTCGGCCCGCACCTGGCCCGCACCCGCGCGGAGGGCTACGCGCTCAACGTCAACCTCCTCGGCGAGGCCGTGCTCGGCGAGGCCGAGGCGGACGCTCGCCTCGAGCGCACGCTCGCGCTCGTGCGGCGCCCCGACGTCGACTACGTGTCGGTCAAGGTGTCGTCCGTCGCGTCGCAGCTCGTCACGTGGGACCTCGACGGGTCGTGCGCCCGCGTCGTCGAGCGGCTGCTGCCGCTGTACCGGGCGGCGCGCGACCACGGCGTCTTCCTCAACCTCGACATGGAGGAGTACAAGGACCTCGCGCTCACGACCGCGGTCTTCCGCGAGATCCTCGCGCACGACGACCTGCACGACCTCGAGGCCGGGATCGTGCTCCAGGCGTACCTGCCCGACGCGCTCGGTGCGCTCGACGGGCTCACCCGCTTCGCGACCGAGCGCGTCGCCGCCGGGGGAGCGCCGATCAAGGTGCGTCTCGTCAAGGGTGCGAACCTCGCGATGGAGGCCGTCGAGGCCGAGCTGCACGGCTGGCCGCAGGCGCCCTACCCCACGAAGCCCGACGTCGACGCGAACTACGTCCGCCTCCTCGACCACGCCCTGCGCGCGCCGCGGACCGACGCCGTGCGCATCGGCGTCGCGAGCCACAACCTCTTCCACGTCGCGCTCGCCGTGCTCCTCGGCCGGGCCCGCGGCGTGAGCCACGCGCTCGACGTCGAGATGCTCCAGGGCATGGCCCCCGGCGAGGCGCGCGCCGTGCGCGACGAGGTCGCGGCCGACCGCGTCGAGAGCGGCCCGCACGCCGGCCGCGGCGGCCGCGTCGTGCTGTACACGCCCGTCGTGCGCGACGAGGACTTCGACGTCGCCATCTCCTACCTCGTGCGCCGCCTCGAGGAGAACGCCGCCGAGCAGAACTTCCTGCACGCCATGTTCGCGCCCGACGGGGCGCCCGCGGGCAGCCCCATGGAGCGCCAGGAGGCCGCGTTCCGCGCGTCGGTGCGCCACGGGGTGCACTACGCCGAGACCGACGTCGCGTCGCGCCGCACGCCCCGGCCCGCCGTCGGCGCCGGGACCGGCGCCGGGTTCGCGAACGCCCCCGACACCGACCCGGCCGTCGCCGCCTCGCGCGACTGGGCCCGCCACGTCACCGGGACCGGCTCCGGGTACGTCCCCGTCCGCACGCCCGAGCTCACCACGACCGCCCAGGTGGACGACGCCGTCGCGACCGCCGTGCGCGCGACCGCCGCGTGGTCGCAGGTCGCCCCGGCGGCCCGCGCCGCCGCCCTGCGGGCCGTCGCCCGGCGCCTGGAGGAGGCGCGCACCGACCTCGTCGCCGCGATGGTGCACGAACCCGGCAAGACCGTCGCCGAGGCCGACCCCGAGGTGAGCGAGGCCGTCGACTTCGCGCGCTACTACGCGCGCTCCGCCGAGGAGCTGGACCACGTGCCCGGCGCCCGGTTCGCGCCCGACGGCGTCACGCTCGTCACGCCGCCGTGGAACTTCCCCGTCGCGATACCCGTGGGCGGGGTGCTCGCGGCGCTCGCGGCCGGGTCGGCCGTGCTCGCCAAGCCCGCGCCGCCGACGCCGCGCTGCCTCGAGGTCGCCGTCGAGGCGGTCCACGCGGGACTGCGCGACGCGGTGGCCGCGGCGCCCGGTGACTTCGCGGGGCTGGACGCGGGCTCGGTGACCGAGGTCGTGCAGTACGTCCGCGTGCCCGACGACGAGCTCGGCACCCGCCTCGTCACGCACGACGACGTCGCGCGCGTCGTGCTCACGGGCTCGATCGAGACCGCGCAGCTCTTCGCGCGATGGAAGCCGTCGCGCCCGGTGCTCGCCGAGACGTCGGGCAAGAACGCGCTCGTCGTCACGCCGTCGGCGGACCTCGACCTCGCGGTCGCGGACCTGGTGCGGTCGGCGTTCGGGCACGCGGGGCAGAAGTGCTCGGCCGCGTCGCTCGCGATCCTCGTCGGCTCGGCGGGCGACCCGCGGACGGAGACGGGCCGCCGGGTGCGGCGGCAGCTCGTGGACGCGGTGCGCTCGCTCGCCGTCGGCCCGGCGACCGACGTCGCGACGACCATGGGCCCGCTCACCGAGCCCGCGTCGGGCAAGCTGCTGCACGCCCTGACGACGCTGGAGCCGGGGGAGTCCTGGCTCGTACGGCCGCGGCTGCTGGACGGCGGCCCCGACCTGGAGGGCCGTCTCTGGACGCCGGGTCTCAAGGAGGGCGTCGCGCCCGGGTCGCCGTTCCACCTCACCGAGTACTTCGGGCCGGTCCTCGGGATCATGACGGCCGCGACCCTCGACGAGGCGATCGCGCTGCAGAACGCGGTGCCGTTCGGCCTCACCGGAGGCATCCACAGCCTCGACGACGCCGAGGTCGAGCGCTGGCTCGACGCCGTCCAGGTGGGCAACGCCTACGTCAACCGGCACATCACCGGCGCGATCGTGCAGCGGCAGTCGTTCGGCGGCTGGAAGCAGTCGGCCGTCGGTCCGGGCGCCAAGGCGGGCGGGCCGAACTACGTCGCGCAGCTCGGGCGCTGGAGCGACGCGCCCGACACCTCGACGAGCGCGTCGGCGTCGGGCACCGACAGCACGCACGACGCGGTACCGCCCGCGCGCGAGGCCGCGCCCGAGGCGTGGCTCGCGTGGGCGAAGGCCGACGACGCGCGCTGGTGGGAGCGGGAGTTCTCCGTGGGCCACGACCCCTCGGGCCTGCACGTCGAGGCCAACGTCTTCCGCTACCGCCCGGTCGACGTGCTCACCGTGCGCGTCGGCGCGGACGCGCTCCCCGTCGAGGTCGAGCGCGTCCTGCACGCCGCGCGCACCGCGGGCGTGCCGGCCGTCGTCGTGCCGAGCACGGGCGACGCCGCGGTGAGCGACGGGGAGTTCGCGCGCCGCGTCGCGTCGGGCGCCGTCCGGGGCCGGGTCCGCGTCGTCGGCTCCGCGCCGGGGCTGCACGAGGCCGCGGCCGAGCGCGTCGGCGAGGTCACGGTGCTCGACCACCCCGTCGTCGCGAGCGGGCGCCGCGAGCTGCTCACCGTGCTCCACGAGCAGGCCGTCAGCCGCACGACGCACCGGTACGGCCACGTGAAGCGCTGACCGCTCCCGGCGCGCGGGAGGGGCTCGGCCACCGCCGGGCCCCTCCCGCGACGACCGCGCGGCACCCCGGTCGCTACCGCGCGTCCGGCACCGGCGAGACGGTCACGGACGCCGCGTCGCGGTACGCGCGCAGGCGCTCCGCCTGCTCGGCGACGGCGTCGGCGAGCCCGGCGTCCCACGGGACCCAGGGGTCGGTGAGGACCCTGAGGCGAAGGCCCGACGCGCGGGGCCGCCACGTGCCCACGACCTCGCCGCCCGCGAGCACGGCCCCGGGCCGGCCGAGGACCCGCCACAGGTCCTTGGCACGCGCCACGTCCGGGACGAGCGTCGCGCGGTCGCGCAGCTGCAGGAACAGGTCGTAGGGGCCCACGAGGCGCACGACCGGGGCGCCGGGCGCGGGTCGCGCGTCGCGCTCGCGCGCGGCGGCGCCCGTGACGCGACCGAGGTCCTCGGCGAGCACCCAGCGCTCGGTCGGCCGCGGACCCGGCTCGACGTCGGCGACCTCGACGCGGACCGCGTCGTCGGGCCACCGGCTCCGGACGTCCTTGACCGGGGCGTCGAGGAACGCGGCGACGTCCTGGACGCTGGCGGCGGGGAAGAAGCGCAGGTAGCCGCGGACGACGTCCAGGCGCGGCAGGGCGTCGCCGCCGAGGCGCCCGTAGAGCGGCGGCTCGAGGCCGGGGACGCGCCGGAGCACGGGCGGGGACGAGCCCGGTTCGAGCTCGAGCCCGGCCTGCAGGGCGGCGAGGCGGAACGTCTGCTCGTAGCTGTGGGTGGCGCCGCACGGCCCGCACCAGCGCAGGTGCGGCTCCGGGAGCCGCGCGGTGAGCCGCGTCGAGAGGTCGCCCTTGACGGCCGGGGTCTCGACGAGCTCGCGCTCGAGCCGCGCCTCGGTGCGCAGGGCGTCGAGCACGGCGACACCCGCCGCGCGGAGCGGTCGGCTCGCGTCGTAGACCCGCTTGGCGGCGTCGGCCTCGGAGAACGGTGCCGTCGCGGTCGCGACGTCGGCGAGGTCCGCGCGGCGGTAGACGTGCGGGGCGCCGCGCAGCGTCCACGCGAGCGCGAGGTCGGGCGGCAGGGTGCCCGGCGCGACGTCCGGGGCGCCCCGGACGGCGAGCGCCCACGCGGCGCCGTCGGACCCCGTGTCCTGGACGCCCAGGTCGAGGACGGCGACGTCCGTCACCGCGGCGGCCGCGCCCGGCGCCCGGTCGAGCTCGTGGGCGTGCCAGCGTGCGGCGAGGACGTCGGCCCGCGAGAGCGTGGCCACCACCGGTTCCGTGGACGGGTGCACGACGCCAGGCTACGAGCGACCGCCCACAGCGTCTCGCCCCCACGCCTCGGGTGCCGCGCGGCGCCGCGGGCGGCGCGGGGGTCAGACGGAGTCGCGCTCGACGAGCTCCGGCGCGAGGACCTGCGACGCGATCTCGTCGCCGCGGCCGCCCACGAGGTCGAGCAGGAGGTCGGTCGCGCCGCGCACCATCTCGACCATGGGGTTCTGGACCGTGGTGAGCGGGGGCGACGTCGTGGCGGCGGTGGCGAGGTTGTCGAAGCCGACGACGGACACGTCGCGCGGCACGTCGCGGCCGTGGGCCGCGAGCACGCGCAGCGCGCCCTCGGCCATGAGGTCGGACGCGACGAACAGGCCGTCGAGGTCGGGGTGCGCGGCGAGGAGGCGTTCCATGGCCGCCGCGCCGCCCGCGACGGCGAAGTCGCCGATCTCGACCGCGTCGTCCGGAAGGCCGGCGTCGCGCAGCACCTCGCGGAACCCCGTGAGCCGGTCCACGCCGGCCGTCATGTCCTGCGGGCCGGCGATCGTCGCGATACGGCGCCGGCCCGCCTCGACGAGACGCCGCGCCGCGAGGCGGCCGCCCTCGACGTTGTCCACGTCGACGTACAGGAGGTCCGGCGTCGGGTGGAACGGCCGCCCCACGAACACGGCGGGCAGGCGCGCTGCGAGGAGCGCCTCCTCGAGGTCGTCGTCGCGGTGGTGCGACGCGACGATCGCGCCGTCGACGTGGCCGCTGCTGAGGTACCGCACGATGCGGCCCGGCTGCTCGTCGGGGCGCGCGAACAGCAGCACGAGCTGCAGGTCCGTGCCGCCGAGCGCGGCGCTCACGCCGCGCATCGTGCCCGCGAGGAACGGGTCGGTGAGGATGCGCTCGTCGGGCTCGGGGACCACGAGGGCGATCGAGTCCGTGCGGCGCGTCACGAGCGAGCGGGCGGCGCGGTTGGGCGTGTAGCCGAGCTGCGCGACGGCGGCGTCGACCGCCGCCTGCGCCTCGGGCGACACCCGCAGGCCGCCGTTGATGGCGCGCGACGCCGTCGAGCGCGAGACACCCGCCGTCTGGGCCACCTCGTCCAGGGTCGGCGCGGAGCGCAGGCTGTTCATCGGGACAGTATGGCGCGCGCGCTCCCCGGTCCGCACCGCCCCGCTCACCGTGCCCTCACCGTCGCCGTCACTCGGCCGGGGCGGCGTCCGCGGCCGGCGTCTCGCGCGCCGGGATCGCGTTGTCGCGCGCGACCTGGGCGTACCAGGCGCCGCTCGCCTTGACGGTGCGCTCCTGCGTCTCGTAGTCGACGCGGACGATGCCGAAGCGCTTCGTGTAGCCGAGCGCCCACTCGAAGTTGTCCATGAGGGACCACGCGAAGTAGCCGCGCACGTCCGCCCCCGCGTCGATCGCGTCGCGCGTCGCGCGCAGGTGCGCGTCGAGGAACTCGAGCCGGTCCTGGTCGTCGACCGAGCCGTCCGGGCCCACCTGGTCCGGGTAGGCGGCGCCGTTCTCGGTGATGTACATCGCGACGCCGCGTGGGCCGGTGAAGTCGCGCTGCAGGCGCGTGAGGAGGCGCGTCAGCCCCTCGGGCTGAACCTCCCAGCCCATGTCCGTGCGCGGCAGGCCGCGCGAGTGGGCGTGCACGCCGTCCGCGGCGGGGTAGGGGGACGACGTCGGGCGCACCGGCGCGGCGTCGGCCTCCTCGTCGCGGACGCCCTCGGGGCGGGTGCCGCCGCCGCCGTCGCTCCCGGCGCCGGGCGCCGTCGTCTGCGGGCGGGCCGAGACGGCCCCGCCGTTGTAGTAGTTGACCCCGAGCGTGTCGATCGGGGTGGAGATGATCTCGAGGTCCCCGTCCTTGACGTGGTCGAGCAGACCGTAGGGCGCGACGTCCTCGAGGACGTCGGCCGGGTACTCGCCGTGGAAGACCGGGTCGAGGAAGATCCGGTTGAACTGGCCGTCGATCCGGCGCGCGGCGTCGACGTCGGCCGGGTCCTGCGGGTCGACCGGGTCGGACACCGTGAAGTTCAGCGTGAGCCCGAGGTTCGCCTCCGGCGCGCGCTCGCGCAGCGCCTGGACCGCGAGGCCGTGCCCGAGCAGCAGGTGGTGCGCGGCCGCGAGGCCGTCCTCGCGCGACTGCCGGCCGGGCGCGTGCACGCCCGCGGTGTAGCCGAGGAACGCGGAGCACCACGGCTCGTTGAGCGTCGTCCACACGCCGACGCGGTCGCCCAGCGCCTCGTGCATCGTCACCGCGTACTCGGCGAAGAGGTACGCCGTGTCGCGCGACGTCCAGCCGCCCTTCTCCTCGAGCGCCTGGGGGACGTCCCAGTGATAGAGCGTGAGCCACGGCAGGACGTCCGCCGCGAGCAGCTCGTCCACGAGGCGGTCGTAGAACGCCAGCCCGGCGGGGTTCACCGCGCCGCCGTCGGGGCGCACGCGGGCCCACGACGTCGAGAACCGGTACGTCCCCAGGTTGAGGTCGCGCAGGAGCGCGACGTCCTCGCGGTACCGGTGGTAGTGGTCGCACGCGACCATGCCGTCGTCACCGTTCACGACGGCGCCCGGCACGCGGGCGAACGCGTCCCACACGGAGTCCGTGCGTCCGTCGGTGTGCCCCCCGCCCTCGATCTGGAACGCGGCCGTCGCGGCGCCCCAGAGGAAGCCCGGGGGCATCTCGACGCGTCCGGTCGCGGTCGCCGGGTTCGGGGGGAGGGGCGCGGACGGGACGAAGCTGGTCATGGTCGATTGTCCTTCGAGAAGTCGCGGGATGGCACGCGGGCGGGCCGGTCGGGCCCGCCCGCGCGACGGTCGGCGCGCAGCACGGACCGCGCCCACCGGGTGGTGGGCGGGTCGTGCGGCGCGGGGCGCCGGGCGTCAGCCCTTGACGGCGCCCTGCATGATGCCCGCCACGAGCTGGCGGCCGGTGAAGATGAAGATGACGATGAGCGGCAGCGTGACGAGGAAGATCCCGGCCATGACGAGCGAGTAGTCGACGAAGAAGTTCGACTGCAGGGACCGCACCACGAGCGGCAGCGTCGGGTTGTTCTGGTTCAGCACGATGGACGGCCAGAAGAAGTTCGTCCACTGCTGCACGAACGTGAACAGGCCCAGCATGGCGGCGGCCGGGCGGGCCGCCGGCAGCGCGATGGACCAGAACGTGCGGATCATGGACGCGCCGTCGACCCGGGCCGCCTCGATGAGCTCGTACGGGAGCGCCTCGCCGAGGTACTGCGTCATCCAGAAGACGCCGAACGCCGTGACGAGCGCGGGCACGATGACGGCCTGGAGCTTGCCGATCCACCCGAGGTCCGACATGAGGATGTACATCGGGATGACGCCGAGCTGCGTCGGCACCGCCATCGTCGCGATGACGAACACGAGCAGCGGGCCGCGGCCACGGAACCGGAGCTTCGCGAACGAGAAGCCGGCGAGCGTCGAGAACAGCACGACCGAGAGGGACGTGAGCACCGCGACGACCACGGAGTTCCAGGCGGCCTTCCAGAAGTTGATCGCGTCCGAGCTCATGACGTCGGCGAACCGGTCGAACAGGCTCGCGTCCGGCAGGAGCTGGGGCAGCGCGCTGCGCGAGATCTCCTCGGGCGTCGAGGAGCCGAGGATCAGCGTGAAGTACAGCGGGAACACCGAGATGAGCAGGACGATCCCGAGGATGGTGTACGTGACCCAGCGCGGGCGGCGCTGCGTGCCGCCGACGTTCTTCCCGGCGCTCCGGCGGCGGGACGCGGCGCGGGCCGCGCCCGGGCCGGCGGTCTGGGCGATGACGGGGACGGAGCTCATCGCTTCCTCCGGTCGGTCGGGCTGGCGGCGGTCGGGACGGACGCCTCGGTCCCCGCGGCGGAACGCTGCGCGGACATGGCGTCCTCGGCGCGCAGGCGCTTGCGCGCCTCGTGGCGGCGACGCACCCAGCGTGGCGGGCGCGGCTGCGCGTTCGACGTGGCGATCCGCCGGGTGACGAGGAAGTTGACGATGCCCACGAGGATGATGAGCAGGAACAGCAGCCACGCGACGGCGGCCGCACGGCCGAAGTTCTTCTGGTTGCCCCACGCGACGTCGTAGAGGTAGAGCACGGTCGTCATCCACTGCCGGTCGGCGCCGCCGAGGCCCTGCGCGTCGAACATGCGCGGCTCGTCGAAGATCTGCAGGCCGCCGATCGTCGACGTGATGACGACGAAGATGATCGTGGCGCGGATCTGGGGGACGGTCACGGAGAAGAACTGGCGCACGCGCCCGGCGCCGTCGATGATCGCGGCCTCGTAGAGCTCGCGCGGCACGGCCTGCATCGCGGCGAGGAAGATCAGCGCGTTGTAGCCGGTCCAGCGGAAGTTCACCATCGACGCGATGGCGACGTGGCTCGCGAGGGCGTCGGCGTGCCAGCGGATCGGGTCGACGCCGACGAGGCCGAGCAGCTCGTTGATGAGCCCGTACTGGTCGGCGAACAGGCGGCCGAAGATCATCGAGACCGCGACGGGCGCGACGACGTACGGCAGCAGGACGCCCATGCGCCAGAACGTCGCGGCGCGCAGGTTCTGGTCGAGCAGGGCCGCGATCGCGATCGCGGCGATGACCTGCGGCACGGACGAGAGCACGAAGATCGAGACGGTGTTGCGCAGGGACTTCCAGAACGTCGGCTGCGCGAGGACGTCCGTGTAGTTCTGGAGACCGACGAAGTCGCCCTGGCCGCCGAGCAGGTTCCAGTCGTAGACCGACACCACGGCGGTGTACACGAGCGGGAAGAGTCCCGTGATCGCGAACAGGATGAAGAAGGGCGAGATGTAGAGGTAGGGCGAGACCTTGACGTCCCAGCGGCTGAGGCGCTGGGAGAAGCCGACGCGGCGCGGCGTGCGCGGCGGCGGCCCGCTGAGCCCCGGCGAGGGCTGGGTGGGCGTGAGGACGGCCATGTGGGATTCCTGGGCTGCTCGGTGGCGCTGGGTGGCTGCGGGTGCGGGGCGTCGTCCGCGGGCGGACGCGCGCGGGGCCGGGGGCGGCAGATCGTGCCGCCCCCGGCCCCGTCAGGTCACAGGCCCAGGTCCTGGAAGGACTGGAGCGTCTTCTGCCACGAGGAGGCGGCGTCGTCCGTCTTCTCGACGTCCACGCGCTTGATGCCGTCCTGGACGGTCGTGTGGATCGAGAAGTAGTTCGCGCCCTTGAACGGCGCGCTGTCGATCGCGAGCGCACGGTTGACGAAGATCGTGCCGACCGGGGCGTCGTTGAAGAAGTCGTTCGTGAAGGACTGCACGGCGTCGGACTCCTGCGCCTCGAGCTGCGACGGGAACGTGCCCGCGTTCTCGAAGGCCGTCGTCTGCTGCGCCGGGTCGGTCAGCCACGCGGCGAGCTCCTTGGCCGCCTCGGCGTTCGGGCCGGAGGCCGGCACCGTGAGGAACGAGCCGCCCCAGTTGAGGCCGCCGCCGGGGAAGACGTCCGCGACGTTCCAGCCGGTGACGCCGCCCGAGCGCTCCTCGACCGGACCGGTCATCCACGCGGGGCAGATCATCGTCGCGAAGCCGTCGTTCTGGAACGCGGCGTCCCAGTCGCCCGACCACTGCTCGAGGCCGGCGGAGAGCTCGTTCGTCGTCGACTGCTCGAGCACCGTGTCGTAGATGTCGATGATCGGCTGGTTGGACGCGAGGTCCTTGGGCGTGCCGTCGGACTCCTCGTAGGCGTTGTCGATCTGGTTGACCATCGCCTGCGAGATGGACATCGCGGAGTCGTACCAGGCCGCGTCGCTCGCGGCGACGAAGGTCTTGCCCGCGGCGAAGTAGTCGTCCCACGTGGCGTCCTCGCCACCGAGGAGCTCCGCCACACCGGCCGGGTCGCTCGGGAGGCCCGCGGCCTCGAAGAGGTCCTGGCGGTAGCAGATCGCGCTCGGGCCGATGTCGGTGCCGTAGCCGATGAGCTTGCCGTCGGTCGTCGTCGCCTGCTGGACCTTCCAGTCCACCCAGCGGCCGTCGAGCGACGAGTCGGTGAGGTCGGTGAAGAGGTCGGGGTACTGCATGAGCTCCGGGAGCCAGTCGACCTCGATGGCCTCGATGTCCGCGAGGCCCTCGCCGCCGGCGGCGAGCTTCGTGGTGAGGTTGGTCCGCGCGTCCTCGGACTTGGCGGCCTTCGTCTGCTTGACGGTGACGTTCGGGTGCTCCGCGGTGTACGCGGCGAGGAGCTCGTCCGTGTAGCCGAAGTCGTTGAACGTCGCGACGGTGAGCGTGATCTTGTCTCCGTCGCCGGAGCCCGTCGCGTCGTCGTCCGAGCCGGAGCCGCTCGAGCACGCGGTCAGGGTGAGGGTGATGGCCGCGAGGCCTGCGACGGCGGCGATCGCCTTGCGGGGCCGGCGGGTCGTACGGGTGCTGCTCAGCACGGTGACTCCCTTGTCGGTGGGGCGGGGTCGTGGCAGCGCTCCCACCACCAATGTGGTAGCGCTTCCACACAACGGCCTGATCGTGCGTTCCCGCCCGAACCCGTGTCAAGCCTGGGTCGGGTCGGCACGGGTGTGGTCGCGCTCCCACGCAGGTATCGCCGCAGGTCAGCGCGTTTCGGCGACCTACCAGTTGGTCGGGTTCTGTGGAAATCGTTACCGGTTCGAGACCGGTCGCCGGGCGGGCGTCGCCGGGTCGCCGGTCAGGTCCGGCCGGGCGCCGCTCGGTCGGTGGTCAGCGCGACAGCCACGCGAGACCGGCGGACTCCTCGGCGGCGAGCGCCGTCCGCACGGCCTCGGCCGCGGCCTGCTCGATCGCCCCGCCGAAGAGCGGCACGTTGGCCTTGACCTCGCCGTCGTAGCGCTCGACGGTGCCGTCCCCCTCCGGGGAGAGCGTCACGGTGCCCGTGAGGCGCACCGGTGCGCCCGTGATCTCGAGCGACACCGTGCCCGACCGCTCGCCGTCGCGCTCCGGCTCCCAGGCCTCCGCCTGCCGGATCTCGAGACGACCCCCGACGAACGAGCGGACGTGCGCCGGGATCTGGTCCGTGGGCAGCGTCCGCCGCACCGTGACGGTGAACCCCTCGTCCGGTCCGCCGGTGACGTCCACCTGCTCGACGTGGGCGCCCTCTCCGCCCGAGCGGGCGGCGCGCCAGCGGACGAACTCCTCGTCCGCGAGCATCGCCCCGACGGCGTGGACGGGGGCGGGGTAGCGGAGCTCGACGCTCAGGTGCACGGGACCTCCTCGGGCCCTGCGCCGGCCCGTGACGGACCGGCCGACGGGACGGCTGACGGTTCGGGCGACCGCGCACGCGGGCGCTGAGGGGACTCTACCGGTCGCGCCCCTCTACGCTGGGGTCCGTGTCTGCCATGAGTGACCTCATCTCCCGCCACGCCGACCTCAGCCCGGCGGACAACGAGTGGTTGCACCTGCTCGTGGGCGACTGGCAGGTGATCTCCGACCTCGCGTTCGCCGACCTCGTGCTGTGGCTGCCCACGAGCGACGGCAACTTCGTCGCCGTCTCCCAGTGCCGGCCGTCGACGGGCGCCACCGTCCACTACGACGACATCGTCGGGTCGTTCGCCCCGGAGGGTCAGCGCCCGCAGCTCGAGCGCGCGCTCACCGAGGTGCGGTCGCAGCGCTCGCGCGAGCCACGCTGGTTCGGCGCGTACGCCGTGCGCGAGGAGGCCATCCCGGTCCTGCACTCCGGGAAGGCGATCGCCGTCGTCGCGCGGCAGACCAACCTCGGGAGCGGGCGCACGCCCAGCCGTCTCGAGCTCAACTACGTCGAGGCCGCGGACGACCTCATCGCGATGATCTCGCGCGGGGAGTTCCCCTTCCCGAACGCTGCCACCGGGCCGCGTCGCGGCGCGCCGCGCGTCGGCGACGGCCTCATCCGGCTGAACTCCGAGGGCGAGGTCCTCTACGCGAGCCCCAACGCGCTGAGCTGCTTCCACCGCCTGGGGGTCATCGGCCCGCTCGTCGGGCGGTCGCTCGCCGAGGTGACGGCCGACCTCATCGAGCACCAGACCCCCGTGGACGAGTCGCTCCCGCTCGTCGTCATGGGCCGCGCGCCCTGGCGCACCGAGATCGAGGCGCAGCGCGTCGCGCTGTCGCTGCGCGCGCTCCCGCTCACCGAGTCCGGCCAGCGCATCGGCGCCGTCCTGCTGTGCCGCGACGTCTCGGAGCTGCGCCGCCGGGAGCGCGAGCTCATCACCAAGGACGCGACGATCCGCGAGATCCACCACCGCGTGAAGAACAACCTCCAGACCGTCGCGGCGCTCCTGCGGCTCCAGGCCCGGCGCATGGACGTCCCCGAGGCGCGCGCCGCGCTGGAGGAGGCGATGCGCCGCGTCGCGACGATCGCGCTCGTGCACGAGAGCCTGTCGCAGACGCTCGACGAGGAGGTGGAGTTCGACGACATGGTCGGTCGCGCGCTGCGCCTCGCGGCCGACGTCGCCTCCGCCGACACGAGCGTGCGCACCGTCCGCACGGGGAGCTTCGGGCTCGTGCCCGCGGAGGACGCGACCCCCCTCGCGCTCATCCTCACCGAGCTCGTCACGAACGCCGTCGAGCACGGCCTCGCGAAGCAGGAGACCGGCACGGTCGAGGTCGCGGTCGAGCGCGACGGCTCGGCCCTGCGGATCGTCGTGTCGGACGACGGCGTCGGCATGCCCGACGGCGACGTCGCCCGGGCGGGCAAGGCCGCCAAGAGCGGCCTGGGGTCGCAGATCGTGCAGACCCTCGTGACGAACGAGCTCGGCGGCACCATCGAGTGGTCGCCGCGGCCCGGCGGGGGCACCCAGGTCGTGCTCGCGCTCGTGCTGCGCGACGGCAACCGCCAGGGCTGACCGGCCGGCACGAGGGCGGCCGCCGCGCGGAGGCGCGCGCGGCACGGGTCGCGGAGCGGAGGCACCGCACGACGACGGGCCGCCACCCCGGAGGGTGACGGCCCGTCGTGCTGCTCGACGCCCGGAGGCGGAGCGGCGTGTCAGCCGGCGCGGCGTGCGCGCGCGGTGCGGCGCTTGAGGGCGCGGCGCTCGTCCTCGGAGAGACCGCCCCAGACGCCGGCGTCCTGGCCGGACTCGATGGCCCACTTGAGGCACGTGTCGACGACGTCGCAGCGGCGGCAGACGGCCTTCGCCTCCTCGATCTGGAGGAGCGCAGGGCCGGTGTTCCCGATGGGGAAGAACAGCTCGGGGTCTTCGTCGAGGCAGGCTGCGCGGTGGCGCCAGTCCATGTTCGTCGTCTCCTTCGGGCAGAGGGGAGCCTGGTCGCGAGGTGATGACTCGTCGCTGGGCGACCCGGCAGGGGGCTGCCCGGGCCAAGGGCTCGAGGCGGGGGGTGATTGATGCTTGAACCAGGTTCACACCTCGTGAAGCACAGCACAAGGGGTTACGAGAGAGTTTCCGTCGCATGAATCGTGAGGCCTTCGTCACACGGGTGTGAAGCCGCAGGTCGGCGCGTAGGCTGGGTGATCGTGCCCTCCCGCGAGCCCTCCGGAACCCCGCCCGAGCCCCGCCCGACGCCCCCGGGACCGTCGTCCGACGGGGGGTCGCGGCCGCCCGCGCTGACGGCGCTCGTCGCCGGGGTCGGCATCGAGATCGCCGCGCTCGCGGTGGGCGCCGTGCTGATCCTCGTCGAGCTCCTCCGCGGTGGTTCGCAGTCGTTCGGGGTGAGCGTCTTCCTCGTCGTCTTCGCCCTCGGCGTGGGGGCCGTGCTCGCCGCGAGCGTGCGCGGGCTGCTGCGCGGGCAGCGCTGGGCGCGGTCGCCCGTCGCGACCTGGCAGATCCTCCAGGGGGTCGTCGCGGTCAGCTCGCTCCAGGTGGGCGTGACCCCGTGGGTCGTCGTCGCGCTCGTGCTCGCCGTCGTGGTGCTCGTCCTCCTCATGCTGCGTCCCGTCGTCGAGGCGACCACGCGCGACGTCCGCCCGGCCGCCTGACTCCCGGCGCGCTGCTCGATTCCGGCGCGCACGCCTGCGGCCCCGACCTGTTCGCTTGACGGCCCCGAAGGGCCGGCCCTGCCCCCGCCGTGGCCGACGCCGCGCCGGGCGCGGCTCTCGTCCGTCACGGGCGGGCGACCTGGAGCGGCGCCAGCCACGCGCCCTGGACCAGCACCCCTCGGCCCGGTCGGGGTCGGCCGGGTTCGGTGAGCCACTCCAGCCCGTGCCCGAACACCTCGGCGCTCCCACGTTCCCGCGGCGCGAGGACGATCCCGCTGCGCGCCCCGCGCAGGTCCGCGAGCGGACCGCGCAACGCCGAGGCCGCGGCGCCCGTGGTCGCCGACGCGAGCAGCACGAGCCCGTCCCGGCACAGCGCCGCGAGCCGGTCGGCCTCCAGCACGCAGAGCTGGGTCAGCACGTCCAGGTCGTCGACCACCACGACCCGCGGCGCCGTCGCCCTGCTCGGGAACGTCGCAGCGCCCTGACCTGCCTCCAGCGTGTCGAGGAGGCGCGCGACGTCCGCCGGCGCGTACCGCCGCACGACGATCGCCCCGTTCCGGTTCCCGTTTCCGTTCCCGTTCCGGATCCCGTTCCCGCTCTGGTTCCCGTTGCTGCTGCCGCTCGCTCTCCAGTCGGTCGTCCCGCTCCCGTCCCGGTTGCCATGGCTGTTGCTGCTCGCCCTCCCGTCTTTCCTGCCGTTCCCGCTCCTGGCCCGGCCGGTGGTGCGCGCGGTGCGCCCGGGGGCAGGCATCGCCGCGCTCGCCAGCACGTCGTCGCGGCTCACGACCGCGCGGAGCGAACCGGTGGCGGCCGCGTGCCGGGCGAGCAGCGCGAGCGTGCTCGTGCGGCCGCTCCCGGGCGGCCCGACGACGAGCGCGCCCCGCGCGACGTCCATCCACAGCGTCCGGCCGTCGTCGCCGCCCCGGCCGACCGCGACGTCCGCGGCGCCTCGACCGACCGGGCCGCAGGTGGGTCTCGGGCCGGGCGCGACGTCCGTGCCGTCACGGTCAGTCGAGGCGACCGCGAGGCCGGGGTCCGTCACGACGAGGACGGTGCCCGCGTCGATCCCGCCCGGCGCGTGCCCGGCCACGTCGAGATCGGCGGTCCCGACGTCGTCGCGCAGCGGGTGCAGCCGGAACGCGCCCCGCCGGGGCGGCGCCGGGCGTCCTGATCGTCCTCGCGCGACGGTCGGTGGCAGCACGACCTGGCACACGAGCGGGTCGCCAGGCCCGAGCCACACCGCCCGGCCGGGCGGTCCGCCCTGCCCGGCGAGCGCTGCTGGCACGCCCAGCGACACGTCGTCGTGGCGGTCGCGCGAGGCCAGCACCGCTCTGACGCCGACGAGCGACGCCAGGCCGCCGACCGTCGGCCCGCTCGCGCTCACGGCGACCGCCGTGGGGGAGTCGGCGAGCACGTCGGCGAGGGCGTCGGCGCCGGCCCCGCCCGCGACGCCGGCGAGCACGCCCCGCACGGCCTCGACGTCGTCCACGAGGAGGAGGGTGCGTCCGGTCGTGCGGTCGAGCCCCGCGGGTCGGGACTGACCGTCGTCGTGACCGGCCAGGAGCCGGAGAAGGCGGACGACACGGCGCGGGTCGCTCCGGTCCACGACCGTGCCGGTGCCGGGGTGCGCCGCGAGGTCCGCGAGCCCCGACCCGATCGCGTGGACCGCCCAGCCGCGGTCGAGCGCGGCCAGCCCGACGGTGCGCAGGGCCGTGGTGCGGCCCGACCGGGGTCGGCCCTGGACCGCGAGATGACCATCGAGCGGGTCCCAGCGGACCACCGTGCGGCGCTGCAGGGCCGGCAGGTCACCGAGCGCGACGGGCAGCGTGCGGTCGTCGGAGCGCACCGCCTCGCCGTCGACCCTGGCGATCCCGTCGATCCCGTCGACCCCGTCGATCCCGTCGACCCCGTCGACCCTGGCGAGCTCGTCGGGCCCGACGCGGGCGGGCAGGGCGGGGAGCCACGGCGCGGGGTGGGCGCGCAGCCCCGACCGCGCCGCGACCTCGCGTGCCGCCGCGACGAGGAGCGGCAGATGGTCGTCCGCCGAGTTCGGCGCGGGCCCGCACGGGCCGCGTCCAGCGCCCCACGGGTCCGCGAGCCGCACGTGCGCCTCCGGGCGGGCGAGCGGCCCGCCGGCTCGTGCGCACTGCACGGCCACCGGTGGCTCGGCGCCGCGGCGCAGGATCAGGCGCCCGGGCGTCGATGCCGGGACGCGGGCCGCGTGCGGCGAGTCGACGACGTCGCGCGAGTCGGCGACGTCCACGACCCGGAGCGCGAGCCGCAGCGTGACGTTCGCCCGTACGTCGGCGCTGACGGCGCCCGCGGGCCGCTGCGTCGCGAGGACCAGGTGCACGCCGAGCGACCGGCCCTGCGCGGCGACGCGCAGCAGCCCGGGCACGAGGTCGGGCAGGTCGTCGGCGAGCGCGCGGAACTCGTCCACCACGACCACGAGCCGCGCGAGCCGTCCCCGGGGGAGGGCGTCGATGCTCGCGACGTCCGCCGCGGCGAGGATCCGCTCGCGCCGGTGCAGCTCGGCCCGGAGGCCGGCCAGCGCCCGTCCCGCGAGCCCCGGGTCGAGGTCGGTCACCTGGCCCACGACGTGCGGCAGCCGGCCGCACGCCCCGAAGCTCGCGCCACCCTTGAAGTCGACGAGCGCGAACGACAGCTCGTCGGGCGAGCGTCCGAGCGCGAGCCCGGCGACGAGGGTCTGCAGGAGCTCGGACTTCCCGGCGCCCGTCGTGCCGGCGACGAGCACGTGCGGGCCGTCGTGGACGAGGTCGATGGCGACCGGCGCGCCCCCGGGTCCGACGCCGAGCACGGTCCGCAGGCCGTGCCGGTCCCGGCGGGCCGCGTCCTGCCAGCGCTCGGCGACCCACGTCGCGAGCCGGTCCGGCGCTCGCGGAGCGCCCAGCAGCGGACCGAGCGCGACCGCCGACGGCAGCGACCGCGCCGTGGGGTCGCCCGGGTCGGGCTCACCCGCACGGTCGCCGTCCCCGGTGCCCAGCCGGCCGAGGTGCTCGGCCGCGGCGAGCCGCCGCGCGAGGCCGAGCGCCCACCCGGCGCTCACGCCGACGTGCTCGCGCGGCGTCCGGGCTCCGTCGGGACCCGTGACGACGGGGACGGCTCCGGTGACGTCGACGAGCGTCCGGCACCACGCCGGGACCTGCGTCCGGTCCCCGAGCACCAGCAGCACGTCCGTGCCCGCGGGTGCGCACCTCTCCCACGCCCGGGCGAGCTCGCCCGCAGGCACCGGGCCGTCGACGACGACGAGGCCGGGCGGGTCGGCGGCGGCCACGGCGTCGAGCGTCCGGACGGCGCGGGCGTGCGGCAGCCAGCGGCACCACGACCACGCGGGTGCGTCCTGCGCCGCGGGCCGCACCGTCAGTGGCGCCCCCGACGCGAGGACCTCCACGAGCAGGGCCCGGGCCGCGGCGAGCGCGACGTCCCGGGGCCCGACGACGGCCACGCACCCGTCCGGCAGCCGGACCCGCGACGGGCTCGTCCCACCCGGCGCCGCGAGCGGCGCCCCGCCGCCGGCCGCGCCCACGGACCCGCCCGACGTCGTGCCGACGGTCGTTCCCGGCGCCGCCCCCGATGACCCGGCGCGCGCCGAGAGAGCGCCCGCCGCCCCCGCCCCCGCCAGGTCGGCGCCCGGGGCGAGCCGGGCGACCGTCGCCCAGAGCAGGACGTCGGCGGGCCGGGGGTGCAGCGGGTCCACCGGCACGGTGCCGGGGGCGGCCCCGACGTCCGGCGGGGCCCCGGACGGCGCGGCGCGCTGCGCGGCGCGGCGACGGCGTACCTCGGCGAGCGCGGGACCGAGGACCGCGAGCGGCCCCACGAGCGCGAGCAGCGCGAGGAGCGGCTGGCGCAGCGCCACCGCGAGCCCGATCGACGCGACGGCTGGCACGAGCGCGGTCGCGAGCTGCGCCGTCCCGAGGCGGCCGGCCTCGACGGGACGGTCCGGACCCACGGCCGGTCCGGACCGCGGACCGTGCACGAGCGCGGGCCGCGCGCGCAGGGCGTACGCGCCGTCGGGCGTCACCAGGGCGCGACCGTCGCGCCAGCGCACCGCGCGCCACGAGCCCACCCGCCGACCGGCCCGGGCCGGTCGCGCACGGAGGAGAGCTGCGTCGTCGGGCACCCGGCGCGTGCCGCGCGGCACGCGCACCCGTACCCGGGGGCCGCGCCGCGTGGTGCGCCAGCGGACGTCGAGCCGGTCGACGCGGGTGCGTCCCCGGTCGCCGTGCCCGACGGCGACGAGCCGCCCGGCGTCCGGGCCGCCCAGGACCGCGACGTGCCGGGGCGCCGCGAGCACCCCCTCCGGCACCGGCCCGTCGTCGCGGCCCCGGGGGTCCGACCCCGCCCGCACGACCGTGACCGTCGCCCCGGGGAGCAGCGGGCGCGTGCCGCAGCGCTGGTCGTCGTCGACGGGGACGCCGTCCACGGCGAGCGGTGCCGTGCGCAGCTCGGGGCGGCACCCGAGGTCGGCGAGAGCGGGTCGCGCGTCGCCGAGGCGCGTACCCGCGGCGAGCAGGACGTCCGTGCCAGGGTGGACCGTCACGCGCACCCATGCCCCGCCGTCGGCCCCGGGCGCGGGCGTGCCGCCCGGCGGTGCACCGGGAGCGAGGGGCGGGGCGGGGGAGAGCACCCGGCGATCGTGCCCGACGGCGGTCCGCGCGGGCCGCGCACGACCGCGCCCCTGTGGACGGGGGTCCGTCCACAGGGGCGCGCGTCGGCCCAAGGCCGGTGGGGCGTGTCGCTCAGTCCACGGCGAGCGCCGCGACGGGCGACGTCCGGGCCGCGGTGCGGCCGGGGACGACGGAGGCGACGAGCCCCGCGACGAGCGCGACCACGAGCACGAGCGCGATGTCGCGCCACGGCACGGCGAGCGACACGTCACCCATGACGCTCAGCGCCGTGGCCGCTCCGGCCCACCCGTAGAGGACGCCCAGCACGATCCCGAGGACCGCCCCGACGCCCGCGATGAGCATGCCCTCGATCGCGAGCATCCAGCGCAGCTGGGAGCGGCTGAGGCCGATCGCCCGGAGCGTCGCGGACTCGCGCCGCCGCTCGATGACCGAGAGCGAGAGCGTGTTCGCCACGCCGATGAGCGCGATGACGACCGCGACCGCGAGCAGCCCGACGATGACCCCGAGGATCGTGTCGATGACGCTCTGCATCGCCGCGCGCTCGACGGCGATCCCGGCGACCTCCACGGGCGTGTCCGACTCCACGACGGCGTCCTGGATCGCGGGGACCACCTGCGCGGCGGTGCCGGTGTCGTCGAGGCCGACCCACAGCCGGGACATGAGGCTCGTCGGGTCGACGGCGCGCGCGTCGTCGACGGTGAGCAGCCCGCCGGAGCCGATCCCCCCGGTGCGGACGACCACGTCGAGCGTCTCGCCCGTCGGGCCCGTGAGCTCGGCGGTCTCGCCGTCCGCGAGACCGTAGTTCTCCGCCTCGCCCTCCGAGAGGAGGACCGTCCCCGGACCGAAGGCCGCGAGGTCGTCCGGCGTCCGCACCACGGAGCGTGCGGCGTCGGGGTCGACCCCGTGGAACGACGTCTCGGTGCCGTCCGGCATGGTCACCGTCGCGGCGTACAGCTCGACGACGCGGGACACGCCCTCGGTGCCGGACACGGCGCGCACGACGTCCGACGGCACCGGCTCACCGGTCGACCCGTACGCGTCCGTCGCGAGCATGACGTCGACGGGGTACTGGTCGTCGAGCGCGGCGTCGAGCGAGGTGCGGGCGCTCGCGGCGCCGGTCGACATCATCGCGACGAGCGTGACGCCGATGAGCAGCGCGGTGCTCGTCGCGGTGGTGCGGCGCGGGTTGCGCAGCGTGTTCGCGGTGGCGAGGCGCGCCGTCGACCCGGTGCCCGCGAGCAGCCGGCCGACGAACGACACGACGGCGGGCAACCAGTAGACCGCTCCGACGAGGACGCCCACGAACGACAGCGCGCCGCCGGCGACCCCGGCGAGGAGCCCGATCTCGGGCTTGTCGGTGAGCCCGAGCCAGATCCCGCCCGCGAGGACGGCGACGCCGCCCAGCGTGAGCAGGGACGCGATGACGAGCCGCACGCGGCCGCCGCCGCGCAGGATGCTCGGCGCGTCGGCCGGGCGCAGCGCCTCGAGCGGGGCGACGCGGGTCGCGGCGCGAGCGGGGGCGAGCGACGCGACGACCGTCACGAGCGTGCCGACCACGAGCGGCACGAGCACCACCACGGGCGTGACCGTGATGGTCGCGGGGACCGGGACGCCCAGGTCGGCGCCGCGCGCCACGAGGAGCGCGATCTGCGTGAGCAGGGCGCCCAGGACGATGCCGGCGAGCGACGACACGACGCCGAGGATCGTCGCCTCGGTGAGGACGGACCGGGCGAGCTGCGACTTGTTCGCGCCGACCGCCCGCAGGAGCGCGAGGGTGCGCGTGCGCTGCGCGACGAGGACCTGGAACGTGTTCGCGATGACGAGCGCGGCGACGAGCAGCGCGACGGCGGCGAACGAGAGGATGACGTACGTGAAGACGTCCTGGTCGCCGGTCATCTTGCGCGCCTGCTCCTGCGCGTGCTCGTCCGGCGTGACGGCCTTCGCCCCGTCCGGCGAGGCGGCGACGAGCTCGGCGCGCGCCGTCTCGAGGTCCGTGGCGGGCGCGAGGGCCACCATCGCCGACGAGTAGGTGCGGGCCGGGTCGTCGGGCGTGGCCTGTGCGGCCTCCCAGGCGGCGACGTCCTCGGCCGGGACGACGACGGCGCCGCCCATCTGGGCGTACGCGCCGTACGGGTCGTCGGTCGTCCCGACGACGGTCAGCTCGTCGCGGACCTCCGTGTAGTCGCCGCCGTCGGGCGCGGTCTCGTCCCACACGTTGCGCGAGCTCGTGACGGTGTCGCCGATCCCGACGCCGAGGCGCTCGGCCACGGCGGTGGGCAGCGAGACCTGGCCCGACGCGGTGGGCATCGAGCCCTCGACCACCTCGAGCGCCTCGAAGCGCGGGTCGGACGGCGCCGGGACGCCGAGCTGGAACACGCGCTTCGCACCGTGCGAGAGGTCGAGGTAGGTGAACGCCGTGGCGTCGACGGCCTCGACGCCGGGCACGGAGCGCAGGGCCTCGACGTCGGGCGCCGTGAGGTCGTCCGGGGCGGACACGACGAGGTCGGCGTCCGCGTACTGCGCGGCGATCGAGTCGTTCGTGGTCTGGGTGATGACGTTGCCCGCGATGAGCGTCGCCGTGACGAAGGCCGTCCCGATGACGATCGCGACGCCGGCCGCGACGAGGCGGCCGATGCTGCGGCGCATCTGCGCCAGGGTGAGCCGGAACATCAGGCGCGCACCGCCTGCGACGCCGTCGGGGCGGGACCGTCGGTGCCGGCGTCGAGCGTGCGGAGCGCGTCGAGCCCCGCGAGCACCGACTCGGGCGTCGGGTCCGTGATGTCGCCCGCGATGCGCCCGTCGGCGATGAGCACGACGCGGTCCGCGTAGGCCGCGGCCGTCGGGTCGTGCGTGACCATGATGATCGTGCGGCCGAGCTCGCGCACCGAGCGGCGCAGGAAGCTCAGCACCTCCGCGCCCGAGCGCGAGTCGAGGTTGCCCGTCGGCTCGTCGGCGAACACGACCTCCGGGCCGGCGATGAGGGCGCGCGCGATGGCGACGCGCTGCTGCTGCCCGCCGGACAGCTCGCTCGGGCGGTGGCTCAGGCGCGCCTCGAGGCCGAGCGTGCGCACGAGCGTCTCGAACCACGCACGGTCGACCTTGCCGCCCGCGAGCTCCACGGGGAGCGTGATGTTCTGCTCCGCCGTGAACATCGGCAGGAGGTTGAACGACTGGAACACGAAGCCCACGCGGTCGCGGCGCAGCTGCGTGAGCGCGTTGTCGTTGAGGCCCGTGACCTCGGTGTCCCCGATGAAGGCGTGCCCGCTCGTCGCGGTGTCGAGGCCCGCGAGCAGGTGCATGAGCGTCGACTTGCCCGAGCCCGACGGCCCCATGATGGCCGTGAAGTGCCCGCGCTCGAAGTCCACGTCGACGCCGTCGAGCGCGTGCACCGCCGCCTCGCCCGTGCCGTAGGTCTTGCGCAGCGTGCGGGCCCGCACCGCGGGCGGGCCGGCGGGGGCCGGGTCGGTGGGTCGGTACACGGTCGTGTCCACGTCGTCTCCTGGTTCGTCGTGCCGCACGCGGACCGGTGGTCACGGGCGTGCGTCGGGATCGTGGACGACGCTACGGAGAGGGCCCGGCCCGCCGCGTCCGGCGACGGTCGGGTCATGGCCGCGGGCCGGGTCATCCTCTGGTCGTAGGAGTGCCCCGCCCGGGGTGGACACGACGACGCCCCACCGGTCGGGGACCGGTGGGGCGCGGACGGGGCGGGTCAGGCGCCGGGGCGCACGAGCCCCGTCTCGTAGGCCGTCACGACGGCCTGCACGCGGTCGCGTGCGCCGAGCTTGGCGAGGATGCGCCCGACGTGCGTCTTGACCGTCGCCTCGGCGACGAACAGGTCGCTCGCGATCTCGGTGTTGGAGCGGCCGCGCGCCATGAGCACGAGCACCTCGCGCTCGCGCTCGGTGAGGCCCTCGACGGCCGCGTGCGCGGGCGAGTCCTGGACCTGCTCGGCGGGCAGCGCCGTCACGAGGTGCTCGAGCAGGCGCCGCGTGGACGACGGCGCGATGACCGCGTCGCCGCGGTGCACCGTGCGGATCGCGGCCAGCATCTCCTCGGGCGGCGCGTCCTTGAGCAGGAAGCCGCTCGCGCCCGAGCGGATGGCCTCGAGCACGTACTCGTCGAGGTCGAACGTCGTGAGGACGATGACCTTGGGGGCGTGCGCGCCGTCGGCCGCCGCGGCCGTGAGGCGGGCCGTCGTCTGGAGCCCGTCGAGGTGCGGCATGCGCACGTCCATGAGCACGACGTCGACCGGGTGGTCCGCGAGCAGGCGCAGCGCCTGGAGCCCGTCGCCCGCCTCGACGGCGACCGTGAGGTCGGGCTGGGAGTCGATCACCATGCGGAAGCCCGCGCGCACGAGCTGCTGGTCGTCGACGAGCGCGATGCGCACGGGGGCGTGCGGCTCGGCGGCGTACGCGTCGCCGGGCACGGGGAGGGCGTCGGTCATGGTGTCCTGTCGGTCGGTCCGGTCGGAGGGCTCGCGCGCGGGTCAGGGGGGCGGCGGGGGCGGGGCGAACAGGCCCGGCGCCGGTCCGGTGGCCGTCCTGCCCGGTCCCATCCTGCCCGACGGTCCCGACCTGCCCGGCAGCGCGGGCCCCGACGGCACGGGGCCAGACGGCGCGGGGCCCGGCGGCACAGGTCCCGACGGCGCAGGTCCCGACGGCACGGGGCCGGGCGGCACGGGCGCGCGACCGGGGACCGGCGGCACGGGCAGGCGCAGGTGCACGCGGAACCCGCCGCCCGCGCGCGGCCCCACCTGGACGGACCCGCCGAAGAGCGCGGCCCGCTCGCGCATCCCGAGCACGCCGTAGCCGCCGGAGCGGGCGTCCTGCCGGGCCTCCGCCGCGCTGGAGGCGCCCCGGCCGTCGTCCTCGACCTCGAGGTCGAGGGTCGTGGCGCCCCAGCGCACGACGACCGTGACCTCCGGGTCAGGTCCCGCGTGCTTGAGGACGTTGGTGAGCGCCTCCTGGCAGACGCGGTAGACCGTGAGCCCGGCCCCGGGCGGCAGGGTGCGCGCCTCGCCCACGCGCACGAACGACACGCGCATCCCGCTGTCGCGCACCTGGGCGACGAGGCTCTCGAGGTCGGCGGCGTCGGGCTGCGGCGCGCGCTCGAGCGCGGCCGGCGGCGGGTTCCCCGAGAGTTGCCGCGTGGCCGCGCCGGGTCCGGACGGCGAGCCCGGGCCGGGGGCACCGCCACGCCCCGCGGGCAGCGCCAGGGTGCCCGCGGGCCCGACGGCGGCCCCCGGCGCGGGCGGGCGCGGCGGCTCGGACCGCAGCACGCCGAGCAGACGGCGCATGTCGGCCAGGGCGGTGCGTCCCGTCTCCGAGACGGTCGCGAGCGCGCGGGCCGCGGCGTCGGGGTCGTGGGCGGCGGCGTACCGGCCGCCGTCGGCCTGGGCGATGATGACGGACAGCGAGTGGGCCACGATGTCGTGCATCTCGCGGGCGATGCGCGCCCGCTCGGCGGCGGTCGCGATCTGGGCCTGCTGGTCGCGCTCGACCTCGAGCCGCTCGGCGCGGTCGACGAGCGCGGCGATCGTCTCGCGCCGGGACCGCCGCACGAGGCCGAACGCCCAGACGGCGAGGAACGTCATCCCGCCGAACGCGGACGTCAGGAAGACCATGAGCGCGAGGTCGGCGAGCCGGCCCGACAGCAGCCCGAGCGCGACGCCCAGGACCACCGCGCCGACGAGCGAGGCGACGATCGCGGTGCGGTGCGCCCAGCGCGGCCCGTAGACCGTGACCGAGTAGAGCGCGACGAGCACGGCGAAGTCGGCGGGGAAGATGAGGAGGTAGCCCGCGAGCAGGTGCACGAGCGCGACCGAGTACACCGTGACCGCCGACGTGAGCGGGTGCGAGCGTCGCCAGGGGAGCGGGGCGAGGAGCAGCACGGCCCAGAACGCGGCCCAGCCGCCGCTCGTGCCGACGCCGCTCGCACCCGACGCGGAGAACGCCGCCGACGCGGGCACGAACACCACCGCGAGGACGAGCGTGACGGTGAGGTCCACACCGAAGCGGTGCTCGTCGGACCACTGCCCGAGGCGCTCGTACCAACCCATGCGTCCAGCCTAGGCAGGGGGCGGTCGCGCGGCGTCCGACCAGGGTCGCAGAGTTCACCGGGCACGATGGGACCGAAGTCGTACTGATGCCCTAGCATGAGCGAATGACCCACGTACTGCTAGCGGAGGACGACCCGGCGATTGCCGAACCTTTGGCGCGCGCACTGACACGTGAGGGTTATAACGTCGTCGTCCAAGGAACTGGTCAAGGGGCGATCGACTCGGCCAGCGGTGCGGACATCGTGGTGCTCGATCTGGGCCTTCCGGACATGGACGGCCTCGACGTCGCACGCGAGATCCGTCACAAGGGCCTGACCACGCCCGTGCTCGTGCTCACCGCGCGCGCCGACGAGGTCGACCTCGTCGTGGGGCTCGACGCGGGCGCCGACGACTACGTCACCAAGCCGTTCCGCCTCGCGGAGCTCCTCGCCCGGGTCCGGGCGCTCCTGCGGCGCTCGCACGGCGAGCAGGTCGACGAGGAGGAGCTCGCGGCGCAGGACGTCCGCATCGACGTCTCCGCGCACCGGGCGTTCCAGGGCGAGCGCGAGCTCCACCTGACCACCAAGGAGTTCGAGCTGCTGCGCGTGCTCGTCGCGAGCGCGGGCTCGGTCGTCGTCCGCGACGCCCTGATGCGCGACGTGTGGGGCTCGGAGCCCGTCGGCTCGACGAAGACGCTCGACATGCACGTGTCGTGGCTGCGCCGCAAGCTCGGTGACGACGCCAACGCGCCGCGCTACATCTCGACCGTCCGGGGGCTCGGCTTCCGGTTCGAGACCGGCGAGAGCTGACCGTCCCCTGACGGGACGAGGGACACGGGGAGCGAGGAGCAGCGTGCGGCGTCGGATGCTGCAGGCGACGGTGGCGGCCGTGGCCGTCGCCGTGATCCTCCTCGGGTTCCCCCTCGCCTTCTACGGCGCCCGGTTCGTGCTCCAGGGCGAGGTCGACGACCTCTCCTCGCGCGTCGAGCGCCTCTCCCGGTCCATCGACGCGCGCCTCGCGACGGGTGACGAGATCCCGGACCACGTCATCGAGGACGCGGTCCAGCCCCGCGCGAGCGACCCCCCGGCGCACGTCTACGTCGCGCTGCCCGACGGCACGGTGCTCACGGCGGGCGACGAGGTCACGGGCCGCGAGATCGAGCAGCCCCTGCACTCCGACTCCGGCGCGCTCGTGACCCTCACCGTCTCCTACTGGGACGCCTACCTCCGGGCCGCGCAGGTCGTGCTGCTCGTCGTGGCCGCGGCGATCGTGGCGTTCGCCGCGGGCATCGGGATGGCCGTGTGGCAGGCGAACCGCATCGCCGCGCCGCTCGTGTACCTCGCGGCGTCGGCGGAGCAGCTCGGCTCGGGGCAGGTGCGCCCACGGCTCGAACCCTCGGGCGTCGAGGAGATCGACCTCGTCGCGGCCGAGCTCGCGCGCAGCTCCGACCGGCTCGCGGGCCGGCTCGCCGCGGAGCGCCAGTTCGCGGCCGACGCGTCGCACCAGCTCCGCACGCCCCTCACGGCCCTGAGCATGCGGCTCGAGGAGATCTCCCTCGCGTCCGACGACCCGGCCGTCCAGGAGGAGGCGCGGATCTCCCTCGAGCAGGTCGAGCGGCTGGTCGGGGTCGTCGACGACCTCCTCGCGTCGTCCCGGCGCGCCCAGGGCGGGACGACGGAGGCGGTGAGCCTGCTCGACGTCGTGCACCAGCAGGAGGAGGAGTGGGTGCCGACGTTCGCGAAGGCGGGGCGCCGGCTCGTCGTCGACGTGCCGCCCGAGTACCAGGTGCTCGCGACGCCCGGCGCGCTCGCGCAGGTCCTGGCCACGCTCATCGAGAACTCCCTCAAGCACGGCGGCGGCACGACCACGGTCCGCGCGCGCCCGTCCGGCACGAGCGGCGCCATCGTCACCGAGGTGTCCGACGAGGGCGCGGGCGTCCCCGACGACCTCGCGCCGCGCATCTTCGAGCGTGAGGTCACCTCGGGCGCGGGGACCGGTCTCGGCCTCGCGCTCGCCCGGGACCTCGCCGCGTCCGACGGCGGCCGCCTGGAGCTGGCGCAGCGTCGGCCCGCGGTCTTCGCGCTCTTCCTCGCGGGGGTGCCGCGGCGCCTCGACCCGCGCGTCGTGCTGCCGACGGGGACGGCCGTCGCGGCCGGTGGCCGACGCCGGCGCCGACGCGGCTGACACCTCCGGGACGCGTGCGGCTCAGTCGGTCCGCACGTCCGCAGGAGGGCGAGGCGCGCCGTCCGCGGCCTTCGCCGGGGTCGCGGCGTCGGCGCGGTCTCCCGTGAAGACGAGGTGGCGGTACGCGACGTAGCGGAACGCCGTGCCCAGGGCGAGCCCCACGACGTTCGCCGAGACGTTCTTGGCGAGCGGCGACGTCAGCCCGAGCGCGTACGTCGAGATCGCGAGGCACCCCACGGCGATGAGCATGCCGCCCACGTTGACGACGACGAACGCCGCGAGCTCGCGCCCGCGCGACTGCGTGCGCCGGTCCGAGAACGTCCAGTACCGGTTGCCGACCCACGCCACGAGCGTCGCGACGGCGACGGAGACGATCTTCGCGGTGAGCGGCTTGTGGCCGAGCAGCTCGCCCGGGCCGAAGCTCAGCAGGTTGAACAGGCCCAGGTCGACGACGTACGCGAGCGCGCCGACCGACCCGAACTTCGCGAGCTCGCGGACCCGCGCCAGCACGCGCTCGCGGCGCGACCCGGACGTCGCGGACGTCTCCGCTCGCCGGTCCAGGTCGCTCACCACCCCTCGAGGCTACCGGCCGGTCCTGGCCCCCGCCCGGGTGCCGTCCGCCGTCCGTCCGACGGGCGGTCGGGGGAGGGCCGCCCCGCGGCCAGGCACTAGGGTGGGTGCACGTGGCAGCCCCAGTGATCGCCGTGGTCGGCGGAGGACAGCTCGCACGCATGATGGCCCCCGCGGCCGGAGAGCTCGGCGTGCACCTGCGCGTGCTCGTGGAGGCCGCGGACTCGTCCGCGGCCCAGGTCGTCGTGGACGCGCCCGTCGGCGTCGCGTCCGACGAGGCGGCGGTCCGCTCCCTCATCGCCCCCGCGGGCGCCGCCCCGGCGGACGTCCTGACGTTCGAGCACGAGCACGTCCCGAACGCGCTGCTCACCGACCTCCTCGAGCACGGCACGCCCGTGCGCCCGGGCCCGGACGCGCTCGTCCACGCCCAGGACAAGATCGTCATGCGCCGCCGGCTCACCGAGCTCGGCGTGCCGTGCCCGCGCTGGGCCGCGCTCCCCACGGACCCGACGGCGGCCCGGGCCGCGCTCACCGACTTCCTCGCCGAGGTCGGGGGCGAGGCCGTGGTGAAGACGGCGCGCGGCGGGTACGACGGCAAGGGCGTCCGCGTGGTCTCGGCCGCGGAGGGCGGCCCCGAGCAGGTGGCGGAGTGGATCGAGGCCGCCGCGACGGACGGCCCCGAGCTCCTCGTCGAGGAGAAGGTCCCGTTCACGCGCGAGCTCGCGGTGCTCGTCGCCCGGCGCCCGAGCGGCGGAGCGGACGGGCGGGGCGAGGTGCGCACCTGGCCCGTCGTCGAGTCGATCCAGCGCGACGGCGTGTGCGCCGAGGTGATCGCGCCCGCGCCCGGCCTCACCGACGCCGAGGCGGAGCGCGCACGTGACGCCGCCGTGCGGATCGCCGAGGGGCTCGGCGTCACGGGGGTGCTCGCCGTCGAGATGTTCGAGGTCGCGGGGGAGGACGGCCCGCGCGTGCTGGTCAACGAGCTCGCGATGCGTCCCCACAACTCCGGCCACTGGACGATCGACGGCGCGGTGACGAGCCAGTTCGAGCAGCACCTGCGCGCCGTCCTGGACCTCCCGCTCGGCGACACGGCGGCGACCGCGCGCTGGACCGTGATGGCGAACGTCCTCGGCTCGACCCTCGACGAGCTCACCGACGCGCTGCCCGACGTCCTCGCCGCGTTCCCCGACGCCCGGGTCAACCTCTACGGCAAGGGCGTGCGCCCCGGGCGCAAGCTCGGCCACGTCAACGTGAGCGGCGACGACCTGGACGAGGTCCGCCGTCGGGCCCTGGCCGCCGCCGCGACCCTGCGGGGCGAGCGCCCCGCGACCGACCCGAACGAGGAGCGCGCATGAGCCAGAACCCTGTCGTCGGCATCGTCATGGGGTCGGACTCCGACTGGCCCGTCATGGAGGCCGCCGCCGACGCGCTGGCCGAGTTCGACGTGCCCGTCGAGGTCGACGTCGTCTCCGCCCACCGCATGCCCGTCGAGATGATCGACTACGGCCGCACCGCCGCGGAGCGCGGCCTGCGCGTGATCGTCGCGGGCGCCGGGGGAGCGGCCCACCTGCCGGGCATGCTCGCCGCCGTCACGCCCCTGCCCGTCATCGGCGTCCCCGTGCCGCTGCGCCACCTCGACGGCATGGACTCGCTCCTGTCGATCGTGCAGATGCCCGCGGGCGTCCCCGTCGCGACGGTGTCCGTCGGCGGCGCGCGCAACGCGGGCCTGCTCGCCGCGCGCATCCTCGCCGCGGGCACCGACGACGACGCCGCGCGGCTGCGCGAGCGCATGGTCGCCTTCCAGACGGACCTGGGGGACCAGGCGCGGGCCAAGGGTGCCCGGCTGCGCGCGTCGCGCGCCGGCGGGCAGCGCACCGGCTTCGGCGCCTGAGCCGAGGCGTCAGCCCGTCGGCTGCGGGAGGCCGCCCACCTGACCGGGTGCGAGGTTGCCGTCCCGGATGTCGACCCAGAACTGGCCGACCGTCTCGGGGTCGAGCTGCACGGTCGACCCGAGGTTGCCGCCGGGGCGGAAGTCGGGGTTCGAGATCGGCGGGGTGCCGGTGATGCCGTCGGGCCCGTTGGCCTTGCGGAAGGCGAGCGCGAGCTTGCCGAGGTCCACGATGCCGGTCTTCTCGTCCACGGTGAGGGCACCCAGCCCGGAGTCGAGCAACGAGACCTGGTCGCCCGGGCGGAAGAGGATGCTGGGGTTCGCCGCCTGCGAGCTGATCGCGCCGATGACCTGGCGCTGACGCTCGGCCCGTCCGATGTCGCCCTGCGGGTCCGAGTACCGCATGCGCGAGAACGCGAGCGCGGTGTGCCCGTCGGCCACGTGGCAGCCCGCCGTCCAGACGAGCTCGCTCTTCGGGTCGTCCACGTCGTAGTCGAGGCACAGCTCGACGCCGCCGACGGCGTCCACGATCCCCTCGACACCGCCGAACCCGACCTCCACGTAGTGGTCGACCGTGAGGCCGGTGAGCTGCTCCACGGTCTGCACGAGCAGCGCCGGGCCGCCCCAGGAGTACGCCGAGTTGAGCTTGCTCGACCCGTTGCCCGGGATCTCCGCGTACGTGTCGCGCGGCAGGCTGATGAGCGCGACCGGGCCGCTCGGCGGCGCGTGGAGGACCATGATCGTGTCGGTGCGGGCGCCCTCCGTGCCGTCCTCGCTGATGCCGTCCCCCCGCGCGTCCGACCCGGCGAGCAGGTAGGTGTTGCCCGCGGTGCCGGGAGCGCCGGAGAGCGCCTCGACGTGCTGGATCTTGCCGTTGGCCCAGAGGAGGAGGCCGACGGGCCAGGCGAGGAGCGCGACGATGACGACGCCGGCGACGAGCCCGACGATGCGGCCCTTGCGGACGCGGAAGCCGCCGCCCGGACGGGACGCCCCGGTGGCGGTGGGTGGGCGTCCGCTGCCCGGGCCGCCGGGGCCGGCCGGGCGCGGGCGAGGTGCCGCGGTGGGTCGACGTCCCGCGGTCGCGGTCGCGGCGCGCGCGCTCGCGTGCGGGGACGACGAGACGCGAGCGGGAGCCGAGCGCTCGGGCGACCGCGCCGGCGCGACGGACGGGGGCAGCGCCGAGGCCGCGGGCTCGCTCCGAGGTCGTGCTCGCCCCGCGGGCGGCGCCGGCGGCGGCGTGCCCTGGCGGGCCGGGGTCACGGGGATCTCGCGCGACGACTGGCGCCGGATGCGTGGCTCGGCCCGGACGGCGTCGTCGGGCACCGGCCGGGCCGGCGGGCGGGGGCGACCGCTGTTCCCGACGGCGATCGCGTCGTCGGCCGACGTAGGCCGGGGCGAGCGACCGCCCTGGGGCGTGAAGCTCGGGGGCAGCGACCGGGGATCGCGGGAGTCGGTCATGGGATCACCCGCACTGCGCGGTCTCGTCGGCGGCGGAGAACGCCTCCTTGCCGGCTTCCTTCGTCTGCACCGGCGCGGGCTCGTCCGTGGCGGTGTCCGGCGCCGGGGCCTCGTCGCCCTCGCCCGCCGGTGGCGCGTCGGTCGCGGCCTCGTCCGCCGGCTGGTCGGCCGCGGGGGCGGGCGTCACGATCGGCTCGTCCGCGCGCACCTTCGCCCACAGCTCGTCGGCCTCCGAGGTCCAGACGACCTTCGCGTCGGGGTCCCGCGGGTCCGGCGCGTTGGGAACGGTCATAAAGGTGATGTTGCCACTCGTCGCGCCCCGGAGGCTGAAGGCGAGCCCGGCGAGGCTCGGGATCGACGAGAGGTTGTCGCTCGTCGTCAGGGACCTGGTGCCCGCGTCGACGAAGCCGTAGATCTGGCCGAGGTCCGAGAGCACGTTCTTGGACAGCACCTGGTTGACCGTCGCGGCGAGGAGCTGCTGCTGCCGGCCGATGCGGCTGAGGTCCGACCCGTCGCCCACCCCGTACCGGGCGCGCGCGAAGCCGAGCGCCTGGGCGCCGTCGAGCGTCTGCCACCCCGCGGCGAGCTTCAGGTCCGCCTTGGGGGAGTCGATCGCCTCGGGGATGCACATGCGCACCCCGCCGATCGCCGACACCATGTTCTGGAAGCCCGCGAAGTCGACGACGACGAAACCGTCGACGTAGACGTCGGTGAGGCTCTCGACGGTCTGCATGGTGCACGCGGCGGCGGAGTCCACGTCGCCGCCGACGGTCGCCCCGTTGGCGAACGCCGCGTTGAAGCGGGTGTTGGCGGGGGCGGTCGTCTTCCCGCTCGTCGTGTTGCACGCCGGGACGTCGACGCGCGAGTCGCGCGGGATCGAGATCATCTCCACGCGCGAGCGGTCGGCGGACACGTGCACGAGGATCGTCGTGTCCGAGCGCATGCCCTCGACGCCCTCGACGTCGTGGCCGTTCTCCCCGCCGCGCGCGTCGGACCCCATCACGAGGATGTTGAGCGGCTTCCCGGCGTTCGGGTCGCTCGGGTCCGGGGTGGTCTGCGCGGGACGGTCGTCGAGCAGGTCGAGCGCGCTCGACGACGTGATGTTGCCCTGGATGTTCGACAGCGCCGAGGCGCCGCCGACCGCGCCGAACGCGAGGACGGCCGTGGCGACGAGGCCCACCGAGCGCGCGACCCGGTGGGTGCGCTGCCGCCTCGCGTGCGCAGGACCGCGCGACGGCCGGGAGGCCGCGGCGCTGCGGTTCTGGGCGCGGGAGCGTGGGGTCACGGGCATCGAGCATAGGCGGACGCCGCGACGCGCTGGCGCGTGCACGGGGCTCGCGGCGTGGAGGAGTTGTGGAACCTACGGTTCCGACCGGGGACGCGTGGGCACCACGCCGTCGTCGATCGTGGCGGTCCGCGCGGACTCGTCGTGCTCGAGCTGGCCGACCGAGTCGTCGACGCGCTCGAGCGTGGCCTCGGCCAGGCCGAGCTCGCGCGTGAGCACGGTGATCTTCCGCTCGAGCTGGTTCGTGCGCCGGTGGCTCGTCGCGATGAAGCTGACGAACGCGATCACCAGCGCGTAGAGCAGCAGGTCGGTGCCTCGCCCGACGTCGAGCAGGTTGGCGACG
>VFQP010001239.1_pt1 | contig 35614 bp, 55 predicted proteins | sample 3512351 | NCBI WGS metagenome assembly VFQP01 (sample SAMN10412372, study PRJNA504923) | tailings metagenome | isolation source: Relicate 1 Philex TSF1 revegetated site | place: Philippines: Tuba, Benguet | collected 2017-08-29
AAGAAAGAGAGGGGGAGAAAGAAAGAGAGGGGGGGAGGGAGGAGGAAGAGGGAGAAGAGGAAAGAGAGAGAGAGGAGGGAGGAGGGAGAGGGAGAAGAGGAAAGAGAGAGAGGAGGGAGGAAAGAGAGGGAGGGAGGAGAGAGAGGGAGGGAGGAAAGGTGTGCCCACGCAGGACGAAGGCAGAAACAAAAGGGAGGAAACAAATTTTATCGGCATCAAAAACAAACAAGGAGAGAAGAAGGAGACTTTGCGAGAATACTTTTTTTTCTGCATGCATGTGGCCAAATGTGTGTGTGGCAAAATGTATGTTACCCTCATGTAAAAACGTCTTACAGCAACATCCTAGATGCCACCAGTGGCACGCAGACCCAGGATCACACCACAGCCAATAATGTGGCCCAAAGCACCCAAAGCAAGTACATCCACAGCGGTGAAGCCTGCATGGTGTGGTGGTGAGGTGTGTTGTTGAGGTGTGGTGAGGTGTGGTGAGGTGTGGAACAGTGGGCAGACTGTCCTCATCAGAAATGGCACATTCTAAAATTATCCTACAAAACACAAGCACATGCTCACGCACCTGCGGGGTCGTTGGAGATGATGCCTGCAGACTTGTCCTCATACAGCTTGAGCCCCGCAGTGGTGTGGCGGTTGGCGGTGGGTGCCAAACCAAAGCGGCCAGCAATCAACACCAATGCGGTAGAGGTGGTCATGATCTGTGGTGGGCGCACAGAGTGTGTTGAGTGTGTTGTGAAAGCAGGAATAGCACCCTGTCTGAGGCAACGGCAATCAGATCCCCCAACAAAAATGTGCAGTGCATCATCATCAAACGTACCAAGTTTTCGGGGGAGCCGATGAAACCTGCCTGGGTCACCACGCTCTTGCGCTGTGTGCGAGGCAGAGCCACCTGCCAAGTGGAGGATAATGTATGGGTGAGGAGATCTGCCTGTTTGTTGACTGCTGCTGCATCGATGGTAACCCGTGGTGTGCAACAAGGCGATCTACAATCATGCATTGTGTACCTTGGTGCTAGGGCGAGCTGCACGCAGACCCTGGAATGAGGTCTGCATTGCGCATGGGCTTGTCATAGTTGCGGGGGCCATTGCTGCTGCGTAGATCAAGGTGCTGAGTTCTGTGTCTGCGTTTACACTAGAATCGTTGCAACGAGTTGTACAAATTGTGTTGGGTGTTGGACCTGTGGGCTTGCCACACCTAATCTCTTCAAGGGCGCCTTGGCTCCCTCCTGTGTGGTGTGATACCACCAATGCCATACTATCATTAATGGTGGTAGGGAGTGCCCTTGAGGATTGTGTAGCCCCTATACACCTGCTCCAGCAGCACTACGTTGGCTACTGCATGGTTCAACACGCAGCTACTGAGTCGTATCATCCTGTCTGCCCTCGCCCGCACAGCATCACTGTGACCATAAGCTCCTCCCACAGCAAACACCATGCCTGAAGAACGCTCATCACCCACCTGGATGTGTTGGGTAGTGTGTTTGTGTGTGTTTTGGCATCGCATGTTGTACAACAACACCCCATACAGGCACCTGTGCGATCAAGTCAGCAAACCCTGGTGATGTAATGTCCTTGCCACGCTCATCCAAGACCACGAGATAGTCTAGGGGCGCTACCAATGCCAGTACACGCTCCCCTGTGTTGCATGTGGGGAATGATCCTGTTGTCTGTGCAGTGTATAGTTGTGAAACACACCTTCAGCATCTCTCTGTATTTCAGGAGATGCAGACTTTTTGGGGTTGGGCTTGAGCTGCACCGATGTTGCTTTGGGGTTGTGGGCTTTGACAATCTTCTGAAGCCACTCGTCTGCGATGATGTGATGACCATGTGTATCACGTTGTGTATTGATATTTGACGCAAGCTGCGCCATACCTGCAAAGAGCTGTCCTCCCTTGCTGCTGCTACGGCTTACACTGATGAATGTAATGGGCACTGTGCGAAACGCTCTACGGGCATTGGATGTTTGACCATCAGCAGAGCACAGTATGATTGGTATGGTGGGCATCTGTTGTGCATCTGTTGTTCATGTGGCGCTGTGCACTAGCTCATTGCTCACGAGGGGGAAGCACACCGGGAAAGCAAACTGTTGAGGGGAAAATTGGGAAAATAATATGCAGGCAAAAAACACGACACAACGTCTCTCACTTCACACCATGCTGTGTACCCAGTACAAGACAATGATGCACCGTCCAGCGGCTGCAAAGGCCACAGCGTGGCGGGCATCAACACGGCAGTATAGCATGCCGTGCAGCAGGCGAGTTTGCAAGGTGTATGCAGTAGCAGAAGAAGTGGCAGCTACAAAATCAGGTATGGTTATCAGGCATGCATCACATCGATTGGGGTTGAGCAAACAGCTTGTGTCATTGCTTTACAATCCACTGCACACAGCAAGAACAGCCACTGTCAAGCGTGAAACCAAGGAGACCAAAGTGGAAGTGAGCATCAACTTGGATGGAACGGGGGTGTGCACATCACAAAGCCAAATCCCGTTTTTGGACCACATGATGGATGTACGTGGTTGGTGGTGGTGGTGGTGGTTTTCAGTCAGTTGTAGCTCACGAAAAACACACATATGTGCACACACACAGCAACTTGCATCGCATGGGTTGTTCAACGTGATTGTGCAAGCAGAGGGCGACACGTGGATTGACGATCACCACACCAATGAGGACATTGCACTTGCACTCGGAACCGCACTTGCACAAGCATTGGGTGATCGCAAGGGCATCCGTCGCTTTGGGGACTTTAGCGCACCCCTGGATGAGGCACTTGTACACGTTGTGCTGGTATGGGAAAGGGTCTGTGGCATGTGCGTGGTGTGTTGTCCACCAAAAATCTGTGTGTTGCATGTGCGTACATTGTGTACCAAAAATGTGTGTGTGGCATGTGTGGAAAAAACCCCAATGACATACCCAAACACACACACACACACACACGCACATCCCCCACACCCATAAACAGGATTTGTCTGGGCGCCCCCACTTGAGCTTTGATGTGGAGTTTCCAACAGAATACATTGGCAAATATGAAACACAGCTCATGGAACACTTTTTCCAATCCATGGTCAATACATCTGGCATGACACTACACATTCGACAGGTATGTGTGTATATCATGCTGGAGTGTACCCATGTGCTATTCTTCACCCCTCTCCATGATAATTGTCACAGTTGGCTGGCAAAAACAGTCACCACATTGCAGAAGCCACATTCAAGGCATTTGCGCGTGCATTGCGACAAGCCACAGAGGTGGATGAGCGACGACGGGGGACCATTGCAAGTTCCAAAGGCGTGCTCACCCAGCAGTGACCAGTCGTGTGTATTTATTTGATGTTGTTGAAATGATGTTGATGTTTTCTTTCCGTGTAACTGCATCCTCTACGCTCCTGATGCGACCTGTTGAGGCACTGCTGCTCATTGTGCCCACAATCCACACTGATCGACGACCATCTCGTTTGCACAAGCCACTGCATTGATCGCGCATAAGCGCACACCGATATGTCCAAAATAGCCACCATAGTTCGACATTGACCCGTTTTGAAGCAGTACAGCAGCACAGCGTCGAAACTGACAGTGTTGCATTGCACGCGATGGCGTCGACCACTACAGCCACTACCAGCAGTAGCTCGGGCCAGGACGACTCGTACCAGCCAACAGACAAGGTGAACCGTGAGTTGCCAAGCAAACCAGCTTCCAAACCAGCTCCTGCAGGCAGCAGTCGCAAGCGCCAGATCGTCACATCCAGTAGCCGTCCACGCAAACGCCAAGCAGAGGGCACCTTGGTTGGGCAAGCACCAGCATCAGGTTGGTGCTGTGGGTGCGATTTAGTGGTTGAGATGGTGGTTGAGGTGGTGGTTGAGGATGCATATGACGTGTGTACAACAGCAGGGTCAGTGTGCCTCACAGGGCCTGACAACCCACCCCCAGCTCCAGCAGGCACTCCTGCCTCGCTGTTTGCTGGGCATTATGTGCAGCGTGAGACAGACCCGACTGAGTACTACTTTTGGGTGGTGCATCGGGAAACAGGCGAGAAGCAACTTGCTGCCATAGTATGCTGTGATTTCCTGCCGTGTGGACACCGTGTTGTAGTGGATAGTATGTTGTAGTGCACAATATGTTGCAGTGGACAGCGTATCAAGTGTACACCATGTTGGGTTTCCCCCTACACAATCACCTACACAGGGGAGGGATGAGCTGGGCACAGGCAAGTTGGTGTACAGCAGCGTGCCCGACTTTGATCATCGTGGCTTGCCTAGGCTCTGGAAACAAAGCCGAAGAGAGGTACTTTTATTGTGATTATTTTCTTTTTTCCTTCTATCCCAGCTGTGGATGATGGTTTTTGTGGTGTGTGCATGTAGGCTTCCTTCCTGCTCAATGAATGCCACTATCCCCTTGTTATGCACCACGTGAACCCCATTTCTCTTGAACCCCAACACACTTCATCCCCTGCCACACCAATTCCCCCTCACAACATTCCCCCCAACAACAACAGCTGGTTGAGTGGCTAGAGGTACTGGGTGCTGGAACACCCCTTGATGCCAATGGGCAGGTGAAAAAACCAAAAAATGCACGATCAACAGCTGCTGGTAGTGGTGGTCGTGGTCAGGCACGCACACCCAAGAAAACCACCAAGGCTGCCAAAGGTGGTGTGGGTGGTGGGGGGGGTGTGGCAGACGCGGGAAGGGCAATAGGTAGGACACAGCATGCTCAGCAGCTCATACCAAAACCAGCGCAGGTATACTTTCGATGTTGTTGTTCTTGTGTGTGCTGTGTGTGTATGCTAAAGTACATGTTGTATGCAGGCACAGTGCTGTGTAGGTGTTCTGTGACTTATGGTGATATACATGTACAGTACACCAAACACTACAGCGCAGACATACATAAGAACACACAGCACGGTGTCCCCACTCCCCCCACCATCATCCCACCATCACAGCAGCAACATGCAGCAGTGCAGTCCCCCCACCAGCTCCCTGTGTTTGATGATGATGAGGGGTGGCAGCATGTACAGTCTGACAGTTATTTCCCCCCCCACAATCCATTTTCTGCACAACCTGTGTTTTCCACAACGTATGTGGGGTGTTGCTGTGTTGTGTGTGTGTGTGTGTTGCAGGTGTGTGGATGTTGTGCCTTCCTGTACAATGTTTACAGCAACACCTCACATATCAGGAAATCACCACCAAAACACACACACACACACACACACACACACACACACACACACACACACATCAGGTTTACTGACATAGTGGAGCGACATGGAACACAGGGGGGCCAACCCATACACCTCATGTACCTGTATAATGAAAACACAGGGGTTCGCCTGTTGGTTGTGCGGGGGACCACTCGCAGCCCCCGCAGCAGAGTGTATGTGTTGTTGTTTGTTTGTTTGTGTACAGAGGAGTGTGTTGTTTATAAGAAAATGTGCATGGAGAGGGGTGTGAAACAATGCACATGTACACACATACTATCCAAGCACCTCCCACTCTACACAGCATCACGTTTGCAGCCACACCCGCTGTGGGTGGGTATCAACTACAACACGTCGCAGAAGCACGACAATATGCACAACACCTCCTCAATGCTGCGGCTGCGCATGGCCCTGCAGCATACACTCCCCCCAGTGACCCCCTGCATGCATTGCTAGCCACCAGCACGATGCGCAGTGGGGATGGGGGGAATGAGGGTCGGGCACATGGTGCTGCAACAGGAGCAGGCGGGCAGCAGGGGGTGGAGCAGCGGCCGTTGAGCCCCCATGTATATGTATGTGTGTGGATGTGGATTTATATGGGTGGGTGGGTGGGTGCTCTTTTTTTGGTTGTTGTTGCAAATTGTTTGCCTGCGCCCCAAAACATCACCCTCCCACCAAAACCCACACCACACCACAACATAATACCACATCACACTCAGGTGACATTTGCCAACCACCCCACACACCTCGACTGGATTCAGCGCATGCCCTCAGAAGACGACATTCACCGATTTCGCCACTATGCCCAGTTACTCATCCAACCCATAGTCCCTGATGAAGCAGCAGGAACTGTGTCCCCTTGTCTCATTGAGTCACAGGCGCTGGAGGTGCTGCGGGCTATACGTCACACAGATGTGGGGTTGGGGTTGCTGCAGGAGAGTGGGATTGCGTTGCCACTGGGGAGTGTGGCCCGCCATTGTGGGGTGCTCTCAGTACGTATGGGAGGGTGGGTGCGCGCGCATGTGTGTGGATGGATGTGGGGGAAATTGTGGGTGCTGATGGGCAGTATGTATTTACCTTGTGTGTGCAGATGAGCATCATGTATTTATTTATGTGCATATCATCATCATCAGCAGCAGCAGCAGCACCAACAAGGTGTGAGCATACAAATAATATAATACACACAGGTGCAACATGAAGCACATGAAATTGCCATGAGGTGGAAGGTGACTGCAGCAGCTGTGTTGGCCATGTCCACACGGGGACTTGGTGGTGGCTGATGGTTGTTGTGGTTGTGGTTGGTGTCATTGTTGGTGGTGGTTGATGTCCACACAGGGACTTGGTGGTGGCTGATAACATTGGTGATGGTGAATTACTGATTTGTATCGAGAAACACCTTGTACTGTGTGTACATGACAACACATGCACTTTTCATTTGACACATTGTTGTCTCATCGAGAAGGGGTCACCCAGAGGTGTGATAGGGGGTTGAGATCAAGGAGGGGCCGTTTCAACACGGAGTGATTTTGACACAGGACATGTACTGTTTTGTTGTATCATGCAACGTGTTTTATCAATGTGTGATTGTTTTGCATGTAGTGTACAATAAGAAATGTAATCAGGACTGGCAAAAGTGTGCAGTAATAATCACCCACCATAATCACACTCACCACAGCGACAGGTTTCTGTTGGATACCACAGACAACATCAAATCAGGGTCCCTCCTCAACAAATCTGCTGCGTTGGCTGATGGGTACAACCTGTGCAGCATGCGTGTAGAGACAACATTAATGAAACAACATGTGTAGGCAAATGATGGACATGCATCGGGGAAATACCAAGTGTGCGACCTCTCTGCAGGTACAGCAGACACAATAATACATAAGGATACAATGTTGTACGCCCCATGCCCCCTTGGGTGACCCCCTTCTTGCGCTACCCTCCCCCGCCCCTCTCCCTCCCCCTGCGCTCCTCCTCTGAAAGCACAGCAGCGCTCCTGGGTAGGGCATTCCACTGCCACAGGCGTGCCATGTTGTCATCATCATCATCCAGGTACATCAAGGGGTCCGCACCCCTTAGTCGAAAGTGCACCACTGCCCATGCTACGCGATGGGGCTGTGTGTCGAGCTCCTGCGCGAGTTGTTGTGTGGTCCACCCAAAGTGCCTGCATGATGGCATGGTGACATGATGGCGTGGGGCATCCCGTTGTTGACACACACAAGGTAGGGGCAGGGGGAGGACAAGGGGACGGAGAGGGGGAAAAGGGCAAGAGGGGAAGGAGAGGGCAAGGGAAAGAGGACGTTGACGTGGCCTATGCATACACCAACAACATCCCAACAAACTGGAGCAATACTCACGAAACCAATCCACAACACCAACCCACACCACCACCCCTCACACCATCACATACTGTTGCAGCTTACTCACAATGGCTTGCACATCTTCAGTCAACAGCAATGGCTGCTGTTCTACCATTGCATCCACTGCCTCCTCCCCAAATAAAGTGTGCAGTGTTGCTGCTGCTGCTGGTATGTTGGTGAATTCCTCATCCAATAGGAGACTTGGCCTGGGGGGATGGATGAAGGGGGGTGGTATGAAGGGGGTGGGATCAAGGGGATTGGATGGAGGGGGATGGAGGGAGGGGGATGCGTGGATATGAGCATGATGACGGACAATGTGTGGACACTGATAATCACTTGTTCATGATGCTGCAGTAGGATGGTAGCACAACCCCCCTCCAACACAACCGTTACCGTTTACACACGAGTTGGGCCACATCCGCCTGAGGAAAGATGTTCTTCAGCACCACCATTTTGTCAGCCACCCCTGCTGTGTCACACACGAGTGCGGCCAACAGTTGTGGCCTGATGCGCTGCAGACGTGCCTGAAAGCCCGGAATGAGCAGCAACAGCTCCTGCAATTGTTGCACAAAGTGCTCATGGGTGAGACCAGAGGCGGTGGTTGCTGCAATGGTCACCAATCGTGCTGCTTCAATGTCAAAAAATGGTACGGCGTCTTCCTTGATGATGCCACGTATCAGAGTCCATACTTGTTCCTCGTTTTTTGAGGCTGGCTGTTGGTTGTTGTTGTGTATGGCATAGTGGTGCGATCGACGTTGATGATGGTGTTCTTGTGTGCATGGACGAGTGAATGTGTTGTTGAATGTGTTGTCTGCCGTGAATGGCCTGTGGTAAGAGTGGGTACCAAGGTTGCAGGCCATTGCAGAGCGCTGAGACAATGTGAATGCTAGGCACATGCAAACAAGCTTTCTTAAGAATGGTGTTTTTCCATCAACCTGTGACACCCCCACGTAGCTCGACAATACATTTGCCATCGATACTGAAAAGCACCACATACCGTGCACAGCGTACCTAGGGCTACCACCATCAACGTGTTCACAGCCCCCTGCACGTTCCTTGTACACCAAAGCATTCCCACAGCATAGTTGTGCATCGCGTGACGTGTTCACAGTAGCCATCATCACAGCCAGCCATGCCCTGTACACCAATCACCAATGTGTTGCATGCACATGCAAGCCTCAGTGTTCAACAACGCCGCTGCGTGCGCAACCGCAACGTACGTGAAATAGTAGGATATATAAAACACCATCAATCATCTCCTGGTCGATATGTATCCCACCCATCTTCAACCATAGGTGACCATCGTCCGAGCGACTGCTGCCCCTCCCCAACCCTCCAGCACAGAAGCAGCAAAAACATTCACAGACCAGATTGTTGCCCAGGAGCAACAGTATGTGTTGGTTGAGATGATAGTGTGCTGGGAGGTTTGCTGATGTACCCACAATCGCATCCACAGGTACATCTTGCAGACATATGCTCGTCCAGCAGACCTTGTCTTTACACGTGGCAGTGGTGCAATGTTGTACGATTCATATGGCCGTGAGTACTTGGACTTTTACGGAGGCATTGCTGTCAACTCGATTGGTATGGTGGTGACAATACTCTTCCACGTCCTCATTGCCCATACACTCATCATACACACACTCTCCTTAGCAAACACTCACATCCCACACAACACACAGGTCACAGTGATGCACGGTGGCTTGAGGCAGTCACAGACCAAGCAGCCACCCTCACCCACACCAGCAACCTCTTTCACACAGCACCGCAAGTAGAGCTTGCACGTCGTCTTGTAGAACATTCCTTTGCTGACAAGGTGTTTTTCTGCAACAGTGGAACAGAGGCAAATGAGGCCTCCCTCAAGTTTGCTCGCAAATGGGCCAAAGTGCAAGGTGTGACATGGGTGTTGGGTGTGTAACATGTACAGATGGACATGTACATAATAGGTAGATATGAGTGCATGTGTGTGTATCATCATCATCCATGCTAGTCCCCTCCACCCCATATACACCCCATATACACCCCACACATCCCATGCGCTCCCCATACACTCCATGTGCTCCCCATACACCCCGTACACACCCCGTACACACCCCATACACACCCTATAAACACCCCACACACCCCTGTTCATCACACACAGCTGGTGTTGATGCCTATGACCCTGAAGCTGCTGCTTCTGCCCCCTCTGAGCTTGTATCGTTCACCAACAGCTTTCATGGGCGCACTATGGGTGCACTAGTGCTCACATACAAGGTAGTGTGGGGGTGGATGATGAGAGGGTGTTTGTGTGTGTGATGAGATGGTGTTTGTGTGTGTGTGATGAGAGGGTGTTTGTATGCATAGTGTCTAGTCGTACATAATATCCCCTTGTTCATATTTGTGTATGTGTCCTCCATTTCATGTCCCCTTGTATCACTGCCACCCCCAACACAACTACACATGCACATGCACTGACAAGCATCCCCCCCCCCCCCCAACACCCCCCACACCCCACAAACCCCACTCCCCCTCAAAAACCAGGATCAGTACAAAACCCCCTTTGCCCCCATGCTCCCTGGTCACACCATGGCACCCTACCTGGACCTTGACGCAGCAGCCAAGGTGATAGTCAAGGGGAAAACAGCTGCTGTGTTTGTAGAACCAGTGCAGGGGGAGGGGGGGGTGACACCTGCCACCAAGGAGTTTCTAGAGGTGTGTGTGATGGGTGGTGGGGGCTGTTAACGGGTTGGTGGGGGTGGTGGGGGTGGTTGATGGGGTGGTGTGGTGTTGCAAAGGTTGTGTGGTCTTGCCTTTGGTTGTTATGTGTATACCAAGCAATTGTACATGTTGCCTTTGTGTGCTGTATTTGTGCTGTCAACATGGTGTAATGGTGTTTATTGAGATAGCCCCCCCCCCCCAAAATAAGTAAACACACATTAATACACACAGCTCATTATGCAACCCTCCATTTTCATCACACCCTCTCCACCAACAACACTGCATAGGGATTGCGCAAGTTGTGTGATGATGCTGGTGCATTGCTGGTGTTTGATGAGGTGCAATGTGGGTTGGGCAGGACTGGCACGTTATGGGCATATGAACAATTTGGTGTGGAGCCTGATCTCATGTCACTCGCCAAACCACTTGCAGGTGTGTGACTGGGGGTCTTGGTGTTGTTGTGGTGTTGTTGTTGTGGTATCAGTGCATGATGGTCAACAACGTGGTCGACAACATGGTCAACAACGCCCCTCACCTTCCTACCCCCACCCTCCCCCAGGTGGTCTTCCTATTGGTGCAGTGTTGCTCAAGCAGCATGTGGCTGATGTCATGTCACCTGGTGACCATGGGTCAACATTCGCAGGCAACCCCCTCGTGTGCCGTGCAGGGTGTGTGACATTTGACATCATCAACACACCCGAGTTTTTACAATCAGTGGTGGACAAGGTTCGTATTGTTGTTGTTGTTGTAGGGAGGGGAGGCATGGGGAGTTGTATGTGGGAGGAGGATGGTGTTGTATGTGTTTTACCACCACAAGTCACTCACCCTGCACACACAATGAAACCACAACACTCACCCGTACACATAAAACCACAACACTCACACGCCCACATAAAAAACCAACAGGGTGCTCGTCTGCGTGATGGTCTTCGTGCCCGCCTCTCTGCCAACCCACACGTGGTCGACATCCGCGGCAGTGGACTACTTGATGGTGTGGAGCTTGATGTCATGGCTGGCCCTGTGGTGGAAGCTGCTCGAGAAGATGGGCTGCTTGTGATTACTGCTGGTAAGGGTAATGTGGTTCGTATGGTACCTCCACTGACTGTGACGGAGGAAGAGGTGGATGTGGCTGTGGAGAAGCTGACCAAGGCCATTGAAAGTGCATTGTGAGGTTGCATTGTGAGGCTGCATTGTGAGGCTGCATTGTGAGGCTGCGTTGTGAGGCTGCATTGCAAAAAACAGCAGGGTGGAGGTGGAGCATTATTATGGATTATGGAGCATGGTGCTGGGTGAGAGAGGGTGTGGGACGGTGGACGAGAGAGGCGGTGTGAGAGGGTACACCGTTGGGATGTGGTGGGAGACTTGTGAGGGAGGTGTTTTGTGGACGAAAGGTGGTGGTTTGTGAGGGGGAGATGATAGCACTCCATTATACGTGTGTGTGTTGAGGTGCGCACGAGTTGTTGAGATTGTGTGATGCGTATCACGTTGTAACAAGTGATAAAGGAAGGGATAATGGAAGGGAAAGGTAAACATAACACAACACATACAAACCCACGAGGGAAATGTATACTTTGTTCACATCTCCCCTTTATTTTCGTCAATCATCATCTTGATCTTGAAAAAACGAGGAGGCCCCCCCCGTTGTTTCTGATGACGATGATGATGAAAAAGGTGTTGTGCTCTCCAATGGTGTTGTGCTCTCTAATACAATGTTCCCATACTCGGATGCGTTATACACCTTCCAATCATTGCTCAGTGCTTGCAATTCTGTTGTATGAGATATTGATGAGGTGTGTATGAGTGTATGAGGTGTGGTGTGTGGAGGTGTATGAGTGTCTCCATACAGCATACACACTGCAAACAGACCAGCCCATATTCTCCCTATCATGCATCACCATCATTATCATCAAGCTCATCATCATTGCCCATCATCACCCTCATCATCATCATCATTACCCATCATCACCGTCCTCCTCCTCCTCATCATCATCATCACTCACTACCTGTAGGCAAAGCAGCAGCAAGGTCAGCCAACATGGGTCCAGTCATAGCCACCACATTACAGGTGGATGACGTAATCAGGTCACATACATGCACCTCCCCTGTACACACATGTTGGTGTACGTGTGCTGATGATGGATGATGATGATGAGAGTGCGCATTCACAGACACAATGTACATGTACTTGGACACAATGCACACATTGCTTGTATTTGCCATCACACTCCATCACATGTACACACACACACACACACACACACACCAACATTGCACACACTCTCACACCCCCACAAACAAAGACACACACCATCAAACGCAGCAGCAAGTGCTGCCAGTGCCCTTTCCCCCATATCACACCCTGGCAGTCCCACCCCCCCTATATTCACCATCAACCGCCCCCCAGGCACCAGCATCCCTCTCAACTGTTGCCATGTCGCTCCCTCACAGAGCTCGGGGAGGAGCCTGCCCTGGGCAAATAAATCTACAATCATCCCGGAATAGGGACCCTGCTCGGCAACAGAGGGGGAGAGTGCATCCCCTACACACACCATCTGTGTGAATTGATGGTGGGTGTTGATTGGTGTTGATGGTAGCAACACAACAACACAATGCAGATTTGCACTTGTGCTTGTGCGCGCGCAAGTCAATGTGAACACCCCCCTCCACACGCCACCCCACCCTACATGCACCACACCCCCTTGGACACCCATACCCATATACCCATATACGCCCATACCATCTTGCCCGACTGCTCCAGTGTAGTCAACCCCAAAAACATCTGTGCAGTCAACACCACCCCCATATCAAGCTCCCAGCCCACCATGGGTGTTTCTGGAAACAGGGTGTGTATGATGTGTGCAACAGTACCAGCACCAAGTCCAAGCACTGCTATGGGCGCTGTGGGGGGGACCAGTGCTGCTACCATTGCCAGGTAATCCCTGCATTGCGTTTGTGTGATGATGGTGTAGTTGGTAGTATGCATGATGTGATACTTGATGGTATGCGTGATGTGGTCCTCAAGGATACGTCTGCATGATGGTATCCACGTTCCAACACACATACCAGTAGAGGCCCCCCGTCATCGGGTTGCTTTCTCTGTATATGCTGTGCAAGTTTCCTGTGTGGTCCAGCATGAGTGCACGTGCCCCTGCAACCTCTGGTACATTGTACTCCTCTGGAAACTGCGTGGGGCGTGTGGGAACACGTGTGGGCATGCAACTCGTCATCAGACACTCGCATACTACAGCAAACCCCACCCCACCATGTGTATATCATGTATACATTGAGCAACAACTTTCAACGCATTCCCCACGCAAAACACCCTCCTCAACATAAACAACAGCCACGGTCAAACATGCGCCACACCTGCAGCACCATAATATTGTCGTTGTGTTCCGTTTGCAATCTCGTCAAACACACAGGCTGTGCATCCGCTGCAGCTGCTTGCGACCGCACATGCTGTGGCCTCGGACGTGGTGGAGGGACAACAAACGGTGCATGGGAATGATGATGGTGGTTTACCAGTCGTGTCGCGTGCATGATTGAGGGTGTCTTATTGTTACGTTGTCAAGTTTAGAAGAAGAAAACAAACATTCCCCCCTTATCATACAAAAAAACCACAAACACAAATAGTGTTGTGTACACTGTGGTGTTTCGACGCACACAAACACAAGTGTACATACAGCGCACACCTCAGGTGCACATTGAAAAAATACAAGGACAACACCACACCACCAATCTACGCCTTGCCCCCCCCCCCCTGGAATGGCTGCTCTGCATAGCGTTTCTGTACCGCTTTTCGAAACTCTGGTTGATTGTCCCACAGCTTGGCTGCATATGTGTTGAGTGGGCTATCGTTGTTGGGCTCCCCCAGCAAGCTCTGAATGGAGATCAACACAGTCTTGACACTATACGCGGCGCTCCATTTGTCCTTGAGAATGTCGAGGCAAATGTTGCCATGGTTGTCCACATTGGGGTGAAAGCAAGGGGTCACAAATCGCACTTGGGGCGCTTTAAAGGGGTAGTCTTGTGGAAACTGCAATGAGAGCTTGAATGACAAGCCCTCGAATGCAGTGCCATCAGCACCGGTAATGGTGCCCACCCATGAAAACAACGAATCGCCATCGGGGAATGCAGAAACACCAGCTGCGTCCTGTGCTGTCATAAGACTCATGAGCTCGTTTTGCAAGCGCTTGGCAACGCTTTGAGAGTCTGTGGTGGTGGACACTGCAGCTGTTCCCGCCTTGACCCGGTCACCAGTCGTTGGGGCTGTTGCCCTTGCTGTGCTGCTCATAGTGTGCTGTGTGTAGTATGTGGGATAGTATGTGTACATGTGTTTGTATTGTGTGGGAAAACAACAGCGAGCCAACGGAAACATGCCACGGTCACTGGGTGCCAGCAGCTTCGGAGATATTGTATGCGGTGCATAGTGTTGTATGTGTTGTAAGAACAGCGTGCGTGCGATGGTACGTGCTCACACAGCGCATTTACCAAATCGAGGGATGGAGATGCAGGGGTTGAACGAGCCAAGCAGACGAAAGTCAGGAAGGAATAGTTGTTATTGACGCTTGGTTGTGGAATGTGGGCTGTTTGTACGGGTCACGACAGCAGGGTACAGATGTGTACGTGGGGGATTGCACAATGGAGAATAGTGTGTTTCAGCTTTGTGTGTGAGTGTGTGTGCTGTTTGTTATTTGTGGAGATGTATGTTTTTTTGGATTTATTGGAATTTTGTGTCATAAACTTGACCAGAGCGTGTGATAGTCTGATATTACTCAGAGAACATGATACACAAATCACACAGTGTCTATCACCATACACAGGTATGCATATGAGAAGCACACAAAACACATACAAGAGAAAGTACAAGGGCACACAGGCTTCAATTGGCCTGCACACATCAGCAATGTAAACAAAAAAAACACGAGTATGAGGTATAACACATGCAGGCCATGTTGATTTCTTTCTCAATTTGTCATCACTGGGATTCACTGTTTGTTGTCAAGGAGTCTTCAAACCAGGTGTAGCTGAATGCCGGCGACGGTAAGCCGCTGCATGGCTGTGTTGAAACCAGAACGCAAGGAGCCAAAGCATGGTGCCCCACTGACCTCTTCCCAATGGGGCAGGTGGTCAATGGTATGTGCGGCATGCCAGAGCTGAATAAACTGCTCCTCCTTGCCATCAATTCCATCAATCATCTGTGATGGCATTCAGAAACGTGGAGAAAGAGGATGTGTACACACGTCGTTGCAACCCCCTCCCACACACACACCACTTCCTCAACTGCCTCCACAAACTGGCGCACTTGATCCTCCAGGGCACTCACAACTGCAGGATCCACGTCAAACTCCCCAGTGCTTGATACATGTGACAATAGGGATGCACCATGCATCCTGTCCTCCAAGTTGTATCCACCAGCCACTGGCACTGGTGTGGATCGCACTTGCTGTTGCGTGGAGGATGTCATGGCAGACAGCGTCCTTGGTGGCGAGGGTGTCGAGTGCGCAGAGCAATAGCAACAACAACAGATTGAGCTGGCACAAGCAACTGCAAGGCTGCTGCGAGGTATCTGGGGCAAGAGTGGTGTGCTAGCCGAGTCGACTGCCCCTGCGCGCTGCCTGGCGTGAATGTTGGCTGCTATTGGGGAATGGCACAATGACCACTCGTTAGGGTGCTGTACACCGTGCTGTACAGTACACCGCCGGTCTGTTTTCAAGCGTGTCTCAGTGTGTATACCGTTGCTAACGCTAAAACGAATGCTTACACCACGACAACGGCCTCATCAAGTTTGTTTCTCAACAGTTCCAACTTGTCACTCGGTGATGCTGCTTTGTGTTGCCAATCCTGCCACGGCATCACCACCAGTTTGTACCCCGATGCTTGCAGCAGGGTGTTGCGCAGCAGGGTACGCCCTGTGAGCTCGGTGGGCAAATTGACAAAGCAGTGTGAGGGGCCGTCTGCCTCAATCACCACAGCGGCCCCGTCTGCTGCCGTCGCGCGTACGTCCACGCGGAGCAGCACACGGGGGAGCAGCTCCTCAATGGAGATTTCTGGAAACAGCGATGCTGCTGCGAGTGATACCTGTTGTTTTTACCGGGTGGGAAGAGGCGGTGAGAGTATGAGTGCACATGTACACACTGTCCACAGACAGTCAACAGCATACACAGACAGTCAACAGCATACACAGACAGTCAACAGCATGCACATACAACATGGACCCCACCTGTCGTTGGAATATGGTCAGATCCCCATCCTCCCCTATAGACCCGGCATCATCATGTGCTTTGGCCAGTGTGATGTCATGTGCCTGTGCACACACTGCATCTGACAGCAATGCCTCTTCATTGGGTAACAACAGCTCTATGGCAACATGTGCCTGGGTGTTTGTATTGTTTTTGTTGTATCATGTACATCATCATTGACAACAGTATGGAGGCCAAGTGTTGTTGGCCATCATGTACAAATACTACATGCACCACATGTACACCCACCCACACCCACACCCACATACATCCGTACACACACACCCGTACATCCACCCACCCACCCACCCACACCACATACCGTGTACACTTGCTTGACCCATGCAGGGTCTGTTATCCAATCAGCACACCCTATAGCCACCTGTGCAGCACCTCGTAACACAGGCAACAGGGATGACAGACGTGCTGGTTGGGTCACCAGCAATGTGACACACGCCCATAGTGCATTGCTCACCCATCGACTCTGTTGCTCCTGGGTGTGTTTTTTGTGTGTGGGGTGGGGGTGGGGGTGGTGCAGGGTACTTGAGGGTACAGTGTGTTGGATGGTTGGTGTGGTGTGTGGGGTTGCGTGTCAGAGAAAAAACGGGTGTGCAGGTACAATGGTTCGAGTGTGTTGATGTGGGGTACGTGTATGGGAGAGACTGCATGACACACATTACACAAACTTTACACACCACACACACTACACACCACATACACTACAGACAAAACACTCAGCCCAACAAAATCCTCCCCCCCTTGAAAAAACCGCACCTGTTTTGACCATTCACATGTCATGGTCAACAGGTCAACAATCAGGGCATCAGGCACCTTTGCCTTCAACACAGCAGCTGCCAGCAACACATTATTTGCATATTCAGGTTTCAAATACCCTGCATAGGTGCCTATGTAGTTCATCATGCTGAGTAGATTGTCCTCACTGGGGCGATATCGATAATCGGCTGCTGCATACAGTGCTGCTACGACTGACTGACAATCTTCATCTGGGTTTTGACGGGTGGTTATCTGTTCCACCATACTGCTCATGACTCTGTGTGTGTGTGCATGTGTGTGAAAGGGGTGGTGGTGTAACGCATGTGTTTGTGAGTGGGGGGGCGGTGTACTGCATGTGTTTGTGTGTGTGTGAGGTGTTGTGCATGTCGGTGACAATGTATGTATGGGAACACCCCAAAACACACCCACCCTACACACCACACCCACACTCTACACCCCCCACCCCCACCCCCACCCCACCCCCACCCACCTTACCTCTCCACTGTATCATAGCCAGGCATAGCATCAAGTGTGGTCCATGCATACAACATGTTTGCTATACCCATTGGTTTGGCTTCATGTAAACGCTGCAGGAAGAGGGTATTGTACAGGCGTGCATCAAATTCAGCAGGGAGCTTTCCTAAATTGGCAAATGACCACCTGTGTAAGAGAAAAAGAGAAAAGGAGAGGGGAGTGGGTTGGTAATTGTTCAAAACAACATACACATACATCCCATCAACACCAACATACTACACACACTACAAATACCACACACTATACACACTATACACACTAGTAATTACATACCACACATTAGTAATTCCCTTGGCAGTCACCTCCTCCTGTGCCCTCATGTTCAGTGTCTTGCAATAGGTAGGCATGTGTACTGCTTCAGGAATAGCACCATACAATGTTGTCCATGACCTGTGTGGTTTTGTGTGTACTGTGTGTGTTTTTGTGCATGTACTGTGTGTGTTTTGTGTGTGTACTGTATGGTTTTAAGCAAGTGTATTGCATGTGTGTGTGTATTGTATGTGTGTGTGCAGCAAACACAAAAGCAAGTACAGCATCATACCACAAATTGCTGGCAAGGTTGAGTTGCAGTGTGCTGTCCAATTTGCGCATCACCCTGTGTGTTTGCATACGTGTTTTGTGCTATGCATGTGGTGTGTGTGTCTGGGTTTTTTATACTGTGTGGCATTGTGTATATCTGTACATGCATGCATACTCCACATACACAACACAATCAACACATTTATTCAATGCATTGAGTCAACACATGAGTGAACACAGTCAAACACGCACCATGATGCATGTTCTTCTGGGTCAAATGCTTTGGGTTGGGTGCGAAAAACTGCCAATGCCCATAATAAATTTGCCAAATTCTGTGGGTTGAATTTTGAATAATCTCTAGTAGCAAGTGAAGTGAACAACTCCAAATCTATTGTCGAGGGGAGATAATTCCTCCTCGCTAGAGCCTGTTCGATTGTGATTGTAGGTGTGTGTGTGTGAGAGAGAGAGAGGGAGTGTGTGTGTGCAGCACACATGTATACGCACCCACATGCATACACACCCACATGTATACACATGGATCAACCCGTATGCACATATATACATACCCATAATGTATTTGTAAAGTGTTGTACCAGCATGCGAGGTGCTGCCATCATTATAAACTGCCCATACCGCTCCATATCCACACAATCCGGGATCCTGTGATACGATGTGTATGATATAATAACAAAGGAAAGTACAATGTGTGTGACGTAACAATAAAGGAAAGCACAATGTGTGTGATAACAAAGCTGTGATACAATGTGATAGTAATCTAAGAAAGTTTCAAGATGCACCCCACTATGATCCCCCCCCCATTTCATGCACACACAACCCACCCCCTTTCGTTCACACACCATCCCCCACCCGCTTTCTGTACACACACCGTTCCAAGTGCCCCCATGCCAGCACCACATTAGACAGGTGTTGTGGCTCCATATCCTGTATATTCTCCATGACATACGTAGCCAGCACATCCAAGCAATCACCCACATCATCATAATGGTCAACAAGTTTGCTCAGTGCCCATGTGCAATTGGACAAGCCCTGGGTGCGCATGAGGTGGGCATTGGCTGCTGCAAGTCGTGCAATGGGGGCCACTGTGTCTGTGGGTGTGGGTGTGAGTGTGGGTGTGGGTGGTGTGGGTATGGGTGAATATGGGTGTGTGAATACTGTGTGTGTGTGTGTGTGGTATGTATCTCTTGTATGCTTGCAGGGGTACCACATGCTGCTCCATATACATTCAAACACTGAAAAACCACACAATCCCCTTTCCAAATGCCACGCAATTGCCTCTCCTTTCCCCTTTCCTTTCCCCTTTTTTTTCCTACCAAGTGGGTACTGCACCCCCGCCGTTGCCATCCCCCACAACATGCGAGAGGGCTCCATGGGCCCCAGCACTATTGCTGCAGCAGGGACCCCTTGTTGGGCAGGTTGATAGCCTAGGGGTACTTGATACGCATGCAGCAATGACATAAAACGTGCTATTGCAGCCTCCTGTTTGTTTGGGTGACGGTGGTTGTGTATTGATGATGGTGTGTTGATGATGATGGTGTGTTGATGATGGTGTATTGATGATGGTGTGTTGATGATGATGACACGGTTGTGTTGATGATGTGGTAGCAACCACCACATGTGTTTGCCATGTTGTTGACCATGTTGTTGACTATGACACAGGGAATATGTACAACACCCATACACTACCTGCAGCTTGAGGCTCGGTTTGCGTAATGATGGCACACTCACCAATTTGCCTGTGTGTGTGTGTGTGTGTCTGTTCTCGTATATACCACCAAAAAACACCTCTACCCAACAACAAAAGCACCATCCCTCCTCCTCACATGTGACACACCTGTGACCCAGACAACACCAGGTATCATCTCCAAGATCATGTGTGGCAAAGCCTGATGTATCTCCTCCAGCCGCTGCCCCACCTCCCCCTGCTCATGTCGGGAGCGCACATACCCACCCCCCTTGACCTGTGCCACTGTGTCCTTCATGAGCTCCACCAGTGCGAGTGGTTGTGCATCCAGTGCTGCACGTGCTGCATTTGTCATAGAACCCTTGACACGGATGGCCAACAATTTTTTTTGTTTTTTGTTGACCGACCGGGATGATGAGGATGTTGATGAGGATGAGGAGGACCATGATGTGGATGGCATGTCATGATCGCTATCAGACGTGTCGCTGTCATAGTCGCTGTAGCTAGAGCGCCGAGTGCGCTTGGGTGGGATTTTGGTGGATGCACCGCGTGGGGATGGTGATGTTGTTGTTGGGGAGCGTGTGCGGCGTGGGGATTGGGTGTTGGATGATGCACTGCTGTTTGCTGTATGCACCTGATCTGCAGTGCTGTCTGTTTTGCTGCGTCGCCGTCGCCGGGGGGGGGGGGGGTCATGGCGATGCCCACCATCACCATCACCCACTACTGCACGTGCCGCTGTTGCGGCATACACCCTTGACACTGTAGGAAAGGCATGCAAGGTGCTGCCCCACAGATGGCCACGTGCCTCCATGTGTGTGGTGGTGATGCGTGGGTGTATGTGTGGCTGGTGTGCACGCCCCCGAGCATAGTGCACACTCAAGGAGCCTGCAATGCACAGAGGCATTGCACAATGTCAATAGACTTGACTGCACGTTTGTTGAGATTGGAAAGTGGCAATCACAAGCGAGCTTTAGAGTGACGAGGGAGGAACGAGGAACATTGATTGGCACAGCGAACACTGTGGTCCCCACAGCTGCCCACTTGCGCGCTTTGTTTTATTGATGGTAATGACTAGTGTACGGTTGTATAAACATGTTGATATTTATGGTTGTGATGCGCGTGTGTCTTGTCGAGAGGGGTTGTTGTTTTCGTTGTTGTTTTCAAGGGATATTTTACCTCCACTGCAAACGGAATACATGCACATTACACAAACACACCAGAATGGAAACGTTTCCAAAATCAAAACTCTCATTACACAACGACATGTCTCTCATGTGGGGCGTCAGGAATCTACAGCGTGGTGTTTGACCAGGCGTGACAAGCTCACCAAGCACACAAAACCACTTTGATTAGCCATGGGTCAGCATCACAGCAAGGGAGCTGCAGCATACAGTAGACCTTTGATTCAGGGGCTCCCTGATGCACTCCCCAATTTTGAGATCAAGCTCCAAAAACCGCAAGAGACACAAGCCCTTGCCTTCCCTGCCCTAGACTGGGAATGCCTAGACAAGCCACTCCACATCAGTGGCAAGGTGGGTGATTGTTGTGGGGACTGCGCCAACCATATGCATCGGTCAACCATGGTCCATCATCAATCGGCAATTGTATATAGTTTCCCATGTTGCGTATGTGCATTCTTCCCAACACACCCACAGGAGATGCAGCCAAAGCCAACAGCTGGTCTCAAGGAATGGAGGCCCCTACCCAATCCCTTTGTGCATGGCGCACTCACAGCAACGTTTCCCAAGATGCTCAACCCACACAACAAAAAGTAGGGGGTTGTGGTGTATATGTGTATATGCACACAATGTATGCTATGTACGCATGCAGTGTATGTTGTATTGCAAGGATGTGACACGCATCACACACATGTGTACCAGCACCCCACCTCTGCAAAACCATCTCAACACGCTCTCTCAACAAACAGAATGGAGTGGATGCGACACCCATTAGCTGATACATGGTTTTTTGAGGTCACCGACACATGTGCTTTTGGGGGCATGTGGGATGGCAATGGAGGTGACATGAAGGGATGGTCGGCAGCTCACTTGGCCATGCTGCAGACAAGATCAATCATATGGAACGAATTGAGGTGTGTGTTGAGATGTGAACGAGATGTGTTGAGATGTGTTTGCAGTGGTTGTGTGAGGAGTACATGTGATGGCACAGGCATAGTGTTTGTGTGCGCATACACATTACACCTGTACATACACACATCACCCATACAGCAGCACCACCCATATGTCCTCAAATCCTCACCCACCCACATCCTCACGTCCGCACATCCCCACATCCTCACGTCCCCACATCCTCACCCTCAGGCATCACAAGCTCAAGTCAAGTATCAGTGTAGCCAAGGTTTTAGAAAATGCATTGATGGCAAGTCATGATCAAATTATAAGGGTATGAGAAGTGTTTGAACTGAAATGTGGGGCGGTGGGAAACTACAAGTAGACGTGATGATGTTTGCATACACACGTACACATACACATACACGTACCCCACACATTAGCAACAAGAAAAATAAGAACAACACAACAATAAGAACCAACAACAATACGAGAAACAACAACAACAACAATAATAATAACAGCCTACTAATAACAACCGCATTCTATTTGCCCCCCTCCCCCCCCCAAATCCAGGTGGATGAAGCACAGAGCACCACCGCGTTGTTGTTCTTCCTCGTACAAATCGATGAATCACGATGTGGCATGGTGTACGCAGCACTGGGTGATGTGGAATTGTATTGTTATAGCCAGTTCAAGGGTGGGTGGATGTCCCTGATGCAGCCCTTCACTGACTTGAGGTTCAAGGATGTGAGTCACAAGCATAGGGTGGAGGGGGGGATTGGGAATGGGTTTGGACAGGTGCGTGTTTGTCTGTCTCTCTCTGTCTTTCTCTCTCTCTCTGTGTATGTGTGTGTGTGTGATGGAAGGGTGGGGGAGGAGTGTGTGTGTGTGTTTGTGTTCACGGTTGGATGAAGACACATACCATGTTTTCTCAACTCTTCTTCGTACACGCACCCACATCCACAATACGCACCCTCATCTACGATACGCACAGAACATCCACACCCCCCCCCCCCAACCCCCCACACACAGTTTGGTCAGCTCAAATCTGGTATGAACCTGCAGTATGGTGCAGTCCTGTTGGCCCCTGATGATGTCATTGTGGCTGCTACTGATGGGTTGGGGGATGTGCTTGATCCCATAGCTGCCAATGTGCCACCCAAGGAATTTGGGCTGAAATTTGCGGTAGGTGGTTGTCGTGGGGGTATGTGGGGTGCATGTGTGGTGCATGTGTGGTGCATGTGTGGTGTATGTGGGGTGTATGTGTGGTGCATGTGTGGTGCATGTGGGGTGTATGTGTGGTGTGTGTGTGGTGTGTGTGGAAATTGGGTGTGTGTAGATTGGTGGTAGATGGTAGGGGTATTGGGGTACGGGGAACACCTCCACACACACACACACACACCTGCACACACCTCCACACCCACCCACCCACCCACCCACACCCACACAGGATTGGCAGCAGTTTGCCAAGCAGCATGCACTTGATGGCCCCACCACTCTGCAAGAACTCAAGGTGGAGCGTATGCAACAGCTGTTGGGTAATTTGTCAGACACAGTACAACCAGAAGATGTCCCGGTATGATGATTGATGTACAGTATTGGTAATGATGTTTGTGTTGGTAATGATGATTGATGTACAGTGCATATACCTACACACCCACTGCACTACACACCACTGCACCTACACACTCATCACGGCAATCAGGCACTGGTGGACAAGCTTGTACAATTTACTATGATGAGCACTGCAGGTGAGCGAGAATTGTACAGTGATGCCAAGAATAGAAACGAAAATGGCAGAGTGTTCACAGACAAGGTGCGTATGGGTGTAGTATGTGTATGTGTATAGGTGGGAGTGTGCAGGTGACAGCGGTAGTGGTTTTCAATAGTGTTTGCTACCACCCACTCGCGGGGAAAAAAAACAGGTTGAGAAAAAGCGTGCGGCCGGGTTGGCTGCTGGAAACTACACATTCGCCAAGATGGATCATGTGGGGATACTGGCGTTTTCGCCACGTTGTTTGACAGTGCCCCGCCCATCCAGCGGCGTGTCACCCCCACCCAAAGAGGGGGAGCGAGGACACTTGGTGCGCTCTTCGTCAGTGTCAGACCAGCTCAAGTCCCTGGGGGAGAAATTTGCAGGGTCGTTTACAGTGCTGGGCCGCAAATCCAAGACGCCCTCTGCCACAGGCCTGGCATGATAATAAGGTGGATGATCGAGCGTTGTTTTTTGTTTGCTGGAAGTACATCCAGCATATTATTGCCGTGAGAAAACACATTAATTGTTGCAACACCCAATACAACCAACACAATGGTGGCAACGAGCTCTGCCCTACGAATGGCAACGAATGCCCTTGCAAAGCCAACAGCAGGCGAGTATGTTGTCTCCAAGCTCGACCAACTTGTCAATTGGGCACGCAAGGGCAGTATGTGGCCCATGACGTTTGGTTTGGCGTGCTGTGCAGTAGAAATGATGCATTGCGGTGCAGCACGCTACGATTTGGACCGGTTTGGCATCATTTTCCGTCCATCCCCACGCCAAAGTGATGTGATGATTGTGGCTGGGACATTGACAAACAAAATGGCACCTGCACTGCGCAAGGTGTATGACCAGATGCCGGAGCCCCGATGGGTGGTGTCCATGGGCAGCTGTGCCAACGGCGGTATGTGTGGTGATTTTTTGTGAATGTGTGGGGATATTATGCTTCCTGTACACTGCAAATCTGGTACTGGAGCATAGCACCTCCCTTTGCACAACCTTGCCCCCACTCTCATCATCAGGTGGCTACTACCACTACTCCTATGCGGTTGTGCGTGGCTGCGATCGCATTGTGCCAGTAGATATCTGGGTTCCTGGATGCCCACCCACTGCAGAGGGCTTGTTGTATGGGTTGCTGCAGCTGCAGAAGAAAATTGGTCGAACAAAGCAAACACAGATTTGGTGGAACAAGTAGAGTGCGTGGTGGTTGTTTGTGTTGCGTGATTTGCTGCTGCTGCTTGTTGTAGGTGCTGCTGTTTGTTTGAATGCTACTGGTGGTTTGTATGTACCAATGATCTTGTCGTTTCAGGAATGTTTTGTTGTCTGTGTGTGTGTGTGTGTGTGTTTTGTCTCTTGCGCGTCTGTGCACACACACCATCAGCATGTGGTGTCAGGTGTAACCTTACTAGCTTAGTTTTACTGACTAGCTTGGTTTTACTTGTGTGTACACAACCAGCTATACATGCACTCGGGAAAACATCATGGTGCATGAAATACCGTGCATCATTGTGCACAGGAAAACAACAAAACAGCACACCACAACCTGCCCAATGCATCAGACACAAAATACATCTGACGCAACCGACCTTGCACGCAAAGGTGCAAATAGCCACACTATCCTTTCTTCTCTTCACCATTTTCTTGTCCTCAACCAGTGCGGCGCAGTGTCGGGTGCACCCCTGAATCCGAAAACACAGGCCCACGCAATTCCCCTTTCTTGTCCTCACCCAGTGCGCAGTATCAGGTGCACCCCTGAGTCTGAAAACACTGGCCCACTCAATTCCCCCACCTGTAATGCAAATGCCGCCTGCTCAAATGCAGGTTGCATCTGTCCCTTGCCAAACACACCCAGGTCACCACCCCGCTGTGCACTGCTGCAGTGGGATTCCTGGGATGCCAGGGTGGCGAAATCAGCACCAGCAACAAGCTGACGTCGGAATTCCTCTATCATTGCCAGTGCTTCCTCCTGTGTGGGGGGGGTAATGATGTGGGTTTGTGATGTGGGTTTTCTTTATGGCGTGGGTTTTATTTGTGATGTGGGTTTTGTTTGTGATGTGGGTTTTCTTTATGGCGTGGGTTTTATTTGTGATGTGGGTTTTATTTGTGATGTGGTTTTTGTTTATGATGTGGGTTTTGTTTGTGCTGTGGGTTTTGTAAGGGTACAAAGGTGTGGGGCCATGGGTGGGCATGATACAAGCACATCAAGTGCAAAGCAACACACGAGCACAGCAAGATACATGGCAACAGGTGACACCAATATACCAACGATATACCCCATATCCCACACGTATACACAGCCACCACATCTCCCCATCACACGCACCTTGCTTCGTGTGATGGTCTTCTCCTTCCAACTAGATGGTCGTCGTACATCCTTGTGCTTGACAAGGAGATGGGATGCGCGAACCTCCACACGTGCTGTGTGCATATGTCCCATGTGTGTGTGATACATATGGCATAACTACACATGCCTGTGTTACCACAACTCACGGCATGCTGGTTCACACCCACCCTCCGACCCCCCCATGACATACCAAGGTGGGGTGCATCAAGCTTGTACTCAGGCCCGCCACCACCAAACTGCACTGTGTGTCCATGTGCCAAGGCAGTGGGTTTGTGTGGTGCTAGTGGTTTGCCGTTGATTGTCGTGCCACGTGTCTGTTGTAGGTGGATGCGTGTGCACACCATGTGTGGGTCCACACCCCGTCACCACTGTCACCACCGTCAACCACCTCAATGCAAAAAATATCCCTACCGATTTGAGGTCAATCACATAGATGTTCCCATCCTGATGGTGTACCAAGGCAGCGTGTTCACGAGATGACCCATCGTGGGTAAGTGGCACGTCCACCACGTCAGCAGCCCTTCCAAACACGTAGTGTGGCTTTTCGTCAATCTTGATGGTTTGTTCTACATTTCCACTGCTGATGACCTGCGTGGGCAATTGCATGAGGTTATTTCCGCCTCGATCATGGCTGATCATGGTTGGAAAGCATGCACGCGATGATGGCACACCTGCAACGACGATGGTGCAGCTGGTGCTGCTTCCCAAGATGGTGCGTGAAACCCCATATCGTTATTCACGTCTGGAACGTTTTGGTTGACCTACACATCAACACACAAAAAACAACACCTCGGTGGGCAAAAAAACCACCCCCCTTGCTCAATCACCGCTGAGTTTGGCTGCCACAGCAGCAAAAGAAAGTTTGCCTGTATCACCTTGGTCCCCAGGGTGCAATGGCGCGTGTGCTGCGGCTTCTGTGCCGTCTCGGTCCAGGTGCTGAGGCAGGTCCATTGGGTGCGCCCTGTCATCCTCCTCGCCTGGCAGATGCAGGGATGTTGCTGGCTCAGGGTGCATGGGGAGCTTGGCTATGGGATCCTCAAAACCCTGTTGATGATATAGGTTGATGATGATCATGATGTGGGGAGAGGTGTGTCGTTCATGCATCAACACACACCATACCTCTGGCGGGGGCTTGTTGAGCAGGGCTTGCAGGGTATCCTTGTCTTCATCAGGTGGTTGGATGGCCTGGGTGCTATGATCACCACTATGGTGCTCGCCACGGACATCAACATCACATTTCTTGTCAACGCCATGCTTGTCACTGCTTTTCATATGCGATGCATGAGCCACGTCCCCAGCCTTGTCATCCTGCTTGGTTGTTGCCTGTGTATCAGCAGCGGTGGCGCTCGACCTGTCAGACATGGCAAGTGCGACATCAGTGCCCATTGCATCTGCCGCCCTGGACATCTGCTCTTTGGTAGTGTCCACCTGCGTGTGCAAAAAGACACACAATGACCACCATGACTCGGCATAAACCCAAAACAAATTCCCTTGCGCAACCACACTCACCACTGCTTCTGCCATGCCGCCGAGAGAGGGCCCCCCCTCGCCCTTTGTGGGGCCTTTTGCGCTTGGTTGTTGCTGTTGCGCTGTGTCTTGCACGACCCCAGATGTAATCTTTGGTGTATCTCCAGACACAGGAGCACTCAAATCCTGCCCACGTTGCACAACAACACCAGCCTGGACAATAGATGATGGCACAATTGGTGTTGTGCAACCTTCGTGACACCATCATCTGGTAGGCACGAAAACAGCAAGCCTACATCAATACCTTGTCCTGAGTGGGATGCAGTGCATGCTGTGTTTCCTCGTCGGGTGCGCGACCTGCCTGCCTGCCGTCATCCTGCTCCTTGATGGCATCCTCACCATCGGCATGTGTTTTGGCTGCTTGCTCAATGTACTCTTCTGCTGTCAAGCCCGTGCCTGCACCTGGCAAGGCGTGCCGGGCTGCAACGCTTGCTGCCTGGTTGGCAACCTGGACAGTGCTGCCGACAGCATGACCGATTGCACCAGCGACACTGGTCACCGCAGTTTCCATAGCAGACCCAATGGCATCCCCCAAGAACTGTAGGGTCGAGTTGTTGTCCTCTGGGGATGTGGACATGATGATTAGTGGTTTGCAGTGTGATGACAATGCGAGCGGGCGTCAAGTGAAATATGGTTTTTTGTTTGCAGCAAACGGAATATAACACAAAAACTGTATAACGATCAAACCGTTGATCAAGTGGGCAATTCCATACGTACACGCCCCTTTCCTGCCACGCCCTGTATACATTTGTAAGTGTGATCATGGAAAAACACACAGCACCATCGCAGCAGACGACCACAGCTCCCCCAAATATGATTGCAGCATCATCAGATGAACAGTTACGATCAGCATTGGAACAGTTTAAGGGCCACAAGGTATGGACATGGACGCATTGAATGCACAACCGAACACTCACAACACCAACACCCACCCACCCACAGGTGTGCATACAGTACAGTTCCCAATACTGTGATCACTGCCATCAAATGCTGCCACATTTCATGCGGCTGAGCAAGCAGGTATGTGCGTCACCATCCATGCTCGCCAGCGCTCGCCCATCACCCCACCCTCTCCATCCCATACCCTCTCCACACAGTATACCGGTGTCAAATACATCCTAGCACAACTGGATTATATGCAGGAGGAGGCAACAGACATATCATACACCCCCACATATGCGATACACAACCACAAGGGACGCAAGGTGGATGAGTTTTTTGGTGTCAACCCACAAAAGCTAGATGATCACTTGTGGCTCCATTCATAATGATACTATGTAGTATTTCCTGCTGTGTAGTAATATTCGCCAACACCATCCATATTGTGTCCACCATTAACCATGTGTGCAACTCTTGCCATCTACTATGTTGCACTGCAAACACACAAAAACAACATCAGTACAAACAGCCAAGAAACACCAGCAATGCTACACCACCTCGTCCAGCAACCCCCTAATTAACCACATCCACAACAATCCTCCTGCTCTTCAACGAAGACCACTTCCATCGCTTGTAATACACAGCCTGCACCAACGCCAGGGCGAGCACAAACATAAACTTGGCACCCATAAGCTTGCGCTCATCAGCTTCTGGCTCAGCAGCCCATGCCAAAAACGTCACCACATCCTTGGCTTGTTGGGATTCGGTGGCTTCAGTGCCATCATCATACTCGACCCCCCCATCGGCGAGCATCTTGGGCATGGCAATGGCACCCCCAGGAAAGTAGGGATTGTAATACAGTCCCTCACGAACAGACACACCCGCAGGTGGCTCCTTGTAGCCCAACAGCAACGAAAATACATAGTTTTGCCCATCATGGCGTGCCTTGGTGATGAGCGACAGGTCGGGTGGGTAGGCGCCACCGTTGGCATAGCGTGCGTGCTGCTCGTTCATGTATGGGTTGGGTAGGTGATCAGAGAGCTTGCCAGGGCGCTCAAAATTCTCACCCTCATCGTTGGGGCCATCAGTCACTTCAATTTCCAATGCCAGTTCCTTTGCCTCATCCTCGGTATGTGATACACCCACCAGGTCACGGAAATGCACCAGATTCATGCTATGGCAGGCCGCACAGACCTGCTGGTACACTTGGAAGCCACGTCGAATGGATGCATCTGTGAATTGGGCGGGGATGGTGTGTATGATCTGGGTGATCGTACACTTATCTAAAGACATCACACCCCACACCCCACCCACCCACATACGATCATAAGAGGAAAACAAGCCCTCGTGGGGCCAAGGATATTGTGGAGCATGGAGCCCGTGCTCTGCTTCATCTGCAAGTGCAACTGCACCCGTGGTTGCTGCCAGTCCGAGACCTAGAGCACCCAAAGCAGCAGCTTTTGTGTGCCAAGACGCTTCTTTTGCTGCATCTGCAGGATAGGGCTGATTGGCAGCAGAGATGCTTGCTGCTGCTGCTGGAAGAGCCTGTCGTGGAGAGGTGGTGTGTGTATGTGTGTTAATATAGGTTTCCATGTGTGGAATTCTACCTACCCCAGACGTGGAGGTGCTTTTGGCAGCGATGCTCGTGTGAATTAGGGTAGACTCATGGGCCTGCTGCTTGAGGGCTCTGGCCAGTGAAGCCAAGCCCCTAGATCTCATCATCCTGCCGATGGTATTGGTATGGGGTATATGGGTTGTGTGAATAGATATGTTACAGAAAAAATTGCATCTCCCACACTTTGGGGAGTACCCAACCCTCTGGTGTGCAACAAACACAGCCAGCACCATGCCCACCACCAGGAGGGCCAGCACCAGGAGGGCCCAAGCCTCCACTGCCAATGACACGCAAGATGTTGCACAGCCAAGTGCAGCATCTGTTCCAACGAAACGGGGACAGAAACGCAAGCAACCAGATGCTGGTAACCAGGTAGATGTAAACGCAGCGAAAAAGGCACATGAAGCAACAGAAACGAGCTGCAGCATATGTATGTGGGATTGTGGATGCCATCTGATGCTGCACAAGTCTATACACACCCACCCATACCCCATGATAGGTTTGGAAGATGAAATACAAGCATCTGCCAAGGCTGTAGTGGACGGGTGCAAGCACACATTTTGCCTCAAATGCATCCGCGAATGGATCGAATTCAAGCCTGAACAGCCTGTCTGTCCCTTGTGCAAGCGTGCCATCACCGGCTACACCCACGGCTATGGCAAACTTGCCCAACCGAGCACTACCATGCAGGGGGCAGGCACCGCAGACCAGCCATACGAGTTTGTAGAGTGGAGCCAAGGTGCTGGTGCATCGAGCACAGAGCATCCCCCAGATGAACAGGACAGGACAGCAGGACCATCTGGAAGTGGTGGGGAAGAGTTTTGTGTTGAGCACACAGAGGTGCGCCCCCGACCACCACGTCTTCCATCCTTGTTTGCTGCAGGCCACCCCCTGGCTGGAGACGTGCTGGGCATCCCTGTGGCGTCACTGTTTAACGATTCAGAGATGGCCATATTGAATGAAGTGTTTGGGTTTGCCATGCAAGCAAATATGTGTACGTGTGTGGTGACGATGGTGAAGTGTTGGGTGCACATCACATGCCCCCCACCAATCACAGTGCCACCATTCTTTGGACCGATGGACTTGGCACCCCCACGCCAGCCACGGGGAGCACGTGCCCCTCGACGCCAACCAGGAGCGGCACGCCGTACACAGCAGGCACGTGCCAACAATGCAGCTCGTGGTGGTGCTGCTGGTGCCAACAACCCCCCAGCACCCCGCTCGCGTCGTGGGCTTTCAACATCTTCCCCTGCTGCTCCGTCAGTGCCAAGGAGGACCTCAACACGACCAATCCGACGTCGCTTCACATTCCAGCAGTAGGCCGATACATTCTTTGTTGCATCGGATGACCCAGATGACATCATGTTTCTGTTTTTGTATGCAAGCTGTTTTATATCAAACTTCTCACTGAGTGTACTGTAACATATGTGGATATATGAACAGGGTTGACCTACACCAGGCAGTAGTCAGATGCCATGATGTTGCCTGTGCAGTCGCCCACACAGGCACCTAAACGCAAGAGAGAGGACGATAAAAGCTGTATAATATGTACGAGGCGGGGATTGTTGGGGGAAAGCACCACACCAACCACAATGAACACATCGTTTTTACAATCATCCCCAGGTTATCGTTCCTGTATGCTGGAGAAAGCAACGTTGGATGGATGTGGTCACAGCTACTGTAAAGAGTGCATACAAAGCTGGATTGTGCACCGCTGCCATCAGCCAGTGTGCCCCGTGTGTCGCCAACCCATCACCGGCTACCAGTATGAAGAGGAGCAAGATGTGACTCACGCAGCAGACCTAGCACAACCAATTCTTGTGAGCGATGACGGAGCGCGTGTAGCACCAGCCACATCAACAGACACGCAGCTTGTCTACAGCTCCAGCACCGCCACCTCCAACACCCACGAGGCCATACCAGGAGGAAACCACTCGGTTGTCACAGACGACACCGCCAAGTCCCTGCGCCACGTAGAGGTACACCCCGTGCCCCGACCCACCTTAAGCGCCCCCCTGCAGGGCGTCCCCCGTCACCACCCGCGACATGGCCACCATCGACGCACACGCGACGGCATCCACCATCATCACCATCGGCGGCCATCGTCCACCATTCGCCCCGCCCATGCCCGCATCAACGAATCCGAAGCCGCTGCACTCCACTATCGCCGTTCGGTCTACCGTCAGCGTTTACACGCCATACCCCCTGGGGAGTCGAGAACCACTGGTGTGCCCCCCTTGGCATCACGAGATGTGCACAGTGCTCGTATACGCACGTGGGTGACTCGGGAACTGCAGGCGCTGTTGGATGAGGAGGATGTGGAGCTGCTGGTGGAGTTTGTAAAGGGGCTACTGGTGGCCACTGCAGCACCATTGGGGCGTGGTGGTGGTGGTGCTGGTGGTGGTGGTGGTGTGCAGCAGACAGTATGCACGGTGCGTGTGTGGGTGGGCGGGCGGTGGTTGTGGGTGCTTGGGAATGCATGGACTACGTGCAATACACACACACAAAAATACACCACACATGTATACACACATACCCACCACAACAAACACAGGGTGTCCCCCCCTGGCCTGTAGATCAGCTCGTGCTGGACAGCCTTGCACCCTTTCTCCATGACCATGCAGCACATTTTTGGCATGAGTTGTGTTGTTTTGCATCCACACCATACACTATGGCTACCTATGACAGACTCGTGCGGTACCCTGCACCTGTGTCACCTCGTGCTGCACCTGTATCACCTCGTGCTGCACCTGTGTTGTCACCTCGTGCTGCACCTGTGTTGTCACCTCGTGCTGCACCTGTGTTGTCTCCTCGTGCTGCACCTGTGTTGTCTCCTGGTGCTGCACCGGTGTTGTCACCTCGTGCTGCACCTGTGTCACCTCGTGCTGCACCTGTGTCACCTCGTGTTGCACCTGTGTTGTCTCCTCGTGCTGCACGTGAATGATATTGTTATCTTGTTGTGTTTGTATGTTTGTAAGCTTGTCCACACTGTGCCATATGCTCACTAGAAATTTATTATTTAATGAAACGAGTGAAATTATTTTTGTATTTGTCGTCCATCATTGTCTTGTCGACGTACACACCATGGGTACTCCTCGTTTTGGAATCAGAAGTCATCATGATTGTGTAACAACCCTGGCAATAGCGTGGCTTGTGTTACAAAATCTGCAAAACACAATCATTGAGCGCTGCACATCACAACAGGGTAATCTGGCCCTGTATCATTCATCAGCCCACAGCCCCTTGCCTTACTTGTCCCTCCACCTCTGTCCCCCCCCCCCTGTCTAAGCAAGAGGTAGTTGACCTCTCCTTTCTTTACTCAGTCTCTCCTTTCTTCCCCTCCCCCCCAATGTCTCCCTCATGCAAAGCCGCCATATGGGTTGTCAAATTGTCGTACAAGGGCAGGGATATCCACAGTGAGCACATCCTCCATGATTTTTGTTTGACGCTTATCCAATTTGGGAAAGGTTGAAATGTCAAATGCCGATAATATCTCACGGTACCTGTTGACATCTGGAAAGTCACCTGGTGGCAAGTGATGTTCCCTTTGCACTGCTTGAAATTCATTGGCCAGGTTGGCTGCTAGCTTGTCTTGCATAGACTTTTTTCCTGTGAAGTGAGTGCGAGTGTGAGAGTGTGAGAGAGTGTGAGTGTACAGAGAGGTGTGTGTGTGTGTGTTTGTGTGTGTGTGAGAGGGAGACAGAGTGTGTGTGTGTGTGAGTATGTGTGTGCATGTGTAGGTGTATGCATTGTATCACACACTACATACCCATCATCACTGGCATCTGTTTCCTCAAGTGACCCATGATGAGCATGTGAATCTTGAATGCACGCACACGTTTCACAAACTCATTGACCTGTGTCATGCAGAGCATGGGGAGGGAGTATAAAAAGGGTTTTAAAACACCAAGGGGTCAACATCTTTCTCACCCAGCATCATCCTTGCACACTCGCCACCTCCCACATTCCATACTCCTCCTCCCTCTATTCCCCAACAAACATCCTCCCCTCTTTCACACACAACAAACACACCTTGCGATCACATGACCGTTGAGGTATTTCATACAAATCTGTAAGCAAGTCATGCTGCTCCTTTGCAAAGAGCTCCTCACCATGTGGGTTGACGTCTGTACGAATGGGTGAGGTGTTGAAGCTGCCCACATACACCTGTGATGGAGGTGGTGGGTGGGATGGGGGTGATTGTTGTTGCTGTATGCTAGGCATGTGCATGAGGGGTGTGTTTGTACATGTTTATGTACATATACAGAAAGCATTGCAGACATGGTCAACACACATGGTCAAAAGCATATGGTCAACAACACACATCACTGCAACCCCCCCCCCCCCCCCTAAAACACACCTTGCACACTTCAGGTGATCGAAACACCTTGCTCAGAGACCACAACAGGGCCCCATACACCCGCATGAGCTGCTGTTGGTCAACCTGGTCAGCCTTGTTGAGAACCACTCGCACCTTATCATCATGTCCCTTGAGTGTACTTATCACTTGCTTGAATTCATCACTAATGTCCAGTTTGTGAGGGTCAAACAGCAGAAGAATCAGGTCACACCGAGAAGCAAACCATGAACACACGTCTATGAAATCATAGGTACGTTCGATACGTTGTTTTTCACCGCTCAACACACCGGGTGTGTCTACGAGTGTGACTTCATGCAGGAGAGGGGCGTCACACTGGGCACATTCAAATTTACTGAGGAAACCATTCCCATACACTGCCAGACCCTGTGGGAGTGGTGTGGGGTGTGGGGTATACAAACACATACACACATTCACAATACACACACATACACATACATTCACGCACATACATCCACACATACATACACGTACTCACACATCCACACACATACGCCTACATCCACACATCCCCCCCTCCCACCCCACACATCCACACACATGTACACGCACCTACACCCCCCCACCCCCCCACACACCTGGTATGGTTTGTCAGGTTGCACCACCAGAGTATTCCCGGGTGTACGCCGTTCTTCTAGACCATTCATCACCACCACAAACCTATCAGTAGTGGGTTCTGGGCCAATGTTGATGCCTGGGTAATCACGTCCCAACAGATGCTTGATAAACGTGCTTTTACCTGTGTGTGGGGGGGTATGTATGCGGTTGTTTGTGATGTGTAGGTATGTGTGTGTGGTTGTTTTCTTTTCTTTCTTCTCTACTTTTTTGGTATGTGATGTGTAGGTATATGTATTCCTACATATGTGATGTATGATGCAGGGGTTGTTATGCATCATATATCTACATGTCATGTATATATATATATATATATATATATACATTTTAAAATAATACATACATATATATATATATATATATATATATATATATATATATATATATATATATATA
>VFQP010001240.1_pt1 | contig 35597 bp, 49 predicted proteins | sample 3512351 | NCBI WGS metagenome assembly VFQP01 (sample SAMN10412372, study PRJNA504923) | tailings metagenome | isolation source: Relicate 1 Philex TSF1 revegetated site | place: Philippines: Tuba, Benguet | collected 2017-08-29
ATTGTGTTGTATATGTGGGTGTGTTGTGTATTGTGTTGTATAAGTGGGTGTGTTGTGTATTGTGTTGTATATGTGGGTGTGTTGTGTATTGTGTTGTATAAGTGGGTGTGTTGGATAAATGTGGATACACATTGCCTCCACCACGTTTTTGTATATATGTGGATGTGTTGTTTTGTAGTGTATGGATGTGTTGGTTGTTGTTGCATGTTGTTTCTGCTACATGCATGTGTACATTGTTTCCCCCAGAAATACACCCCACCACACCTCTACATTGTTTCCCCTACATCTCCACCCCTTGACCCCCACTCCACCCCACTCCCACCCCTTTACCGCCACCACCACCAGGATCATCAGAACACACAGTCGATGTAGAAGCAGCACTACAAGCACAACAACAATACATCACCGATGCCCTACGGTGCCCCCCCCTCCCAATGACCCTGCGCCCCCCCTCCACGGTGGTGTATGGCACAGATACATCCACAGTGGGCAATGAGGACACTGGGAGAGCAGAGGTGGAGGTGTGTATAGCAGTGCCATCACCGACAGTGGTGCCTGCTGCTGTGGCCAAGGTGTGTGTGGGGGAGAGAAATGAGGGGGGTGTTTTGATGGCGTGGTGGTGGCGATTGAATGTGTTCTCATGCGTGCGTGTGCTTGGCATGATTGCCTGTGTTGGTGTGAATGCCTGTGTTGGTACAGTTTGCTTGTGTTGTCACACCCACACCCACCCACACCACTTTCACCCCCCCCCCCCCCCCCAACATCCACTCACACACAGTTGGCCAATGGCGATGAGACACTGGCAGCAGGAATCACAGCGTATGTGGCATCACGCAACCCCATCACACTCAAGTCTGACAGCGACGCTGCTGGTGGGAAAGTAGAGGTGGTGCTGGATGGGAGGAGGTTGGACTTGGTGGCTGGGGAACACTTTGTGTGGACTGCTGCTGGACTGCTGCAGGGGCAAGGGTGATGGGTTTGTGAGAGGAAATAATGTGTGTGTGAGTTATGGACATGGAATGGGAATGTGTGGTCTATGGATCGAGGTGTGCATATGAGAACAGTAAAAACCAGCACTGCCCCCATGTGTCCCCGTCAAGGGTGCTCCGCCACCACGCAATTACACCCACATGTGTATCCACCGCCATCAGCAGCATGCATCTGTTACATACACTCTATGGGACACGTATCGTGGCGACAACCAAAAAAACACACAAACACCCCTTAGGCAGTGGTGGGGGTGTACAAGTTGGCAGTGATGAGCAACTTGCGCTTGGCGCGCGCCAATCGCTGCTTCCTGCGTGCGCCTGTGTTTTTGTGCAGGGTTCCCTTGCTCACAGCCTTGTCAATCTCCTGGTATGCTTCACTAATGAGTTTTTCCACAGGCTGAATCTCATCCTCGCTCTTGGGCATGTTGCTGCCCTTGAAACCTGCAATTGCCACAAACACCTGTTGTTTTGGGTGGTTGTGGTGGTGGTGTTAATAAGGGTATGGAGGTTGCTGCAGTGGATACGACAGAGATGTGTTTTTTGATAACAAACACCGGTTGCCCAACACCGACACCCCCCCCCACACAACCCCACCCAAACTCATGTACCTTTTTCATGCGTGTGCTGATGGCAGACTTGCGAGATTTGTTGCGCAGGCGAGCCTTCTCTGCAGTGCGCTGGCGGCGCTTGGAGTTTTGCTTGGCCTCAATGACCAACGACTTGGAAGCAGCTGCCACCACTGGTCGCTTTGCCGACACTGTGTATGTATGAAAACACGTTGTGGGTGCAAAGTAATAGGGTGTAGGAGCAAGACGGCGGCACTCGAGCAAACTCCATGCCGTGGTCAAACTCTGCAGCTGCTCGTCTCGTGCACTGTATGACGCACGTACCAACAAGCGATTGGCCTCGCATTGTGCTGCAAAAGCCACCCAAGGGACGAGCAGACACCACCTGCCTGTGCACGCGTGGCTGTGCTGCATTGAGGCTCAATCTGCCCATGGCTGCTGACAAGTGCAACGCCATGGTGTGTTGTGTTGATAGGTGGTGTGGTGAATGTGGTATTGATATATGGTATCAGGGGTCTTGAACGTATTGAACAAGTGAAAATGCAACAGTCTTTGTGCACAGGTTCATTGTTTGCAAGTTTTGCTAAAACAATACTTAGTTGGGGATTACATAGTTGTTGTTGTGAGCAGCAGGGGTGCACACACATATACAGCAGTGAGCATCGCATTCACTGACAACACAGTTTGCAGCATCCCTGCTGTACGTCCCAACTACGCCAGCCATTGTGTTCAATAACGTGTTGAGCAACAGAGAGAAGGAGTAACAGAGAGGGAGCAGCAGAAGCAACAGTAGAAGTAACAGAGGCAATTGAGAGCACAACCATTGCAACACCTCCCCAGCAGCAAGCTTTGTTATAATTACCCCTACATAAGCAGCCACCATGGAGATGCACCATCGTTTGCGGCGTGATCCGTATGTTGGGGGTTTAACGGTGTTGCTTGTGCAGAGAGGGCGCTATCACGTTCCCACATGATCACCATCCTCATCATCACCACGGTCTTCATACTCACAGCAATTGGGATCCAAACTCTTGCAACATTTGTGGCGGGGTACGTGATGGTCATGTTGTGGTGTGCACATACCTCATTGATGTGCCCCATTCCAACCCTCATTCCGCATCACCACCAACAGTTGGGTCATCAAGCTGTCACGTGTCCCAATGGCACCATAGATTGGCGTGCAGTGTATGGTGACAAGGCGTTTATCCTGAGGCCACCACTCTACTCGGAGCAATGGAAGTCATTGATGAATCCGCCAGTCCTCGATGTGGACGCCATTGCAAAACAAGCAGAGGAATATGGCAAGGTGTGATGGTTGTGTACACATTGGTGGTGTAGCATACACGGTGTAGCATATGCAGTGCTAGCAACACGGATGCTATCCACACCCCACATGCTCAATCTTTCATGCACATCTATTCAGCCAGCACACCCCCTCATACATCAACCCAGGGTCGCTTGCAAGCGATCGCAGAAAATCCAGCACTGGCAACACAAGTGGTGCCACCAACTGTACCATATGCAACACAAGCAACGGTGAGAGTGGCACCGACCCCTGCGGTGGCCGCCCCTGCCCCTGCAGCAGCACCAGTACAAGAACAGTTGCCAACTGGTTGGGCCACTGCCAAGGATGCTCAGGGTCGCACCTATTATTGGCACACCACTACAAAGAAAGTGCAGTGGAACAAGCCCACCCCTGCAGATCCCATTGTGTGAGGAGGGGAAGGAGGAATGTTTTATTGTTTTTTTCTAGTATCAAGTATCAACTCATTGTGACGTCTGTGTTGTCACGCTCAAGCAGCGATCAAGCAACAGAAACCGTAGCAGCACGTTGGGATGTGATTTGCAAAACATTCGCACATCCACCCCCCCCCCCAATAGCCCCCCCAATGCATTATATTTGAACGCTCATTTCACCTGTGAACGACTGAGCACGCCGTGGGCGTGTTGAGCACAACGACGCTTTCTTTGCTGGCGTCAGGAGCGATGTTTCACAAAACGCCTTGGTCGCTGCTGTTTGTCCTTCTGTTACTCTTGTCAGGTGTGTCTTGTTGTTGATGAAGGTACAATCACGGTTCTAAGCACACATGAGGGACTCTAATACAGGGAGCAATGCCCGTCACTTGCTTCAGATGGACACTGCACTGGGTATGTTTTTTGGGTTGTACAACATAGCTAGAGTCAACCATATCTTGTGTTCACACACCTGCACACCACAGAGAACATATTGACAGACGCTACTGATGGCACCCTGTCCACCACAGCCGGTGCTGCAACAGCAAAGCAGGATGGTGCATTCGACGCAATGTTGCAAGATGCTTCGACACAGCAGGCAGATGATGGATTGGGGTTGTTGTACGGCCTCGACGACACAGAGGGTGATGACATGGGACAGCTTCCTTCATCAACATCATCATCATTGTCACATCATACGAGCAAAGACACCGCACCACATCATACCCAAGACGATGCACGAGCAGCTGCTGCACACAATGCATCAACCCAGCATACGAGTGCATCTGCCCTGGATGCCCTGCTGAGGGAGCGCCAATCGGATGATCCCAAGGATCCTATAAATGTGCTCGCTACCAGCAAAAAGGACCCCCTAGAAAGCACTACTGATCCACCCCCTGCTACCAGTGGGCAACTCACCCCAGAGGAATTTCGAAAGGAGCTCGACACGTTTCTCGAGGGCGATGTTATGCTGAATGGTGGTGCTTCTGTGGCGCACAAGAATGACCATGCCAACGCACACACCACGAGTACACACAGCACCAGCAGCAATGGCAGCAGTAACACACACAGCACCACGCATGATCCAATACACAAGGACGGGAAGCACACGGCAGATCAGCTGGAAAGCGCTACCAATGTGATGGAGGGTGATGATGCTGCTGCGCTGTTTGGGGAACAAGACGTGCTGTTGGGTGGGCAAGATGTGGTGTTGGGTGGGCAAGACGTGTTGGGTGGGCAAGATGTGATGTTGGATGATGATATGCGTCAGAAAGGGGCTGATGGGGGTGCCACCACCACCACCAAGGCGACAAGTACACATGGCAGTACCAGCAATACACATGGCAGTACCAGCAATACACATGGCAGTACAAGCACCAACACACTCGGCAGTACAAGCACCAACACACATGGCAGTACAAGCACCAACACACATGGCAGTACCAGCACCAACACACATGGCAGTACCAGCAGCAGCAAAACATCAGCACTGGATGAAGACAACTTGGCACTTGCCAATAAACCTTCTCACACACATACAAGTGTATTCGACAATACACCGACAAGTGCAGACATGCACAAGAACAAAGACATGCACAAAAACAAAGACATAGTGTTTGCAGAGGAGGAGGAGGATTATGCACAAAGCAGGACATATACTCCTGGGGATGTTACAGGCAGTGGCATGAGAAACAGTATACAAAGCAGCACCACAAGCAGCACCACAAGTAATACAGCAACAGGTCGTCCTGGTGAGCATGATGCAATGTCAACTGGGACACTGTTTGTAGGAGGTGGGGAACCTTCCATGGCAGGTGCTCCAATCAAAGAACACCCATCATCCTCATCCTCAACATCTTCGGCATCATCCTCATCCTCATCCTCATCATCGTCATGGTTTACAACAAGTACCAGCGCAGGCGATGTGCGTGGCAGTGGTGGTGTGAATGGTGTAGTAGGGGGTGGTGCAGTAGGGGGAGGGGCAATGGGAGGTGGGTTTGAGGTACACGATAAGGGACCAGGGTATGGTGTGGCGGAGAGAACAGAGTCATGGAGTGAACAACAGTATGTGGGGTGTGTGTTGGGTGGTGTTTTGTGTGGTGTACCATGTGTGTGGTGTGCCATGTGTGTAGTGTCTTATGTGGATGAGTATCTTATGTACACCCATGCCATGATTGTACATCACCATTGCACACATACTATACCCAACATGGCACCCCATCATGCTACACCCCATCATGCTTCTTTCACACCATCATGCTACACCCCATCATGCTACACCCCATCATGCTACACCCCATCATGCTACACCCCATCATGTTTTTTCCTGCACACCTACATACAGGTCAACACATGCATCATGGTCAAACCCTCAGAGAGAATATTCTGGATCCGTGTTTAGTGGGGTGTTGAATCAAGGCATCAGTGTTGCCACCATGTATGTTGTTGTTTGGTGATATTATTGTATTATTGTGTGGTTGTATGATTGTGTGGTGGCATGATTGTGTTGTGTGGTTATGTGTAGAGTGGGGTGCATGTGTAGAGTGGGGTGTGTATATGTGCAAGTGCATGCATGTTGTCAATGTTAGTACAGACACATGTGTATACACTAGACATGCCCCATTGTGTGCACTCAACAAGCGTGCCAACCACCACACACCCTCCTTTAACACACCACCACCCTCCCCCCTTTAACAGCCCCAACGCACACCCCTTTTTACACCACCACAACCCCTTTAACATCACCACCACACGCCCCTCCAACACCCCCTCCGCAAACAGGGCCATCGCTGGTACAGTGGGTGCTGTGTTGCTCCTCACAGCAGGATGGGGATTCTTCAGCTATACACAACGACGCACTGGTGCCGATGATGATGACGTGGTGGGAGGGGCACCATGGGTACAGGGGGGGGATGATGCTGAGTCACAACCACTAAGGGGTACGTCGTCTGGTGGGGGACCAGGGAGCAATGGTATACACCAGATGAAAAAGGGGAAACACAAGGGGATGAAGCTGGGTGCCCAGCGGTACGCTGGTGGGTGGGGGTCTGTGTGGTACATACATTGTTGTACAGCTGGTCCATGTCGTTGTGCTTTTATGATTGTGTCACCCATCCACATCCATCCACACACGCCCATGTAAACACACCTCACACACGCCCATGTAAACACCACACACACAGGCTCAACAGCAAGGAGGCAGAAGGGTGGACTGATTGGGATGGAAAGGATGATTGGAAAGACTGATACTGTTCAATCACCAATATGTTGAGGACACTAATATGTCCCAATATGTCGAGGGCTATGTTGAGGACATTAATATGTTGAGGACATCAACCACATACACATGTTTGACCATGCACATGTTTGACCATGCACACGTGTGTGGCTACACATCATTCATCAACGTGGTGGATACATCAGCAACATGAAAAAAATAGGTGGACAATGCACCGTACAATCATTTTGTTTGCATAATGTGCATCATATATGTGCAGCATAATGTGCAGCATAATGTGCAGCATATATGTGCACGTGTTTTGTTCAATCAACACAAAACAAGCTTGTTGATCGAGGAAAGAGCTGCTGGTATACATGCAAACAACAGGAAAGAGCTGCTGGTATACATGCAAACAACAGCTATTGTGTGCTGGTTTATGTTAGAGTGTTCATTTGAGAGGGAGAAGCATACGTGAGAATTATAAAACAACACCACATAAGGTAAAAATCCCCTCCAATACCAAACTCCGATGCATTAATATACCATCGTACCAATACAGGTCAATCAATACCACACCATCTCATCACCCTCCCTCCACACCTCACTCTCCTCCCTCCGCACTCCCTCCACACCTCACTCTCCTCCCTCCACCTCTCCACACCTCTCATTCGCGATACCCGCCATCATCTGGGTGTCTGAAAAATTGCAGCACCTGACGTCGCCTTGCTGCTGCCTCTTCATCTGCTCCGCCCTCTTCTCCTGTTGCAGTACCAAACAGTGGTGGCAACACACCCCCCAGCTGAAAGCCACGTTGTCGACACTTGTTGCAGGGTTTGCGCCCACTGCCACTGCATGCGGCACATGCACACAGTGGCAACCCAGTGAACAAACCCCCTTGCTGTGTGTGATGTGAGGAGGTCTGCTACAGGCATGATCACGTGTGGTGAGAGGAGGATATGTGAGGAGGTCGCAACGGTGCTGGCATGTGCTGGCATGATCATACAAGGTGTTTTCTCAACCTACTTTGCCGCGTCCGTTGCATGTTGTGCAAAATTGAAAGCCAGCACCATAGCAGCATTTGCAACGCTTAGGTTCAAACGTTTTAGACAGTGCATTTGCCACCACTGGGATCATTGCTGATGCAACCACCAAAGCTGCAGCAGTGGCCTTGGTGGTGGATGCATATACCACCACACGTGTGCATCTTGATTGTGTTGCACTTTGTGGGTGTTTGGGCAGTAGCACAGCACGCATGATGCCGACTGTCCTACTTGGCAATGTTGGCATATGTTTTGACCACAACAAATCAATAAATCAAACAAAACCATTTTCGTCAATGCCGTGATCAGACAGCAACTTGGAGTCAACTTCACACGCTCACCAACTCTGTACCGTCATCATCACTCTTGGCTATCGATTACATCCCTACTACCACCATGTTGATGCACTCTTTGCATGCACGAATACCACAACCTGCGCTCCATGCAGGCACTAAGAGCAGAGCGCTGTATTATGCACAACGGAAACCACATCCATCATCATCAAACACCGGATACCAACCCAACCGCACTCCTTTGCATGTTTGCGCTGGCATGCACGTGCCATCAGACAGGTATGTGAAAACAAACCAGGTGCACACCACAATCCTGATCATCGTCATCATCAACCCCACACGCACATACCCCAACGTCTCTCTTCTCCCATCACACAGCTTTGGAGGGCTTTCACCAGAACGCAAGGCATCAGAACTCATGCGTACCCTCATGACCTTTATCGCCGCGCGTGTCGTCCTCGCCCAGCTCGAAGGGTCTGGCCGAGGTGCCCTGGGTTCCTACAACGCCACTGCCTTTGCCGACTTGCATTCATTCCTCACTGATGTGCCACTCAAAAATGGCGACGAGTGGCTCTCACAGTTGATGACACGAAACTCCATGCTGGCCCTTCGTGTCATGGAGGTATAATGTGTTGTTGGTGGGGCACATCTTTGGCATATCTTTCCCATTTGGTCTCAACCTTGCACATACACATGGATATAGACACATTCACTTTGTCGTCCCTCACAGGTGCGTAGTGCATATTGTGCAGATGACTTTGAGTGGGACACCCTGCAGCGTGTTGCCAATCGAGAGATGCAGGAAGCCAATCAACGCCTGTTGCAAAAACACGCAACAGAGTCATTCACACGCAGCATGGGTACGCACCATGAGCATCAACATGGTGGCAGCAGCTAGATGAGGGTGTAGGTCGTTGAAGAAAAAACAAGATGAGCGTACGTGATCATGATGCATGGGAAGCACTTGTGAGAGACATGACACTGCGCGAGCACAATACTGTGTGTGTAATGTGTTTTGTACACTAGGGGGAAGCCCCCCATTTTTGTACACCTAGCATATGTACAATAAAAACGTACACTTGATCTGATCGTGGGACACGATGACATGATGCTGTTGCTGCTGTTGCTGCTATATACATGCTGTATACATACAAATGGCACATTGGTGCCGCTCCCTTTCAGTCACGCCTGGCTGTATGTAGTTGATCATATGCTTGCTGTTTTATTCGCATCTGTTTGTTCTGTGCTTGTGAAAACATGGTTGCCAGTCACTTGACAACAAATACATCTAAAATTGTGCTGCTACAATGAAAAGACGGATATGGCTATCACCGCATATAGCTGCTGCACATCACCGCCATGCAAACTTGTTGACCACACCATTGACTAGCTCAGAGACAACATCCTCCTGACAGTACTCCTCCATCAGCAGCGCTCACATAACAACATCCTGTCATATGCTTACAAAGCAGCCAGCATATCATCTGCGCTGCTGACTGTGAATGCACCACCTTCTTCCAGGTTGAGCACCTTGACCTGTTAGGGGACAAGAAGATGATTGTGAGGATGATCGACTTACACATTCATTGTGCCTGCATCCAACGATAACGTCCACAACCACCACCACAAGCTCCATTTTCAACTCAATCACACCCCAACCACCCCAATCACAACAACATACCGCGCCATCATCCACCAGCATGGCGTAACGGCGGGATCGCATGCCCAAGCCCTTGTCTGTCAAATCCAACTCTACACCGATTGCCTGTGTTGATCACAATGCATCATCATCACTTGTTGTCGTCAGAATGTATTGTCACCAATGCAACACACCTTGGCAAACAAGCCGCTGCCATCTGCGAGCATGAGCACCTTGTCATCTGCACCCAAAGACTTGCCCCCTGTTGCGGTGTTGATATAGTAGGTGTATCCAAAACCTTGCTGCATGCACATGTTGGTGCAGCATTCACCATCATCATTCTCCTCAACACATCATCCCCCCCCCCATACATGCGCTCATGACAAATGCGTCGTTGGTTGCCACACAGCCAATGGTGTCCACACCCTTGGACTTGAGCTCGTCTGCCTTTTCGATAAACCCAGGCAAGTGCTTGAGACTGCATGTGGGGGTGAAGGCACCGGGCACGGCAAAGAGGATGACCTTTTTCCCTGCGGTGAGCTCGCCCACACTGATAGTCTGCATGGTTCCCTCTGCATCAAAGTAGCTAAATGTTGCATCGGCAGGCAACTGTGGATGAGGTGGTGTGCAGATCATGGACACGCAGATCATCAACAGCAGGGTGGCTGGGGTTTCCCGATGTACACATCGAGCGTACCTTGTCACCTACTGCCAAGGCGTTGATAGCAAATGTGCCACGGCTCATCCTCCTGGCGGCCTGAAAGGGAGCAGCAAAGCGCTGTTTGTTTTTGGTCAATGTAGGCGATGGTGCTAGAACAAACACGCATCAGCCTTACCTGAAGGGGCAACGCACGAAGAGGGTTTGATGTGCGTTGCACCACCGAACGGAGGGCTGTTTGCGTACGAGCCAGGTGTGACATCCGGGCGAGGGCCATTTTTGTTGTGAAAGGTGGCGATGCTGTGTGAATTACTTGAACTGTGTGAATTAATAACTGTATGAATCACTTGAATAGCTGACATACAAAAATGTTGACCAAAAAACAATATCACGGGCGCGCCACACTCACACAACCCCACCCCAAGCGGTGGCCAGCCACCTTGTCAGCCACCCTCCACACACAGATGGGTGCACATCATGATGATGTACATCAGGTGTCCGTTACACACCCACAGTGCACCGGAACTGTCATCGTTTGCACAAACCGCGCAGTGCCACCACCATCTGGCATACACCCACCCCTAGCGGATAGGTTGTAGAGACTGCAGGGGAGAAGGCAACCACTGTGTGTTTCAATTCATCGCCGAGAATTGCACTAAAGAGAGGCGATGTGTCATAGTACAAAAACTGATGCTCTAGGTGGGGCGCGATGATGAACTCAAAGGTGCAGGGGGAGATTGCCACGGTGGTGTGTAGTTTGGGTGGGTTGTGTGTATATACAAGGATGCCATGTTCTCTCACACAGGTCAATAGTAACACTAATTGTAACACATCAAATGAACTTGGTCAATGATGCCCCAAACCATCACCATTATCAACCATAGCACCCCTTCACTGCGACATCCACAATAACGGCATTCACAACATACTTTTATTTTCCACAAACTCGCCACCTCTAAAAAACAAAACAATCTCGCCTACCTTATCCTGTTCCAACAACATTTTGCAACATCATTTTCGGTTGCTATTGCCTTTGCAACTTGCTACTCAACACCCTCCCACCGACCGAACAACATGCCGTTGACAAGCGCGCTCGTGCAGCTCGAAGCACATGCAGCACCATGCAGATTCTTCAAAAACACCACAAAACCACACAACCGTGTGCAAACACCACCCACAATCACACGGCAATCGCGACGTGAGCTTCGATTGAATGCGGTGGCATCTGAAACCACCACCACAAGTAGTTCATCCAGTAGCAGCAGCGGCTCCTCACTCTACACATCGACCAGCAGCCTGCTCAGCAGCACCTCCTTGGAAGCTAACCCCACTGCCCTTGCAGGCGAGCCAAGCATGTCCCAGGAGGACATTGCCAAGGCATTGGATGCAGTTGTGCTCCCCACACAGAGCACCGTGGACTATGCCCCCCTCCGTGATGCCCTCAAAGCAGGCGAGTATGAAAAGGCAGATGACATCACACGTGCATTGCTCATCGAACTTGCTGGTGAAGAGGCACAGCAGCGTGGCTGGGTGTACTTTACAGAGGTCAAGTTCATTGCCGATCAGGATCTGCAGGTGATGGATGCCCTGTGGGCTGCATCGTCGGGTGGGAAGTTTGGGTATGCTGTGCAGCGTGAGTTGTGGCTGCAGCAGCGCAAGCAGTGGACGCGGTTTTTTAAAGTGATTGACTGGGTGCAGGGGGAGAACAACGTGTACAGGTGTGTTGAATGTGGGTTTGGTTGTATATGTATATGATGAACAATACCTGGGAATTGATGTGTATGCTTTGTTACAGTGTGGCTGGCCCAAGGGAACAAATACACACTCTTTCACATGCACATACTCATGTATACACCCACACATACTCATGTATACACCCACACATACTCATGTATACACCCACACAACATGTACATGTATAACCCCCCCCAAACAGGAAATGGCCAATGGAATTTACATACGACCTCACTGCTGCCAAGGGTCACCTGCCATTGACGAATGCACTGAGGGGCACCCGGTTGTTCGAGGCCATCATGGAACATCCAGCATTCAGCACCAAAAAGGCGGACAACACCCCATCATGGATGTCGTAAGGGACACAGGGGACAAAAGGGAGTGTGCTGGGAAAATGTGCATTTGGTTGATGTGCAGGAGAGCACATCGAGTTGGTGCATGGATACAGGTGTAGAGGAATGTGGAGAATACCACAGAAATGTGTGTGCTCATTCACTGCCCATTGTTTGACTTTTCACATGTGTGGACCATGTGTGGGAGCCCCATGTGTGGGATCGTGGGTTTCTTGTTTCATTGTGTTTTTTTTTTTGTTTTGGTATGGATGGGCGTGGACGCATAGTGGACCTGGTTACGTCAATATACACTGAAAAACCACAATTGTGGTGGTTTCATACATGTGTGTACACAGTGACAGCACATGTTGTGTTGTTACATGACAAGGCATGTGCTTTGTCATGGTCACACACACATTTTGTAACACAACAATGTGCATGCCGTTGTGGTGTATGCTATTAATGATCTTACACAGGTCATTGGGGTGAATGGAAAGTCAATGAAATGCGAGAAACATGCAATAACATGCACAATAGCAACAACACGCACAACAGCAAGAACAGCACAAAGTGTTTGTTTAAAAAAATGGCTCGTTAAACTTGGGTGGCTCCTGCCCGAAATATTGACGCTTCATGAGTCGATTGTGATAGTCCCATGCTTCGCTCATCATTATAGTGCCATCTGCCACCCTGTTGTATGTACAGATTGGTGTACAGCCTGGTGCGTAGTATTGCTGGTAATCAACATCACCCACTCCATCACCATGACCTTTGTTCCCATTGTTCCCATTGTTATGCCCCCCCCGCCATCACCTACCTAGCACCTTTGGTCATGCCAGTGTCCTCCACAAGCTGCCCATCACGCATGACAAAACATGATGTCGCCGAACTCTTGATGCGATCACGGGGTGTGCGAGGTGTGATGACCCTCAAAAAACCAATACGCTCTCTCATCTCACGCAGCATGTCATGTGCAGCAAGGGCATTTGTCTCTGATTTGCGTGATTTGAGCTGTGGAGAAACGGAAACGCATGGTGTGTTTGCACAACAATAACATCCACATGTGGCACCCCAAGATCACCACCACGTACAGTAGCACGAGCCTCTGCTAGAGCACTTGCACGCTCTGCAGCTGGTAGTCTATGTATCAGATCAATCAACGTTTTGTATGCACGTAGCACGTTTTGTCTGTGGCTGGGCTGCATGACTATACCAACACATGCATGGAACAACACAGGACAATACACACATGCATCACTCTCAAGCTAGTAGCTGCGTATTTGCACACATGGCATGCACAGTGAAATTCGTTTTAGTGGAGTGGGGAATGTGTGGTGATGTGTGGATATCAATGACTGTCGGTGCTATATGGAAATTTCTTTATCCATGTCCACCACGTATGTTTCCAACATTGTAGTTGTCGCATACACCATGTGCATGCTTCACCTGGTGCGCACTCATCATGATATGCCGTCCTGAGCGCGCTTTCTGTGCTCCAGTTTCAACCATTACATTCATGGGAACCAGCATGGAACACGCTGCGTAGACATACGCAAACCCTGTATGGCAATGATATAATATCGTGTTTGTTATTGCAGGGACTGCGTCAACCTGCAGTGCGAGCAAAGCACCATGGCATCCAGTGACAAAATAGACCACAAAGCCAAACTCGACCAAATCATTGGCGAGGCCTTTGTCAAGTCCACCCACATTGTGTTGGCATCACGTGTGGTAGGTGCAGGTCGCAAGCCAAGCAATTCAGCCTCTAAAGCATGGGTACGCTATGGTGTTGTTGTGTCTGGTGTTGTTGTGTACACGGTGTGTTACCATCCACCACACGTTTATGTTGCCACACATTCAGTTCAATATGGATGTGGAGGAGGTCGAGGCAGTACGACCTGCACTGGAGCAATGGCGCCGAGATATCTCCAAACCCCTGGCCATCCAGATTTTCCTCCAACACAATTCCCCACCACCCACCTCATCCTCACCCTCTGCCACTCGCACCACCAAAAAGCAAGGTGTGTCGACAAACTGTTGTACCCTTTTTGTACATAGGTTGAGGTGTACAAATACGTGTGCAAAAATGTGTACATCCCCATCCACATCCCCATCCACACCCCCACAGATGTCTTGCTGGAACAGTGGGTGTTTGAGTATAAACCCAATTCCCGGGGTGCCTCTCCAGCTGGGTCAGACATCAGCAGCAGCACCACCACAGGCACCAGTCAGCTCCTCACACGCATACGATTGGAACCACCCGCTGTATACAAGCGATTGGTGGTGCTCATGCGATCCCTGTACAGCCTCACACGTACTCTGCCTGCCCATCGCTTGCATCGCATTGCCCAGGTAGGTTGGGTTATGATGGCATCACCCCCCTGCGTTACCCACACGCGCAATATCCCCCCACACGTGTACAACCACAACTCTCTTCCCAAATATGCACATCACAGAAGGGTACCTGCACAACCATGCATCTCCGATACGTCGTACTTGCTGGCCATCCCACCCCACCATCCCACACGAGCCGCATGCTCGACATGACGCTCCGTGCAGTCGACACCCCTTATGGGGCTTTTGGGTGCAGTGTGGTCTACCAACCACACTCGGTGATCACCGTGTTGGAGCTGAGTGCTGTGCCATCTGGTGGGACGCGACATGCTGTGGATTCTCACAGTGACACGGTACATTGTGGTGGTGGTGCGTGAACCCTGTGTACACATGCTTGTGAATAGCCTGACAATATGCGTTATGCACCCCACCCCACCCCACAGTCATCACGTCCTGAGAGCAGCATGTCGGCACACAGCCGCATGCACACGGCAGCATCCCTCCCCGACCCCTCCAGCAGCCCCACCATTGCCTATGGACTGTTGAGGGGGGTGCAAAACGCAGGCAAGGCCCTCACTCGACACGCGTCGTGGGCGTTTGGGGCGTCCCCGGGTACCACCCCCCGCGCAGGGCCCCTGCGCACCGTGTCGTCCCCGGCAGGGGACCCCTTGCAGGACGGCATCCCCCTTGCACCTCTGGGTGCGAGTGCGGCACACCGCAGCGGGGCTGGGGGGGGGCACCATCACAGGGCCCCTCGCATGGGGGGGGACCACCATGCACGCCGGCGACTCGAGCAGCGCTCGTGGGGGGGAAATGGGTGGCAGGGGGGCACCCCACCAAAGCACCCAGGGGTGGTAGGCGCCCAGGGTGGTGGGCTCAGCCCACCGACACACGGGGTGGATGGAGCTGACGATTCCATGCCATCTGTCACGAACAATACTGGATTGCATAGCAACACCACTGCAGCACCACGACAGTCGAGTGCACCTGTATGCATCCCCCAGCGAGGCAACCGACATGTTGCATCCACCAACGATCTATGGGCCATGGGAGGAGGCACTGCTGCGGCATCCCCATCCCCACCCCGGACCAACCACCAACGTGTGCATCGTGGTGGTGCTGGGCCAGCCAGTGCACCTGCACGTGGCGGTGGCGTGGGTGCGGTTGGTGGGCTAGGTGGTGGGGGCAATGCAGTCGTGGGGCGTGATGGGGGAGCGATGGTGGGTAGGGGTGTGAGCACCAAGCAGGCTGCACTGGGTGATGGTGATTCCGTGTGGACGTCCTACACGAGCAGTGCAGGGTTTCCGTTGTCATGCTCACCCCAGTTGCCGTTTGCATGCACCCCATCCGCCCACTCCATGGCATCATTCAGGTAGCGATGATGATCATGGATGATGAGATGTACACATAATCCAACCTTGTGTAGCACCCTATCTGCACAAAAACACATATCTTCTACCCATGATCCACACAGTGAGTCGTTGGGTCCCACTGCATGGCCAATGCCACAGCCATCCCCACCCGTTGCAAGCAGCCGTGATGCCACTGGATCCCTGCGCAAGGGAGGCCGCCTGCATGGTGCTGCATCGCTCCATCAACAGCAGCAGCAGCAACATCCATGGGGGGCACGGTGGGGATCTTCAGGTGGGGATTCGCCATCCATGGGGGGTGTAGTTGCACCTGGGAGTTCCAGTGGCACCCCCCGTACACAACGAGGTATGGGTTTGTGACTGCACAGGGGATGCGTATAACCAATGTTGCACATGGTTGCACAATGTCATTTTTCAGATGCTGGTATTCAGATTCCCAACCACCCATCACCAGAACACGGCTCGCTGGGAGGTTCAAGCATCATGTCAGGCAGCACCCCACGTGCAGCACTGTTATCTGGCCTTGGCACCCCACGTACAGCCCTGCTGGATCCCATGGCAACCCTGGCAGCACCCATGACCGGGGTGGTAGCAGCAGGTGGTGGGGCAGTGCGACATGGGGACACAATGGAGAGTGAGTCGGAATGTTTGCCATTTGCACTAGATGGCGAGTATGTACCAGCATCCCTCCCACCACCGGAACTGATGAGCAGCATGGTGGAAGGGGGCCATGTGGCGGATGAGGAAGCAGATGCAGCGGTGTGTGCATATCTGCGGTTGGTACAAGAGGCACCCAGGTTGGGGGATGCTGCTGTTCTTATGGGCGACCCTGACATTGTACAACAAGCAGTTGATGGAAATAATCAACAAGCAGGCGCGCAGCATGTTTCTGCACATGTGCTGCGGCGGCCATCCCTTTTGCAAGCAATGGAGCGTGTATCAATGGTGCGAGCCAAGCTCGCCAGCTGAGTGCTGTATTTGATGTGATGTGTGTACTTGGAGCGATGTGTTGGAGCGATGTGTTGGAGCGATGTGTGGGATCTCTGGAGATCCATAGTTCGTTTTCCATTTTGTTTTTGCATGTAAACTCATATTCACAAATTCATATCCACACAATCCCTCTGTCACAAATTGCCTCTGTCACAAATAGCGTTTGTTAATAGCGTTTGTTACATCGTGTTTGCTGCACAGGCACACAGATCGTACATCAGCAATCGTCCTTCACACCGCCACATCACCACTGATCGACCAACCAACCACTCCACCAACTCAATCACATCAGTCAGGGCAAAACCATGGCAAAAGCAAAGCGAACGACCAAGCAAACGGTACGTTGACAACAAGCGATGATGGCTGCCTACACATAACACGCCGTGCGCACACACTTACCCACTCTCCCGCTCTCTCCAGGTCGATGATACAAAGAAACGGGTGACCAAAAAGACTGCATCAAACAAAAGAGCAGCACCACCCAAGAAGACCATTGCATCCAGTCCTGCCCCCAAACCCAAAGCCCAAATCACTCCACAAAAGCGCAAGGCGCCCACCACAGAACCAGCCCCCGCCCAAAAACGCCAACGCGCCGCAGTACCCACGCTGCTGCCAGTCTCACACCACACCCACGGCAAGACGCCAGCAGAGTTGTTTGTCTGGGGCGACGGTGGTTGTGGGCAGCTGGGCATGGGTGAGGATGTGATGGAAAAGTACCGCCCTTCACTGCTGCCATTGCCTGGTGGGAAAAAGGTCTTGCAGGTAGCATGCGGTGGTATGCACACTGTGGCGCTCGCAGAGGATGGGACTTTGTATACATGGGGCGTCAATGACGAGGGTGCTTTAGGGCGTGAAACGGAAGGGGAGCTGTGGGGCAAGTCTGCGCTTGCAACAGGTAGTGTGTGTGTAGGGGGGGTTCAAAGATCAGTGTTGTTGAGTTGCTACACTGTGTACTGTTCTTATTCTACCACATGCACATACGCCCCCCCCTCACCAAAAAGGCAATGTGCAACCATCGGACATCCCCATCCACGTTCCCCTCCCCGAACCCATTGTCCAAGTCACCGCTGGTGATAGTCACACGTGTGCCCTCACATCTTTAGGCAGCGTATACAGCTGGGGCACATTTCGCGATGCCAGTGGTGTCATGGGCTTTGCACCAACCACCCGTGTGCAGTTGCTCCCAACCCTGGTGCATCATGCCAAGACGCCCGACGCGCAATTGATCCAAATCGCATCGGGCGCAGATCACGTGCTCGGCCTCACCACCAAGGGCGTCGTGCTGTCATGGGGCAATGGACAACAGGGGCAGTTGGGGCGTGTGGGTGCACGCCAGAGTGAGCGTACCAAGTTTGCAACGTTGTTGGATCCCCATGCAGTCCCCATTCGACGCACCCGGGGACGACGCGTTGCGCATGTTGTGGAAGTGAATGCGGGAACATATGATTCCTTTGTCGTGCTGGATAATGGCACCGTGCTGTCGTGTGGCGTCAACAACTATGGGCAGCTGGGATTGCGTGCCAATGCAGGCGACATGCCCTACTATGAACTCACACCAATCACCGAGCTGCAAGGCGCAACACACATCAAGGGAGGACAGCATCACACGCTGGCTGTCGACAAAGATGGTGTGCTGGTATCGTTTGGACGACCCACCTATGGGCGATTGGGGCGTGCCGATGCCCCTGTGAATGAAGATGTGGCCATGCCTGTACCTGGTCGTGTGAATGGGCTGGATGGTGTGCGTGTGGTTGCCATGGCTGCTGGATTGGCAGTGTCTGGGTGTGTGGGTGAGGATGGCTCCGTGTGGGCATGGGGGTTTGGTACCAATTACCAACTGGGGCGCGGGGATGATGATGATGATGCTACAATGCCTGTGCGCATCCCCGTGACCAAGGCCATGCAGGGGAAACGTGTGGTGTCTATGGAATTTGGTGGGCAGCACGCTGCGTTGTTGGCAGTTTGAGATGGTTGTGGTGGATGTGGTTGTTTTTTGTGTTGTTGTTTTTTCAAGTGGAGGATGTGGATCGAGGGGTTGTTGCTTGTTGTGAAAGCAAGTACTCTTGGTATAGAGTACATGTTGACGCAAGCAATTGTGTACTACGTATGTGTGTGAACCCTGCCACAACACCTGTGTGCTTTGTTGTATTGTTCAAACACACCCACACATACAAACGGTGTCCCCCTTGGTTGTCTTTTTCCCCCCCTGGTTTTTGGCGCATGTCTTCATACACGCACACATGTGCTCTTGCGCGTTGCCGTCTTGTTTCAACAGACGGATGCTGCAGCCCATTCATCACACACACATGCATTGATAATGCCCATCAATAATGTTTACGAGTGCATTATTTGTGTGTACTGGCAGCGGGGGGGGTATGGCTTTGCTGTTTTGCGCACATGCTACCGTGTGTGGTGCATTGTTGCAAATACATGGTGTTTGTTTTGTCAGGTGCTGGGTGCATTGATGAGCTTAGCCTATTTTGTTCATCATCATTATCATCCTCGTGACCCTTTTTTTTTCCATCTCCACACCCAGCACCTGCACACAACACACCACCCCAGCATTCCAACCCCCTCCCTCTTGAACTGTGTTCACTAATAATATCAACGAGCGAGCCATGCATTGTTGTGCATTGAGAGCAAGGGGGCTGTGGTATTTTGTGTGTGTTTGACAATTGAGTTTCAGTTGTTTGTAACAAGTACTTGACACAATGAGGACCAAAGAATAATCAGCTTGTGGGGGCACGTGAGTGTGTATCAAGATGCTGCTACAGCACAGCAAAACAGCACAATGAATAACAAATGTGTCATCACTTGACAAAAAATACATTATCGTACATCAAGTGTCAAAATCATTGGTCCTGGTCATTGATCATGTGTGGTAGCAATCATCATCATGTCTTGTGATCATGTCTTTTTCTTCTTGCGCGTCGGTGCACGTTTTTGTGAGGATTTTCTACCAGGTCGCAGGGGCATGTCCACATCAGGCAGGTCGCCCCCCGACTGCAGGGTCTCTAACTTGTTGACCACTGCGTTGACCGACTCTTCTGGTACACTGATACCCACCACACGCTGGTTAGTTGGGGCCCCTGTTGTGGGTGTATGATACACATCTGTGTTGTATACATGTACATGATACACCACATGATACACCACATGATACACCACATGATACACCACATGATACACCAGTGTCTTCATGTATCCCTCTCCCATGATCACAATGCCCAGAACAAAACCACCCCTCCCCACCCACCCACACCCAAACCCACCGTACCATTGTGCATGGTGCGCACATTCAGCCTCAACACACGGGATGCATTATTGCTTGTATGGCGACTTTGAATAACATCTTGCAGTGCTTTCCACACTGGCAACACCACCCCCACCACAATGTGTTTTGTTTCTACACGCGCACCGTATACTCGGTGTGATTTGTTGGCATCAGGGGGTTTTTGTTGACCTGCACGTGTCCATTGGTCAATCCACAATTGCTTGACTTGCTCAGGGGTGCGTTTGACATAGCTGTGTGTTTGTTTTTGTTTTTTGTTTTCGTGTATGTGTATGTGTGTGTGTGTCTACATTTTGTGTGTGCAGATTCATAGCAAGATAGCACATATAGCATGGACAATACACACCAAAAACATCTTGCATACACAAAAAACACCACCCAAACACACCACCCAAAACCACCACCCACCCATCCCAATACGCACCGTGCATGCAACTCCTTGTGTGTAAGAAATTTCACCTGCAACCCTGTATGTGGCCGCACCACCCTATACACAGCTGGCTCCGCCCCTTTTATCGGCAATGCCAACAACACACTCACCCTCCCCGCTGCGTCTGGATTGGGTGTAGCATAAAACAACCCCGGTCCCCATGGTGCGGGTGCGGACGTGGTTGCTTGATCGGTGCTGACTTCAACAGTGGGTAGCTCGGATTCGAGCACCTGCACAAACGATTCAAGCTGTGCAAATAACGCATCATCCATGAGAGCACCTGCGCCACCATCTTCAGTGAGGCCCCCAGCAGCAGGGCCCCCAGCAGGGCCCCCCATTTGAGACCCATCACCAGCAGCACCAACACCACCAGCAGCGCGGTGGTCGCCACCAGACACACCACTGTCATTCTTGCTGGTGTTGTGGTGGGGATGCGTGGCAGCTGTTGCAGCACGGAGGGCGGGGTGCATTGCTCGGGGACGTTTGTGGTGGGCACGTCGGCGGTTGGTGTTGGTTGTGGTGGTGGTGGTGGCTGTGTTGTCGTTGTTGGTGTTGGTGTTGGTATCACCATCACCATCACTGCTGCTTGCATCTGATTGGCTGCCCGCATGCCACTCATTATCATTATTATCATTATCATCATTGGGTGTAGAGGTGCTTGCATGCCGGTGTGTTCGTGCCCTACCACCATGCGTTTTCTTTTGGCGTCGACCGTCATCATGTTGACCATCATCATGTTGACCATCGAATTCCTTGCTACGAGGTGCCAGGCGTGACTTTTTGTGTGTGGCTGTGGTGGTGGTGCGTTGCTCCTGATCGGTGGTGTGGCTGTGTGGACGCTTGCGACCAGCTGTGTGTTTCGCTGTGTGTGTGTGTAAAGTGGTGTGTGTGGGATAATGGTGTAGATGATACAACATACATGTGTGTGCAGTAATTGATTGCATATCCCATTGCACACAAGTACAACCACCCCCACCCCCACCCACCCACCCACCAGTGGATAAAAACTCAAATTGCTCCTCCCTCAGCCGCTCCCACTGCTCATCCCCATCATCATACTCCACCTTATGCTTGCCCGTGGTGCGTCTATAGTTTCCAATCACCCCAGCAAACCACGCATCCTCTGCGGGCCAGTAAACCCTCACACGACGCCCAATGAGGGATGCGTCAAATGCGACAAGGGACTTGTCAAGGGGTGTGGGGGTTGTGGCTGCACTTGGTGCGTTGGAGGAGGGGGTAGGGGTGGGGTGGGTGGTGTTGATGGGTGGTTGTGTGTCGTTGATTGCATTGCTGTGGTTGGTGTTGTCCTCTTCACGCTCCTCCTCCTCTTTCATCTCCTCTATAGCATTATCCTCCACTTGATTTCCCTCTGTCATCTCCCCCTCCATAGCTTCCCCTTGTTCTTCTTCTTCTTCTTCCTCTTGATATTCCTCTTCTTCCTCCTCCTCCTCTTCTTGATATTCCTCTTCCTCTTCTTCGTATTCCTCTTCTTCCTCTGTATCATCCTGACCATCAACTTGTCCACCAATCACACCCTGCTGTTGCTTTTGTTGCTGCTGCATGGTAAGTGATGTTGTTGTCCCTCCATTCTCTGTATGGTGCCCTTCCTCCCCTTTTATTTCCACCATCACGCCATCCTGCACCTCCTGCATGTCCACATCCCCACTCCCCTCTACTTTCACACCCCCCGCATCCCCTGTGCCATGTACACCACCACCTTGCCCAGCATGTTGACCATCATGTGATGGGGTTTGACCGTTGACCATGGTGTGTCTGGTTGTTGGTTGGTCATCATCAAGGAGAATTGCTGTTGCTGATGTGGCACCTGGTGCTGGTCCTGGTGGTGATGATGGTGCTGGTGGTAATGTGGATGCCATGTGTGGTATAGGTGGGGGTACTGCTGGTGCTGCTGTTGGTGCCCCCTTCCCATCATCCCCATCTTCTTGGCTCTCCTTTTCACCACCACCACCATCCCCTTTGCTTTCCTTTTCATCACCACCTCCATCACCACCTCTCCTATCATCATCACCACCACCACCCACACCCCCCTCTTGTTTCGTCATGTCTATGACTGTTGGCATGTCTGACATACGGGCATCCTCTAATGAAGCACCCTGCACAAGCTGACATGCTACTGCCCAGCTAATTCCCCTGTCTACTGTCACTGTGTACATGAGGGTGTGGGCGCCTGATACAGGGTCCTGTGTGTTTTTGTGTGTATTTGGGTGTGTATGTGTGTAATTGTGCGTTGGGGGGGGGGGAGGAAATGTGCATTGGTGGGGGCCGTAATGTGGGTGGGAATGAGGACAAATGTGTGTGTATATGTGTGAGAGGTTTGACAAACATGTACATACACATAGGGCTCTTCACAAGGGTTGTGTTTTCAGTATATACCCACACAAACCATGCACTCCCTTCCCCCCACCTACCGTGTACACAACCCTTGGTGGTGTGTCACTGGTCACGACCCCCTGGACGTCCTGTATGCCCACATCATAATCACGTTTACGCTTGGCCTCATCCACAACATATGCCAAAACTGCCAGGTAGAAGGAAAACAGGGGTTGTTGTACAGCAGGGGGGAGTCCAAGTAGCCTGTGTGTGGGGGGGGTGAGGGGTGGTGGTGGTATTCTTTTTGTGGATGGTGGTGGTGATATGTGATGGTGTTTACCACCATACCAACACCACCACTTGCTGTATACATGCACCCAGTTACACAAAACAGAAAACCACACACAGCTCCCATACACACACCCAAACACACCCAACCCACCCAACCATTACCTATTCAAAAATCGCATTGTATCACTCGCCTCCTGGTCCCTCAACATTTTGACTGCCGTCCTGGTCAATGAGGTGGGTGGTGTTTTTGGTGGTGTTTCTGGTGGGTGTGCCCATGTCAGCAGTCCCACGTTGAGGAGGTGGGCACGGAAGGCAGCCAGGGTGGTGGGGATGTTGGGTGGGATTGGGGTTTTGGGTGGGAGGGGTTGGGAGGGGTCACATGGATTGATGACGAGGCGTTCCTTCTGTGTGTGTGTTGGTTTGTGTATATGGATAGTGTGTGTGTGTGTGTGTGTGTGTGTCTAGGGGGATATGTGTATCACGCTGTGTAAATGCCATTACATGCTTTTCACTCAAGCACATACACACCCACACACCCATCTATTCGCAAACACTCTCAAACCCTCCCACACACACCTCAAAACCCCTCCCAGGCACCCCTCACACCCCTCCCACACACCCCTCCCACCCCTCCCACACCCCCCTCCCCCCCCCCCCTCCCTCCCCCACCCCCCTCCCAAACATACACACCTCCATGATCATAGAATAAAATCTCCTCAATGCCTTGCGCCCCCAAGTATCATCAAAGTTGTATGCATCAAAACTCACAGCATGCCCAGCCCGCCGATCACCCTGGGAAGGATGCACATGTGAAAAACGAGAAAAAAAAAATCATAAAGGATTTGGGATAAATAAAAAGAACACACATGCACACAAACACAAATACTCCCTTGTTCTCCCCCACACTCCCTCACGCTCACCCCCACCCCCTGTTTCTCTCCCTCTGTGTACAACCTCACCCCCTCACCCCCTCACCCTCTGAGTAAAAACACACACCCTCTTCCTCTCCCCCTGTCCCTGTAATGTAAACCCCCACCACGCATATCCCTCACCACGCACACACCTGTGTCAATGCACCCATGGAAGCCAGCCTCTTGGCGACTGCTGAGGCAAACCTACGCTCCCCTCCCAATGGGGTAAACATGAGCTTGTATAGGGGGGCGCTGCTTTGGTTTGCTCGATGACTACGACCGAGTTGTTGAATAGCACGCTCTGCTGACCAGGGGAGCCTGTGGGATTGTGATTGTGTGTGTTTGTAGTATATATACGTGTGATTGGGTGTGTGTGTGTGATTGTGTGATTGTGTTTGTGTGTATGTGTGGGAGGAGATGGAAAAGGTGTGTGTATTGTGGCTCGCCTGTGTGTTTAGATGTGAGTACACAGTAATACATACACCATGTACACATGCATGCAACATACTCGAGTGTAAAGTGCACTCGTCGCCTGTCATTGGTAAACCGCCTGTGTGTATGTGATATACGACATACGATGTACGATATACACAAGTATGCAATGTACACATGTACATGAAATCCAACCACACAACACCCACCCATCCCCACGCACACACCATCCCCCCAATCCCCATCAAACACACCCCACAATACTTCACCCCCCCCCCCCTTCTCCCCCCTTCCCCCCCCCAAAAACACACACCTATCAGCATGCAAACTGATACCAGCACTCGCAGCTTCACTGATGATAGCAATCAACTTCGCTCCCTGTAGAAACAACTCCTTCTCTTTGAGATTGACTGCTTCCAGGGACACCACATCATCACTGTCTGGCTGCTTTGTGAGGCCCTCATTGCGCCTCCGATAGACAAAGCCGCCTTGGGTGTCACGCAGCACACGACCTGCACGACCTGTTTGTTTGTTTGTGTGTTTGTATGTGTACGTATGATGATGAATATGTGTGAGTGAGAGCACATGTTTGTGTGTGCAAGCATGTAGTTTGCCCATCGTGTGTACAACAAACATGCACAAGCAGGTGTACTCGAGTGAAAAAAACACATCCTACACCCACCCCCACCCCCCCACCCCAACCACCCCCCACACCTGTCATCTCCGCCACAGCATCAGTCCCACCTAATTCATCTATAAGCGTATCGAGTGGATTTGCAGGTAACACCAGGGCACGTATACGTGTCAGGAGTGCTGCCTGTTGTGCACATAGGTCTCTATACACACGTTGCTGCTCCTCCTCACGCAGGGCCCTCCTTTGGCGACGTGATAAGGGTGGGGGGTCCTGTATGTGTGTGTGCATGGTGTGCATGACTATGCTGCACAGGACCATGGTGTGTGTATGTGTAGGTGTGTGCATATATGGTGTTGTGTATATATATGGTGTACATGACCATGGTGTGTGTGACCATGTGTGAGTGGTTGTATGTGGACGTGCATGAGAGGAGCATGTGTGTATGTACAGCACACCGCACACCAAATACCGCGTCCTTGCCACCCCCCTCCTCATCAGCCCCTCCCTGTGTCTCTCCTCCTCTATTTCCTCCTGGCCCCTCTTCTTCTCCCCCTCCTGCTTCTGCAGTGTGTGATCGACTACTCGCCCGTGATCGCCCCCCCCTTGGTGTGGCCCCCCCCTCCTCACTCCCCCCTGCTGTTTCACCACCATCGTGCACCATTTCTTGTGGATCATCTTCTTTTCTCTCACTTCCTTGTGCACTATTCATTTGTGCATCATGACCTGGTGCTTTTCTCTCTTGTGCCCTATTTCTTTGTGCATTATCCCTTGCACCTCTTCCTACACGCCTGCTGGTTGAACTAGCATGCTGCTTTTTGTGTGGTGCCCCTTCTCTCCCCTGCTTTTGCTTCCGATGTCCAACCCGCTCCCCATCAGCCACCTCATCACCTTGCTTGTTCACTTCATCACCAGTATAATCATTGTCTGTTAAATCATCACCATCACTGCTACTGGAGGTGGGTAGGTCACTACTCCCATCCTCCTCCTCCTCCTCATGCTCATTCTGTGTATGGGCATACCGGGGGAATCGTATGTGTTTTTCTTTGTGTATTTGTATGTGTATTTCTTTGTGTATTTGTATGTGTATTTCTTTGTGTATTTGTATGTGTATTTCTTTGTGTATTTGTATGTGTATTTCTTTGTGTATTTGTATGTGTATTTCTTTGTGTATTTGTGTGTGTTTTCATTTGTGTATTTGTATGTGTTTTTCTTTGTGTATTTGTATGTGTTTTTCTTTGTGTATTTGTATGTGTATTTCTTTGTGTATTTGTATGTGTATTTCTTTGTGTATTTGTGTGTGTTTTCATTTGTGTATTTGTATGTGTTTTTCTTTGTGTATTTGTATGTGTTTTTCTTTGTGTATTTGTGTGTGTATTTGTGTGTGCATTTGTGTGTGTATTTGTGTGTGCATTTGTGTGCGTAGTTGTGTGCGTAGTTGTGTGTATGCAAGACACATTACCCCTCACAAACAAGCACACTCACCCAACCTACATACACCCCTCTCCCCTCCCACTCCCCATCTCCACTCCCCCCCCCACAAACAACACCCCCCTATATATACCTCTTCGCATTCGACATCACTCATGTGCCTCCCTACCCTCCTCACCCTAGTGGCCCTCCATTGACTGCCACTGCTCCCCTCTGACATTTCGGAACTGCTCTCAGAGCCAATTTCACTATCAAGGTCTTGTGCTATGTATCGTTTGGCTGTGGTGCGCTTTTGACGATCCTGAAGAAGGGGTGTTTACGTTCTGGGTGTGTTGTTGTTGTCGTTGTTGTTGTTGGTGGTGGTGGTGGTGTGGGTTGGTGATGGGGAGGATGGTGTGGGTGGTCAACATGCATGATGATGTGGTCAACATGCATGATGGTGGTCACATGCATGACTGCAGAAACCACAATTCTACAGCAATACTACTTGTACACATTTCACATACACACACGTGCTCCACAAACGTGCTCCACACACATACCAGCACAACGCCCCCAGCAGGCATGTCTATCCAATCTTCATCCAAATACACATCAGGGAGGGGAAAGGCATCCTCTACGAGCCTCAGCAAGAGCTCCTGTGTGATGGGATAGTGTGAGTGATAGTGTGGGTGATAATGTGGGTGATAGTGTGAGTGATAATGTGAGTGATCATGTGGGTCATAATGTGAGTAATAGTGTGAGTCATAATGTGAGTAATAGTGTGGGCGATCGCATAAGAAGAAGAGTGGGGGAACAGCAGGACATGTGGTCCTATTACAACACACAGGTGGGGGGAGCAGCACACTGAAACCAGCAGGAAAACAATATCCACGACCATTCCCACTATCCCTTCATATCCCACAACAACTCCATCCCTCCACACACCACAACCACTCCATCCCTCCACCCCCCCCACAACCATCCCTCCACCCCACCCCAACCATCCCCACCCCACCCCCACCCCGAAATACCTTGGGTCCCGACACAAAATCGGTATACGCAGCCCCATGACGCTCCTTGGCAGCTTCCGTGGCAGCTTCCCCCGTGGACTGCAAGCCAATCACCACACACTGACCCTGCTGAATCGCCTCTTTGGCCTGGCGCACAACCTCAGGCACCTTGGCTGCTATACAGAGCATGTTGAAGAATCGCTGGTGGGCTGACCAGAATCGGAGCCATAGCTGTTGCTTATTGGTGGATTGGTTGGAAGAGCCCACACGGGTTTCGGCGGCGCTGTGTGGGTGTTTTGGGGTGTTTTTGGGTGGGGTGTGGGTGTTTGGGGATGTTTTGGGGTGTGTTGGGAGTGTGGGTGTGGGGGATGTGGGTTTGGGGAGTGTGGGATGTGAACAAGGGGCATGTGTGCAGGTGCAAAAGAGAGCATGTATATTGTAACAAGAGAACATGTATGTTGTACGAAGAGAGCATGCGTGCATGGCAAAATGATGGTATGCATAGCCATATACGTATGCATCCAAACAAACCCCCCACACACAGTGCACAACACCCTCCCCCCCCCATTCATCCCCCTCCCCCCAATACACACACCGAAATTCTGTCATAACTTGCCACCACACATCCACAGCATCACTGTATTGTTGTTCAATAGCACTTTGCAGTGGACACTCTATTGTTTGGGACTCAGCACCATCATAGCTCAGGGTGCGACACAGATACATGCCACGTGCCTGTGTTTGTGTGTGTGTGGTGGGTGGGCGAGGGAGTATACAACAGAGGTACGTGGTGAACACAGAGGGGACACACACACACACACACACACACATACACACAATCCCCCCCCCCCCCCCCTCCTCCAGACCACACACCACATACCCAACAAACACCATACCCAACAAACACCCCTCACACTCACCTTCATGTCCATGGCAATCAGTTCCAGTGCCCCCACACCCTTTGCATTCACAGCATGATAGAATTGATGAAAATTGGAAAAAGAGGGGTTGCCGGGGCCCCACAGGCCCAGACGCGTCATGTAGGCAATGTTGCGCAATTCAGATATACCTTTTCGAGGGTGTGTGTTTGGTGTTGGTTTGGGTGTGTGTGTGTGTTTGTACGCATGTTGCATATGAGTTGCATAGAATGTGAATGTGTGGGTTGCACATTGTGTGTGGGTGTATGTTGTGAGTCATCATGTGGTGGTGTATGTTTCTCAACATATTCATCTCCTCACCCCCCCCTCCCTCACCCCCCCTCTTCACCTCCCCCTCCTCACCCCCCCTCTCACCTGTGGCACTGCAGTACAATACGCGTGCTTGTGACAATCGCTGCTGCAGCTCATCGACTGCCTTGCCAACTTTTGTGGGTTCTCCTCCCCTGCGTTGTACCAGGTTTTTGGCCTTGTGTGACTCGTCTGTGTGGGGTGTTTTGTGTGTGTGTGTATGTGTGTGTGTGTATGTGTGTGTGGAAGAAAATGCGTATGAATGTGCATGTGGTGGTGGTGTACATGGTGTAATGCATACACATACACATCATATACACATCATACACACATCATACGAACATCATACACACATCATACACACATCATACCAAATGCAATGACGCCATCAAAATCCTTGCCTACCCAGTCAATGAGTTGCCTCACACGTGAAAACCTCTGTTGTTGTGTATAATGAGGGAGGTTGGATGTAATGTAGGTGTGTAATGTGGGAGGTTGCTATAACATAACATACCCACAATACAAACATACCCACAATACAACGATACCCATGATACCGCACGCCAACAAACACATCCCTGTACAAGCACAATGCAACAAACACCCACCCCACACCCCACACACCCTGTCAGATTCAGCAGTCAGTGTGGCATATGTGACAAACAACACCCCTCGTTTTACACACAATTGCTTGCTATTGAGACTCTTGTATGGGAGCTTATTCAAGGCTATGACCGGTATAAACGATGCTCCTATGTCTGACAAATCCCTGTGTAGGTGTGGTTGTTGTTTGTGTGGTTGTTGTTTGTGTGTGTACTTGGGGCATGCGTGTATTTTGGTGTGTATGTGTGTGAGTCTGCATGTACTTGTATGCATACTCACATGTCATCAAGTCACACGTCAACACACCCACCCACACCCCACACTCCACACCCCAGCAACCCACATCTACCTCCGTGCATCTGCAATCAAATCATTACTGGTAGACACCCACACCGCCTTGTGTCTCCCACACCGCCACTGCTCCAACAACAGCCCTGCAATGGTACGCCCTTTCCCCACCCCAGCACCATCCCCCAGAAAAAAACCACCCCGGGCTGCCCCCGCACCATTCCCCAGCATCTGCTCAAACCGCTGGCAAGCATACACGATGGCCTCTGTTTGCACGATGCTCAGCTTGCCGGCTGCGATGACGTCGTTGATGTTGAGTTTGTAGGTGATGTCGGGGGGTTGCACGGCAGCGAGGGAGGAGGATTCGACTACACGGTGGGGGTGGATGACACCAAAGCGCCACTTGGCTGGCCAATACTCCTGTGATTGGTGGTGTTGGTGGTGTTGGTGTATATGTGGTGTGTATGTTGGTGTGTATGTTGGTGTGTGTATTTCATACATGATGTGTGGTGCATACATTTGTGCGTGTGTTTTGCACATGATATATGTGTGTTTTGTACATAATGTATAGGTATTCCATACATGATGCACACACACCCATACACCCACACGCCCACGCACCCACACACCCACACACCATGAATGATTGCCCCACCACCACTTCCACCTCTGCATACTCCCCCTCCCCATCCTCAGGTTCCTCCACCACCTGCTCCTCCACCACACGCTGTGCTATGTTTCCACTCCCACCCACACCAGCAACACCAGCACCACGACCAGTGGGCACCGCCCTCCCCCCCCCACGCCCCCCCCCACGACCAGCCCCAGCTGCATGGTGGATTGGCATGTTGGCATGCCGGGTGGTCGCTGCTGCATTTCGCTGCCCTACTTGTGCTGCTGTGCGCACACGATGCATTTGCTGCTCAATTGCTCGGAATCGTGCGTTGAGTTGGTCTAAGTTGATAGTGGGGACGGCAGGGGCGCTTGTGTGTGCGGCATTGGGTGGGATGGGTGGGGGGCGAAGGCCGGTGGTGGTGGTGGTCCCTGTAGTAACAGCAGCAGCATGCTGCTGTCGTTGTCTGAGGAGTTGCTGTTGTTGCTGTTGGAGATGCTGTATGCGGTTGGCAACCATTTGCTGTGTGTTGGGGGATGGGTGTGGGTGGATGAGTGTAGGATTGGGGGGCACGATGTGCAACGATGTTTAACACCACCAACACTGCACATGGCAAAACAACATCATCCCCCCTTATACCTGTTGCATGTTGACAAGTTGTTGCGCAGCGTGCTGTTGGGAATGGTTGAAGTGTGCCTGCAAGCGCTGCTGCAATGCCATGAATTGTGGATTTTGTTGCACCGTCTGCACGTTGACTGTGTTGCCCTTCTGACACCGTGGACATGTAAAGCTGATGAGGGACTGACCTACTGGTACTTGTGCTGTTTGTTGGGTGGTGGGTAGTGGGATTATGATGGTGTTGGTGTTTGACGATGGTGCACGTGATGGCGGTATGAGGATGACGCACAACCTGCGCCACTGCACACCCCATACACATCCCACAGACCCCACACGTCATACCTTGCAAGCCCATAGAGCAGTGTGTACACGTCACCAGCACTGGGTGTGTGCCACCAGCGGGCCTTGCACTCGCCATGCTGCTCTGTTGTGCAATCCCCAAGTGTAATCGTGTGTTGATGATGCAATATTCATGTATTCGTGTGTGTACAGCGCAATACATGATATGCAAGCCATATTAAGCCATGTAGTCGAACACACCTTGGGTGCAATCAATCACCAAAACGAACACGCCTATACTGTGCTTGCTGCTACATTAAATGTGATCATAAGGATGTGGCAGTGCAAGATCTGCCGGGGGTTGTACTTGTCGTGGTTGTACTCTGCAAGATTTAGGTGCCAAAGCTATGATACACGTTGCTGCTACTGCGTTGTGTGTTGCAGAAAGTATATGAATAAAAGGATGCGTCAAATTCAATTCAGAACATCAAATATTGGCTAGATGTGGTGCGAGGTGTTTGTCTCACACCACCACCCCTCCCACCACCACACCCATACGTCAAACAAAAGGGTTCCACTGCTCATCACTTGCTTCCCCAAGACCTGACGACATGCTTTCTGGCACCAAAAATGGGTTGGTTGCGACATCATAGTGTGTGGGTGTGCTGTCCCCGACCGGCAACACATCAGCAGTGGATGTGGGATCCCCCCCCGCAGCAAAGGGGTTCCAATCCCCCAGCGCGCCTGCAGCTGCTGCATCCACAGTGGAATCGGCATTTGGTGTGGGTGTCCTGCTCTTGTCGGGCGGTTGTGGGTGTCCAGCATGCAGGTCCCCCAAGAGCTCCCCTAGATGGGGATCACCACCATCATCATGTGGCTGCTGCTGTTGTACACCAGCATACTCCTCATCATCGACAGGCTGTATAATACGTCGAGCCGACCTCGTATGACCATCATTCCCAGCACCACCGTTCCCAGCACCACCATTCACACCATTCACACCATCATCACCATGAGTACCATCAGCATCATTGCACAGGTGTTTGCTGCTGTTTTTCGCTGCTTGAAAGTCATCCCAAGACAGGTGGCTGCTCTTGGACCCCAAGCCCCCCTCAGACCATGCAGGCACTGTAAGGTGCTCTGGTGTGTCCATAATGTGTGGTCCTGTGGCCTGCTGTGATGGCACATCATGCTCGGTGGTGGTATTTTTGGTGGTGGTGTTTTTGTCACCACCAGCAGAAGCAGTGTTGGTATGTGGAGGTACCAGTGGGTGGTCATCATGCAGGTCCAGCAGTGGTGGTGATGATGTCGTATTTGCTGTATTTGCTGGTGTTCCGCCACCTGCTGTTGCTCTCACAGACGCGTCGGCATGTAAACCTGCACACGGCTCTTGCGCTGGTGTTCCTTGCGTGCCACCACGTTCACTACGCACACCATCGGCTGCTGTGTGTGTTGCGTCTAACGCATGTTGCTGTGTGCCGCGTACCCCCCACACACCTCCTGCCACACCATTCCCCCCATCCTCAGAGGTTGAATCCTCTGCAAAGAGCAGGTCCATGAGGTTGGGTGGTGCCACACGACATCGTTGCTGCCCACCCCCACCCCCACCCCCACCCCCACCCACATCAAAATCACCTCCCAGCAACGGTGGTGGCCCATCAACCCCCCCCTCCCTACCCCCCCCACCGTTCTCCCCCATGGTGTCCCCACGCCTCCCCTCTATTTTCCTCCCCTCTATTTTCCCCAGGGGTGGCATGAATGTCCCTCCCACATGCACATGTAGGACCTCTGCATCGGCGCTCATGGTCGCTCTGTGTGGGGTGGCCGTGCCACTTCGTGGACTGTTGGGGTAGGTGACAGACATGCCCATGGGTATGCTGCTGGAGCCCTTGCTCAATGACTGACGCCATGTGGTGCCAGTGGTGCTGCTGGTGCGTACACCACCTGCCTCGGTGGTTCTGAGAGTGGGTGGGGTTTTGTGTGGGTGTGGGCGTGTTGTTGGGGATGGGTGGTGGTGTTTTCTTGTATGGGAATGCATGGGCAACAGTGTACACCACGCAATACATACCACAACCATGCATTTTAAATGTACATACACCAGCACATACAAACAACACATGCATAACTACACACAAAACAAGAAACCAACACACACACGCACCGTGATGATGATGGTTGCTCCCCACCACCCAGGGACGCCCGACCAGGGGGTGGGGGTGCCAACATTGGAACAGGGCCCCCCAAGGTGGGTCCCCCCCCACCCCCACCCCCACTGCTACTGGAAGCATCCCTCCACTGGGGTTTTGTGCGCATCACTGTGACTGCATGACCTGTAGCTCTGTGTGAGGCACTTGCCTGTGTGTGTATGAGGGTTGTGGGTTGTTGTATTGTTATGTGAGGGGTGTAGATTGGGGCTCTGTGGTGGTGCATATGTGTGTATTGTGCATGCAGATGGTTGTGTATATACGACATATGTGTATGTGAGGGAATACACATGAGAGGTTTTTGCATGCGACTTGTGAACGTGTGCACCACATGCCACACAACATACATGCGCGTATGGACAACAAGAACAACAGGAACAAGTGGCACCCACCCAACACCCACCCAACACCCAACACCCCTCCATCACCCACCAGCATGCGGCGTTGAAAATCCTCCAATATCTCCGCAGTCTCCTCAACCCTTCTAGAAGCAAGCGCATCACTCGTATCCTGCGCTGCACTGGCACCACGCCCACCGGCAGCAGCCGCAAACGCACCCACACCCGGAACCACACCCTTCCCTGACCCAGAACCCCTCCCCTGGTCCCCCTTGGTAGGTGCTTCCGGTGCATCTGGGTCAAAGTGTTCCACACGTTCCACTGCATCAACCACGGATTCAGCACCATCTATTTCAGCAAGCATGAATCGTTCATGTAGGGTCCAGTTGGTGGCAAATGCATCCGTGAGGAGACGCTGTGTGTTTGTGTGTTTGTTTGTTTGTATATATATGCTGTGCCCCATGCAGTAAACAGTCCATGCTCACACCCCTACATACCATCAACGCCACACCCCTACACACATACCAAGTCACACACTTGCACGCCTACACCTACACACTACACCCACACCTACAACCCCCCCCCCCACACACACATCTTACCTGTAAATCCTCATGTGGTGCATTAGGCAGCCGCTGCTTTAAAAACTCCACCATCACCTCCATATCCCCCATCCCCAGCAAGTCATGTGCACTGTACCGCAGTATGGTCAGCGCCACTTTCATCATTGGCTCGACGTACGTCTCACACAGCACAGTATCCATCACTCGGCTCGCAAAGGGGATGGGGAAGTCACTGGCAAAGCATGTCATGAGCCATGAGGATGCATAGAGGACAGGGAGGACTGCGTGGGATTCCATGTGTATGGAGAGGACGGGGGGCATGAGTTTGTTGATGTGCCAGAGACGAGCCTGGGGGGGGTGGAGGGGGTATGGGGGGGGGAGAGGAGATGCGAAACAAAAAGCAAATGTGTGATGTGTGTGCAGGAGTAGGATGTATGGAACAACGGTTGCACCACATTACACAACACACACACACACACAACACAACACAGGCACCGCTGTTCATGGTGTATATCTGTCACTGGTATACAACCAAGTATATTTACACACCGTTGACATATACAAGCACACCTACACACCATCAATACGCATACCCCATCAACACCTACACACCATCCACCATGCATAAAGCATACCTGCAGCATGGTCATGCTAGGCCTATACAGTTCCCTCAGCTTGCGATCCTTGAGCAACACCACCAGCAACCCAAACACATCCTCCTCAAACTCAATGTATGCCAACAACAGCCCTGCCAGGAAATTCATACCCTGTGCGTGGTGTGTATAATGGTGGTGTGACGTGTGTATAATGGTGGTGTGACGTGTGTATAATGGTGGTGTGTGTATATGGGTGTTATGATTATCAAGGTGGTGTGTGTATATGGGTGTCATGATTATACAGGTGGTGTGGCGTATACAGGTGGTGTGTGTAGGTGGTGTTTCAATGTGCCTCACGGGTGGTGTGTGTTTTGGAACATGTATACTTTTGTCCACCCTTACATACCCCCACCCCCCACCTACACAACACACACACACACACGCACACACACACACACACTGAACGCACCTGACAGTAGCCAACCTCACTGTCATATGCAGCATATGCACGCAACACATTGGCAAACTGCACCTGCCTACCCCTTGTGTTCAATCTGGTGTGTGATGTATATGATGGTGTGTGATGTATATGATGGTGTGTGATGTATATGATGGTGTGTGATGTATAT